>Ga0265334_10001740_pt1 | contig 10412 bp, 5 predicted proteins | sample 42023metaG_FD_192442 | JGI IMG/M metagenome (GOLD analysis project Ga0265334, IMG submission 192442) | Rhizosphere microbial communities from Carex aquatilis grown in University of Washington, Seatle, WA, United States - 4-20-23 metaG | ecosystem: Host-associated > Plants > Roots > Rhizosphere >...
GGCCAGGTAGTAGTTGAGGAACCCCACGCCATTGGCGTTATTGTTGTAAGGGTTGTTGAAGCTTGCGGCGTCCGACGCCCCCTGGAGGTTCACGTAACCCGACCAGCCGTAGGACACGGGGCCGAAGACCTGGGCCCCGGGATCCATCCGGGTGATGGTGTTGGCCAGGGTCACGGAGCGCGCCGCCAATTCGGCGTAGCCGACCGGGGACGGGTGGATCAGGGGGTGGGTGCCCGACCAGATGTCCGGTTCGTTGTCCAACAGGTAGTACTTGATGCCGTTATGGGAGGAATCACCGAGGGTATGGATGAGGTAGTTCATCTCCTCGTCCATATAGACCTGGTTGTCGGTCTTGTCGGGAACCAGGGAAAGGGGCGAGCCCTTGTCGTCCACCACGGCCTTCCAATAGGTCGGGTTGGGCTCCGGCACGGTGACGGTGCCGAAGGTGCCGTCGGCCGCCACGTAGCCCCCCATCTGCAAAGTCACGACGCTCTCGGCCCCGAGGGCCCGGTTGTCCAGGTGGAACTTGGTGAGCACCGTGGCGGGCTGTTGGTTGCCGTCCTGGGGGATGCCCTCCGCGGCTAGCATGAACCAGTCGCTGCTGTTGTACCAGTCCATCCCGGCGCTGGAGGCGTTGTTTTCCCAGTTGTACCCCGTCAAGCGGTTGCCCCCCTGGCGGTAGAAGGGAAGGGTGACGCCTACGTCCTGGTTGGCGCCGTAGGTCAGGGGCGAGATGGGCGTGGGCGCGGCCCCGGCGTCCACCGTCAGGCCGACGGAAGCGGCCCCGGCGGGGAACGCCGGGAACAGGAACGCTAGGATGAGGAGGGTCCGCTTCATGCCGCCGCCAGGTTGGGAGGGATTCGTGGGTTCATCGGCCGGTTCTTGCCGTCGATTTCCAAGTCTAGCACGGGCCCCCGAATCCGCGATTCGTCCTAGGCCCAAGACAAAAGAAATATAAAAACCGTTTAACCTGTTGGGGCCTGGTTTACGAAAATCATGTTCGACCGGGCCCCGACGGCGCTATCCTGCCGAGGTGTTTTTCCATCCCGGAGGTGTTTTGTGACCGGTTCCAACCTGCGACGCATCCTGTGGGCCTTGAGCCTGGCCGTTCCCGTTTGGGGCGCCGTCCAGGCGTCCCCGCTGACCCCGGCCTTCGCCCCCCAATTCGGGGACCACATGGTGCTCCAACGGCAGATGCCCCTCACGATCTTTGGCCAGGCCCCCGCCGGGAAGATCGTGACCGTGACCCTGGCGGGCAAGAGCGCCAAGGGAAGCACCAACACCAAGGGGAATTTTTCGGCGGTCCTTCCGGCCCTGGAGGCGGGGGGGCCCTACGAGTTGACGGTGACCGCGGGAAAACTCTCCAAGACCCTGTCCGATGTGTTGGTGGGCGAGGTGTGGATCGCCTCGGGCCAGTCGAACATGGAATGGGTGTTGTCCTCCAGCCAGGACCCCGAGAAGGAACTCAAACGCGCCCACCGGCCGGCCCTGCGGCTCTTCACGCAGAAGCAGTTGTTCGGGTCCAAACCCTCCGCGAACGCCGACGGTTCCTGGATGGTCTGCGACGCCGGGAACGCGAAGGGCTTTTCGGCGGTGGGCTATTATTTCGGGAAGGACCTCCAGAATCAACTGAAGGTGCCGGTGGGCGTCGTCTGCGCCGCCTGGGGCGGTTCCGCCGGGGAAAGCTGGATGACGGAAAAGACCCTCCGCTCGGACAAAAACCTCAAGCCCATCCTCGACCATTGGAATTCCCAACCGGCCGCGCTCAGGCGCGACTGGGTCGAGGGCAAGGCGGTCACGCTGGAGTTCACCGACCTCAAGCTCATCCCGAGGGACGGCTCGAAGCCGAAACAGGTGGGGGAGGGCGATTGGACGGCCTGGGCGAAGCCGGGCAACAGCGCCTCCTTCGCCTGGAAGGGGACGGGTCCCGCGGGACGCAAGGTGGGGTGTTACGCGGGAAAGTTCCAGGCCGCGGCCTGGGGCGGCGCCGGGACCCCCCTGGCCGACGGCAAACCCCAGGACCTCAGGCCCTACGGGTTCGTGGAGGCCACCCTACGCGGCAGCGGGGTGGTGAAGGTGGAATTGACCCAACCCTCGGTCAAGGACTACGACTATCCGAGCTCCCAGCCGATCACCCTCACCGCGGATTGGAAGACCGCGCGGATCCCCCTCTCGCAATTCAAGCAAAACGGCTGGGGCCACGCCGTACCCTTCACCCAGGGCGCCTTGGAGAAGATCCAATTCGAGCACTTCGGCGGCGACCTGCCGGCGCTCCCGGAAGCCATGTACAACGGCATGGTGTCCCCCTGGACCCGGGTGCCCATGCGTGGCGCGATCTGGTACCAGGGGGAGACCAACACCTCCCGCGCCGAGCAGTACGCCTTCCTGCTCAAGGCCCTGATCGGCGACTGGCGCCGCGCCTGGAAGGAACCCGGCTTCGCCTTCCTGACGGTCCAGCTCCCGAACTTCAACCCTTCCTATAACAAGATGGAATCGGGCGTGTGGCCCGAGTTCCGGGAGGCCCAACTGGCCACCTTGGACCTGCCGAAAACCGCCGTGGTGACCACGATCGACGTGGGTGACTCCCACGTCATCCACCCGATCCGGAAGGGCCCCGTGGGGGACCGCCTGGCCCGGGCCGCGATGCACGTGGCCTACGGCAAGCGGGGGGGCCTCTGTCCCCTTTACCTGACCGACAAGATCGAGGGCAACAAGATCCGCTTGGCCTTTAAGAACGTGGAGAGCGACCTGAAGACCATGGGGGGGAAGCCGAGGGGCTTCACCATCGCGGGGGACGACCAAAAGTTCGTCCCGGCCCAGGCCCGGATCGAGGGCGACGAGGTGGTGGTCTGGGCGAAGGGCGTGCCCAAGCCGGTCGCGGTGCGATACGGCTGGGCCGACGACCCGGCCTGCAACCTCTTCGGCAAGGACGGCCTGCCGGCCTCGCCCTTCCGCACCGACGCCTGGCCGCTGATCACCGCCGGAAGGCGTTGAGCGGACCTCCGATGCGGACTTTCATAGGGGCTCTGCCCCTATGTACCCCGAGGCAACGATTCAAGCCGGTTCTAGTCCAATCCGGGAAGGCGTTGAGCGGACCTCCGATGCGGACTTTCATAGGGGCTCTGCCCCTATGTACCCCGAGGCAACGATTCAAGCCGGTTCTAGTCCAATCCGGGAAGGCGTTGAGCGGACCTCCGATACGGACTTTCGGTAATGGTAGGTAGGGAGTTATTGAACCTGGCCGTTAACAGGCCCAAGGGCCTGTGAGGGGCTCAACAAAGGTAATCATGTGTTCACCCATGCTTTCGCCGGGATTGAAATGAGGGGATTTGCCCCTCATAGGTTGAGAGCGTTTAGTCCTAACGAGCCTATGTGCCCCGAGGCGATACCGGTTCGGTATTTGTCCAATACAGGAAGGCGGTAAGGCCCCCGGGACCTGTTTATCCGGGGTCGTTATTTCGGGAATAAACCCATGTTTCCGGCCCTCTAGCCCTTGAGCCGAATCGTGGGGTAGCTTGGATGAGGGCCGCAGAAGCCGGGTTTCAAAGGGGTTGCCCATCGTGAAACCGCGCGAGACAACATGGCGTCATGGATCCGGCCCCCAAGGCCGAGGGATCCTGCCCTTTTCGTTCCTTCTCGCCTGGGTCTTCCTGGCCCCCGTTTATTCCCTCGCCCAAGCCGTGCGGGGCGTCGCCGGGGATTACTGGGCTGACCGGGTTTTGGGCCAGACGGACTTCGCCCAAATGGCGTTCAACTCCCCGGTGGCCAACCGCCTGGCCCGGCCGGGGGGTGTTTTCGTGGACCGCGTTTCCACCCCGAACCGTTTGTATGTGTACGACGCCGGCAACAACCGGATCCTGGGCTTCAGCGATATCGGTGTCCTCCAACCGAACCAATCGGTGACCACCGGCACGGCCTGGTCCCCCGACATCGTCCTGGGGCAGGCGGACTTCACCCACACGGCGGCCAACGGGGATTCCCAACTCCAAGGCTTCCCCGGCTTTCCGTTCGCCAACTACCTGTCCTCCACCGACCCGTTGCCCGATCCCACGGCCTCGACCCTCTGCCTATTGGACCCGCGCGTCGTGTCGCCCGGTGAATCGGGTTCCAACGCCACGCTCGCCGTGGACGCTTTGGGCAACCTCTACGTACCCGACTATTGGAACAACCGCGTGCTGCGCTACGACGCGCCGACCGCCACCGGGGAGGCGGCCTCCCACGTGTGGGGGCAGGTCGACTTCACCCATTACCGCCCCAACCGGGGCGGGGCGGCCGGCAACGGTACCTTCAGTTTCATGAACCAGCGGGGTTTCTTGGCGGCGGGGGTCGCGATCGACGCCTGGGGCAACCTCTGGGTCACCGATACCGGCAATGACCGGGTCATGCGTTTCCCCAACCCAAACGCCCCGGCCCCGGGCGTCCCGGCCGCCGTCGCGGACGTCATCCTGGGACAGACCGGCGTGGAGGCCGTCAACGACCTGGACATGGGCCATTTCTACTATCCCGGGTCGGTGCGCGTGGACGCCTCGGGCAACGTCTTCGTAGCCGACGGGCCCCCCGCCTCGGGCGCCAAGGCGCAGGGGGGACGGGTCCTGATCTTCAAGCCCCAATCCTTGGGGGCGCTGGGCGTCCCCCAATACGCCAACGGCCAGGCGCCCAGCGGCTCCGTCACCCTGGGGCTCGTCTGGCCCACTGGATTGGAGTTCGACCCGTCCGGCGACCTGTGGGTGAACGACTTCGGCGACACCCAGATCATCCTCTACCACATGAACACGACCGCCGTGCCGCCCACCGGCACGCCGGTGAGGCTCCTGTTGAGGTCCCAGCTGTTTTCGGGCGCGGGGTCCCCCCTGGACGCTTCGACGGCGGACAACGCGGACTTCCGTTACGCCTATCCCCCCGGCAGCGTCATGTCCGCCAACTCGCCCGAGTACCACCACGACAATTGTGGCGGGCTCGGAGTGGACTCGGCCGGGGATGTTTTCGCCGTCTTCAGCGACCCGATCATTGATTGCATGAGGTATCCCGCGCCGATCCCCGGATTGGCGCCCTCGGGGGCGGTCACGGCGGTCAACCTGCCCGGGGCGCCCCTGGAGGCCCACGCGCCGGACGTGGCGGTCTTCAAGTCGTTCAACGACCCGGACGTGGGGGGGATCAACAACGTCATCACCGACACCTCGGTGGGGGCCTTAGGGCTTGCCGTCGCCGCCTCCGCCTCGGTGACCCAGCTCATCGCGGCCGAATCCCGGCGCCTGACGTACTGGAACTTGGACCCGTCCAACCCGCCCTCCCTGGGCCTGGTGAACGGAAAGGCGGCCGACGGCTTCGCGGGCACCACGGCGTCCACGGTCAATTACCTCGCGGGGGAATCCTACGGCCGCATCTGCGCGGACCAGGCCCCCGGCCAAACCCACCTTTGGACGGTGCATGGGGACAACAACAACCTCTGGGTGGAGGCCTACAACCTGCCCTTGACGCCCTGGAAGACCGGGTCGGTCACCCTCCAACCGCCGTTCCCCATCCTGGGCGGCGGGTCCCTCAACTGTGGTTCACCGGGCAACCGGCGGATGGATGGCATCGCGGTGGACCCGACGGGGAACACCCTTTGGCTGTCCGACACGATCAACAACCGGGTCATCCGGGTGCGCAACGCCCTGGGCGCCGCGCCGGGGCCGACCCCCTGCGTGGACATCATCCTCGGACAGGCCGGTGCGGCCGCCACCCTGGCCAACCGGGGCGGGGCGGAGGGCGCCGCCACCCTCAACCAGCCGGGGGCGTTGGCGTACGACCACCACGGCAACCTTTACGTCTCCGATTACTCGTTGGAAGCCAACGGCAACGCCCGCCTCCTGGAATTCGACGCCTCCACCGTGCAGAACGCCTCGGCGGTCAACTGTGTTTTTGGGGTGGCGGCCTCGCACGTCTACGCCGAGAACGGCAACCTGGGCGGTACCTGCCAACCTTTCAGCGACCCCAGCTTGAGCCCCTGCGGGCCCTGGCAACCGGCCTTCCGGTCCGACGACCAGGTGATGGTCGTGGGGACCATGGGTTACTCGGGCTCCCGGTGGCCCGTGGTCTTCCAATTCCCCCTCACGAATTTCAACCAGCCTACGACCTACCTGGACGATTTTTAATCCATGGGCGCCTATTCGGGGGTCTTCGACGCGCAAGACAACTACTACATGACCGACCCGGACCGGGGGCGCGTGCTGGTCTATTGGCACCCTTTCCCGACGGTCCTCACCCCCGTCCCGACGCCCTGCGCCTGTCCCACGACCCTGGTGAACTATGGGGCCAACGGGGCCGGCGGGGGCAACGGCGTGGTCAACGGGGCGGGCCAGATCGCCGAGGGCGCGACCAACGGGGTCACCTACCTCTACATCGCCGACATCAACAACAACCGAGTCGAGAGGTTCAACGCCGCGACGGGGGCCTGGACGGCCAACCTGGCGGGCAGCGGGACCTACGGCATGTCCAGCCCCTACGGCGCAGCGCTCGGTCCCGGCGGGCATTACCTGTACGTGGCCAACACCAACGGGGCCAACGTGGAAATCCTGGACCTGACGGCCGGGGGGGCCCCGGTGACGGCCTTCACCTCGAACCATCCGGTCCGCGTGGCCGTGGACGCCGCCTCGGCGGTATACGTCACCGACGACACCACCGTCCGGAAGTACGTCCCGGGAAGCCCCAATAACTACAGTTGCGTGGTCACCTTGGGCACCCCCGGGGTGTCGGGGTCCGGCCCCACGCTGTTCAACAAGCCCTACAACGTCATGCCGTTGGGAAACGACCTTTACGTGGCCGACAACGCGAACGCGCGAATCGTGCGGTGGACGACCCCGGACGGCGTAAACTACGCCTACGCCGAGACGATGGTCGCCTCCGGGGCGGCTTTCGGCCAGATGGCGCTGGAACCCGGTACGACGCACGTCCACGTGGGGAGCGACAACGGCGCCTACTTCATCTACGACCTGTCCACGTCGCCCTGGACCCTGCTGTTCCAATGCTATCCGGGGGGAAGCGGCACGGACGGTGTGGCGGTGGATTCCGCCGGGCTCTACCTTTCGGCGGCCCCCGGGGCCCCGGCCGCGAAGTTCAACCTTCCGCTCCAACCCTGCCTGACGCCCGTCACGCTCCCCACCCATACCCCGACCCTCGACCTGACCCATCCCCCCACGAACACCCCGACCACCACCTGGACGCCCACACCCACCCCCTCCCCGACGCCGACCGCGTCCCCCTCGGCTTCCCCCACCCCTTCGGCCACGGCGACTCCCACCCACAGCCCGACCCTGACGGCCACGAAAACCCCGACCTCCACCCCGACCCCCAGCGCGACGTTCACCCGATCGCCCACTTCCACCCTTTCTCCGACCTGGACTCCAACCGGTTCCCCCACGGGGACCCCGACGCCCGGTTCTCCGGTCATCGTCATCAGCCCGCCTTACCCCAATCCGGTCAAGGGTTCGCCGGTGGTTTCCGTCCGGGTCCAGTCCCCGGGCGATTCGGAAGCGGCCTGGGACGTCTTCACGACGGCTTACCGAAAGGTCGCGGGCGGCACCCGGGCCATTCCGGGCGACGGCATCCTCCAATGGGGACTGAAGGATGACCGGGGGACCCCTGTGGCTGCGGGCCTTTATTACTTCCGGGTGAGGGTGACCGGGCACCCATCCGCCGTGAAAATACTCAAGGTTTTGGTGTTGAAGTGATTCCCCTCGTTCCCAGATTGGAAGAAAACGGCTGAACCCGATCCGGGAAGGCGATTGAAACGGGGGGAGTGGGGCCCTACCTTTTAGCCTCCCAATCCCGGAGGTCGGCCCATGCCTAAACTGTTCGAGCCCCTGACGATCCGCTCCCTCACCCTGAAGAACCGCCTCGCGGTCTCCCCCATGTGCCAATACTCCAGCCTGGACGGTTTCGCCACGGATTGGCACCTCGTCCACCTGGGGTCCCGGGCGGTGGGAGGGGCCGGGCTGGTCATCGCCGAGGCCACGGCGGTCTCGCCCGAGGGCCGGATCTCCCCGGGGGACCTGGGGATCTGGAAGGACGAGCACCTCCCCGCGCTGAAACGGATCGCTGATTTCCTCCACACCCAAGGCGCCGCGGCGGGGATCCAACTGGCCCACGCGGGCCGCAAGGCTTCCACCGCGGAGCCCTGGAACGGCGGTGCCTTCGTCACGCCCGAGAAGGGCGGGTGGATCCCCTTGGCCCCCAGCGCGGTCCCCTTCCAGCCCCAGGACCCGGCGCCGCGCGAGATGACGTTGGAGGACATCCGGAAGGTGGTCCGTGATTTCGCCGAGGCGGCGAAGCGGGCCGACCGCGCCGGGTTCGACGTGGTGGAACTGCACGCGGCCCACGGTTACCTGATCCACGAGTTCCTATCGCCCCTGGCCAACCGCCGCACGGACGCCTACGGGGGATCCTTCGCCAACCGCGCGCGCCTGGCCCGGGAAGTCGTGGCCGCCGTGCGGGAGCATTGGCCCGAGGGCAAGCCCCTCTTCGTCCGGGTCTCCGCGACCGATTGGAAGGAACCCGAGGGTTGGACCCCGGAGGAAACGGTGATCCTGGCGATGGAACTCAAGACCATGGGGGCGGACCTGGTGGATTGCTCGTCGGGGGCGATGGTGCCGGACGCCAAGATCCCGGCGGGACCGGGGTTCCAGGTGCCCTTCGCCGAGCGCGTGAGGCGGGAAGCGGGGATCGCCACGGCCGCCGTGGGGTTCCTAACAACCGCCGTCCAGGCTGAGGAGATCATCGCGATGGGGAAGGCCGACCTGGTGCTGATGGCCCGGGAATTCCTACGGAACCCCTACGCCGCGCAAAATTTCGCCGGGGAGCTTGGGGCGGACCTATCTTGGCCGAAACAGTACGGTCGAGCCAAACCGGCCCCGAAGGCCTGATCCCAACGCGTTCCGCCCACCACCGCCGGAAGGCGTTAAAACAAAGTCCGGAATAATGAACCACGTCCCGCGCTCAAATCAAACTCCATTGACCGCGGGACAGTCCCGTCTCCATACCATGGAAAGCGGACGGGACGGGGAAAACGGGGGGCACGGGGAAGGCCGATTGGTTTGAGTGAACAGTTGAATTTAGGGGGCTCCGTGAACTCCGCGCCCTCCGTGTAAAAAAAGGCTGATTTAAAGTTCGACGCCGACCATGCCGGGCGTGTGCCCGGGTGTGGGGGTGCCCGTGTCGCCGGTGACCGGACCGTTCCAAGCCCCGGGCTCCTGGTCCGAGCCGTAGATGGGAGGGGCCTTCTCGAACAGGTCCATCACGTCGTTCCACTTATGGAGTTCCTTGGGACCCAGGATCCCGGCCAAGACCCTTTCCGTATCCGCCCGCAGGCCCCGGACCCGTTCCCGTAAGCGCTTCATGTTCTGCAGGCCGGACGAGTCCCGGCGGTCGGCCAGGGCTTGCCGCTTGTCCCGGTAGGCCCGCATGATTTGGAGCACTTTGCGGTTCTTGACGGCGTCCTTCAGGTGGAGCAACTCCACGACCTTTTCGGCGTCCAAGCGGTGGTACAGGTCGGGGGGATCCGAGGGGGGTGGCGCGGCCGCGGAAGCGGTTGAAGCGACCAGGAGGGCCAGGGCCGCCAGGAGGCCCAGGGGAAGAAGGCTGAAGGATTGGACCGGCATTTCCGCCTCCGGGGTATTCAACGGGTAAGGGTGCTTTTCATTTTAGACGAACGTTTGGTCGTTTAAGTGTCTGGCGTGGGTTGGAATTCCCCCTCGTTCTGGACCTGTTTAGGCCCTCCCGGGAGTCCCCGCGGAACCCCTGCGCGGCGGTGGGGTTCACCAGGGATTTTGAGGGGAGCGACGGTTTTCGGCGGAGGAGCCCCGCCATCGATTCGGAGGCCCTTCAAGGCATCCACCCCTGAGATCCCGATCACGGCGTCCGACGCTTGATCAAGCCCGCTTCCCGGCATCACGTCACAAACATATTGATAAACATGGCGCGACCCACCCTGGGATTATTTCGGTAAGTAACCCCCTCCTCGATCCGTAAACCGGATCCCCCCATTGAAATAACCCAGCCAACAGGGATATCGTTTCCGAACCACCCCACAGTTTTTAACGGCTTCGGCGGGATGCCATTCATCCTACAAAGCCCAAGGTCCCCGGTCCATGTTCCGGCAAACCACGCGGCTTTGTCCGCGAACGCCCGTGAACCTCCAGGGACGGGAGTGGCCGGATGAACTCCCGAACAGAAGAACGGCGCCATGACCTTATCCGACGTCTCCATCAAGAACCCAGTCTTCGCCTGGATGCTCATGCTCGGGCTCATCTTGTTCGGGGCGATTTGCTTTTCCCGGATGGGGGTGTCCCAGTTGCCCGACGTCGACTTCCCGGTGGTGAACGTCTCCATCACCCTTCCCAACGCCTCGCCCCAAATCATGGAATCCGACGTGGCCG
>Ga0265334_10001746_pt1 | contig 10385 bp, 7 predicted proteins | sample 42023metaG_FD_192442 | JGI IMG/M metagenome (GOLD analysis project Ga0265334, IMG submission 192442) | Rhizosphere microbial communities from Carex aquatilis grown in University of Washington, Seatle, WA, United States - 4-20-23 metaG | ecosystem: Host-associated > Plants > Roots > Rhizosphere >...
GTCCGTGGTGAGCCCGATGATCCCCGAGGAACAGGCGTCGAAGCCCACGGGCAGCCGGATCGGCAGGTCGGTGTAGCTGAGCCGGAAGAAGCAGTAGACGGAACGACGCCCGGCCGGGGAGATCGAGAAGGTCCTGGACTTGTTCGCGGTCGCCGGCGGGTCGGCCATGATGACGGCGCTCACCGCGGGTACCTCGGCCGGGGTGGCCTGGAGGAGGTAGGCGTACCCCACGCCGCCAGGGAAGCGACGGCCGGCGCCGAACAGGGCGATCCACTGGCGGTACTCCGCGTTGGTCATGGACGATCGCGTGGCCACGGTGGCCCGCATGGCCGCCATGAAGTCGGTGTCCCGGCGCAGCGCGGAGGCCATGGACGCGGCGACGTCGGCGGCGGCCTCCCGGAACAGGCTCCGGTCCTGGCGCTCCACGGCACCCTGCCAGGTGCTCGCACCGGCCCAGACCCCGGCGAGGCTCAGCAGGAGCGCCACCACGGTCGCGACGGTGACGACGATGCCCCGCGACATGCGCAGCCCCGGAGCCGCGGCGGCTCCGGTCGACTCTCCGCGAACCGTCGCCGAACGCCTCACCCGGGGCACGAGCCTGCTCCCCGATCCATCCGTGTCCTCGCCGTCCTTCCGGGGCGCGTCCTGTCTCCCGATCACGCCGCCCGTCCGTCGTGCTCATCCCGCCCCGACAGCGCCGTACGAGCCATCACGCGGGGTTGCCCAATCCTCGCCGACCGTGGGTCTCGCGGCGCCGCATTGTCCATTTCGGTCCATGGGAGCGGCCCGCTGGACCGGTCCACATCGTGGCCACGACCGGCACACGCACCGGCCAGGTCCTCGGCTGCTTGATCGGCGATGGTTCCGGTGCGCTTGAGACGCCGGGGAGGCCTCCGCCCGATTGCCCCCTCCCCCAAGACCTCCGCCCCGCACGCAGACGCGGCGGGGCGGAGGTCGCCGGTGCCGGGATACCCGCACCGGTCGTTCGGTGATGCCGTGGTTCAGGTGATGCCGTGGTTCAGGTGATGCCGTGGTTCAGGCGGTGCTGCCGCGCGGATCCCGCGGGGCTCGGATCACGACGGGAGCTCCGGGCGCTGCAGGGTGGAGATCGCCAGGACGCTCACATTGCGCGAGTCGGGCTCGTCCGAGGCCCCCCGCCGTTCCAGCACCCGGATCTCCAGGGTGTGCAGGCCCTCCGCGAGACCGGTCCAGGTGGAACCGGTGCTCGTGGTGCTGAGCTGGTCGGCCCAGTCGTTGACGATCGCCCGGCGCACGCCGTCGATGTAGACCGCGAAGGAACCCTGGGTGTGTCCGAGCACCCGGGTCACCGAGACCCCGATGCCCAGGAAGTTGGCCCGCAACGAGGAGCCGGCCCGCCGGCTGAACACGTAGCCCTGCCCGTCGAGCTCGGTACGGCTCCAGTTCATGGCCAGGTCGGGGTCACGGTCGCACCGGGCGTCGCAGCGCGGCGTCGGCGAGAACGCGTCCACGCTGACCACCTCGCGGCTCAGTTCCCCGGCGTCCTGGGGCCGCACCACCACGGTGAGCGTGTGCCACCCGTGGGCGAGCCCGGTAAAGGTGGTGTGCTGGCGGGCCTGAGCCGTCGAGCTGTTCTCGTCGACGACACCGACCGGCCGGCCGTCGATCTTCACCGAGGCGCTCCCGTGATCGGGACCGGTGCTGTACCAGTAGGTGATCTGCGTGCCGTGGAAGCGGTACGTCGCCGTCGCCCCGGGGGTGGACTCGGTCCACTCGGCGCGGCCGAGCGTCGAGTCGACCCAGCCACGGCTCCAGGCGTAGTGGATCCCGGTGGAGCTGCGCACCGGGTAGGTCGTCCAGACCGGCGGCGGCAGCACGGTGACGGTCCGCGAGGACGAGGTGCTCGTCGCGTGGTTCGTCGAACCCCGGAAGGTCGCGGTCAGGTGGTGCGCCCCGGGCGTCGTCCACCACAGGGTGGCGCGGGCCACCCCGCCGCTGACCGGGACGTCGGCGAGTACGGTGTTGCCGTCCTTGAACCGGACGTCCCCGTCGGGATCGCCGCCGCCAGGCGACACCACGGAGACCCTCGCCGTGGCCTGGACGTGCTGGTTCACCTCACGCGTCGTCCGATCGACGGTCAGAGCGGTGGTCGTGCTTGCCTGCGACACCACGACGGTCCCGGCGTCGGCGTCACTACTCGCCCCGAAACCCGCGGTTCCCCCGTAGGCGACGGAGTACGTGTGGGAGCCGGGGCCGAGGGCCAGCATGTGGAACGTCGCCGTGCCCGAGCTCAACGTCGTCGGGCCCAGCACGGTAGCGCCCTCGGACAAGGTGACCGTCCCCGTCGGGGTCCCGGCACCGGTGGGGGTGACCGTCGCGGTGATGGTCACCTGCTGGCCGAAGACGATCGAGGTCGGCGAGACGTTCCCGACGGTCGTCGTAGTGGTGGCCGGGGTGTAGGGATCACTCGGGTCGGACAGGGCGGAGTCGCCGTTGCCGTTGGTGGCCAGCACCTTGAACGTGTAGGGCAGCCCGTTGGTCAGCGAGCTCACGATCAGGCTCGTGGTGGGCGGCGTGCCCGTGACGGTGTGCGCCGAACCGGCCTGCACCCCGCCCTGATAGGCGTAGACGGTGTACCCGGTGATGGCCGCGTAGTTGTCGTTCGGCGCGCTCCAGCTCACGGTCACCTGGCCGTCCCCGGCCGAGCCGGTGGGCGCCGCGGGGGTGTCCGGCGGCGAGTCGCTGACGGTCACCGTCGCCGTGCCGCGAACGCCGCTGCTGTACGACCCCATCGCGAGCAGGTACTGCGTGGACGCGGTGGCCGTGAACGTGGTCATCGCGTCGAGGCCGTAGGAGTCGTCGTTGTCGGCGAGCATCGTCGCGCCCTGGTAGACCCGCACCACGTTGTCCCAGTTGGACGGCGAGATCGAGCTGATCCGAACCGTGACATGACCGCTGCGGGCCGCCGTCCACGAGTACCAGGTCATGTTGTACCGGTGCGAGGCGACCGTGTTGGTCAGGCCCGTGTTGTCACCGGTGAACTGACAGGGCGGGGTGCACGGGAGCGCAACCGCGCTGCCGCTGTCGGCACCGCCGTTGTAGGCGTGGGCGGCCCCGGGCAGCGCCACGAGCAGGCTCGCCGCCGTGGCCACGGCCAACGCCAGGCGGGCCACCCGCCGGCCAGGCCTGATCGGTCGGGCTCCGGCCCCGATCCGAAGGAACATCGCGGAACTCCTGTTCTCCGAACGGTCCACCGCGTGGCGGTGGATCTCGGCAGCGCCTTCGACAGGAGCACACCGGACCTTGAGCCCGTCTCCCGACACGCTCCCACGATTCCGGAGGACGTGGCGTCCGGCCTGCGATCCGCACCAGGAGGGTCCCTTCCCGGCGGACCCCTCGCCCGCGGACACACCCACGCCGAGGCACACGAGAAGCCCAGGCCCACGTCGATCGTGCTCGAACGGCAGGCAGGGGACCCGCTTGGTAGCGTCGGGGCGAAGACCCGGACCGGGGCGGTCCGTGCGAGAACGTGAACGCCGGCCCCGCGACGCCTCGCCTCAGCTGAAGGAGCGGCATGACCACGGTGGTGGACGCCTATCTGGTGGCGGCAACCTCAGCGGCGTCCCTGCTTGCCGATCCCGCGGTCGCCGAGCGCTGGCTCTCGCCGAGCGCCCTGCCCGAGTACCGGGTGAGTGGGCTCGCCGGTCACCTCGCCTCGCAGGTGTTCGCGGTCGCCACCGCCCTGGAGGTGGCCGGTTCGACGACGACGCGACCCGAGGTCGTGCCGCTCGAGGAGCACTACCGCCGGGCCCGCTGGCTGGGTGCGGGGGTGGACGACGACATCCACGTGCTGATCCGCAGCCGGGGCGAGGGTATTGCCGCTCCCGGAGCCGAGGCCCTCGCCGAGCAGACCGCCGAGACCGTGGACCGGCTGCGCGACGACCTGCCGAAGCAGCCGCACGACCTGGCGTTGGCCGTGCCAGGCGGCTCGTGGGCCATGTACCTCGAGCACTTCCTGACGACGCGCCTGATGGAGCTCACCGTGCACAGCGACGACCTGGCGTACAGCGTGGGGATCGCCACCCCGGAGCTTCCCGAGGAGGTCCTCGAGCGGGTGTTCGCCCTGCTCACCCGGCTCTCGGTGCAGCGGCACGGCCCCACCGCGCTGCTGCGGGCGCTGAGCCGGACCGAACGGGCACCCCGCTCGATCTCCGCCCTGTGACCGGTGCTGTCCCCGTCCGGTGGGTGATCGGGCGGGTCAGGCCGACGGACAGAGCTTGCGCCAGGCCACACGCTTGACCGAGTCGGAGGTCGCGTCCGCCTGCACGAGAGCCTTCGCGGTGGCCGCGATGGCGCGCGCGTTGCTGTCCGGGCTGTTCGCGTAGTGGCCGATCACCTTGTCCACGGCCGGGCGGATCACCTTCTTCGTCGCGGTGTTCGCCTTGAGCCAGACATCGGCCACGACGCACACGGCCTTCTTGGCGCTGGCGGCGTCCTGCCGGGAGAAATCGATCTTGCTGAGATCGGCTCCGGGAAGGGACGGGACGTCGAAGTGCGGGACCCGGATCGTCGGGCCGCCCGGGATCGCGGTGCTCGAGCCGCAACCGGCGGCCAGGGCACAGACGGTCGCGAGAGTCGCGGCGGCGAGGGAACGGCGGAATCTCATCAGGCAGCCTCCTGGGCCCAGGCTACGGCCCGCCACGGCACCCACCAAGCCGCCACACAACCGGCCGCGCCGGTCACGATCAGGCGCCTTCCCAACGGCCCCGTCCCGACCCCACGCCTGCGCCACCGCCGCGACCTGGCGACACCCCCGCGGGTCCTCGGACCTCTCCCGCGCACCGAGTGGTTCAGCCGTCGCGTCGCCAGGGCAACGCCCGCCCCTGCCCGGGCCGGGACCACCCGCGCCACGGTGCGTCGGGGCGGCGTGCGGCGGACCCCGCCGAACCGCTCCGGGGCACCAGCAGGAATCCGGTGAGCAGGTAGAAGGACATCACCCCGCCCACGACGACGGTGGCCGCACCGGCCACCGGGGCGGCCACCGCGGCCCCGGTCGAGGTGGTGAGCACCACGTCCAGCGCGCGGTCGTGCGAGACCCGGCCACAGACGGCGGTGAGGCGGTGCCGACCGATCCGTCCGGGGGCCCGCAGCCGCACCTCAAAGGTGCCGTCGGAGGCGGCCCGGACCGTGGCGACGGGCGTGCCGTCCAGACCCACGGTCGCCGTCGACCCGGCGGGGCACCCGTGACCGTGCAGCGCCACGGTGCCCTCGGGCGCGGCGGACGGCTCGTCCAGGCCGATCGGGTCCGGCGTGGCGGTGGACAATGGCGAGATGCCGGGCGTGGGCACCGGCGAGGGCACGGCACTCGGGGACGGCCCCACCGCGGCCGGCGTGGTCGTGGGCGCCGGCGTGCGGGACGTGGTCGTGGGCGGGTCCCCCACCACCGGGGCCGTCGTGACCTCCGTGGTGGGGCGGGTCGTGGTACCCGCGGCACTGGTGCGGGCGGGCCCGGTGGTCGCCCGGCTCGTGGTGGTGCGCGAGGTCGTCGTCGTCCGCCGGGTGGTCGTGGTCGTGGTGGTGCGCGTGGTCGTGACCGCCGCCGTCACCGTGATGGACACCGAGGCGCTCGCCAGGGCCTGGCCGTCCTGGAGGTACTCGTAGGTGAACCCGTCGCTGCCCAGGTAGCCCGCGTCCGGGGTGTACGTGAAGGTGAGGGGGCTGCTCTCGGACCCCGAGCTGATCATGCCGTGGAAGGGCGCGCTCATCCCGTAGTCGTAGGAGGACCCCGCGGGGACGGTGTCGTTCGCCTGCACGTCGAAGGTGACCGGGGTGCCCTCGGTCGTCGTGACCGAGTCGGGCCGGGCGACGAGGGTCGGGACGGCGGCTCCCAGGGCGGGGACGGCGCCGCAGAGGCCGGCGGCTGCCAGCACGAGTGCTGCCACGATCCGGTGTGCCCAGGCCATGTCGCCCCTCCTCGATGCCTGTGCTTACGTCCCCGGGTACCCCGGCGTCAAGGCCCTGGCCGCGGGACTGCCCCACCGCCCGAGAACGGTGCCCCGCAGGCTCCCATCTGATCGGACCGCGGGGCGCACGACACCCCGACCGGTTTGCCCACGAGAGCCTCGGACCCTGGCCGTGACGCCTAGGATTTGGCTGCTCGGACCATGCACCGCACGCCCGCTCACGACCCGCACCGACGGCCTGATCCCGCCGGAGGCCCTGCGACGAGGCGGCGGCCGATGGCCGGTCGCAGTCGCCCTACCGACCCCCGCGAAAGGTGCGTCATGGCTGATCAGGTGCCGTTCACGAACAACTACCAGAACCTGTCCACCCGCGAGGGGTACCAGTTCGAGTTCAGCTGCCTGCGCTGCGGCAACGGCTACAAGTCCGCGTTCAAGCACTCCGTGACCGGATTCGGCGGCCGGATCGCGGCCGTGGGGGGCCGGCTGCTCGGCGGGGATCTCGGGAACAAGATCTCCGAAGCCGGGTTCGACGCCGAATGGCTGCGCGACGGCACCGGGGGCTCGACGAGTGACCGGATGCTGCGCCAGGCCGTGAAGGAGGTCTCGCCGCGTTTCCAGCAGTGTCACCGGTGCGGCCAGTGGGTGTGCAAGGAGATCTGCTGGAACGACGAGCGCGGCCTGTGCGTCGCGTGCGCGCCGAAACTCGACCAGGAGATCGCCGCCCGGCAGGCCGCGGCGCAGCTCGAACAGATCGACGAGAAGGTGCGCCAGGTCGACTGGACGAGCGACCTCAACCTGCGCGACCAGGGCACGGGGCTGTGCCCCTCCTGTCACCAGGAGAGCGGCGGCGGCAAGTTCTGCGCGCACTGCGGCCACACCCTCGCAGCGGCCCCGACGGCCGCGCAGAAGTTCTGTACCAACTGCGGCACCCAGCTCTCCGGGGGCGTGAAGTTCTGCGGGGAGTGCGGCACACCCTCCTGACTCTTCCCGGGACCGCGAACCGGCACGGGTACGGCTCCACCGGCACGGATGCGGCCCTGGGCCCACCCTTGGGAACACGGAACGGAGTGCAGGATGCGCTACCACCTGTTCGGCCCCGACGAGTCCCCGGCCGAGGAGGGCGAGGCCACGATCGCCGTCCAGGACCGGGTCCTGGTCGTGACCCCTGCCCTCGGACAACCGTTGCGGATCCGGCCCACGGACATCGCATCGGTGCGCGAGGCGGGTCCGGGCGCGCTCAGCATCCGACTCACCTCGGGGTACGGCCTGCTCCTGGAGCAGCTCGGCCGGCTGCACGGGCAGATCCTCGGGCAGCTCGTCGAGGCCCGGGACGACGACCTGACCGAGACGCTGCTCCTGGTCGGGGTCGGGCGCCCGGAGTCCTTCCCCGGCGCCCTGGACGGCATCGAGGCACAGGTGCGCCTCTACGACGACGCGCTGGTGGTCATCCCGCGCCAGGGCGACCCCGAGCAGGTGCCGTACTCGTTCGTCGGGGACGTCGTCCCGGACGCCTCCGGGTACCGGATCGAGATCCGCACCCTGGACGAGCGCACCTTGGTCGTGCAGCGCCTGGCCCGGCGCACCAGCGAGTTCCTCTCGCTGCTCCGTTCCCGGGTGAGTGCCGCCCGCGGACGCACCGGTCACCTGGTCGACACGCTGCTGCCCGGCCTGGACGCCCTGCCCGCGCGAGCGGTCGCCGCGGCCCTGGCCGACGGGGTGGCCGCGTCCCGGGAACGGCTCGACGGGGTCGACCCCACGGTGTTCCCCGCGCTGGTGGACAGCTGCACCCTGCCGGAGCGACTGCCCGGGGTCGCCGAGCTGTGGGACCTCGGCGAGCTCTGGTTCGGCCTGCACCAGCGGACGTCGGTGGAACAGCGCGGCTGGTCCACGGGCAGCGGTGACGCGCAACCGGTCGGTCCCCGCGATCACGGCGAGGCACAAGCGGCCCCCGGCGGTCTGGCGGGCCTGATGCAGGGCGAGTTCGTGCAGTCGATGGGCCGGCGGCAGGGCGGGGACGGCGTCCCCGGCGCACCCGGACCGCTCGGAGGGTTCGGTCCCGGCGCCAGCATGCCCGGGCTGGAACAACTCCTGGCCTACCGCATGCTCGGCGGAGCGGCGGGCGGGATGCTCGGCGGGGCGGCCGGCGGGATGCTCGGAGCCGGTGGTGGCGCCCCGACCGGCCGGGACGCGCGCACCCCGGTGCCGCGGGCCCACCCGCACCAGGGGCGGGCCCGGGCCGCCTGGACCGAGCTGGCCGCCCTGGGCGTGCACGGCGAGGCGCCCACGGTGCTCGCCTTCCTCTTCTGCCGGACACCGCACGGCGAGGTGGTCTACGAGGTGCTCAACGAGCGCGACCACGCCACCTACGTCTACCGCCCCGGGGTCGCCGGGGTCGCCGAGCTCAACCAGGCGCTGGCCCTGATCGGCTTCCGGGTCTCGGCGATCACCGCCGAGGCCGACGGCGCGGGCGCGACACATCGCAGGGCGGTCGAACGGCTCCCCTACCTGCGAGTGCTCCGCGACGCCCACCTGGGCAGGGTGCTGCACACGCAGGACTGGAGCGGGCAGCTCCGGCAGCTGTTGCGGGGCTGAGCCGGAGGGCTCAGCGAAGGCGGCGCAGTCCCCGGCCGCGTTCCGAGCCGCGTTCCCGCCGGCGGGGCAGCACCGACCGGGCGCCGTCGCCGTCCCGCGGGTCCCGAACGTCCGAGTCGTCCTGGCCGTCCGGACTGACCTGGCCGTCCGAGCCGGTGTTCGGTCCTCGTCGGGCCTCCGGATCCTCGGCCGCGGCAGGCGCTCCGGCCGGATGATCGGTCAGGTCGATCGTCCCCGAGGGGTCCACGGTGTAGACGCGCGCCGGGGGCAGCCCGTCCCCCGTCCCAGGACCGTCCGCACCGTCCGGGAACGGCCCGTCGAGCGCCGTCACGGCGGCAGAGCCGTCCACCCCCGGGTCCGCACGCAGGAGGGCGGGCCCCGGGGGCATGGACCGGGTGGGCGCCGGGTCCTCCGCCGGTCGGGACACCGGCCCGACGCCCGGGTCAGTGACCGTACCGGACAGGGACAGCGGCGCGAGCAGCGCGGGGTCCACCATGTGCATGCGGGGGTCGAGCGGCGAGAAGTCGGCCGGCGGGGCGGGCCGCGGGGTGGCCGGGACGACCACGATCATCGGTGATTCGCCGCCCACGATGGTCGGCGCCACGGGTAGCAGCACCCGGTCGAACCGGAAGTGGCCGGGGGCCACCTCCTGCGACCCCTCACGGACCGCGTCGGTGAGCCCGGTCGGCCATCCCGTGGTCTCGGACCAGGTGGCGTCGGTGAGGTCGACCCCGGTGAGGTCGGCGTAGGTGAGGTCGGCACCGGCCAGGTGCGCGCCGCAGAGGCTGGCCCCGCCCAACCGTGCCCCGGACAACCGGGCCGACGACAGGTCGGCCCCGGAGAGCCGCGCCCCGATCAGGTCCGCACCCGCCAGGTCCGCCCCGCTCAGGTCGGCGTCGGTGAGATTGGCGCCGGACAACCGGGCGGTGGACAGGTGGGCACCGGACAGGATGGCCGCGGTCAGGTTGGTCGCGGTGAGCGTGGCGCCGGTCAGGTTGGTCCCGGCCAGGTGAGCACCGGTCAGGTCGGCGGCCGAGAGGACGGCGCCGATCAGGTCGCCTCCGGCCAGATCGGCCGCGCAGAGGGTGGCCCCGGTCAGGTTCGCGCCGGTGAGGTTGGCCTGGGTGAGGTTGGCGTCGCACAGGTTGGCGTCGCACAGGTTGGCGTCGGTGAAGTTCGCCCGGTGCAGACGCGCACGCGAGAGGTCCGCCCCGAGCAGGGAGGCGCCCACCAGGCTGGCCCCGGACAACCGCCCGCCGACCAGGTCCGCACCGGCCAGGTCCGCACCGGCCAGGTCCGCCCCCACGAGGTCGGCGTAGGCGAGCACCGCGGCGGTCAGGTTCGCGCCGGCGAGATCGGCCCGGATGAGGTGCGCTGCGGTCAGATCGACCCCGGACAGGTCGAGCCGTGCGCCCCGGGTTCCGTTCAGGCGCAGCTCGCCGAGCACCCGCAGGTTGCGGTGGGCGAACGCGGCCACCAGTTCGTCCCGCCAGTGGATCCGACGCTGCACCAGCGGCGCCGTGGCCCGGGGGACCGCGGCGAGCAGTTGTCCCAGGACCGTACGCAGCACCTCGGCCAGCGGCCGCTGGTTCATCGCAGGTCCTCTCGCGGCGGCGCGTTCCCCCCGGCGCCCGGGAGTCCCCCGACCGGCAGCAGCGCAGCCGCGCGGCTGAGCACCACCGCCACCGCTGCTCCGACGACCAGCGCACCGAGGGTGCCGGAGACCTGCTCCCCCCAGGTGAGCAGGGCGACGAGAAGGAAGGCGAAGACGATCTTGCCGAGGACCGCGAGCGCGTACGTACCGGTGGACGGGTACCGACGGCTACCGATCGTCGCGCCCACCCACCCGCG
>Ga0265334_10001747_pt1 | contig 10385 bp, 6 predicted proteins | sample 42023metaG_FD_192442 | JGI IMG/M metagenome (GOLD analysis project Ga0265334, IMG submission 192442) | Rhizosphere microbial communities from Carex aquatilis grown in University of Washington, Seatle, WA, United States - 4-20-23 metaG | ecosystem: Host-associated > Plants > Roots > Rhizosphere >...
CGTAGAGCTCATATGGAATATCTGTGGCACGAACACGAGATTATTGTTTTCAGAATCGGCAGAGACGACCGGGGCGCCCGGCGCATTAGCGGCATCTACAGTCACCGTCGCATACTCCATAGCCGGAGCTCCGCCCACAAGAGTCCAATACCATGCACCGATGCACGAGATGCTGAAGCCCGTGGTCTGGCTTACGGTCACCGTCCTTGTATCGGAGGCGTCACCCGGTACGTCTTCGTTCAAGCTGCCGCCCGATACGTGACACGATGTCGGATCGCCAGACGTATCGTTAGACGACCACGAGATGACCGAGGTTCCGCCACCGTATGGCAGCTCCGAAGGATTCCCGTTGAGGCTTGCGGCGGGGCCGGTCGCAGCATCGATAGTGATATCTTGGCTCGTCCAGCCGGATGTGAGGCCGTTCTCATCGATAGCCATAGCCTTTATAGTCTTCGTACCATCGCCTACCCATGAATGCGAGACGATGACGCCCGTACTTTCCGCCTGGAGATCCGTCGTCTCATGGGCAGAGTCGTCGCCCCAATCGATCTCATACTTGACGCGGCTTCCCTGTTTGTCAGTCGATGTAAAGGTGAACGGCAGCTGGATGCCTTCGACGCCGCCCACGCCGTCGATCGTCGGATCGGTCGGAGGAACCGGCGCCGGAGCGTCGCACGCATTGCCGTTCTGGACGCCATTGTTCACGCAGACGAATCTGCAGGCATTCGATCCGCCGTCCACGAGGCCGTACGTCCACGACGTCGGGGTATAGCCGGCCACGTAGGTGCTGTCGCCCTTATTGATATAGACATTGTCAGGCGGCTCGTCTCCTTCGCAGACGAGAGGCTGGACAGGCACAGGCGTGTATTTGTAGACGACCTTCGTCGTGACGTCCTTCGATACATCGACGCCCGAAACCGAGCACACTGAATCTACGCATGTAGGAGATATGTTGAAAGACGCATCCGGAACCACGCACTCCGGACCGCCCGAAGCGAATGTGCAGGTACCGACGGTAACATCGTAGTGAGCGACATTCGAGGAATCGACTTCGTATCCGTCGGCAGTCACGTCGAGAGACTGGAACTCGGCCGGATTGTCCGTAGTCCATGGAGCTACGCCCGCGATCTGCGAAGATGCGTCAGGCGCAGAAGCCTGGGAGCCGTCGCTGCCTACGCGCTTTACTTCGATAGTGCCTGTCGGTATAGGGAGAGGCGTGACCGTGATGCCGATGCTCGTCGCATTCGTCGCCTGATCGTTATCCGTCGCCTTCGCGCGGATAGTATGAGTGCCCGTGACGGCATTCCACGTCGCAGTATATGGAGCATCCATGACTACCGCGAAAGGAACCGTCGAGTTATCGATGAAGAATTCGACTTTAGCGATAGAGCCGTCATCGTCGGTCGCGTCGGCCGAGATTGCTACAGAGCCCTGCGTGACGGCCGATGAGCCATCGACCGGCGAGGTTATGGAGACTTGAGGCGGATGATTGAGGGCACCGATATTTACCGTGAAGGGAACCCACTTCGATGCGAGGCCGCGCGAGTCGATCGTGCGAGCGCTCGGCGTATAGAGACCTTTCGACGTCCAAACATGGGTCGTCGAGAGAGTCGTATTGTGATCGACGTATCCGGATACGGGGAGCGACTCGTCGGCCGCGCCATCGCCGTTCCAATCGATCTCGTAACGAATAAGGTCGCCGTCTTGATCATCGGCAGTCAGAGAGAATTTCTGAGGATCGGAAATGAGGCTGTCATTCGTCGAGGCAGCGACGATATCTGGTCCGAACGGAGCGTTATTCGGACGAGGTAAGATGCTGACGGTTACCTGGCTCACCGCCGGGGCGCCTCCGATGAGCGACCAATACCATTCGCCGTTACAAGATATAGAGAATGTGGTCCCCGCAGTCACAGATACAGTCCGCGTATCGGATGTATTCGGCGCGACGAGCTCGTCTATATCGCCCCCCATAAGATGACAAGAATCCGAGTCATCTGACGACCAAGAGATCACGACATTGCCTCCAGGATAAGGGACATTCGTAGGATTCGCGTTGATGCTCGCCGCCGGTCCGATGACCGAGTTTATGTTTATCGGCTTATTCGTAGGCGGAGAAGAAAGGCCGTTCTCGTCCGTTACGATGGCTTGGATAGTCTTTGGCCCAGCGCCAGTCCATGAATGGGAAAGCTGGAGCGGCTGCGACGATGAGACAAGGTCTGTCTTCGTATCAGCGGTCCCGTCGCCCCAATTGATATCATAGGTAACATTGTCGCCGTCTTGATCGACGGTAGAGAAAGAGAAAGAGAGCGATTGTCCCTCATAACCATCGGCACCTACGATGGCCGGTGCCGACGGCGCGTGGTTTTGGTTGACGACAGTGACGGAAACGGAGGATGGCGTCGTCGCTCCGTCATTGTCCGTGGCGACCGCTTTTATGACATGCGCTCCCGGGGCGGTCGGAAACCATGCCGCGCTGTAAGGAGAGGCGATATCAGTCGCGAGGAGCGTATCGTCGACATAGAAATCGACCTTGGAAATCGTACCGTCGCTATCTGAAGCCGTAGCGCTCACCGTTGCCGAGACGCCCGTCGTAAGCACGGCGTTCCTCGCCGGAGCGGTCACGGAGGCGATCGGGCTCACATTCGCAGCGATAGTCACTGGGAGCTTCCTCCATGCCGATGAGAAGCCCTTGGCATCTGTAGCGCGGACGCTAAAGTTCTGAGCGCCTGCGGTCGTCCATGTATGGGTGAGCGTGACGGATGTCCCGGAATTGACGAGACCAGAGGCAGGCTGCGTCTCGTCTATCGTCCCATTATTGTCCCAATCGATCTCATATTTTATCTGATCGTTATCCGAGTCATCAGCCGCGATGGAGAAATTCTGAGGATGATTCGCCTTCTTGTCGTCGGTAGAAGGGATGATCAGCGCGCGGAGCACCGGAGCGTGGTTGACCGTCACGCTCTTCGCATCAGAAGCAGACTGGCCGTATCCGTCAGAGCACGAGAGCGTAAACGCCGTATCTGCAGAGAGATTCTTCGATGTGACGCCGGTGTTCGTCGTGCCGGTAAGATTCGTCCAGCCTGTCGGCGCAGGCGCGGCGCTCACCGTACACGATGCGGTATTGAGCGAGGTCCACGAGAGAGTAGTGGCCGATCCCTGATTTACCGAACTGTCGGCGGTCGTAAGTGAGGCCGTGGGAAGCGCGCGCACCGCGACGTCCTCTGAGCCGGTAGCGCTCTGTCCATAATTGTCGGAGCACGTCACCGAGAACGTGCCGCTGGTAGGCACCTGATTTATCGTTACAGAACCTGATGTCCCAGTGACCTTGAACTGGTCGGACATATAGTTAGGAAACGACGTAGCGACGCACTGAGAAGCATTCGTCGACGACCACGAAACGGTCACTGCCGAATTTTTGTTTATGGAAATAGACGAGGCTCCCGCTGCGCCAACGCCCTGAGAGGTCGATCCGGCGAGCGCTACAGAGAGAGAAGCAGTCGGTTTTGTATGCACCGTAGCGGTCTTATGGTCGGACACCGTCTGTCCATACTGGTCAGAGCACGAGAGGGTAAAGACGGTCGTCTGAGCGAGAGGCGCCGTCGTGACGGTTCCGCTGGAGAGGGCAGTGAGGTCCTTCCAATTCGCCGGGGCAGGATTCGCCGTAACCGTACAGGCGGAGACATTTTTCGAGCTCCAGCTTATGAGATCGGGTATGTTTTCACCGATATCCGAAAGCGAGAGAGACAGATCCGCGGAGAGCTGCGGATGCGCGGTCACTTTCTTCGAGTCGGACGCGCTCTGACCGTACGCATCAGAGCACGCGAGGGTGAATGTCGTATCTTGAGTAAGCGTTTGGGAGGTGACACCCTGGTTCGAAGTGCCCGTGAGATCGGCCCAACCGGTAGGAACAGGGCTCGCCGTCACCTTACACGACGACGCATTCGCCGATGTCCACGAGAGCGTCGTCGCTGTCGCATAATTCACTGCCGACGCAGCGGTCGAGAGAGAAGCCGTCGGAAGAGGGTGCACCGCGACAGTCTTTGAATCAGTTGCAGATTGGCCGTATGCATCCGCACAGGAGATAGTGAATGTCGTATTCTTCGCGAGAGCTTGCGTAGTAACGCCTGAATTAGAAGTCCCTGTGAGGTCGGTCCAGCCGGCAGGGACCGGATTTACCGTTACCGTACAAGAAGACGAGTTCGTAGAAGACCATGAAAGGGTGCTCGCTGCGCCATAATTTACGGCCGAATCAGCGACGCTCAACGAAACAGTCGGCAGAGGATTTATGTCGACGGTCACAGATGCGCTCGATGTGGGCGCCGTCTGAGCGTGTACGCTGCCGGTTCCCAGCAAACCCGCGCATACGATGAGGACCGCGCCCAGAAATGTGATTCGCCTTGTCATGTCTTTATATATTGTATTCAATGTCGTCGAACTCGACCTTCTGCACCGTACCGCAACTGTCAGTGTATTGATACACGAGGTTGTCATTCCTCAGGAGAGCCGATCCACAGAAAAGAGCAGGTTTAGTAGCCGGATTAGAAATCGCTGTTATCGCTACCTTTTCCTTAGAATTTGGATCTATGACGATGCTTGTCGGAGCGCCGCTTGGCGTGCTTCCCCCGACGAGAGGCTTATCGGATATGAGGGTGAGCGTTATAGGGTTAGGCGTTTTATTCGTGAAGGTAGCGTATGCGCTCCATACCCCGTTCGTGCAAAAGATATCTTTACCAACCGTAGTCGGCTGGAGAACATCAAGCTCGACAGGGCATGTCGCCACATTAGAGCACGTGAGCGTGAACGTCGTGCGCTTAGAGAGGGCAAAAATGGTAACAGAGCCGTTTACCGGCTTTGGTCCCGACCAAATCGAAGGATCTGGCGCCGAAGAGGCGGTACAAGAGACCGCATTGCTCGCCGACCAGGTGAGTTTGACGTCTTTGCCGTTGTTAACCGATGCATGATCCGCCGTAAAAGTTATAGTCGGGGCGGGATTAGCCGCGAGGACCGCGCTCGCATAGATCATGAGACCTGCGACTACTGTCGCGGCGGCCGAACGAACGATGAGAGTGCTGTTTGAACGATTCATCCCCTTCATTAAACCATGCCCCGCGTCAAACTGAAACCCCCTCTGTGCACATCTCTTGACTTTTCACGACCGAACGTATATGCTCTATATATGTGAAGTTCGCCTCGCGGCGGACTTTCTTTATTAAACGCCCAAAAATAACATGTTTGACCTCAAAGTGATCCATTCGGTCCTCGGACAGCTCGAGGAAGAGCGCGGCATCCCCCGCGAAAAGATAATCGAGGCCATAGAGATGGCTCTCGCGACGGCATATAAGAAAGAGTACGGCAAGCGCGGCCAGATCGTCCGCGCCACCTTCGACGTAAACACAGGAGCGACAGAGTTCTTCCAGGTCAAGACCGTCGTCGACGACACGAAAGTCCTCGACATCCCCGAGGAGGAAGAGATGCCAGAGCTCGCGCCCGAGGACGAGCGCGTCCGCTACAATCCAGAGCACCACATCTGGCTCGACGAGGCGCGCCTCATAAAGAAGAATGCCGCCATAGACGACGAGATGGTCTTCCCTCTCGAACCGAAGGACGACTTCGGCCGCATCGCGGCCCAAACCGCCAAGCAGGTCATCATCCAGAAGATCCGCGAGGCCGAGAAAGTCTCCGTTATGGGCGAATACGGCAAGCGCGAGGGCGATATCGTCTCGGGCACCGTCCAGCGCATCGAGCGCGGCACGATATTCGTCGACATGGGCCGCGCCGTCGGCGTCCTCCCGTTCGAGGAGCAGATCAGGAGCGAGCATTACAAGCAGGGCGAGCGCGTACGCGCCTATCTCTTCCGCGTCGAGGAATCCCCTCGCGGCGTCTTCCTCAAGCTCTCCCGATCGCACCCTAAATTCCTCGAGAAGCTTTTCGAGATCGAAGCGCCTGAGATCGCCAACAAGACAGTCGAGGTCAAGGCTGTCGCTCGCGAGGCCGGCTCGCGCTCGAAGATCGCCGTCATGTCGAACGACTCTCACATCGACCCTATCGGCTCTTTGGTGGGCCAGCGCGGCGTTCGCGTCTCGACGGTCACGTCCGAGCTCGGCGGAGAGAAGATCGACATCATCGAATGGTCTGCCGATCAGAAGAAATTCATAGAAGACTCCCTCTCGCCTGCTAAAATAACGGCTATAAACCTCGATGAAACGACCAAGACAGCTACCGTCGAAGTCGCCGAGGACCAGCAGTCTCTCGCTATCGGCAAGGGCGGTCAGAACGTCCGTCTCGCCGCAAAGCTCACCGGCTGGAAGATCGACATCCGTCCTGTCGGAACGAACGCGGCAGCAGCTGTTCCAAAGGATGCTTCCGCAGAATAATCAGCGATAATCGATACATACATAAGATATGGTGAACATTCTCCACGAGATCGAGCCAGGAACCGTCGACCGTATAAACACGATCATCGAGATACCAAAGGGCTCGAAGAACAAGTATGAGATCGACAAGAAGACCGGCCTCATCGCCCTCGACCGCGTCTCGCATACCGCCCAGGACTTTCCGTATGACTATGGATTCATTCCTCAGACCCTCTGGCATGACGGAGATCCCCTCGATGTCGTCCTCCTGACCACCCACGCTCTTTTTCCCGGCGTCCTTGCGCGCGTAAGGCCCGTCGCCCTCCTTCATATGCTCGACTCGGGCGATCGCGACGACAAGCTCATCGCCGTTCCGTGCGACGATCCGCGTTGGGACGACGTCCAGGACCTGAAAGACCTCAACAAGCACACTCTCCTCGAGATCGAGCACTTCTATTCGACATACAAGAAGCTCCAGAACAAAGAAGTCATCGTCAAAGACTTCAAAGACAAGAAAGCAGCCGTCGCCGCCTTCAACGAAGGCATCGCTCTCTATAAAAAAGCTTACGCCAAGGCGAAGAGCAAGAAAAAGTAGCCTCGAGTCCGAGAGCGCAGAAAATAACCGCCGAGAGCGCCTCTCCGGCGGTTTTTTCCTGTCGCTCCTCCGCGTGGTATAATCCCGAAAGCGCGCTTTTCAAGAGGCGCTCAACAATACATATGAAGAAAACCACTATTTTTGGATTGTCTCTCGCCTTTTGCCTTCTCGGAACGGCTACCGCGCATGCCCAGTCTCCAGGGTTCGTGCCTCCGACCGATACAGATCGCGCATCGATGGTAAGGCTTAACCCGCTCGGGCTCCAGCGCATCAATGCGGCACGAGCGGCAAAAGGCCTGCCGCCGGTCGCCACAGACACAATGGACATCGAAAAAGAGGTCACAGGCACCACAACCAGAGTAGATAGAGCGAAAATACGCCAGAGTTTCCGGATAGAGGCTACGACGACAGCTTCGACCACCAAAGAAATCCCGGGAATAAAGAAAAATGACCTCAAAACCGAGATAGAGGCGCGAAAACAGGAGCTCGCCAATAGACGCGCCTCGACGACCGCAGAGATCAAGGCCACAAAAGTAACAGCCGCGGTAAAAACTGCTCAGAGCCATCTCGATCAGGAAATACAGAGGCTCGGCGAGATAAAGACCAAGATAGATAGCCGTCTTTCTAAACTCGACCAGGCAGGCGCTACGACGACCGCAGCACGCGCCGACCTCGCGCTATCGGTAACCGCTCTCCAGACTGCACAGACGAAAGCTGACGCGATCGCGATAGTAGATGTCTCGACGTCGAATGCCGCCGACGCTATACGCCAGGCCGTCCAGGACGCCCAGAACGCGATCAACGACGCACAAAAATCGCTTACGCAGGTAGTCGCAGATATGAAATTAACTAATAACGAATAACGCCATGGCTACGCAGGAAAATAAGAGATCGAACGGTCCCCTTATCGGCATCATAGCCATCGTCGTTCTCCTCGTGCTCGGCGCATGGTATCTCTGGAGCGGCAACAAACTTTCCCCTTCGGGAACGATGATCCCGCAAGCCGCGACCGTCGCGCCCGTTTCTCCGTCCGACGACATAGGCTCGATAGAGAGCGACCTTAAAGCGACAGACCCGGGCCCGGACCTCTCAGGCCTCGGCAAATAGAGACGCGGTCAATACAGGCGATCAAAACCGGCACTGCCGGTTTTTTGGTCTAAAACTGTACAAAATGGTTCTTTGCGGATAGACTTCGAAACACATAAAAACATACAAATATGGCACACACGCATCACGACCACGGCAAGCATGCCGAACATTCTTATAAAGCGAGCGTCAAAAAGATCGCTGCGACGAGCGAAATCGAGATAAAGAGCGAGATATCCGCTGCGGAATTCGCCGAAACGGTCAAGGCGACTCTCGCCGACCTTCGCGTAGAGGCTGAGATCCCCGGCTTTCGCAAAGGCACGGCGCCTGAGAAGCTCATCCGCCAGAAGATCGGTGACGCAAATCTCCTCCGCGAAGCGGCCGAACATGCGATATCCCATGCATATGGCCACATCCTCGAAGCCGAGAAGATAGACGCTATCGGATATCCGAAAGTCTCTATAACAAAGATCGCCGAAGGGAACGCGCTCGAATTCACCGTCGTCGCGGCCGTGGTCCCCGACCTCAGCGAAGCGAAGGGATTCGATTACAAAAAGATCGCCGTGAAAGAGAATGCTAAAAAAGCCGAACCGATCGAGGTATCCGATGCGGACGTCGAAAAGGCTTTAGAGGATATAAAGAAAAACTATCCCGAGTACGAGAAGAGCCCTGAATTCAAAGGTGCGGCAGATTTTAAATCGAAGCTCCGCGAGAATCTCCGAGCAGAAAAAGAGCATCGCGCTATGGAGAAGAAGCGCATCGGACTTATCGACGCCCTCACCGAAGCTCTCGACGAGAGATCGGGCATCGTCATACCGAGCGTCCTCGTCGAATCCGAGCTCGAGCGCATGAGTGAGCAGATGAAGCACGACGTCGAGCGTATGGGACTGACCTTCGACGATTACCTCAAGCACCTCAAGAAAACTACGGAGGACCTGAAGAAAGAATGGAGCTCCGACGCCTTGAAACGCGTCAAACTCGATCTTATCCTCGACCACGTCGCCAAGACCGAGAAGATATCGGCCGATCCCGCGAAGGTCGAAGCGGAGGTAAAGCATGCACGCGAACATCACAAGGACGTCGACGCTGACCGCGCCCGTTCATACTTCGAGCACATATTCCTCAATCAGGCGGTGTTCGAATTTCTAGAGAAGCAGAAGTAAGGTCGCGATCGCCACAGCGGCGGTCTCTGCCCGGAGAATGGGCGCATCGAGTCGTACGATCGTTGCGCCTTTTTTCTTGAACGCCTCGACCTCCCCTCCAGTCCAACCGCCCTCAGGTCCAACACAGGCGACGATATCGTCAGTCGCCGGAATATCCTTCGGCGCGAAAACTGCGCCCTCTGTATGAAAGGCGATGGTCTCTCGTTTCTCATGCCCGAGAAAGTCTTCGAGCGATATCGGCTCGCGGATAACGGGAACATCTCCCCTGCCCGACTGCTCGCAGGCCTCGATCATGATCTTTCGAGCACGCTCCATATTGATGTCCTTTTTCTCGCTCCTCTCGGACACGAGAGGGATGAACTCAGAGACGCCGAGCTCCGTGCCCTTCTGAACAACCCACTCAAAGTTGTCCTTTTTAATGAGAGATGCGGCGAGCGCGACCTTGCGACGGAGGCTCCGTGCAAAGCCATCGGCCGTGTCTGCCGAACGGCTCTCGAGAACGCGAAACGTTACCGTATCCTTCGTTACAGAAACGATCTCCGACACGTGATCGACGCCGGAACCGTCAAAGAAAATGGCCTTGTCCCCACGTTGCAACCGAAAGACCCGTCGGAGCTGGTGAGCGAGCGCCGCATCCGGAAGAGAGTTCTCTTTCCCAGAATCTATAGGCTTTTCAACATAGAAACGTTGGAATCTCATGCATGTAACACTATCATATCTATTGCGCCGAACCCATTTTTTGTATATTGTTTCGCTATCACTAATATAAAAAACATGTCTATCCTCATCCCCACCGTCATCGAAAAAACCAACCTCGGCGAGCGCGCCTACGACATCTATTCGCGCCTCCTCAAGGAGAATATCATCTTCCTTTCCGGACCGATCGACGACGCGGTCGCCAATACCGTCATCGCTCAGCTCCTTTTCCTCCAGTCTGAGGACTCGAAGAAAGAGATAGCTCTCTATGTTAACTCTCCCGGAGGCTCCGTCACCGCCGGCCTTGCTATCGTCGATACGATGAACGTCATCAAAAACGACGTCGCGACCTACTGCGTCGGCATGGCCGCATCGATGGGCGCCGTTATCCTTGCCTCTGGTACGAAAGGCAAGCGCTACATCCTCGAGAACGCCGAAGTGATGATCCACCAGCCGTCGGGCGGAGTCGAAGGCCAGGCATCCGACATCGCC
>Ga0265334_10001750_pt1 | contig 10375 bp, 6 predicted proteins | sample 42023metaG_FD_192442 | JGI IMG/M metagenome (GOLD analysis project Ga0265334, IMG submission 192442) | Rhizosphere microbial communities from Carex aquatilis grown in University of Washington, Seatle, WA, United States - 4-20-23 metaG | ecosystem: Host-associated > Plants > Roots > Rhizosphere >...
GTAAAACAACCCAACCAGGAAGACGGCAATGCCCGCTTCGATTAGCACTTGATAAGGGCGTAGTTTATTCAATGAAGAGACCGGCGTTGATGCCAACCAATCAATCGTCTCCCAGACCATCCACCCGGTGATAATGAAGAGGAACAACCCCCATTGCGTCAGATAGGACCAGATGGGTGTCTGCGAGGCCGTCCAGGGATCGAGGGCGCCATACCCCTGACTATAAGCCGCCCGGTAAGGCTCATAAAGCAGATATGACATAATAATCAGGAAACCCGCGCTGCCAATGATCAAAACCACTTTCCTGGCCCACACAGGTACATCTATCCGCCAGCTATCCACCATATCAGAACGCCATACGGCATACGCCAACACAACGAAGCCAATTGGCAAATAGGTATAAATATCTGAAAGATTGGTGGGATACAACGCGCCGATGGCGAGTGCACCGATCAGAAGCGAGAAGATCGAGAACCGGCGGCCCCGCACAATGGAAAGCGCCCAGGCAAGCGCCAGAAGCGCTAACGGCATGGCCAACATATGCGCATGCAGGTCGCTGTATAAGAATGTAAAAAATGGGAATTCCGTGATCTCGTTGCCAGGTCCCGGCGGGATGACACGGCTCGGATCCCAGTACCAATCGCCTCGTCCATAAGGAAGGGACTGACCTTCCATAGCCTTGATCGAACCTTCTGCAGCCCATATGATACGCTGCCCAATATTCGCATTATCGATGATACCGCCAGGCGCGGCCATGCGCTCAAAGCCCTGATAGATCATTCTCACTGTGCCAAGGTTTCCCAGCACAACCATTAATAACGCTGCGAGCAAGCCCGCAATAAACCGGGGGTCGGAAGCAGGGGATCGGGAATCGGAATTTGAAATTCGGGAATCAGGTCCCATATCCAGTAAATTCCAGCCCACGCAAAAGGCTCCCATGCCCACCGATGCAAACAACGTTGGAAGAATGAAATTGTAGGCAAGCGTTGGTACGATGCCAAGCAGTTTTACCGGTGTGGCAACCAGCACAAAGCCGTAATAGTAATAATTGATATACCCACCGGCAAACCATGGGTCGTAGGGTGGGAAGGATGTACTTTTAATGATGGCATTGAAATAAGAAAAGTCCATGGGCCGCTCGCCGCCCTTGGACGGATGCCACAAGTCCGGATTGCCAATACGGATGAGCAGATCGAAAAGGAAGAAGGCGAGGAACAGCCCCTCGATCATCATGAAATATTTCCTGCGCGACTTCCACTCCTCTGCCAACTCCACTCTTTGCATCCAACCCAGACTCAGACCGGCCAGCGCCAGGACAGCGAATATCACGGCGATCGTCGTACGCGTGACCGGCACGCCGAACGAGCCGCTCAACCATGAGACATACGCGAGCAGCAACAACCCCAGCACGCGCGCCAGCGGATAACCCTTATCGCCAAGACCTGGCAATGCAAAACGGATGATCGGATAGGTCAACAGGCCGAGAACAAAAATGAACAGATACCAGATAACCAGGCCAATAACCGGATAGCGATTTTGGAGCCATTGATAATTAAATAACTGGGACCACGTCCCGCCGGCCTGCTGTTGGGCCAGAGTTGCGGAGGGAAGCATTAATGATTTGTAGCTGCTGGCCTGGCCCGGCGTCAGGTGAACAACATTGCTTAAATCCACCGCGCCAAGGATTTTCTGCACCTGGGCCGCACTGAAATCAGGCTGCTTCTGGAAGATAAGCACCTTGGGATGGTCATAAACCGTAAAGGCTTCTTCCGCAAATTGATCGTTGACTTCCCATTTGAAAACGCCCGGAATATTGATCGTGGGGAACGATTCAAACACAGCTACCAGCTTATATCCAAGCTGTCCCTGGAACATACCCGGTTTGGCAACGTTGTAGCACCAGATGACATCCTTGTTGGCAGGACAGCCAATCAGTGCGCGGTAATAGGCCGTGGTCAGCGGATACCGTTCAGGGATGCGCGTCACCGAAGCCCACTGCCGATTCGAAGACATAAACAGGATGTCGCCTTGGCTGAGAGTATCCACAAAACGCTTCAACTTATCGGCGTTATCGTCCCAATAGATCTGCAAATTGAGGCCGCCCTGATAAAGACCTCCGAAGCCATCATAGCCTTCTACCCCCAGGCGCAAGGGTAAGCCATCGTCCCAATCGGATTCATTGATAGGTGCCGCCCCGGCCAGGGTCAATGCCCCCGTGGTTTCAATACTTATGAAATAGATCTGGCCCTTGGTTACGGCTATTGAATGGTCAAGGTGCAGGGTATAGGCGCTGCCGCGCCCATCAGGATTGGCGACAAAATCCGAGGACACCGAAGCCTTCGCGGAAGGCTGGCCGGCCGATAAGTCGGGTTGAAGACCTAGGGACAGGCTGAATGTCTGAGGCAAAGTAAAGTTCACCGCAGCCACATGCGGGAAATAAAGCTCAATCAGAGAACCGGTAGCGTTGGCCTTGAATGACATTGGGTAAGGCGTACCATTTTGTATCACGCCTCCGGTCGGGAAGGGCAGGGGGTCTTGATAAATGGAACCGTCCGCCATTTTGATGTGGAGATTGACCGGTCCAGGGACGTTTTGATAGATCCAGTATGTTGCCGCCACGCGGGTGACAGGCCGGGTGTAGATGCGCGTAAAAGCATAGGCCCAGGCCAGGGTCAATACCAGAACGGTCACGCCAACCAGGGTCGCAAGAACGATCCGCAGGTTAAAACGTTTAAGCCATGAAACGTTCGAGCCTGCTAACTCGAACACAATCCAGGCTGCCAGCATGCACAACAGTGGGTAGATTGGCAGTTGATAACGCATGGTGGGATTGAAAGCAAGCGACTGCCAGCCAAAATAGATCGCCGTCCAACCCCATAGAAGCACATGCCGCAGTCCGCCCTTCAAAATGCGCCATGCCATCCAGATAAAACCCAACCATGCCAGGATCCCCAATGGGAGGCCAAGACCCCAGACTGTAAGGTTGGTAAACGAGAACAGGTGCGACCGCCGCGCCCATTGCAGGGCAAAGGGTACATCCGCGTCCCCGTTCGACTGAGCCGTCAGTTGCTGCATGGTAGACAGCCAGTTAGGGTTGATCCCCAGCCCCTTGAACGCGTAGGGTTGGAAAATGCGGAAGACAATGAAGGATACAACTGCAGCAATTATCAAATAAACAGCAATCAAGAGCCACGGGATGGCGGATAATTGACGATTAATGGTTGGAGGTTGACTATTGTCAACTGCAGGCTGAGGGTCTGCGGTAAGGTAACGGAGAATGAACGCCCCCGGCAGGAGAATGGCCAGCGGCGCGGCATTCAATTTTGAGGATACCGCCAGGCCAAGCGATACGCCAAAGCCCAGGCTGAGCAGGAAAAGAGGATGACGGATAAAACGTAAAGCCCGATCCGTGACACGCGTCCCGGGAGGTAGGCTTCCTGGCAAATCAAAACCTTCGATATCCGGTCCCCGATACAGCATGATCTCCACGGCAAAATAAGTTGCCAGAAATATAAAGAAGTTGGCGACCGTATCCACCGTAAAAAAATGCGACTGTTGTATCTGTAAAACCGCCAGGGCAGAGAAAGCGGCACCCAACAAGGCAACGCGGCGGTTATATAAACGCGCAGCGACGAGGTAGATCATCAGGATGGTCAACAAATCAAACAGCGTGGAGAGCTGCCGTCCCACCAGGTCCACCTGGTCGTAGTCGACCTGCCCGACCAACTCGGCTACATAGCGCACCATTACGATGGGCAGATCGCCATAGACAAAGAATCCATACCCGCGGTTCTCTGGGTTGAGCGTTGATGTGGCCGTGTTGAAATAGTCGGCCGGTCCCAGCCAGCGTACCTGCTCCGGCGGGCAAGACTCAAGAGGGGTATTCGGAAGAGCGCACTTCTTGACCTCCAGTGCGCTCTCCACCATGGTAAGAAAACGTTCATCGGGGTGTAAATGCTGGTTGCTATCCCAATTCAAACCAATGACGCGAAAATATGTCCCGACCAGGAGCACGACAATCAGGAGCAGATCATAAACCCAGGCGCGCTTATTATTTTCCGGCATAATGTTTCAATTTATCATCTGAAAATTAATTCGTACTGAGAGCACATTGGTACCCGGTTTCTTCCTATTTAGGCACAAAAAATATCCAAAAATCGTGCCCGGGCACAGGTGATTTGTGCAAACTCAAAGATCCCTGTGGATATAACTGATCAAGCAAATCAAGTGATTTCTGGTCATTCGAAGACGGGTTTTGCGTATCGGCTTTTACCATAAACAATTTCGGGCCTGCTATTTTTACCGTATCGGGCAGGTTGTCAGGAGACATGGCGAAATCGCGGTTTGGGATCCCCGCCCACACGCCAGGCAACCGCGTATCCACCCAAAACGGGAAGGGGACGATCCAAACAGTATCTGTTTCGCCATATACCAAACCGAACTGCTTAATAACAGCACCCATCTCTGAGGAATTCCATGAACCCGCCCTATATTGTTCATCGAATTCATGAAAGACAAGACCGAAATTCTGGACGGTGGAAGCAAACAGCAAAAGTCCAGTTAAGGCATAGGCCCAGATCATCCGGTTCCTTGGAGGCCTTTCCGCCCGAGAGGTACCATCCCCTCCGGCTGGCACCGGGGCGCGCTCGAAAGCAGAGATCAATCCATCTAGCGCCAGCGCTATTATGATGAACGTCGGTACCAATGCACCCCCGGAACGATTCATGGCCGGGTTCTCCTCGGGAAACGCCAGGGAAAGGATCGAGGGAAGCAGGAGAATGGGAACGGAGAGAAGAAGGAACAGATCCAACCAGTGACGTTTTTTAATATAGCGCACTAGCAGCAGCACAACCCCGATCAAAAACAAGGCGCCCGAAACAATGTCTAATCCGGGACGATTGGGTAAGGAATTAACCCAGATCGTGCCATCGTTCCAATTGAACAGCTTGAGCGCATTCCACGTATTCGATAAAAAGATCAGATACCATGGAGATGGCAGAGACTGCCCGGGATCCAGGCGTGAAAAGGCGCGGTATGAGAATAATTCTGGATTTTCTGTAGCATAGCGCAGCAAGGGGATGAAGATCATGAAAGAGGTAAGCCCCACAATGACCAGCCAAACTAGGGCATCCTGGCGGGCCCCCCTGGATTGGGCGTGCAGCATATATAGAATGATTGCAGCAATGACAAGGAACGGAACTATTCGATATGGAGTATAGCCATTCAAACCTAGCCCAAGAAAGATGCCGGCGAGAATAAAATCGTTGCGGTTGCGCGTGCGCAGGCCGCGTATCAGGTAAAGCATCAACGGTGCGACAAAAAGAGGATAAAGTGGGAAGCGCAAACCGATACGGGAAATGATATTAGGCCAGGAGCTGATGCCCGCCATAAAAGCGGCCAAAAGGCCGACGCGTGGACTCGCCAGTTCCTTGCCAAGTAAATATATATACGGCAAAGTAAAAAGGCCAAATAGAACCGTGCCGATCTTCAGGCTTATATAAGATAGTCCTGTCCCAAAAATCCAGGACATGATCAGGGTCCAATACATCTGAATGGCTTCGCGGCCCGTATTGCGCGGAAAGAAGATATGAGTCTGGCCCTGACTTACGTCGTAAACATCCAGTAATTTCTCGGCATGATCACTGAACGGTTCGTTGGGCGTTTGTGTAATATGGTAGACACGAAAAAAAATCACGATCACTGCAGCCGCCAACAAGAGAAGCGTCCAACGATTGATGGTAATCTCCCACTTTCCGCGGGCCAGGAACGCGCGCAGGCGTTTCCAGGGAGAATCTGAACCGGGATCGCGCAGCCAAAGCGACCAGATAAACAACCCTATGGCTATGAACCACAACGTAAGGTTGAAGCCGGTGAACAAGTTACCTGTGAAGAAGAGAAATGCCAATAACGCGAAGGGTATCGATAAAATGAAGGCGATGCGTCGAAAAGTCAGCGGGTCTTTGCCCGATGAGAAAGTTCCCGCCAAAGGAGCAGGCACCCATTGTCCGCGCAAAACGGACATCAGTAATAATCCGAGCGCGGCGATATAAAGGGCAATACCCACGCTCGCAGACGGGTTCGGGGGCTCAAACAAACGTTGAGCGATCAACGCAATGCCGAGCGCAGCGAGGGAAAGCCACGGAACCGGGAATGGAGGTAGGTTGTTCGAAGTTTTTTGGGCAGCTGGAGATGGATTAACATCCGAAAGCGGCGTTTGGAGGCTTGTCCCTGTTTCGGAAGCAGCTTCCTGGGAGGCAGGAATCTCAATCCGAGGCCCACGGCCAAAGGAAAGTTTGGATTTTATATAATCGAGCACGCTCGGTTCTTGAGAGGGTTCGGACTCCGGGGGTTGCGTATCGTCGGTCATATTCCTCACAAATCACTTTTTTCGGGCGATCACAATCACACTTTCACCCCAACGAACCGGTAGAAAAATAATACCGGTCAGGGCTTGAAACCCGCCTAGCGATCCAAAGAAAAGTTTCTGAAGCGGATCCGGCAAAATCGGAATGTAAGGCACATTCCAAAAACCGTCGGCAAAAACTTCTAGCGGACTCAAATCTGCTTCCCGGATCAGGCTGACCCACTCTTTAGGAGGTTTCAGGGAAATATGGGTCGGATCGAGAAAACCGATCCACTTTGATCCCTTCCAGGGTTTAAGCAATGAATCAAGGTTGGGTGTTGCCAGGATCAGAACTCCGCCCGGTTCGAGAATACGACCGATCTCACGGACAGCCAGAGCAGGATCAGGGAGATGCTCAACGATATGCTTAATAATAACGACGCCGAAAGACTCATTACTATAAGGCAGCGCCTGGGCGCTGGCCGTCTCCAAATAGGTTCGCTTCGCTTCCGATTTTGAGCGAGCAACAGCCCAATGATTTAAATCCAAACCATATGTTTCAAAACTTCCTTCGAGCTGGCCCACGAGATGGCCCAGCCCGGAGCCAATCTCTAGCAAACGCGAACTGCGCCGTCCATATCGGCGCGCCAACCCGGCAAAAAAACGGTTAGACCACCAATACTGGCTATATTTCGAGAACGAAACATTTTGATAAGTGTGAGTAAAAAAATATTTTTCGTCGAAAGCCATAATGTTCATACTGGATGATATGTAATTTAATATCCGAAAACTGCGATCGGACACAATTATCTTTTTTTGGCGATGTAAAAGGTGAACGTGCCGTTCTCGATGCTCTCGGGAGAGGCGAACCCTTTAACATACTGCTCCGTCAGCCAAAGGTTCCATTTGGTTGGAGAGAGTATCCATTTGCCGGTAAGCATATGAGCAACTACGGACGGCAGGCCGAAATAATGTCCCCATTCTAACACGCGCATCGAGGCGGGCGAAAAGTAATGCCACCAGCGTACAAGCTCGAAACCCGCACTTGCGAGACGGGCTTCCCAAACATCGGGTTCGTCGGCATGAGAAACGCGCGAAATCCTGCGGAACCATTCGGTATACCCGCGTCCGAGTAGGCGGGATATCGAAAGCTCCGAAAGATAACGAGTGTTCGGAACGCAGAAATAAAACGGTGCGCCCGGTTTCAAAACGCGGGCCGTCTCGGCCAGCACGGAATCGATGTGCGGTATATGCTCCAGCACCGAATTGCTAAACCCGCTGGCAAAGTAATTGGACGGAAAAGGGGAATATGCTCCGTCGGCCTCCACCAATGAACGATACGCGCCATGTTTCTGCGCTTCATGGATCGGCCCATGCCAGGGATCAAGACCCACTTCGATCTTTTGCTCGAAGGTCAATGAAGCGAAATGGCCGTCGCCGCAGCCCACGTCGTAAACCGGTGATGGCAAAGGCAGATCCTGGTAATACGAACTTTCCACCGCTCGCAAAAAAGCGCGGAAATACGGCAGGTCGCGAAGCTGGAGGAAGAGGAAATCCTTCGACTTTGGAATATTGATGATTGATTTACTTTCGATCACTTCTTCCTCATTAAATGGCTGAACAGATCCTCATATTCCAATGCAACGGTATCGGGATCATAAGCCTTTTTGATGGACGCAAGGTCGCCGCGAAATTTTTCGGGGTGATCCAAAACTTCGAGGATGGACTCGGCCAAAGAAGCAGAGTCGCCGATCCTGGCCACGCGTCCCATCTTATGCATTTGTACCGGCATCCGCACCCCTGGCAACGCAGACGCGACGCACGGCACTCCATTTAACATTGCTTCGATCTGTACGAGGCCAAAAGCTTCGGTGGAATTCAAGGAAGGCACTACAAGCACATCCAGGTTGGGGTAAAACGCGGCCATTTGAACCGGATTTTGATTACCCAGGAAAGTCCAATGTCCCGCAGCCTCATACTCCTGAATGCGTGGCATGAGACGGCCGGCGTACGACTGCTCGCCCATTACATTTTGATATTGTCCGGCAAAGAGAACCTGCGCTTTGGGATATTTATTCAAAATAGCGGGCATGGAATCGAGCAGCACCTCGACCCCCTTTTCGGCCGCGAAACGGGCCGCCATACCGATAACCGGCCGCTTCTCCGAAGTATGGTTAGTTTTGGCGAAGGTTTGCACCGAGCCTTTATCCGGGGAGGGAAGTTCAACCGGCGGGAGAATGGTACGCAGTTTGAACTTATACCGCGAGAGATAAGAGGAGTGGTCGGCATAGTCTTGTGTATAAGTGACGATCTGGTCCGAAAGGATGCCGGCCATATTGTTCTGCCATTTAACCACAAGATTGACAAATCGGTTGAAGAAACCCGGCGGAAGTAGCAGATCGCAATGATAGGTAAGGACGGCCGGTTTACCATAGAGGCGGCCTCGGAAAGCCACCCCTGGCGCATCGAACTGAGGCAGGTGCATCTGAACGACGTCATGTTCGCGCACCAGTTTGGTGGCAACCCAGCCGAAGGTCGGAGCGATCGCTCCCTTACTTAAACGAAGAACGACCGGTATACGGATGACCTGGATACCATCCAGTATTTCTGTACGCGGTAGAGTTTCATCATACTGGGTGGTCATCACGGTGACCTGGTGTCCACGTTTGGCGAGTGCACGCGCCAGGCGTTCGGCATAAATCGTAAGACCCGAAGTATGCGGGCGATAATAGGTCAGAACGGTGAGAATTTTCATGGGGCGGTGAAGATTATACTGCTTCTCACAAAAACCTCTGCACAAGGTCGCGAATAACAAGGGAATGTGTAAAAGTGAAAAGCGCCGTCCTTAAAATACGAGCGATTTTCCCTTTGAGCGACTCATCACAGGTATTAAAATAGCCGGTTTTGGGCGCAATTTTCATGCAACGCTAGCCGAGGAAAGGTGTTTATTAAGATGGAATAAATCCAATTTATCGAGAGGAGAAAATGCAATGGCAACAAGGAAATCTTCAGGAAAACCGCAAGTCCAACCGATGGCCGATTCGAATGAAATCTGGAAATGGGTATATGTGATAGGCCTGGTGGTTGCAGGAGTGATCGGAGCGATCGGATTCAAGAACGATATTGTTGGATGGGTCCTGATCGTGGTCGGTATCCTTTCAGGGATATTCTTCCTGAACGCAGGAGACATCGTCAACTTCGCCATCCGCTTCCTGCTCTTGGGTGCCGTATGGAAGGCGCTGGACAGTGTACCGGTCGCAGGTCCCTACATATCGGGCTTTTTTGGAGGCGTATTTGCCTTTCTCACACCGGTGGGCCTGACCCTGCTCGTCAAGTACTTCTGGGAAAAGTATTTTTCCACCATGATGTAGTAATAAGAATTGAACAAAAGACCGCCGAAAATTCGGCGGTTTTTTGTTGGTATTTGCCGTAATGATACAGCTTCGCATTACACTTTTCGTGCGTCCCGGGTAGTACTTTCGTTTTAGCCATATGGTACTTCGGTAAGGTTGAAACCAGGGCCATAACAGATTATTATCAATCCAGTCGACAAGCAAATCTTAGAGAGAAAGGAAAATATCATGTTTAATTTTGGAAAAAAGGACGATGAGATTTACGAAGACCCACAAAAGGCTTTGGACCATGGCAAGAAGACCCTAAATAGCGGCTTGACCGGAGGCCTAACCAAGGCGTTTATGGGTAAGGGTTTTGTAGATAAGATGAACAACGCCATGGATAAAGGCCAGGCCGCACTCGATATGCAAAAGAATGGTCAATGGCTGGCCCAGAGCGGAATCGACGGCAGCGCCGAGGTCATCTCCATTGAAGATACAGGCAAACTGATCAATTTCAATCCGGTGGTCAAACTGACATTGAAAGTCACACCGGCCATGGGCATGCCGGCCTTCCAAACCGTCGGTGAGACCATGGTTTCCAAGATCGCCATTCCGCGCAAAGGCGACACGATCAAGGTCAAGTACAACGTAGCCGACCCATCACAATTCACGGTAATTTCGTAAAAGTTTTTTTAGA
>Ga0265334_10001754_pt1 | contig 10366 bp, 11 predicted proteins | sample 42023metaG_FD_192442 | JGI IMG/M metagenome (GOLD analysis project Ga0265334, IMG submission 192442) | Rhizosphere microbial communities from Carex aquatilis grown in University of Washington, Seatle, WA, United States - 4-20-23 metaG | ecosystem: Host-associated > Plants > Roots > Rhizosphere...
ATCCCCCTTTTCGGCGCTATAGGGGGGGTCGGAAGTGATTATCTAGCCCAGAAACGAAAAATCGCCTACGGAGAACAGGATATGCTGCACTTGGGGGAATTGGTACAGTCCGGGATGTTCGGAGCCGTCCCTGGGGGGTCGTTGGCTAAGACAGGAGGACAGGCTATAGTTACCGAGGCAGTAAAACAAGGTTTGGGGGGCCTAGCTGGGGAGACAGCCCGCTCCACGATAGACGAGGGGCGGCTACCAGATGTGAAGAATGCCGCTTGGGCTACGATCCTACCGGCATTGGGCGGTGCGGTTGCCCAGCATATCCAAGGGTTGAGCCCTGAGATTGCAGCCGCTCGATCCGCAGCGGAGAGCCAGGTTGCGGAGAAAACCGCAGTTCTGGCGAAGGGCCAAGCCGAAGGCATGGTGGTCCCGCCGTCTCTCGTGAATCCGTCCACAGTGAACAAAGTGGTGGATACTCTCGCGGGGAAAAAAGCTTTAACGAACCAAGCGTCAGGAATAAATCAAGAAGTTGCCAACGATATAGCGCGTCGGGTACTAGACCCCGCGAACCCGGATACGGCTCTAACGTCTTCCGTCGCCAAAGCAGTTCGTCAGCGCGCCTACGATGCCGGATATCGGCCGATCACCCAAGTTGGCGCGATCAATACGGATGCCCAATACGCGAGCGACATCCAGAATATCATCTCCGATTCCACCCAAGCCGCCCGGTCGTTCCCTGGAGCTGTCAACGACGACATCAGCAAAACAATTCAACCTCTTGCCGTACCCGGTTTCGATTCCGGGGACGCAGTTAAGATGGTCCAAATCTTACGGAACAAAGCTGGGGAGGCGTTCCAAAAGGGCGACAACTCTTTGGGTGTTGCGCAGCGCCAAGCCGCATCAGCCATCGAATCCCAAATTGAGCGGAATTTAGCCCAACGGGGTACCCCGCAGTCGGTGGACATCCTGAATAATTTCAGAGATGCACGCAAATTGATGGCACAGTCCCATGAGATTGAGGATGCCATTCGTGAAGGCGGGGACTCGATCATCCCGTCGAAACTAGGAACTAGATTTCAAGCTGGAGCCCCCTTATCCGATGGCCTTGAAACCGTTGGTGGCATGGCGAATAATTTCCCTTCGGCTACGAAGGAAGCCTCCAAAATTCCCCCCGAACCTACGAGTCTTCTGGGGAAGGTGACACCTTCGGCGATTCTTGCGGTAGGCACTGGGTCAATTACCCACAGCCCCGAAGCTGCGGCTCTAGCCGCAATGGCGGGTGCGATAACCCCGGGGGCGAGGAGTTTGCTGCGTAATCTCATACTCTCTAAGCCATACCAACGCATCATGTCGAGGATACCGATACACGTAGAAGCGAACCCCGACATGGGGGCTCTTATCATTCGGCAGGGGGCGCAAGCTACGGCGGCACAGGCCGCTGACGACGAGAAAACTACGAAATAACCTTCTGCAGTCCTGCCAAGATCAGCTTCCGCTTATCCATCGCGTGCTTTAGCCCTGGCTCCTGGTTCCCCCAATGGTTGGCATGGGCGATTGGTAGTTGCCGTTTGTATGCGCCATCGTACTTTGCCGCCAAACGTTCGGGTCCTCCGAGGTGTTTGTAGTGGAGTAAATATGAAGGCGGTTCAGTAAATTTGGTCGGATTCGACACCACACCACCGTTATATAGAGTAGCCGTACAAGCGTGCGCACCGAAACCATAGGACATCGTCTTTACTCGTTTCGGGGAGAAGAGCGCAGGTTTGGAGTACCATTTGATATCAGGTGCACCCATAGTCACGTACTCGTAGATCTGGCCGTCCCCGGAGGGGTACTCGTCGGCCAGCATCTCAAAACCGTGCGGCTTTATGACCGTCTCTTTGTTTGCATCGTAGATGGCCAAGGTATCGACCGCGCCGCCAGGGAAGTATACAAACTCGTCAGCGTCACCAACGATCACCCAATCCGCATCGGTACCCCGCCAGGCTTCGTTCTTTACTTCGCAGAGTTTGGTCTCGTCGATCACTCCGGCGGTGCCCCAGTCCACAACTTCAGCGCCCGCAGCTTTAGCGATCTCGCGGGAGCCGTCAGTACTGAAGTTGTCGTGGATGACGATGCGCGAGCAGAACGTGCCGTAATGCCTGAGGGTGTAGGGCAGAATTTCCGCTTCGTTGTAGCAACAGAGATGGACTTCGCAATTTAGCATGACGTTTTAATCGCCGCCACTTGCCATGCTTTGTGGATGACGTTGAGGTGTTTGGCGTAGGTTTTGAGGAAGAAGTCAATAGCGAACTTGGGTCGGTCGATCTCGTTCGGCATGAGGGTCCAACCGTAGTCGTCCCAGATCATTACTCCGCCGACCTTCAGAAGGTCAAAAGCCATGACCGAATCCCTGATGACATTGAGCGAGTCGTGCCCGCCATCGATGTAGACGGAATCGAGCGGGGTTTTGAACTTCTTCAACATTTCGTTGGATTGCCCTTTTAGGATAGCGATCTGCTTGAAGCCCTTCAGTCGCTCGCGGGCGGCGGCTTCCACCTCGGAGAACTTGACCGACTTATCGTACTCGGGCGAGCCCTCGAACGTGTCTACGCAATAATAGAGCGACTTCGGGTCGGTGAAGATGCGCGTACACATCGACTCGGCGGACTCGCCGCGACGGGTGCCGATTTCCAGACCGACAGCAGGTTTCCCCTTCAGGTGGGCAAGCCACTGCTCCCACTTGGGGCCGTGGACTTCATCCGTTTCAGATAGACGTGGGGGTTGTGTGCTCATAATAGGTGTTTCAATTGGTTTAGGTTCTCCGAAGATGCGGTACGCCTCGGCATTCGGGCCGAGCATAGCGGTGAGTTTCGTCAGTTGGGGGTCGAGTTGTACGCCGCGTCCGGGCGGCATGATATGGCCGGCTCCGTAGCCGAACTTTCCCGGCATCCCTTTGATTCCTACCACGAGGCGAGTTGATTGTGGGTAATCCTGCGGACGGACAACGAGTTTCTTGAATGGGTGCTGCACGTAGTTCCAAAGGCGGATGTCGATGTACGGGCAATCCGTGACACTGGCCTTAAGGAGTTGAGGGAAGAGTGGGACTTTGAAAGCCGTGGAACAAAAACTGGAATGCTGGGAGTTATGATGCGAGAACCAGGTGCGTGTGTTGACGTTGTAGTAAAGCGCATCACCTTCCCCTACCAAATCGGCAGAACTAAGCCACTTCTCTACGTTCTCAAGGTACGTCGGGGCATAATAATCATCGTCCTCAGCGATTACAACGGCATCGCCTTTGACGAGATTTTCCTGAACCATCCACCGTATCTTGGCGGCAAGACTTCCATTACCCCGAAATTCTGGCTTGTAGTAGTATTCCTGACCAAGTGTGCAGACAGTTTGGTTCTCGTCATCATCGATCACAATCCACTGGTCGTACTTCCGAGTCTGCCCCGAGAAGTATTTCTCGCAGAGCGCCCAGGCTTCGGGGCGATAAACTGCCGTGGTGACGAGGGTGAGTTTCATCTTCTCGGTTCGTTAACGCAGTTTACTATCCCATTTTGCTTCAGTACTTCTCGGGCATCCCAAAGGAGCTTAAGGCAGGTAGAGCAAACGGGGGCGTTGAGGTCACAGTCGAAACAGGCTAGGATAAAGGGGAAGTGGGACCCACAGCACGCGCATCGGTAAACCGTCTTTAGCTGTGGGATTTCGCTCATATCTCATGCGCAAATCGATGCGTTTTTAGGTACTCGGCCCACTTCTGTCGGAGGTAATTGTGGTTCGAAGCAAAGAACTTTTTCACCTCCGGGACGAGGTGGCTAGTACTTCCCGGTTTGTGATGGATCGGAAAATCCGCCAAATGGATGGTGTACCCCAGCGAGCGCATCCGTATGCAGAGTTCAGCATCCTCCCCATAAGCCCATCTTATGTTAGGGTCGAATAGTCCGTATTTTTTCGCCAGATCGGTACGAATGGTAAGGCATACGCCCTCGATATATTCTATCACGTTACCCTCTAGGCCACCCACAAAATTATCCCGCAGCCGGCATCCCCTTGGCCCGACAACCGCAGCTTGTGGGTTGATCGCGAACTGCCGTTTGATTTTGCCTAGCCAACCCAGTGGCAGGATGCAATCGTCATTCACCATGCAGAACAGCGGGGTATCGGTCATCTCCAGTGCCCGTTTGTTCGGTTCGATGAAGCCTTCGTTTGTTTCGTTTACGACTAGTCGAATGAATGGGTAGGCATTCGCGAGAGTTTGGAAATATGCTGCTGCTTCGGGGTTGCCGTTGGCGGTAAGGATCAGGTCGAAATGTCCGCCGCCGTTCAGGATGGACTTGATGCAGAGCTTGGCTTTCTCCAGTTGGGTGTAAGTGACGATGGAGATGGTGGTTTTCATCGGTCAGGTAGTGAAATCTATACAGCCAGGTGCGTGTGGCAACGGCTTATCGATAAGCTTGTCCATAGGTTTAATTACTGGGGGCTCATCTCGTATCGTCTGAAACCCTTGAATTACCCCCGCGTTATAGAATAGAATGCGACCCGTGTCGTTTCTCCACTCGAAACAAGTGTTATTGACTATGCAAGTGGTGAGGTATTTCAGGAATTCCTCCCGTATATTTTCACATAGCGGTAGTGTTGTGCTGCAATTATGCAGGAATATCTGTACTCTATTGTATGCTGTTTTCATGGTTTAAGGGCGTCTACTTTTGCTAAAATTCGTTCTGGGGTGATCGACGCGAGGACGGAGCAGAACTGAGTCTGGCGGCAGGGCATCGGGGGGAAATGGAGACCGTTCTTCGCGTGCCACCGGCAGTTTTTGCACTCACCATCCCCGGTGATGGCGAGAGTGAGCGGGGCTTTGGCGGTGCGGGTTTGCCATGAGAACGCACCGAAGAGTCCGATGGCTGGAACGTCGAGGGCGTGGCAGAGGTGAAGAAGTGAGGAGTCTACGCCAACAAATGCGTTGCACTGCGACAGGAGCGCAGCGGATTCCCTGAAGGTCAGTTTCTCCGTGCTCATGTTGTGAACATAGGTGCGCTTCATGGCGGGCGCGAACTCGGGGATCTGGCCCGGATGGCCAAAGAGGAAAACTTCCCAGCCCCGGTCGTCCAGACCGAAGATCACTTTTGCCCATAGATCTAGCGGGTAGTTGCGGTTCTTCACCGACGCGGCGAGTTGGATACCAACACGGGGCCGGTTGCTGGTGATCCAGTTCTTGGCGAGGGATTTTTCTTCGTCTGTAGCGGTGTAGACGGGCTTGTAGTCGTCCACCGTCACACCTAGCGCAGTGGCGAAAGCATCGGTCGCATGGGTGTCATGGGCGAGTTCCATTACGTTTTCGAGAGAGACGATGTTCGCATAGCGAGAATCGTCCTGTCGGAGAGGGTAGTTTTCCAGTTTGTCGAATAGTTTAGTATTCTCGAACAGGGATTGGTGTTCCTTCCGGCAACATAGATGTACCTCTATACCGGGATTCGCTTCTCGGTATGCCCGGACTGCTGCGGTGAGGAAAAGCAGGTCTCCGATTGCGCCGGAACGTACGAAGAGCGTAGTGCCGCACTCCTGATCGCTCCAGGGGGTGAAGTGGGAAAGTGTGGCGGACCCGCGTTCGGCCATGAGGGCTAGTTCAAAGCTATTCTGATCTGATAGGAGCCACTCGCCGGGTTGTAGCGTACCAATTGATCCACCCACGGTAAGGGGTTGTGTGAGGGTTAAGGTGTGCATGTGGGGTTTGCTGGGGTTTTCTGGTTCTCAAAATGCGTGCGCAATTGCTGCGAGGCTTCTTTCGAGATGGAGCGGAAGTTGGTTTTCGCTCTTCGACGCACTTCTTTTAGCACATCCGGGTCAAGCCTGACCCTAATTCTTTTGTCTTGCATCCCTGAAGGCATGGGACAAATTTGACCCGTGTCAACCACCAAAAATAAATGCCAGTAAAATCATCCGAGTACATCGAAAAGTTCGGTCGTATGTGGAAGAGGTCCGAAGGGGCCAACGACCTGAACATAAATTTGGCGTGTTACCGCGATCCGGTAAATTATTCTACAGAACACTCCACCGAATACCACTTCAAAGAGGCGTTCCGCATCATGTGGCCAGAGACAGTATTTCAGTGGACAGATTGGGCGGACTTGATGGTTTGGGCTTGGTGTACGTACCCAATGATCTCCGTCCTCGGTCATGCCAGCGCGGGCAAAACTTTTAACACTTCCCATTTCGTTCTACTTGATTACCTGTGCGCCCCACAGGCTACCGCAACGAGTCTGGTTACAACTAAGTTCGACGCCCTAAAAACTAGGTTGTGGGGGGACATGATGATCGCGGTTCAAAATTCCCGCACTCGTGATGTGATTAACGACACGTTCCGCATCACAAGCAGTTCTAACGAAATGAAAATGTACCTGAATGGTACTCCGGCGGATACTAAATTTCTCATTCAGGGCGTGGCAATTGATCGCGGGGATACTCATGCGGGCAAAATACGCGGCCACCATGTTCCTCGCCGTCGTATTGTGGTCGATGAGGCTGGAGACGTAGCCGATAGTATTTATCTGGCAATAGATAACGCGATGACCGGTGGGGAGTTCAAAGGTGTGTTGCTTACCAACCCTACTGAAAAACAGAGCAAGTTCGGGGATTGGTCGAAGCCAAAAGACGGTTGGGGGTCTATCGATGACTCCACGCTGTTTTGGGAAACTCAGCGGGGCGTAGCTCTCCACCTTGACGGTCGGCAGTCCCCGAACGTGAAGGCGAAAAAGACTATCCACCCTAACCTAATGTCGTACGAGTATTATTCCAAACTCGATTTGTCTACAGTAGAAGGTTGGATGTTCGGAATTGGATTTTTTCCCCCTGACGGAATGGTTAGCAAAATCTGGCCTTCGAATACAATTGAACGTGCACGCCGGAGCGAGGCATTCGACTTCGCCGCTACCCCATGTGCCGCGCTGGACCCCGCTTTCGACTCCGACGACTGTGTATTTATTGCGGGGGAAATCGGGTCACTCAGGGATGGGAAACCATGCTGTTGCGCCCGTGAATCCATTGTCATTCAAACAAAGGTCGGGCCGGGTTTCCCTGAAAAGGATTTCCAGATCGCGAGAGAAGTTATTCGTCTGTGCAAGGAGCGTGGTATCCAACCGGAGAACCTGATACTCGACATTACGGGAAATGCCCGTGGTGTCTACGCGATCCTCCGCAACGAGTGGACCCCGCTGCCGGGACGCGGGCAGGTGCAAGGCATCTACTACGGTGGCGAGGCGACAGACCGCCCGATGCGCACTGACGACCCCCTTGGCGCAAACGAGCAGGTCAAACGTTTCGTGAGCGAATTGTGGTTTCGTGCGTCCTATCTCGCTCGTGATGGAATGCTCTGTGGATTGGACAACGCGGACCCTAAGACCATCGTAGACCTTGACGCTAGGCGGTATGTAATGGTTCAGGAGAGCGACGGCAAGCGCATGGTGGCGGAAACCAAGAAAGAACTCAAAGCCCGCATCGGTCGATCCCCCGATCACGGCGACGCCTTCTGCCAATTTGCCGAACTAATGGTCCGCAAAGGTCTGCTCGGGGGCAAAGTCGCAGGTCTCGCGCTCAACAATTGGGACCAGATGCGCGCCCGCGCTAAATTTCACCAGAAACGTCACATCAACGAATTTTCACATGGATCTACCGCAACTAAATAACCTATTGATAGATACTAAAGCCTTCGAGTGGATACGCCAGAATTATGTTAGCATGGCCGGATTCACGTCTGCCGTGAAAGGCAGAAACCGATCTGCCCGACAGTTTCTCTACCATGCTTTCTTTAGCCGCAATCGCACCCCCCGTTGGGACGCGTCTTTTAGTGTAAAAAAACAAGAGTACAAAAATTTCATGTCATGGCCCTACTAAGATTCAAAAATGAGAAGCCTGCGTATTCCGGATTCAACTACCTACAGAAAGAAACTGCGCTAATCCTCACCGGGGATTCCCTGGGCGAGCTAACCCGCAAAGTAATCGACCACCGTAAGCACAAGAGCCTGCCGTTCGGCAGCGAGGCCGACGTGCAGAAAGAAATTGAACGGTGGATCTGTGGCCGACTTGGGAACAACGAGTGCATAGCTGAAGGTCCGGACGACCCTTGGGTTCCCACGCCTGCGGATAGCAACGTAATGAGCCTGGAGAAAATCGTCGGTTTCAGTACCGCTGCCTGGTCCTGGCTAAAGGGCGGGGGAGAGTTTGTGGCGAAAGAAGAAGCTGCGCGCCGGGCCGCGATCTGCTGGGGTTGTCCCGCAAACGTCGATCAGGGACACGAGTGTTTTACGTGCTCCTTGGGCAAGCTCGTCCGTTCAGCGGTGCCGGACGACCGCCGGATCTCCGGTCTTCATTCGTGCCAATTCTGTGGCTGCGATCTGGTCAGCAAAGTCAATTTACCGGATGCCGCGATCATCGCCTCCGACTCCGGTCGCAACATACAATTTGCTGCCCACTGTTGGCAGAAGTCCATCCTTGCAAACAAACCCTAAACTCTCCATGCACGAAGGCATGGCAAACTACCGTCCGCGTTTTGTGGGTCGCCCCACCGTTACCAGTATCAAAACTGAAAACGGATCGAAAGGCACCTTTCCGCAGGGCCAGTCCACCGCCCGTCCTGAGAAGTACGATGTGGTGTCCGGCCCGGCTCCGATGAAGACTACGAACGCTTTCCACGCCAGCGGACCGACCGCTTCCACCCCGAAGATCGGCCTTGGCCTCGGCTTCTGATGCAACTGCGCCCCTATAGATCTCCGACCGTAGGGGCTTCCCGAAGCCAACAGAAGTTCATGCGTTCGTTCGTGAGCTTCCGATCCAAAGTCTATACTCCACAGCTCGGGCTGAATCTAGGATTTGATTCGACGGGACAGGGGAGCGTAGCCCCACCTTCTGGGGGACAACTCACCACTTTTTCTGGCAGTGATCTAGTAACTTTCTCTGGCGACCCAATCATCTCTTTCTCCGGTCTATGAGCACAAATTTTGGCCAGTTTAATCCCTCCACTCCGGTTGGTACCGACTACCTGGTTGGGTATCGTCCTGGCGGTCCGAGCGTCGAACAACGGTTTTTAGTATCGGATATCCCCATTCCACCGCGGGTTCCACCTATTATATTTACCTTTGATGGGGGCGGGTCGGTACTCACACCCGGAGCTTCATTCAGGGCCTTTGTACTGAATGATTGTACACTCACTGCCTGGGAACTTCAGGCTTGGCCAACGGGAAGCATGCAGCTTTATGTAAAAGTAGCTACGCCTGTGGGCGGGGTTGTTACCCCCCATTTGGTCTCAATAACTGGGGGAAGTGACCCAAGCATAAATTCACCCCTAGAGGTAGAAGGGCAATTCCCATTGTCGGGGTGGACAACAACGCTACACGCGGATGACGTCATTGAGGTTGGTATTGTTTCTGTTACCGCCGCAACAAAAGCCATTTTAATACTTACCACAATATGAGTGATTTCTTTCAAGACACTTTCGTGGGCAGTAACGACACGCTTCTTTCTGCACATACCCCAGATATAGGTACAGGATGGTCAAATGCCAATGGCGGAGACCCCAAACTTGACGGATCGGGTCGTATTAAAAGTGGAACCGCAAATGGTATTTGTAATGCCGTCGTAACCCCACCAACTGCGGACTACTCGGTGGCCGCTACTATTACGTGGTTGAATATAGCGACCGATCAAAACTGGCACATTTTAGCTCGGTCCAACAGCGCAGGAACAACGAGATATTGCGTGGTTTGGATAGCAGAGTCTAGTCAAATGATATTACAGAAGTACATATCTGGCACCCCTACCAGCTTTGATTTAAACACAACATTCGTCCCTGTCGTTGGCACCCAATATACAATCAAACTATCCGTTAAAGGCACGACAGTTAGCTACTCTATAAATGGTACAGTGATAGCTTCTGCGACGGACTCATCTATCTCGGCGACAGGAACTCCAGGGATTGTAGTGCAAGGTGTCAGTTCGGTTTCAACGGGTATACGTATGGCCAACGTTGAGGTGGCCCAGTTGATAGACAATAATGCTAACCTCACAGCAGCATCGGTAAACGCCGGAGGCACCGCGGTTGCGCTTACATTCGATGCAGCAGTATCCTCGTCAACCGTAGCGGATTTTACAGTGATATGTGCAGGCCGTCCGGTCGCCATTAGTTCTATTACGGGTTCTGGGACATCGTGGACGCTCAATCTAGCCACAGTCCTAATCGCAGTCGCCCAAACCGTAATAGTAAATTACGTCGGATTACTTGCAACATGGGGTCATGTTACGGCCACAAATAGCAGCACAATTTTGCCCAGAGCGGCAATAGCTCCCGGTAGGCAGTTTGGGGCATTTATTCACTTTTCATCGGCGACTTTCGGGATTA
>Ga0265334_10001768_pt1 | contig 10316 bp, 12 predicted proteins | sample 42023metaG_FD_192442 | JGI IMG/M metagenome (GOLD analysis project Ga0265334, IMG submission 192442) | Rhizosphere microbial communities from Carex aquatilis grown in University of Washington, Seatle, WA, United States - 4-20-23 metaG | ecosystem: Host-associated > Plants > Roots > Rhizosphere...
CGGGGGGTCGGGGGCCATCATCTCGCCTTCGCTCAAGGTCGTCGACTTGGCCCTGATGTCGCCTGGCAGCGGCTACTCGGCCGCGCCGACGATGGCCTTCAACCCGTTCTTTGCGACGGCGGTGTGCTCCGACTCGCAGCCGACGACGCAGAAGGCACATCTCAAGAACTTCATGACGCAGGTCTTCCAGGCCGCGCTCCGCATGCCGGTCGTTCAGATCGATCCGGTCATCTCGTAACCGTCGTTTCGTCAGGAGTCATCGTCAGCTATGCCCGAGCTCGATCCGTCCGTCGCCGCCGCCCTCAACGAACCCGACGACGACGACGAGGGTCCGCCGGAGGACGAGGAGCACGACGACGAGCCCGAAACGCCGCAGGCCGCTGCGACAGAGCCGGCGCCCCCTCCGCGCCCCGCCGGCCGTCCAAAGGGCAGCCGCAACCGCAAGCCGTCGCCTGGCAGCGGCTTCGCCGAGCCGAAGGCCGGTCCTCCGACGGCCATCGCCGGATTGCCGGAGCCGGCCCCGCGAGGCCGCCCTGCAGGCGACCGCACGATGCAGCAGACCTGGGACGACATCGTCGAAGATCTGGCCTTGAAGGGCTACCAGCCGGCGGACGTGACCATCGCCGTTCGCCGGTTCCCGGTCGGCCCCGAGCGCTCAGCCCACCACGACCTGAATCCGATCCCTGGAGAGCTGGTCGGCGGCGCGGGAGCGCTCACGCCCGGTGAGGAGCTCTACGAGCACGTCGTCCGCTTTTATCACATCCCGCTCAACGCAGGCCCGTCGCGCTATCGCCTGTGGTTCTGCCTCCGCGGCACGCAGCGAAACTACCTCGGCATGGTCGACCTGAACCTGCCGCCGGCCGTCGAGATGCGCCGGATGATCGCGATGCAAGACGAAGCACGGCGCGAGCACGATCGCGCGAAGGCGATGGAGGGCGAGCCGCTGCCGACTCGTCAGACCTACGGCCGCGCGCCGCAGCGCCAGGTCGGCCCTCACCCGGACGATCCGCCGTTCCTCGGCGAGCCGCCGCCCCCAATGGGCGGCTACGTGCCCCCGCGCTACGTCGGCCAACCGGCGATGCCACAGCCGCAGCCAATGCCGCCGTCGCCGGCCACCGCGTTCGCGGACGCCATCATGAACGAGTGGCAGACGCAGGCCATGGAGGCGATCCGACGAGGGATGCAGCCGCCGCCTCCTCCGCAGGCCGCAGCGCAGCCACTGACGAAGGCCGACATCGCGCAAACCGTCGTCGAGGTGCTGCAGGCGATGGAGGCTGCCAAGCCTAAGCCGGTGCAGTCCCCGCCGGGCGGTCAAGAAGTCACGGCTCGCGTCGGCGATCCGCTCGACGGCATGGAGCGGATGTTCGACTTCTGGGCCCGTATGGACAAGATGCGAGATCGGATGCGAGAGCAAGTCCTCGGAGACGAGCCCGAGGCGACTGCTGCGGCCCCCACGACCGCCACCGTCATCGCCAAGCCCGAGACGCCGGAAGAAGACGAGTTCGAGCTCAAGCCCGTCGGAGGTCCACTCGCGCAGCAGTTCATGGGCGCCCCCGTCCTCTTCGCACCGCAGAAGCCTGAGGAGACGACCTTCCAATGGATGACGCGTCTCGCGAGCGGCAACCCCGCCATCGCCGGCAAGGTGCTTGGCAAGGCCGCCGAGATGGGGATGAAGATCATCGACCAGGCCGGGTTGGCTAAGGTCGTCGGCGCCGTCGTCGCGAACGCGGTCCCTGGCGGCCTGCCGGGAGGCCCTGGGCAAGTCGTCGAGTCGCCGCAGCCGCAGCAGAATGGTGCTGGAGCTTGGAAGCCGAACCTCTCCTAGATCCTCCGACGATCGTCAGCGGCAGAGGCTTCGGGTAAGCTCGAAGCATCATGACGATCCAATTCGTTGCGCCGGAGACGCCCGATCAACTGCAGGCGCTCGTTGTCCTGCGCTTCGGAGAGATGATCACGACGGCCGACTTCAGTCACGCCGTCGTCGGGACCACCTTCGATCCGACGAAGGTGTTGGGGGGCCAAGTTCAGAACTTGACCTCGGCGCAGTTGATCGCGCAGCAGATGGCGACGGCTGGACAAGACGCCGCCGACTCGGCCGCACTGCTGGCCGCCAACCAGGCCTCCAACCAGAAGGTTTGGGGCGCCATCGGGACCGTCTTCGCAACAATCGCGACAGCCGCCTATGGGCCCGTGGCCGGTGCGGCCGTCGCCGCTGCTGCCGCCGCCATTGGCAAGCTGAAGGCGGTGTCGTCTGGGCCCGGAGCATGCGGGCAGAGTCCGCCGACGGGTCCGAACTGGTCGCAGCTCAAGGCGTGGAGCCACTACACCCACTGGCAGTCCGCCGACGGTTGCCCGTACTACGGCCAGTCGGCCCACGCTTTCGAGAACTGGGCGAACTCCGTCCTTGAGTACAACGACGCGCTCCGGGACAACTGCTATTACTCATCGTTCTTCATCTGGCGACCGATCTTGCTGACGGCCGCGATCCAGACGTGGAACTCGATGCATGCAGGCCCATCACGAACGGTCACACGGACGTACAACGACGCGCTCGGGTCAAGCTACCAATGCCCTACGGACCCGATCGGAGAAGCGCTCGACGATCTGGCAACGGACGTTTCAGGATCGTTCTCGTTCGTGGTCAACGACGGGCCCCTGATTCCTCAGAAGACCGCCGCCGCAACCCCGGCCGCAACCCCGGCCGCAACTTCGACCGTCAAGAAAGCCCTCGTCTACACCGGCATCGCGGCCGGCGTCGGTGCGGCCGGGATCGGCGTCTACGCCGCTGCGACAGGGGCGACCTTCATGGGCGTCGTGCACGGCCTCGTCGGAGGCGCAATCGCGGCGGTGAACCCGCTGCCGGTGGCGGCGAAGTCGATGGTCTCCCGGCGACGACGCAGACGGTAGGCATCTGTCAAGTCCTTGAGGTAGGATGACCTTCATGTTCGGTCTCTCCCCCCTCATGCTTTGGATCCTCGGCGGCACTGCCGTGGTCGGGACCGGCGCGGTTGTCTATGCCGCGACCAAGAAGCCTGCAACGGGCGCGGTGCTGCCTCCGAAGGCGGTGACGAGCTCCACTGGCGCCGTGCGGCCACCTCCGCCGCCCCCGGCCGGCGGAACGGGGCAGGCCAACGCGCATCCTGCGAGCTACTACATCGCCGCTCCGACCGGCGGCGGGACGATCCACCCGTCTTCAGGCGGGTCGAGCAATCCTACGACCACGGCGACCAACGCGATCAACAACGCCCAGAACTACTACCACACCGGGACGCAGATCATTCAGACCGGATCGGGCATCATCGGCAACTTCAGCAACAACGATGAAGGCTCAGGGGACAGCGGCCCCGACGACAACTTCGGCGATTCTGGCGACGACTGATGGTCCCTGGATCAACCGCCGTAGCGTGGCCGATGCTCGGCGGCCTAGCCGCCATTGCCGGGACGTCGGCGCTGGCGGCGTACCTGCTTCGGGGATCGAAAGAAGCCGCTGTTTCTGCGGCCGTCGGATCGGGGGCGGCCGTTGCTGCATGGGAGGCAGGTTGGTACTTGCTGCGTTGGCGTAAGCGCGCGATGGCGTACGAGACCGCAAAAGGCGTCGCGCAGCAGCTCAATCGGCCGCTCATCGTCATCGGCGCCCCAGACGGGGGCGTAACTTCTGGGTACGGCTGCGGCGATGTCACGATCGACTTGAGCCCTTCCAGCTGTCCGACTTGGCGACCGCTCGACATCACGAAGCCGCTGCCGTTCTCCGACAACGCGGTCGTCGTCTTCTGCTCGTGCGTTCTTGAATACGTGACGGATCCGTGCGCCGCCATCACGGAGATTCAGCGCATCTCCGGCGGCTACGCCTACTTCGTGGGGGTTGAACCTTGGACGCTAGCTGGTTTGCTGTATCCTGGGGCGAAGCAGACGCTTCCGGCCGCATTTCGTTAGAAAGAGCAAAATCATGGCCAAGAGCAACACGCTGGCGTGGGTGGTGGGGCTCGGGACCGTCGCGGTCGCGGGCGTCGGGATCTACCTTTACGAGAAGTCGCAGACGACGGGGACGACCGCCGCGGCAGCCACGACGACGCCCACTGGCGTCAACTCTCCGGCGCAAGCCTTCCTCGTCGCCAATAACACGTCACCGTCGCCGGCCGCAGCGTTGGTCGCCAAGGCGCTGACGCTCGCCGCGCTCAACCACACCGACGTCGGAGCGACGGACGTCACCAACGCCATCGCGCAAGGCGCGAACTCCGTCGAGAAGCAGGCCTTGCAGATGGCCGGCTACACCGTGTCGTAACGCCACTTGTCGATGAGGAACGCATGCTGCCCTTGATCATCGGCGCGATGGCCCTTGGGGCTGCCGCCATCGGAATCGGCGTCTATGAGCATGTGCACAACGCACCGGCGGCTCCGGCGACGATCCCTTCCAACGGCTCTTTGGTGCCGACGAGGGTGACGGGTGCGGCAGCAGCGCTCATCGCAGCCATCCCTGCCGGCCAGCACACGACGAACGCATCGCCTGTCGGCGGTCTGCCTGCTGGGACGATCGTCATGGCGGCGGCTGGCTTCGTTGCGGTCCCCCGCCCAACCGCGAGCCTCGTTGTCGGAATCCCGTCCGGCGCGTCGTTTGTGACAACGGCACCTGCGACCGGCGGAATGACCTTTCAGGGCAAGAACGTCGCGACAGCCGTCGTGTACGGGACCGCGACGGCGCCGACAGCTGTCGGCTCACTGACGTTCGGCGGGGATCTCAAGTCTCCATTCGTTCTGTCGCCTGCCCAGCTCGTAGGCGTCGGGGCCATCGGATTCACGTGGCAGGACAGCACGGGCGCCGTGAAATACACGGTCCTCGTCTTCACCTAGCGGGGCTCAGGCGAGCCGTTTGGCAGCGTATTGGTGAGCTGCACCGGCGGCGTTGCCGGTGTTGGCGTCGGCGCCGGGGCCGGAGTTGGGGTAGGCGTTGAAGGCAGCGTTGCGCACGGGGCGCACTTCGTCGGGTCGGGCATGAAGACGGCTGCAGCACTGGCGCCAATGACCGCGGCGCCAATGGGGGCGTAGACCTGCTGCGCGAGACGCGCGCCCTTGTTCTTGCCGACGGCCATGGCTCCGGCGATGCCGCCCAGGATCGACGACGCGGCGACGGCGGCGGAGAACCCGCCGAGGCCCAGGGAGCTCGGGACCGCCGTCGGTGCGGCCCCTGCGACGCAGGGCGGGCACGTCGTGTTGTTGTAGACGACGGCCGCGACGCCCGTCGCGAGAAGGCCGCTGCCGATGGCAGCGTAGGGCTGCTGCTTGATCCGTCGGCCGCCCTTCTTCTTGTCGACTGCGAGCGTGCCAGCGACGGCTCCGACGGCGGCGCCAGCGGCCACAAGTGCAAAAACGGCTGCGCGGTTCATGCCTCAGCGTAAGCTGAGATCGTGGGGATGAGCAACCTTCTACGGGCGATGCGCGCGATGGGCCGATCCGGAATCCGGTTCGCCGTTCGCCTGGGGCGTGAGCTTCGGCGAGAGCTGCCGGCGCTCTGGGAAGCACATGGTCGCGCCTGCCGCAAGGTGGTGATACCGTTGACGGAGCCGTGGTCGCCCCCGCATCTGCAAGCCCTGGTATCCCTGGACTGGCCGTAGCTCGCGAGGACTACCCCGCTGGCAACGCGGGGCCGATGAAGGCGGTCAACCGCATCATCCAGTACATCCACGAAGCTCGGACGGATCCTCTCGCTAAGCAGTTCGCCGAGGGGATCGTGACGTGGGCCGGCTACGCCCCCAACGCGACGTTGTCGAATCGGCAGGTGATGCAGGCCTTCCTCGACTACCTGCGGGCTTCCGTGCGGTACCGGCCAGACCCGCATATGACCGAGACGATCCAGCACCCGAAGATCACGCTGTGCGTGCCGGGGGCCGCCGCCTGCATCCCGGTCGAGGACTGCGACGGGGGCGCATGTGTGCTCGGCTGGCTCATGACCGGCTATGGCATTCCGGTCCGCATCGTCATCGAGCACTTCTCGGGCGACACGGACCACGTGCTGATCGAGGGCCAGGACGACAGCGGTGCGTGGCTGGCGTGCGACTTCTCGAACTACAACGCCGAGAACAACCCCGTCGGCTGGAAGCCCTACGCGCCCAGCGAAACCGTGATCGATCCATACACCGAGGAGAACCGAGCGGTGGCGGGCGCGCGCGACGTGGAGTTCGTGGCGGTCGGGCGCATTCCGGAACGACTGGTGACGAGGCCGAACATGACGCAGGCGGTGACGCTCGGACGTTTGCCTCCGCGGGATGTCGCCGTGCACAAGACTCTCGGCGCCCTCGCGCCGGCCATGGCCCAGTCGCAGGCGGACCTCGAGAATCAGGTCGTCGCGGTCGTCGCAGCCGGCGATACGTACATGAACGCAACGCCGCCCGAGTACGCGCAGGCGATCAGCGCGTACAAGGCCGCCGGCCAGGCTGGAGCGACCAGCGTTGGCCCAGAGATCGACCTCGCGGGCGCGTCGGCCGTCACCCAGCCGATGACGCACCAGGCGTGGACGTCGAATGGCGATCTGCAAGCACTCTCCGGCACGGACCAGGCGACGGCCGCGAGCGCAAAGCTCTACATCACGAACATGGTCGCGCTCTGGCAGCAGGCGATCAACGACGGTTCCGACGCCCTGGCGAGCGCGAAGGCGGCAGCCTCCCCCGGGGGCCCGGGCGGCGACAAGGCGATCAGTTTCAGCCGCGCTGTGGCCGTCGTAGCGGTGGTCGGCGTCGTCGGAGGCCTCGTCTGGGCCTCAAAGAGGAAGCGATGAGCGCGATCGCTACGTTCTGGACCCATGGGGACATCGTCTCGCTGCAGAAGCAGATCGACGCCGACCTCGAAGGGACCAACAACTCCGTCGCAGCGTGCCCGAAGATGTCGGACGCGATGCGAGCGAGCTGGCAAGCGTTCTACGCGTCCGCCAAGGCCTTCACGACGGCCGACGCGGCGTGGCTCAACACCGGAACGCAGGCCGATCAGGGCCAGGCGATCCAGCGCGAGCTCTACGCGTGGCAGCAGAAGCTGTCGACCATCTGCAGCCTGACGGTCCCCTCGGTCGACCCTGACAAAGGCAAACCAGCAGACCTCAGCACCTACTTCAAGTACGGCACAGCCATCGCGGCGATCCTCGGCGTTGCGTGGGTGACGGCCGAAGTCGCATCGACGGTCCGAGCCTTCAAGAGGACGTGAGCCATGGGCAACTTCGTCTCCAAGCATCCGTACCTGACGTTCTTTCTCGGCCTCTTCGCCATCTCAGGTGTCGTGGCGGTCGTCGGCGACACGACTGGCGCCATCAAGGTGGCGGGCGTGCCGCGGCGCAACCCGCTACCGCCGAAGGCCGTGTCGTGAGGACGCTCCTCCTTCTCGCAGTCCGCGTCTTGGTTGCGATGGACGGCGAGCCGCGCTGCCATCGCTGCGGCGCCCCGCTGCCGCGCCACTACTACCCCTGCCCTCACTGACGATGCTCACAGCCATCGGCTACCACGTCTCGATGACCCTTCGCGGCAAGCGCAACGTCGCGCCGCGCGGCCTCGTCCTGCTCTACGACTTTCAGGGCACCGACTGGCCGAAGACGAGCGTCTTGCTCGGCAACCGGCCGGAAGGCAAACCCTCACGCCCCGGGCGCAGCCGCTACTTCGGCGAAGGCTACGAGGTCATGTCGACCGCGCCTTATGAGGTCATCCCCGGCGATCGCGCGACGGTGCGCGATCTGAAGAAGTGGAAGTTCGTCGGCGAGGTGCTCAAGATCTCCTACGAACGCGGCCTTGAGCACCCGGAGCGCTGGGGCGGCGTGAAGCCGGCGAAGGATCCCGACACGAAGAACCCGAAGGGCCTCCTCGTCCACGACTTCGACAAGGAGAATCCGCCGGGGCTCTTCAAGCGCGGGAAGCACTACCGCCTCGAGCTCCTGCCGGGGACGAAGATGACGATGCGGGGCTTCGTGGAGCCTGGGCAGTGAAGCAGAAACCTCCGAACGACACGACGATCGCGGCGGAGATTCGCGCGCTCGAGCAGCGGTACGAGATGACGTCAGAGACGATGCGGATGCGCGTTCGTCGAGGAGAGATCGACACGGCGGACACTGCGCGCTGGCTCGTACTCCTCGCCGCAATCGGCTTTCGATAGACCGTCCGCAGCTCTCGGCGATATCGTCGACCGCATGGCCGGCGTGAACTACTTGACCGTCTACGACGAGGAGATCAACGCGGTCCCGAGCACCGCCGCGGATCGACGTCAAACCAAAAAGAAACGCAATCGCTTGACGAAGCGATCGGCGCATGGTGCACTTTCCTCCAGCGCATCACCGTCACGCCGCACGCAACGACGAACTCCGTCCCGGTCGCCATCCGAGGAGAACGTCGTGGGAAAGAAACGTCGAACCGCAGCTCAGGAGCGCGCCACCGCGAAGATGATCCGCGCCAACAAGGCGCGTCGCAAGGGCAAGCGCCGGGGCAAGAAGAACCCCCTCGTCATCTCCGGCAAGCGCGTGAAGGCCCGGAAGGTCCGGCGCGGCAAGAAGAAGGTGTTGCGCGTCACGGGCTCCAAGCTCCGTGTGCGCAAGGTGCGCAAGGGCGCGTCGTCGCACCCGAAGAAGAGCCGCAAGAAGAAGAAGTCGGCTCGCAAGGCGTCTCGGAAGGGCGGCGGCGGCGGCCTCACCAAGCGCCAGCGCGCCGCGCGCAAGGCGGCACGCACCCGCAAGGCGAACAAGGCCGCGCGCAGCCTCCGCGCCAAGAAGGCGGCTCGGGCGCGCAAGCGGGGCAAGAGCGGCAAGAAGTCGACGTCGCGCAAGGCCCGCAAGGCCAAGCGGGTCGCGAGCCAGCGCCGCTCTGCGAAGCGGTCGGCCGCTGACCGCAGCTCGCGCGGCATCAAGGAGTCGGACTACGACTTCGCCGAGGGCCGTCGCCGATCGCGCCGCCGCAAGGGTAAGCGGAACCCGATCCCGAACCCGATCCCGCTCGAAGGGGGCCTCGACTTCTTCTCGGGCCTCTTCGCGGTGACCCTCGGGTACATCTTCACCTCCGGCGCGGACCGCTTCGCGGCGACCCACGCGCTCACGGCCAGCACGACCCAGGGCGGCTACACCGACGCCCCGGCTGTCGGCCAGATCTACAACTCGGAGTCCCCGAGCCTGCCGATCTGGTCGAGCGGGATGCGTATGGCCGCCGCCGCGGTCTCCATCTTCGCGCCCCTCGGCCTCTCGGCCGTCATCAAGTCGCGCGGCCCCAAGAGCTTCTTCCAGCTCTGGAGCTTCGCAGCCATCGCGCGCACCCTCGGCAAGGCGGCCGACTACGGGCTCTCCATGGGCCTGAAGACGACCAGCTTCGGCCTCCGCCTCTACTCGCCCGAGATGGCGGCGCAGGCGAAGCTGACCAGCGTCGGCACGACGACCGCTCCGGCGGCCGCCGCTCCGGGCCTCTTCGCCGGTGCTCCGACGATCGCCCGCCCGCTCGCGCCCCCCGCGCAGCGGCCGATGATCGCGCCCCCCGAGCAGCCCGCCTTCCGCGCGCCTCCGCCCCCGGCGACGCGCGAGGTGGCCGGCGCGCCCCTGTCGACGACGCACAAGCACGTCGCGGGCGACGCCTTCGCCAGCTTCAACCCGTTCGCCGAGACCGATCCCGACCGTCGCTGACGCGTCGCGATCTCGCTCCCTCCCCCCGGCCGCGCCCTCGGCGGCCCTCTCCCTCCCTCCCGCAACAGCCCCTCACCGCGCGCGGGCAGATCGTCGATGGACGACCCGCGCCCCTGAAAAGAAGAGAAGAACGTCATGGCTCATCGCACCATCGCTCGCGTCGAACCGTTCCGCATCGAGCGCAACGATCCTGTCCGCAAGGTCTGCCTCGGCTGGGTCCCCGGCCGCAACAGCGACGCCGAGACCCGCAAGGGCGACATCAAGCGCTTCGTCGGCCGGCTCGCCCAGCAGCTGCAGACGCCGACCTACAACCTGCCGGTCATCGAGTCGGTCCGCATCCACTACCCTGGCGCGCTGCCGCCGCAGGCGGTGCAGGGCAGCTTCGGCGCGACGATCAACCCCTTCGGCGCCTCCGACAGCTCGCCCCCGGCCGGCGCGTCCAGCGTCGAGTCGACGATGGCGGAGCCGGGCAAGCTCCAGGTCAACGGCCTCATCTGCGGCATCGGCTGGCACCTCGAGCCCGTCCCCTGGGTCTGGGCGCTGCAGGGCAACGCCTTCGCGGCCCCGACGGTCGGCACGACCAAGCCGATCTCGCCGGACGTCTTCACGGCGACCGACGCGCTCACCATCCTCCCCGCCATCGTCGACTTCGGCGCCTGGCAGGAGCGGTTCATGTACCACATGGTCC
>Ga0265334_10001769_pt1 | contig 10312 bp, 9 predicted proteins | sample 42023metaG_FD_192442 | JGI IMG/M metagenome (GOLD analysis project Ga0265334, IMG submission 192442) | Rhizosphere microbial communities from Carex aquatilis grown in University of Washington, Seatle, WA, United States - 4-20-23 metaG | ecosystem: Host-associated > Plants > Roots > Rhizosphere >...
CCGCCGTGCACGACCCGGCGCAGTTTGAGCATTTTCAGATCGATATAGCCAGGGTGTCGTCGCGCCACGGGCTTGAAGTACTTGTGAAACGCGTCGAGCATCTCCTGCTCGCGCCGCGGGTCCACGGCGAGATCGCAGTACAGGACGATCGGACGGCTGCCGCCCGTGCCCTCGAGGGTCGTCCCGAACGCCGGTGCGACCGCCGCAAACGGGACCAGCTTCAACCAGTATCTTCTGTTCATCGCTCGAGCCCCTCCTTGGCGGCCATGTCGCGGGCAATGCCGATCACCATCAGCTCCAGTGCAGAGGCACCGCTGTTCGTAATGCTGAGGTTCTGCGCAACGTCCACCGGGATCGCGTCGCCGCTGTGGATCGCGGCGGTTTCAGCATCGACCGTGACCTGCCCGTTACCGGCAATGACGTAGTAGGCCTCGCTCATGTTCCCCTCGTCGTGAGCGCCGACGCTGGTACCGGGAGGCAGGAGCAGATGATCCACGTAGGACCAAGTCGTTGAGAACACGCTCGGATCGAGGACGCGCCGGTACTGGACCACGCCCCGACCGCCGTGCAGTTGCGCGACGGGCTGGAGCAGCGAGCGATCCAGGCGCAGGGAAATGAACTGCGGAATCGGATCTATCGGCACCGCGACGCGCGGATCGCCGAGATCGAACGTGTCGTAGGTCTTCGTGAGCCCGACATTCACGTTGAGCCACTGCACGGGATGGTCCGAGGAGTTATAGATGCCGTGCGCGTGACCGGCACGATCGGGCGCGCCCGCCGGGCCGCGCAGCACCGCGGTGCGGCCATCGATCGTGAACTCGGCCTCGCCATCCAGGATCACGAACATCTCTTCGCAGCGGTTGTGATAGTGCTCGCCGATCCCGCTGTGCGGCTGGATGACACCTCGATGCAGGAAGATCAGATTGGTACTGAGCGCATCGGCACCGAGGATCGGCCCGAAGTCCATGCTGCCAGCGCCATCGTGCACTGCCTGGAGATGCCGCCAATGCGAAGGGTCGCTATGGCCAATGCGCTGCCCTAAGGTCCGGGCAGTGGCCGGAACGGCAGCTGCTGCAACGATCAACAGGAGACTCAGTGGCGCGCGGTGCATGCTGATGACGACCTCAAGGCGTGCAGATCAAGGAGTGTAACGATAGAGCTTCACGTGCTGAGTCGTCGGGCCTTCGGGGCCAAAGCGTGCCCCGCTGCCCGATTGGTGCACCAGCGCCTGGTCCAGCAGCTTGTAGTTCAACATGATGTCATCGCCGTTCAAGCGGCGTTCGACCACCCAGCGCCCGTCCTGGAAGTGTCCCGCCTCATCGAGCGCCAGGCCGGCGATCGGCGGGCCCTCGTTGAGCGGCCTGAAGGTAACCTGCACGTCGGCACCGGCAACATAGAACTCACCAGGCCCCGCGGCCATCACGATCGCATAGCCGAGTTCGGCCTGAACCTTCTGGTCCCAGAAAGTGCGTCGCAGCTCGACGTGGATCGCATAGCCGCCGAGCTCAAAATCCTGGGCCGGCTTGGTGGCATTGAGCCAGGCCGCATCGATGGTCCCGTCGGCCTGGTGCGCCAGAATCGCAGGCGCCAGTTGCCGCAGCGCCGCGTAGCCCTTGGCCAACGGAAGATTCTCCAGCTCCGCCGGTGGCGCCACGCCCATCACGGGAGGGAACATGATCAGCCGCACGGTGTTGTCGATGCCGAACACGGAGTAGCCGAGCGCCGAGTGCGCGCCGATGGCATAGAACACGTTAGCGACGCCGGAGGGGATGCCGAGGCCCTCCGGAATGAACAGCGGATTGTTGGCGCGATGGAATCTCGCGACGATCTGGTCGAAGTTGGCGACCGAAATGTCCGGACAGTTCAGGTCGATCGACGGCGCGGCGATTTTCCACAGATCGAAGGTCGATGGCTCCGGCGCGCCCGATGGATACTCGCCCGGAGCGGCGTCACCTCGTGGTACCACCGAATTGGTGAACACCGGCAGCGGATACACCGCCTTGCCATCCGCGGCGAGACGATTCAGGTAGCGCGCGTACTGCCAGGCCATGAACAGCTCATCGGCCGCCGGCGTCCTGCCGAAAACTTCCGGCCAGCTGCCCGAGGCCCTGGCGCCGGCGGCATTCCAGACGCGCACCGGCGCCGGCACGGGGTCGGCATTCCGGTGCGCCTCGAGCCAGGCCAGCAGTTCCGGTGGCACGGGCTGCGCGAAAGCCGCCTCGGCCAGCTCGCCACGGTCACGAGAATCACTGTTGATGCCGATCTCGTTTTCCAGCTGAATCATCAGCGCTGTGTGCTGCGCATCGACGTCCTTGAGATGTTCCATGAACCTGCGGTAGGCACGGGCGTCCGCGTTCATCACCGCGTCGCTGAACGGACTGAGCATTTCGATCGCTACGCCGCTGCCGACGCGCACCCGGGCAAAGCGCTTCGTATCGCTCTTCACCCAGGTCGGGGCGAATGTCGATACGCCATTCTTCCAGGCACCGAACCACAGGAACACGACGCGTTGATTATTCCGGCGCGCACCGGCGAGCACGCCATCGACCAGCGAGAAATCGAATCTGCCCTCCTCCGGCTCGACCCAATCCCACGCAATCGCCACCAGCACGGTATTGAGGTTCAGGCGCGCGAGCTTGGGCCACACCGTAGCGAGATAGGCCGGATCGCTCGCTGCCGTATTGTTGAGTTCTCCGGCCAGCATGAGCCACGGGCTGCCGCCGACGATGAGCTGCACGGCATGGCCACGAGACTCCAGGTGCGGAATCGCCGATGGCCTGTCGAGCGCGCCAGCGGCCATGGACGCCAGCAGCGCAGCCGCCGCGAGAATGAAAAGTCTCATGCCTGATCCCCCGACACGTGGAGCGGATTGTAGCGTACGATCACCGGCCGGGAGTGCTCGGAGGACCGGATGTCCATTTCCCGTCGAACCGCGCTGAAGCAACTCGCAGCCGCCGTGCCCACTGCCTGCCTCGCTCGGGCTGCCGATGCAGACGACGCCGCGAGCGCGGGTGCCGCGCCCTCGCAATTGCCGCCGGCTCCGGCGCCGATTCCGGCGCCACCTGACTACGGCGTGGCGCCGGGCCCGTTCCGCCCCACCTTCGAATCGCTCTCGGCGTACCGCTTGCCGGACTGGTACCGCGATGCGAAATTCGGCATCTGGGCGCACTGGGGTCCACAGTGCCAGCCGGAAATGGGCGACTGGTACGCACAGAAGATGTATCAGTTCGACAGCGCCGACTATCAGTTCCACGTCAAGACTTACGGGCACCCTTCGAAGGCGGGCTTCAAGGAAGTGATCCGCTCGTGGAAGGCCGAGCAATGGGACCCGGAATACCTGATCGGTTTGTACAAGAAAGCCGGCGCGAGATTCTTCACCGCGCTGGCCAATCACCACGACAACTTCGACAATTTCGATTCCACCTACCAGCCTTGGAATTCCGTCAACATGGGTCCGGGGAAGAGCATCGTCGGCGGCTGGGAGAAGGCGGCGCGGGCGGCGGGCCTGCGATTCGCGGTGTCCAGTCACGGCGATCGCGCCTGGAGCTGGTATCAGGACGCCCAGCGCGCCGACCCATCCGGCGCCCTGGCAGGGGTACGCTACGACGGACTGCTGGCCAAGGATCACGGCAAGGGACAGTGGTGGGACGGATTCGATCCGCAGGATCTCTACGCGCAGTATCACGTCGTGGGCAGCTACAACTGGCCGCAGCAGGGCAATCCGCCGATCGACCCGGCGTTCTGCGAGAAGTTCTTCAAGCGCACCGTCGATCTGATCGACAAGCACAGCCCGGACCTGCTGTATTTCGACGATACGATCATGCCGATCTACCCGACGTCGGACATCGGCCCGCGCATCGCCGCCTATTTCTACAACCACAACATGATGAAGAACGGCGGCACACTTAACGCCGTGATGACCGGCAAGCAGCTCAAGGGCCCCGATGCGATCTGGCGCAGCGCCCTGGTGCTCGATCTGGAGCGGGGTGTCAGCGGCGGCGGGGAGACCATTCCCTGGCAGACCGACACCTGCATCGGCGACTGGCATTACCGTCGCAGCCTGTTCGAGAATCACCAATACAAGAGCGCCAAGAGCGTGGTGCAGATGCTGATCGACATCGTTTCCAAGAACGGTAACCTGATGCTCAACATCCCCGTTCGCGGCAATGGCACCATCGATGACGACGAAGTGAAAGTGCTGCAGGAACTGGCGCAATGGATCGGACCCAACGGTGAGGGCATCTATGAGACCCGCCCGTTTGCCGTCTACGGCGAGGGTCCCACGACCACGGCCCCCGCGCCCGCCAGCCATTTCGGCGGCATCACCGATGTGCGCCCGTACACGGCGCGGGACATCCGCTACACCGCGCGGCGCGATACCGTCTATGCCTTCGTGATGGAATGGCCGGAGGATGGACGCGTGGTGCTGAAATCATTGGCCGCCGGATCAGCAGCCTATCCGCGCCCGATTGGCAGGGTCGAGCTGCTGGGCGGCGGACCGATGAGGTTCCACCGCGATGCCGGCGGCCTTACCGTGACGCTGCCGGTCGAGAAGCCGAATGCGATGGCCTGTGCGCTGAAAATTGTTCCCGTGTGAGCAACTCAGCGGGAGTAGCTGGCATCCGCCCGTCCTGCGGCGAGAATGTGCCCCCGCATCGCCCGCTCCGCGTCCTCGCCGTAGAACACTCCGCTCAGTCCCAGCGTGGCGACATCCAGCGCGTAGACCCGGGTCACGTAGCGATGCGCGATCGTATCGTTGTGCGCAGGACACGGCCCGTCATAGCCTCCTCGGGGGCCGGACAGCCCCGACTCCGTAGAGTAAAAGTGGGTGTATACATTAGCGCCGCGCAACCCGTGGTCGGTCGGACCTGTCGGCTTGCCCCTCAGCACGAAGCCCTGGCCCTCCTCTCCTTTGCGCAATCGCGTGATCGTCGGAGGAATATCAACCAGCACCCAGTGAATGAACGGTACCCGCGGCGTATCGGCGGGTATCGTGACTCCGGGCTTGTCGCGCAGGCTCAGATCCTTTGGCACATCCAGATCCGTCATGATCAAAGCATAGGAGCGGGTGCCGGTGGGACCGGGCGACCACGAAACACCCGGGCTGATGTTGTAGTCGGCCGGATCCATCGTGGTCGGCGGGCAGTAGGCCGCGCTTGGGGGCAGTCGCCCGTCAGCGCCGAGACCTTCCACCTTTACCTCGAGGCGTGGCGGCTCTCCCGCAGCGCGCGCAACGTTCGCGGCATCGGCATCGGCAAGCGCCGCTGCCGCTCCGGGAACCAGCCAGGCCGCCAGCAGGCCAGCGAGCAGATTCCCCGTAACGCCCATTCGACATCCCCCCGAACGCAGACCCGACAATTTCGCAATAGCGAATAATTTTTCTATATAGCGCGCACCAAGATAGCGGATGGTTCGGTCGCGTTCAATAGCCGTGGGCTCACCACAGCGCCCGCTGCTGGTCGGCTTCAAGAAAGCTCTGGTCCACGATCTTCGACCAGTCCACGGGCTTAGCGATGAGGCCGACGAGCTGCATGCCACGGGACGTGGCGTCCAGGCCTTCCTTGGAGAATTCACCGTGTGAAAACTGTCCCCAGTCGTAATATTTCGGCAGCAATTTCCTGGCATCTGCGAGACTGAAACCGAAAACTTGCGAATAGATCAGTGCGGTCTCCTCGCGATGTTGCTCCATGTACTCGACCGCGCGGCGGCGTGCGCGCAGCAGTGCGCGCAGCTTGTCAGGGTGCAGCCGAATGAACTCTGGCGTCGCGACGATCACCGCGCCGGTGAACTTCGGAAATACGTCATAGCCGTGGAACAGCACGCGGTACCGGTCGGGTTCCAGGGTAAGCGTCGGGTCGACCAGCGGCGTCGCCGCAACGGCGCCCTGAGCGAGGGCGGTCAGCCCCGGCCCAAGCCCGCCAATCGAGATCATGTCGACCTTGCCCAGGATGCCGGCATTGGCGAGCGCGGCGCGCAGCACGATTTCGGTGGTCGAGCGCGGCGAGGTGAATGCGACCCGCTTGCCGGCCAGATCCTTGACGGATCTGATGTTGCTGTCCTTGGTCGTTGCCCAGGTCAGATCACCGAGGTGATCGGTCGTGCACATCACGATGCGCAGATCCATGCCCTGGTTGATCGCCGCGATGACGGTCGTCGTGCCCACCTGACCCACACCCATGCCGGTGGCCAGCAGATTCCTGAGGCTGCTGCCCCCGCCCGAGGAGGACACGATATCGGTGATGTCGAGGCCATCCTGCCGCAGGAACCCCTTCTTGAGCGCCACCGCCCACGGCAGGGTCGAGGTGATCTTGCCGTACTCCGAAACCGCGAATGTTTCTGCACGCGCGGCGGGCACAGCCGCGGTGGCCACCGCGATGAAGAGCACCGCAATCCCAATTTCCTTGATTCGCGCCCCGCCCATTCGCGTCAGGGATCCAGTCCCAGCGCCAGCGCCGGATTGGTCTTGGCCATCAGGTTGATATCCTCGATCGAGATGCCTGCGGCATGGAGCTGGCGCATGAATTCGAGCAGTCCCTGCGGCGGCATCGGTCGCGGCGGGTTGGGCAGCTGGGCCGGCCTTCCGCCGAGGTCGGTGGCAATGATGCAGGACTTCGCGCCGATGGCGCGGATGGCCTCGGCAAATATCGGGACCGTAAGCGGCGAATGCAAAGGCAGAGTCGCCCCATAGGCGAACTCGATGAAGGCGCCGTCTCGGGCCGCCTGCTGCATCTGCGGGATCGTCATGCTGACCGGCTCGTTCATCGCATGCGTGACGACCATGTGCCTGACGCCGCGCGCGTGCGCCTCATGGACCACCAGCAGTACCTCCTCGGCCGAGATATGGCCCGTCTCCAGCACCAGCTGCGGATGCGCCACGATGTAGTCGATCAGCTCCAGCACTCCCGGCAACAGCTTGCCGTCCCGGGCCACCGGGACCTGTGGTCCCTTGCCCCTGACCGAATTCTCCGAGTCGAAGGTAGGCAGCCACACCACCCTACCGTATCCTCCCTTGACGTCGGCCATGTGTTTGACCGCCTCGAGGTTGATTCCGCCCACGGCAAGGTCCTGGGTCACCCCGCCGAACAGCTCGATGCCGGGTACTTCCTTGCGCAGCAGATAGACCATCGAGGCCGTCGGTTCCCAATGGTTCTTCATGACCAGCCCGCGCATGCCGGCAGCCTTCGCCAGTCGCGCCAGATCGTCGGCATCGATGGCCCGCGCCACGCTGTCCGGGCTCATATGCACGTGGAAATCGATCGCGCCCTTGAGGTTGATGTCCGCGTCCGGTTGGGCGGATTCGGACGCCGATGCAGACGCCACCAGCAGCAGCAGGCACAGGCTCAATCCTGCCAGCACGCGCATCGATCAGCTCGAAGGTGACTTCGACGACACCAGCAGGCCGCGCTGCTGCATTTCGTCGAAATACCGATCCAGCGCCGCATCCTGGGCAGCCTCATCCGGCGCGCCGCCTGCCTGGCCGGCCTTCGCGCGCGCCGCGGCATGGAGACGATCGGCGACCGCCCGCGCGTACGCCCGCGGAACCACGGCGATCCCATCCGCACTGGCGCACATCACGTCCCCCGGGTGGACGATGACGCCGCCGCAGCATACCGGCACGTTGATCTCTCCCGGCCCCAGCTTCGGTCCGGACCAGGTCGCCGTGCCGCTAGCGTAGATCGGAAACTGCCCCTGCTTCGCCTCGGACGCGTCGCGATAGGCGCCGTGAACGATCAACCCTCGGAGGCCACGTTCCCTGATGGCGCGCTTGAGCATCTGAAAGCCCCCCAGACACCATTCAGTGAACCCCTGCGCGTCGACCACCAGCAGGTCACCCGGTTGCGTGAGCGTCAGAGCTTTCTTGACGGCAAGATTGTCGCCTGGAGGGCATTTCACGGTCAGCGCCGTGCCGACCACCGGCAGCGCGGGATCGAATATCGAGCGGATGTTGTGCACGGTGTACATGCGCCCGACCGCGTCGGCGATGTCCGGCACGTAGCATCCGGCGAGGCGCGAAATGATGTCCGGCTCGATGGCCGCGGCCGAAGGCCCGATCAGGAACGGCACCACCGGCGTCTTCCAGCGTCGGTCGATCGGGGACTCAGCGGTCATTACGACGACGCTCCCGTTGGCAGCTTCAACGCCTGGATCGCGTTTTCCTTCAGTATCAGCGCGTGATTCTCGGGATCGAATCCGGCGTCGGCAAAGTCCTTGATCCAGCGGTCCGGTGCCAGCACAGGATAATCGGAGCCGAACAGCACCTTGTGCTTCAGCTGGGTGTTGGCGTAGCGCACCAGCTGCGGCGGGAAATACTTCGGCGACCAGCCCGACAGGTCGATGTAGACGTTCGGCTTGTGCAGGCACACCGACAGCGCCTCATCCTGCCAGGGCCAGGAAGGGTGCGCGATGATGACGGTCATGTCCGGAAAATCCGCCGCCACGTCGTCCAGGTGTATAGGGTTGGAGTACTTGAGCTTGAGGCCACCGCCTCCCGGCATCCCGGTTCCGATTCCGGAGTGCCCGCTGTGAAAAATCGCCGGCAGCTTGTGCTCGGCTATGACCTCATACAGCCGGTACGCCATGCGATCGTTGGGAAAGAACCCTTGCAGCGTAGGGTGGAACTTGAAACCCCTGACCCCATGCTCCTCGATCAGGCGTCGCGCTTCGCGCACGCCGAACTTGCCCTTGTGCGGATCGATGCTGGCAAAGGCCAGCATGATGTCGCTGTTGTTGCGCGCGGCCTCGCTGATCTCCTCGTTCGGGATGCGCTTTGCGCCGACCTCGGATTCCATGTCGACCGTGAACATCACGAATCCGATTCTGCGCTCCCGGTAGTACGCCACTGTCTCGGCGATCGTCGGGCGTACCGGTGCCTTGAAATACCGGCTGGCCGCGTCCTCGTAGGTCTTCCAGATCGGATCGACCGGCTGGCAGCACGAGACTTCGGCGTGCACATGCACGTCGATCGCTATCAAGTCCTGCACGTTCATGGGACGGATACCTCTACGCTCATACCAGCCGGCTGCCCGCGAATCCGCCGGGCCAGCATTGCTGATAGGGCGTGCATTGCTCCCATCTGGCCTGCACAGTCGCGGAGTATGCATCGTTCTTCAATGGCACCCGCGGCCGGGGATCGATATTGAATGGCGGCGACTCCCAGGGCCTGTGGAAATCCTGCGTATAGTGCGTGAGATCCGGCGTCACCGGCAGCGGCACCGCCCATCGCACCCCCAGACCAGAGAGCCGCCCCATCATCCAGCTCAGTGCCAGATCCGACAGGCCGGACTCTGCAGGCGGGTAGCCTCCGCCCACGTCCGAATGCGCTCCGGCGAACCACACCTGCTCGATCGCGTCACGCGGATCCCATCGCGTCACCGGAAAATCCAGTCGGCGCTCGTCCAGGGCCATCGCGTGAAAGCCGCGCAGGACCAGGGGATTGAGCTTGGTGTCCACGAAGCTGAAAGCGTCGCGCCGGCCGTCATGCACGTAAAGCGGGAGCCCCAGCGCTCCGACCGTGTCCCAGACCGCAACCGATGCTATGGGCACCCCCGGAATGAAAGTCTCGCCGGACGCCAGGCGTTCTGACACCCAGAGCTCGACCTCATGGAACAGCCCGGTGAGGAATCTGGAAATGGTGCCACCGCCGCCGAACACGACGCCGCGCGCCTTGAGCCACGCGGCGTAGCCGAGCAGATACGCCTGCTGCCGGTCGTTGACATCATAGGTCGACGGATTGAGCAGCCCCACTGCGCAGATCATGCCCGCGAGCGCTCTGGCGGTGTACGCGCCGCGCGAGAATCCGGCGATGTGAATAGTGTCTCCGGCCTGGTACTGCCTCGAGATGTAGGTATAGCCGCGCACGATGCGCGCGATGACGCCAAACCCAAACACGCCGGCAAGAATCCTGATCGCCTGATTGTTCGAGTCGCCTACACCAAACATGTATTTTGCGACCTGCAGCGCCGATCCGTCGCCGGCGCTCTGTACCTTCTCCTGCTCGGTAGGAAGGGCCAGCGTGTCCGGGGTGACAGCACCCGCGAGATTCACAAACAACTTGTAGACGTTCGTGACCGCGCCGAGCGACTGTTCGGCGTTGGTGGTCGCATCGATGTCCGTGGCGTACGCCGGATCCGAAGGCGGTCCGTTCCAGGTGCCGTCCGCACAATAGAGTATCGTCTTGCTCACGCCAGCCTCCGCGCGACATCATACGCCGGACGCCACCCCCTAAGGCTGTGATGGCGCCTGCGGGGCGGGAACTGCCTTGTACCACCCCGCGATGCCCCCCTCCTGCTTGACCCAGTTCTCCCGGGCATCC
>Ga0265334_10001770_pt1 | contig 10309 bp, 12 predicted proteins | sample 42023metaG_FD_192442 | JGI IMG/M metagenome (GOLD analysis project Ga0265334, IMG submission 192442) | Rhizosphere microbial communities from Carex aquatilis grown in University of Washington, Seatle, WA, United States - 4-20-23 metaG | ecosystem: Host-associated > Plants > Roots > Rhizosphere...
AGTCCTTTAGCTCATCGCTGTCGACCGAGAACTCTGGCTACGGGGTTTCTGTTCAGCCCTGTTTCTGAAAGATCGGTAGGCTGCGGATCGCGTGGACTGCCCGGTCGCCCCTCCGCTGGCGGCAACTGTCGATTTCAGCCTCGTAGAGGAGCATCGCGCTCATGGCACTGACAAAGGTTCTCCGTCGCCCGCCGGAAGTAGCTCAGGTCCCAACGTACACCGCAAGGGGACACACATAGCGGACGGCCCAACTCAACAACAGGTCTTGTTTTTTTTTATGTCTTCAAAGACGCCGGGGTGCGCGCTGTCAAATTCCTGCCACCGCGTCGCTCGGCATGCGAAAACTGCCAGCCTCGCCGCGCTCGCACAGCTCACAGGCACACACAAAGGCCCAGTTGTCCAGCACATAGCGGCGGCGCTCCTCCGCACTCGCGTTCAGCACATGCGGCGGGCAATACGAGACGCACACCGACTCGCCGCTGGCGATGGGCGCTAGGGCGCGCACCACGGCACCACGCTCGTACGTGTCTTCGACCCTCGGAGAGAACAGAGCGTTGGGGGAGCACGAGTGGTTGAACAGAGACAGTGCTCCAAAGAGTGCCAGCTCCGGGCGTTGGGGATCCGCTCCGCCACCCCACGCATTGGCAGCGACGCAGTCGTGAAGCTGAACAAAACGCGTCTGGTTGAACCAAACAACTCCAAGCACAGACAAAACACAGGGAACGACACGCACAACTGTGCGACCTGGCTGATTATCCCGACGCCGGGGTCGGGGCACGCACGGACGAGACGGTTGGCCTCGATCAAAAATATCACTCGGCAAACCCGAACGCCCAGCGCGACCGCCAGATGCTTGAACGGTGACGCCGGATCGTGATCCGTCACCAGCGGGCGATGCCCGAGACCTGCAGAGACCAGCTGCGGCACCACGAAAAAATGAGCGCTACCCAACAGTCGCGTACCTTGCGCGCCACACCTCGATCGACGCCTTTTCTGCGTAGGCGCGCCACCGCCCACTGCGTTGCCCATTCGCCGTATTCGATGTCCGCGAGAGTGCCCGCGGAGAGCACCCGCAGAACATCGGCAGTCAGCTCGTCGTCACCGGCGAGCCGCGGACCACCCGTCAGCGCCAGGGCGCCGCGGACTGGATCGACATCCTGAAAAAGTGGGGCCAGAAGGAAAAATATGCTTCCAAAACAAGACGGCGATGGCATACCCCGCGACCCTTGGACTCGCGGAGCAGCGCCAGAACGCACTCTCCTTGCAGCGAGAGCAGATCGCGCTTGACGGGCACCAGCACGCGCGCCAGCGGCTCGTTCTCACACAAAATCGTCTCGCCGGCCGCGATATCTCGCGTGGCCCTGTAGCCTCTTCCAATGGTGACAGCACCCATCGCCTGCTGCTCATCCAGTACGAGCGCCTGCGCATGCCCCCACGCCAACACGCCGGAAATGAATGCGACAACACATCGGAGGAGAGGAGCAGAAAGGGTATCGGGACCGCGCGACAGCTCGACGAGTGGCGCTTCCAGTCGGCCTTTTGGCATCGGGGACCGCAGTAGCGCACCGACAGACAACGGGTGCAAAGGCGCAGCAACTTGCAAGTGGTCGTCGGACACGACCCGTTATGACACGAACCGAACTGGATGGAACGCCCCTTCGCGTCCATTTTTTCTGCGCGACGAGTGTGTGACGCGATGGAGACCGCGCAAGAAGGGAGAAAGAAACCGATCATGATTGGTTCTGACGGCGCCGGTCCTTCTTCCCCCCCTTTGCGACCTGGGACGACTGCAGTATCGACGCTTGACATCCATCCATCCACATCCGCGGCTATGGAGAGCACTCAGCGCGCAGCGGAGGCATCCGCAACACAAACCGTGGTTCCCGCGTCGTCATCGGTCGGGTCCGTCGGAGCACTTCCGCCAGTCGAACCGTTGCCGCCTCGGTTCAGATTTGAGGAGGAGGAGATCGCGGCTCAAGTCGACAAGCTGGACGCGCTCATGGCTGAGCAGAAGACCTCGGGCGTGCGCAACCCCCTGCGTTTGGCGCGCGATGTTCTTGCGCGCGTCCCCCTCAACTTCCCCGAGCGGGCCGCGCTGGTGAACGCAATTCACGACGCGAGTGTCCCCGTCTGGCAGCACTTGGACCTCAACTTGGGGAGCCGGGCGGCCTACGGAGATCCGGAGATGCTCGAGGACGACGTGCGCGTGATGGTCGGGGAGATGATCTCCGCGCTGCAGAAGCACGTGGGTCCGCCGGGTGCGGATCGCCCGTGGACCACAGAAATCGCATCCATCCTGGCGGGCAAATGATGGTGAGCGCATTCATTGAAAGCGCACTCTCACCCGCAATCGTGGCGCTCTGCTCCCGAGAGTACCGGTACAAGTACAGCAGTCTGACGGTCGGTCTGAGAGTAATGGCACGAGGCCATAAGGCCAGGTGAAATGCTTCAAGAGAATGCCAAGCGCACAGGTTGTTGCTGTCTTCAGTCAATGACGCCCGCCGCTGGGAGGCCCAGCCCGCACAATTGTTTCTCCGACGCCACCAACGCCTGGTGCCACGGCCACAGAACCAGATGCACGTCGCTTGGTGGGGCTGCTCAACCAGCGCGTGCCAGCACAACAATTGAGCACACGAGCGAGTGAGCCCTACAGTGGTGTGATCAGGAAAAAAAGCGCGGGCGGGCGGTCGCCGGTCCGACATTCCCGCACCCATCCAGCTGTCCGCCAAATTCAGCAGCAGTGATGGTAATGCGGGTGTCTGACCCTCTATTGTCGCGTAAGCTGCGTAGTATCCTCTGAGCCTGGGCAGCACACGGTCTGCATCGACCGGCGAGGGCATTAGCTTCCTTTCCACCTCATCTCCAGCTTGCTGGAAGGCCTGCGGGTAAGTGGCAACGTATTGAGGGGTTCCCGGACGTCTTGACATCCAGCTTCCGACGACTCCTCAGCCGTGGGCGCACGGGCCACCCGGAAAAGGTGGACAGCGACAGCTCCCTCGAGAGGTTCGTCTGCGGCTGACGCCACAGAGATGGACCACCAGCAGAACGTTGAGAGGCGGCGGTCGTGGACAGGGAGAAAAGGCTGCAAGGGTAGGAAAAAAAGACACGAGGGAGTGACGACAAAGGTGTATCGTGCGACGCGTGCAGAGGCACGGACCAATAACCCATGTACATGGATCCCCGGGAGGTGCCGTCCGCGCCCGCGGGCGTCGGCGTCGGCGTTCCTGCAGCGGCACGCACAGCGGCTATCTCTGATCCGGCCGACTCTGTTCCTGACCTGACACTGTACATCATTGCGTCCAAGGACAGCTTTAATCCAGCCAAGCTGACGCAGAAATGGAATCAGCGGTACCTGGAACAGGTCGCTGCACCGCGCCCCAAGGACGCACCCAAGACGACGACGCCGCAGGGGCACACAGCACCGGCAGACGCCGCAAAGAAAGAGCAACCGGCGGCACCAGCGGCGAGGAGCCCGGCCACGACACCGGCTCTCCCCGCCAAGCCTCCGCTCCCAGTAGCCCCAGTTGCAGCAGCAGCCCCACAGCAGCAGTGGTCGTACGCCGCAGTACCCACGGCGACGACGATCCAGGCCTCGCCCGCTCCCGCTGTGCCAGCACTGCACATCGGCGGCGGTGGGAGTCTGATGCAGGTGGACTACTGGGCGGCGATGCCCAGGACGCCACACCACCACCACACGGGTTGGCCGCAGCAGCAGCAGCAGACCGCTCTTCTCCCGCATTACAGCGGAGCCATGGTGCAGCACGACTACTACAGGCAGCCGCACCAGCTGCAGCACACGACGCAAGTCGCGACAGTGGAACCGGCATCCCTGGCGCTCGAGGCACAGCTTCGCTCCGAAGCACGGCGCCTCAAGCAAGTGTTCCAGAACCAGGCCGGTTACCAGTTCCAGATCGACCCGTCGACCGCCGACATCCACACGGTGCGCACGTGCGTGGACCTGTGGAAGCGGCAGGAGCAGGAGATCAGCTACGTGCAGCACAGGTCGAGGAACTACGCCATGTGGGGCGAGGTGGCCGACGTCACCCTGGCCATGCTGGACATCAACCCAAAGAGCTTCGGGCTGCAGACCGTCTCGGAGCAGTTCAAGCACGAAGTCAACTCGATGGGCTCGAGCATGGCGAGCGAGTTCCAGCACAGCGTCTCGCACTTCGTCCCCGATCCTTCGTCGGCGCTGCAGAACAGCTTCATGCTGATCGTGTTTGGCGTCGTGGCCAAGGCTGTCGCCAGTCGCGACGACCCGGCCGTGACTCACGCCGTGGACAAGCGCAAGGGCCTCAAGTCGCGCGCGAAAAAGGTGGCCGCCGGCGAGGCGACGGCCGCCCCCATCAACCTGATCCGGCTGCTCGTCGGTGCGAAGCAAGGCGTTGGCGGGGGAGCGGGCGGGGGGGTGCTGAATGGCGGCCTCAGTGGCATGCTGGGCAACGTGATGGGCATGTTCGGCGGTTTCTTTGGCGGTCGCAAGAAGGCCGACGGCGGCGGCGACGCGAAGAAGGACGATGGCGGCACCAGCGATCCCGACACTGACGACGAGAGGCCACCGGCGAAGAGCGGGCGCGGCCGCCGCGAGGCCGCGGGGGCGACTGCCGCTGCCTGGCAGACCGGCAGGGCTCCTTCCCCGCGGTCGCCGCTGCCGCCGGAACCAGGTCCGCTCCACCGCTCGGACGACTGGGAGGAGGACGCGGGGGAGCCTCCCGATCGTCGACCGCGTTCAGAGTCCGAGCACTCGGACGGCGGCGATTTCCCAGACGACTCGTCGCAGGAGGGGCAAGGGTACCGCAGCGACAGCGAAACCCGCGGCTTACCCGCGCACACCGCGGTGCCCAGGAGGACGCGTTCTCCATCCCCGAGTCGCCGAAACGCGGAGGATTGGTGGCAGCGGCACCCGGGACACGGCGCGTTCGAGGGCGACGACGACGACGACCGACGGCACCATGCGCGGTCGCCAAGGGCGGATCCTGGTGGCCGCGCCGGCCAAGGCTTCCTCGACTCCGGCGGCGGAACCCTCCACCAGGAATATCACAGCGACACCACAGCGGCCGTTTCGGCGCGGACGAGGTCTCGTGGGCGGGGTCCTGCTGAAGCGCCGGCGCAGTCCGAGGCGGAAGCGGGGCGTCGGCGTGCCGCGTCGTCCCCGGCTCCTGCCGCCTCGGCATCCGCGAGCCCCGGCGCTCCCGCTGCCCCGTCTGCCCCCGACGACGATTGAGCTGCACCCGTCGTGGCCTCGAGTTCCTGCCGGAGGGCGCGTGCAGTCACCTGGTCCTGCATCATGAAGCGCATCTGTTGCGCGAACCTCCCGCGGCAGCACTTGAGTCTGAGGCCCGTGGCGTCCAGTGCCGAGCAGTAATCTGATTGGCTCGGCTCGTCTCGCGAAAGGACACGCAGAAAAGCGAGCCACAGGCTTTTTCTCGCGAGGACCCTACCGCAACTGAAACAGCGCACGGCAAAGTGGAAACGGTCGCTCATCGTCCGCACAGTTCCGCGCCCGCACCTCGATGCCGTCCTTTGCTCGTCTGAATAACGTGGTCGGCGGGCACTGCCGCGTGATCTGAACGGGCACCAAAAAAAGAAGCACCGGCCGGTCTTGGTCCGGCCAGGCGACTTGTTCGTTTTCGTACACTTTACTTTGTGCGCAGTCTGTGGAACGCGACCCTTTGGAAGCTCGATTCCATCTCCACGATCTCGATCCGTGGCAGGCTCAACCACGACTTCCGTCGTCGCGCAAATGATGCCCGTATACTCTTCCCCCGCCCCGCGCCTCCGCGAGGGACACAAAACACCGTACTGCGTCCGGCCGGTGTAGGGGAGGGTGGGGGGACGCGAGACGACTGCGCGTTTTTTTGGGCGCGAGTGGACCCTTCAGAGTGATGCAGAAAAGGGCCCTTCCGCCGGACACAAGCAGATCAAACGAAAGGGCGCCCTCCCGGCAGACCATGAGCAGGGCGCACGGTCCGCGACAGTCTCCTCCGCTCTGTTTCTCGACCGACCCGGTCGGCGTCCGAAAGAGAACGACGCGGTGCTGACGGTCGCGCAGCGCACTCGACAGCAAGAGCTCCGGCATCGGGCTAGCCTTGCCCTCTCGGCCGTCGACGATGACGGACACATCCGGATGCGCACCGCGCAGGTGCTCCGCGACCCCGTCGACGTCAGTCACCCTGCGCCATGTGCACGGAGCGCCGACGACGCACGCCCACTCGCGGTGGCCGCAGTCGCGGGCCAGATGCGGCCCGACGGCAGTGGAAAACGCGCGATGCGCCGGCCACTTGACGGAGTGCGTTTTGCCCGCACTGGTAGCACCGCAGCCGCTCCCGGAGAACCATGTCGAGCTAGCGCGACGGCGGCTGTCTGCCGGTAGCGACGGCAGCGGCGACCAGCGCCGAGAGAGCATGCGGCGGCCCAGCCACCGCAGAGGCGGCGCCGCTCTGGTCCCGGCTCGGCTCTCTGTCGCCCATCTGGGCCGCTTGCGCCTTTTGCTCCTGGACAACCGGGACAACACCACCACCGAGATCCCCGACACCGCCGGCGCCTCGCAGTGCGACGCTCGCATCTGCAGCCGTTCTCGACTTCTTCCCGGGACGCCCGCCGTCCCCAGGCGCCGAACTCTTGTCCGTTCCGAGCCCATCGTCGTCGTCGTCAACCACCGCTCGGTTGGGCCGCCGCGGGCGCTTTGCCGCCCACCTGACCGCAAAAGGCGGCGACGCGCTTCGCTCCGTCCACTTGGTCCTCACCACGCCTGGGCGCCCTCCAAGTGACACGGAGGAAGCCCTCACCTCAAAGTGAAAGACGCTGCTCCCCGAGGGAAACCGTGCATGCGCAGCTTGCCCGGCGCGATGCTCGAAGGGACAAGCGAGTACCGGAGCTGGCGGCCACTCAGCAGGACAACGGAGCCCGCGTACACGAACCTCACGGGGGACTCCGCGGCTTCTGCCGATGCACCCTCGACGGCGGCGACGCGTCCGACACTCCCGTCGCCGCGCACCAGCGTGAAGGTCAGAGTCGGTTCAGACCATCCAAAGGGAACCGACACGATCAGGAGCACGGTTGCTCCCGGTGGGAAATTGCCCCTGGCATCCTTGCGATACTCGCTCCTCACCGTCCACGCGAAACCCAATGCACCCGACGTTTTGTGCCTTCCAGTCTTGCTGAAAACCCCAACAAACAAAGACGCAGAGAAAAGCCAGAGACACACTCGTGCAAAGACGGATGACAAAGCGGCGGGGTGAGCCATGAGGAGCTTTGGCAAAACCTCCGACGTCATCGGTTCCGGCATGCCCTTGAACGATGACATCGCCCGAAGAAGCCATCGGCTCCCGATTTGTGTGATGGACCCGACGAGAGTTTCGACTTCACGATTCACTGACTTGAGGCTTCGGGCCGTCGATGTCCACTGCCCACACCCGCGAGGTCGCCGCTACGCGGTCACCCCTGAGCCCAGCGGAATCTTTTGCGGTGCTCGTGGTTGCTGGTTACAGAGAGAACCCTGCTGCTGTCTCCGTGAACCTCGAGGCGATCCGGCCAATGCACACTGCTCGACCAGGCACCTGTACGCGGACGACGCGGGTGCCGGTGCGCCGCGGGATGACCGGAACGCTCACCAAGCGGCGCTCGTCGCATCGCCGCGAGTCGCTTGATGCGGCGGCCTCGTGTAAGCGACTCGCGGCGGCGGAGTGGCCTCATGTTTTCTGTGCAACTCAGTTCTCATTGCCCAGTTTCCGTGCGTTTCGAAGCGCGAAGGGAACCGCAGCAGCACACGCGAGCTCTTTGCCCGGCAGCATGAAAATAAAAAAAAAGAAGTGCAGTGCGAAGCGAGCGTCTGGTACAAAGAGCATGCCGCTGACGCAGCTTGAACAGAAAATGCACGATCTCTTGCGCGACTCGAGGTGGTACAGTTACAGCACGAAGGGTGTCCGGCGCAAGTGTCGAATAGACAGCGACCGGCTGCTGCGACGCGTGGCAAACGAGATGGGCGACAAGGTCGGCGATCACGTCAACTTCTTCGCGTACAACGACGTCGAGTACATGGGATTCGAGACGCGGCGTGTCGACTACGAGCGGGACAAGCGCGCCGAACGAACCCGATCGAGCACCTCATTTCGCTCGGTGTGTACGACCGGCACTAGCACTCGCGCTTGCGAGGTTCGAGCAAGAACAGCACGCCGGAAGCTGTGTCCCTTTTGTTGTATTGAATTTGCTGATGGTAGTGGGTTCTGTCCTAGCGATCGCCAAGGCTGCAGCAGTCGTCTCGGGGAGGTACAGAGGCGGAGCAGAACCCTCCTCGTTGCTCTTGCAGGGAGGTTGGTGACGCCAACCAAACGACCGGATATGTGCGCCAAATCGTGGAGCGCCAACGCGTGCTCTCCGGGAGCCGACCTGTGTGTGTCCTTCGAAGACCTCTCAGAGATGATCTCTGCAGCCCAGTCGCCGGACTCGAATGCGTGTCCGGTCGCTCAGGTCTTGATGAAGCGCACGGCTCTGTATCATCCTTCGCCTGTCTTTTTGTTCGGTTGTCGATAGGCTGTGAAACAGCCTGCCCATCGCGCGGATGTACGACAACCTCTGTGCTGCAGGCGGTGATCCCTTTGTCTTGGTCTCGCGGCGACGTAGACCTCTTTTCTTTCGCCTTTGCCTTCTCCTCTCTCGTTGATGTGTCTTTCTGAGCTCTACAGTCTAATCCCTTGCTCGCAATACTTCACAGCCACGTTTTGACCACGGACGTTTCGCGCAGGGGTTCTGCCTGCCAGGGGGCCGGAGGCGCTCCCTCTGCCTCGCTGGCCCAGTTCCGGTACCGGTTGTGGACGGAGATCCGGCCCTGTTGTTCTCGGATCGACGGTCGCCACGGAAATCCGTCAAACAGCGACACCGGTCGCCCGTAGCGATCCGCCAGGACGAACCGTGCAAGGGCGCTCGCGTGGCCCATTTCGCCGCCTTCCGTCTCGGCGTCCAGCGCGTCGAGAACGGCAAAAGCAAAGGACGTTTCGCCGTAGACTTCGAGTTCGACGTCGACGTACTCCTCGGCCAAGGTGCGGCACAAGTTGTCGAGGTCGAGGTCTTCTTCGTGGAGCCTCCCGTCCGACCCGTCGACCTGCCAGGTGCCGTCGCCGACGTGGTACGTCAGCGAGCGCGGCGCGCGCCGCCGCCCGTCCGGAGTCGGCGTGAGGAACTCGAGCCTGATCTTGGTGGCGCCAAACTGCTCCTGGTCGCCTTCTTCGTCGGGGCTGGCGAGGCGAGCGATGCTCCGGACGTCCGTGATGGCGGACAGCAAGGGTCCGACCCACGCGCGGCAGAGCTTGGTCGCGCAGTAATCGCTGCACGACCCCGACCACAGGACGGCCCGCGGGCAGAAGGAAGACGAGGGACCCCCGGCATCGCGCACGGTCCTCCTGCACTCGCGGCCATAGGCATCGGCGTAGCGGGTGGCGGCGTGCTCCTTGCTGACCGTCTGCATGGCTTTGGCCCCGGACTCTGTGAGAAAGGGTCCCACATCCCACCCGCGCACCTCACGAGGCACCGAGCCCAGCGACAAGGGGCCGGTTCGCCTTCTCTTCGACATGGGCTTCGCTTGAACGCGCCGCCTGTTTTTTTTGTCTACCAACCGGGGGCCGAGAACCTGATCCGGGAACAATCATCGCCCCCCAGAAACGTGAACTTTTTTTTGCGCGGCGGTCCTCGTGTCCTGGTATCGGCGAACGTAAATTTCGTCCACTCTTGTAACTAGCGAGCCGGTCGTGGGCCCATTTGTGGAACCGCTGGCGCCAGTTTGTGCCGCCCGGGACCATGTCCAATCCCGCGTCCTTCGGATCCACAAGACCATCGGCACGACCTGTCGACGTCGCTCGTCCCGGGCTGGTCAGCATCAAGTCGCGGAAGACGGCCGAGTGCGTTTGCCGCGCGCGAAGAAGAAAGTCCGCGAAACGCAGTCGCAAGAAAGAGAGAGCACAGGAACGGATCCAAAACAGCCGGGATCACAAACCACATGGACATCTCCGCGTGCGTTCCGCTGAGCCCGCCGCCTGAGCAGGTACGCCGGGAATGCGCCGAGACCGCGCGCGACTTGAGACGCCTCGGTGTCAAGGCCGTGGTTTGGGACCTCGACCAGACCATCCTCCGCACGCACACCGGCGGAGGAGTCGCCGAGAACAAGCTTACTTGCGACTGGTTCAAACGTCATGTACTGTGAGGACCATTCAAATGGTCACACAGCAGGGTGGAGGCGCGGGTCCAGCTCCTCCCGGATTTTCGGCGACCCGGAACCCCGAAACCGGAAACGCCAAACCGGAAACCGGAACTGCTG
>Ga0265334_10001772_pt1 | contig 10304 bp, 6 predicted proteins | sample 42023metaG_FD_192442 | JGI IMG/M metagenome (GOLD analysis project Ga0265334, IMG submission 192442) | Rhizosphere microbial communities from Carex aquatilis grown in University of Washington, Seatle, WA, United States - 4-20-23 metaG | ecosystem: Host-associated > Plants > Roots > Rhizosphere >...
CTAAGGTTGACCTGGTCCCACAACAACCCCAGGATCTCACCCTTTCGCATTCCTGTGTAATAGGCCAACTCCACCACGGGGCGGAGGTGCCCCTTACAAACCGCCAAAAGGGCCCTGAACTCCTCCCCTGTCAGCGTCCGGCTCCTGGGCGTCTCCTTGAACTTCTTGACCCCAAAAATCGGGTTCCGGTCGATCTGGTTGTTGAGCACCGCCCTTCGGGCGATGCTCTTCAACGTCTCGATCTCCCGGTTCAGGGTGGAGCCCTTCAGTTCCACCCCTTTATCCTTCCCCATCATCTTACGATGGAGGACGTACTCCTCCACCATGTCGGGCGTCAGACAATCCAACGGGCGGTCCTTGAAGAACCCGGTGAGCATCTGGACGTGGTGCCGGTCCTTCTCATGCGACTTCTTCCTGGCCCTGCTGTAGGCAAGGTAGGATTCAGCCGCCTCGCCGAAGAGGACCCTGGTCTTGTTTGCCAGGAACCTCTTGTCGATGATCGCCCCCAGGTGTTCGGCCAATATCCGCTTTGCCTGCTGGAGCGGAATTTGGCCTAGCCTGACCCTCTTCCTCCTGCTGATCCCTCCCACCTCGGTGAAGAAGTCCAGGAAGTATCCCTTGGCATCCTTCCGGAGGTGTTCCGGCAACCCATGAACATTAGGCTTTGACATTGCTGTCTCTCCTAATGTCCACCATTGGAGCCCCCATATTACCAGGAGCCCGTAGAAATTTAAGGCACTCGCTCAGCCACACCCGGGGGTGGCGGCCCACCCGGACGAAGGGGAGGGTCCCCACCCGCCTCCAGTACTTGACCGTCAGGGGGGAGACCCCCGCCATGACGGCCACCTCGGCCTCGGTCATCAGGCAGTCCCGCCCATTCCTCCGACGGTCCCCGCTCCGGCGTTCACTCATACGGCACCTCCGTAAGACGTCATGTGATGGAGGCCCCGGCAACGGGGCCAACCACCGAGGAAAGGTGTGGAAAACCCCGCGTCCAAACCTGCCCCGCCAGGGGCAGGTCGGGGGGTTTTCCACGCTGTTGCCTTAATCCTAAAATCCTTAATCTCCTTCTCGCCCGCTTCACACTTCATGCTGTCCAAGAGGCCAGACCCCTCTCCCGCTTCTCTGCTATCTCGAAGAGATACAGAGGGAGAGGGGTCTGGCGTCGCAGGACAGCGGAATGACATGAAAATGCGGGCGTTTCCGCCCATCCGCCCTTGACCCTGACTCAAGTCCCGAATCAAGTCTTGCCCGTTCCAGTTCATGCCGGCACCTCGGTGGCTGGGCCGGGTTCCGAGGTGGAGGACCGGCCGACTTTCAGGATGGGGTCCTTCACGAAAGGGGGATAGGCCCAATCCGGTGTCACCCAGGGCACCCGGGTGAAGGGCAAGTTGTCCGCCATGTCTAAAAACGAGAAGGCCCACCGGGGCCGCTCCAACCCCGACCGGACCAGGTGACCTACCCCCTCCAGCATCCGGATTGCCCGGGGTTTGTCCCGGCAGACGACCAGCCGGTAGGCCTGGGGGAAGTCCCGGTGGAGGTTCAGGACCATGCCCATGATCTGGTCCCGGTTATAGGCGGAGTGCTCGTACTCCAGGACGAAGGCATGGGGCACCCCCTTCAGGGCCCCCTCGAAGTACCCGTCCGGGGTGCGGCGGTTGAGCCGCCGAAGCCTGGTCCCGGCCAGGTCCCATCCCCGTCCCTCCTCCAGGGCCCTCTTCCAGTCCATCCGGAGGCCGCACCGCATCTCGTAGTCCGAAAGCCAGGTGAGGCCCCCCAGGCCCTCCTCCCGTTCGATCTGGACCCTCATGCCCATGACCCGCTTGTCGTGCTCCAGCTCCTGCCGGTTGATGTGGGGGGACCTCACCTCCCGGGGGAGAAGGATTCGGGCGATTCCGGAAAGGTGGTGGAGGGCTGGGCGGGTCAGGCTGTAGCAGGTGTCCTCGTTGGGGAGGCCCTGCGACTTCAGGAGCAGACCGGCCCCCACCAACCGCCGGAGGTGGAGGCAGGCGTTCCAGAAGGTGTGGTTGGGGTGGAACTTCCGGTGGAAGATCCGGGTGGTGATGAACTTGTTGGAATGGATATAGGCCAGGGTCTCGACGTCCCTGGGCTCCAGGACCGGCCTGGGGGTTATGGGGGTGGGGGGGCCCTTAGCCACGGATTTCACCCCCCATCAGCCCCGTCCGCTTCTGGGGCGGCTTCAGGTACCCCTTTTCATGGGCCTCCAGCATCTCAACCACCGAGCACTCGCCGGTCTTGCTCCTGGACAAGCTGGAGGGCTCGAAGTTTTCGATTCTGTATCCCTCCGGGACGGGAGTGGCTGGGGCCAGGTCGATCTGCTGGAAATGGGGCCTCTTCTTGTAGGAAATCCTCACGACGGCTTGGCCGACCCTTTGGCTCTTGAAGAGGTTGGGGTGGAATTTGAACTTCTCCACCTGGGGCTTGGCGTACCCGGCCAAGGACCCTGCGGCGTCGAAGGACTGCACCTGGTAGTCCCGGTCCAATTCGGTCCCGAACTCCCTAGCGAACGCCTCCGCCGTCTCTGGGTCGTTAACCCTCAGGATGATCTTGTTGTTGACAGAATTCCTGACCTGCTCCGCGAACTCCGGGGAAACGCTCTCAAGGTCCCCAATGGACTGGTGGGCGAAGACCAGGTTGATCCTGGATTCCCGGCACTTGTTGATGAGGTCGATGAACCGGGGATAGGCCAGGTTGTAGAACTCATCCAGGAAGGCCCGGAAGGGCCTCACTTGGTCGTCCCGACTGCGGCCCGCCGACTGTTCGGACAGGGCCATCATGGCCATGATGGCCAGGGGCTTGGCGTCCGCCGGGTACCGCACGGCGTCCGGGGAGAAGAGGAACACCCGGCCGCGCCCCACCACCTCCTCCATGGTGACGTCGGGATAGCGTACATTCAAAAGGTGGGCCCACCCGCTGTTGCAGAACCGCTGAAGCTTTATGATGAGCCCGGCAAGGTCCTGTTGCCTCTGCTTGGGGGACTTTCCCAGCCAGAAATTACGGAAGTGCATGGCCTGGCCCGTGTCGGGGTACCGGTCGCACAGCCACTGGATGGTCTTGAACGTCTCGACCTCCTCAGTGGGGATGAGGATGTCCTTGAAGGTGAGGGTCTTGATCTCCTTCTTCAGGAGGCCGATCAGGTTCAGGAGGAACCCCTGGGCCAGGTCCAAGTAGAACGTTTCGGAGTTCCGCGTGTCGTAATAGAGGGCCGTGTGGAGCCGGTTGGCAATGGCGTCCGGGTCGTCGCCGTAAAGTGGGTTGAAGGTGTTGGACTTCCAGGGTTCCACGAGGTTGAAGTGAAAGGCCCTGTCCTGCCGCTCGTGCCTCTGCATATAGAAGGAAACGTCCCGGTCCAGGTTTCCCTTCACGTCGTAGACGAAGCACCCCAGGCCCTGCCGGATGGTCTGCTCGATGAACGGCTTGATGGCGTAGCGGGTCTTTCCCGTCCCGGTCCCGCCCACGATCTGGATGTTCTCGTGGATGGAATCAGTGGGGATGCCGATCTTGCCCCTTTTGTCCAGGGTCAGGGGGTATTTCCCAGATTCCACGGTCTTCGGGTTTTCCAATTGGTGGTGCAGGCCCCACATGAAAAAAGCGGTCAAACCGGCGAGCCAAATGAGGAAACCGACCCCATAGGTATCGGAGAAGGACTCAACCATTGCTATGGCCACCCCCACCGAGAAGGCCAACCGGGTCGGCATTTCCACCTTCGCGAATATCGGCTTTTCCCTGGCGACTAGAAGGATGAGATAAGACACAGCAAACAACCAAATCCAAATTCCCAGTATGTGGTGGATTTCCATATCGGGTTCGGGCGAACCGTAGAACGCCTGTAGCCCGATAAATGGTTGGACGATGCTGATAAGGGCGATAAAGATGGGCAAGATCGCAATGATCTGAGCGATGTTGTTGAGGCTGATTTTACTGGTTGTCTGCATTCTGCACCGGTTTTCCGGAGACCGCCTCCGTTAAACAACTTCGGCGGTCTCCCGCCGGGTTATTTCTTCGCGGGATCTCCAATGTGAGTGTAAATGCGTCTGTCCGACCAACATCTTTCTATGGCCATACGGATCATTTCGGAACGGGTGAATTTAGTCCCTTTGCGGCGCTCCTCAAGCAGACTGACATTTGCGTCAGTCAGCCGAAGAATGATCCTTAGCCCGCCTAGGCTTTTACGTCCCCGCTTTTTCTTCTGCATGTTCATAACTGTATTCCTCCGTTTTCTTTTGGTCAAAGTGAACCGCACTAATTTCGCACATCAGTTTAAATCAACGCTTCGTTGTTAAAGCATTCGTTTTTTTGGAAATTCTCAGGAATATTAAACCAGGCTCGTATTTCGCACATCAGATTTAATATTTATTCTGTAAATGTGTCGTGGTACCCATAAAAGTCTCCGAAAAGACCTCAGGTAATCAAATGCACGAAACGTTTCCTCGGATGCTTTTCCAACCATTCCTTAAAGATCGCCGAAGCTCGGATCACAGATTCCTGAATTAACCCTTCAACTGGACCAGGTTGAGGGGGGCCGGTCAGTACAGGAGGTGGCCACGGCCTAAACTAGGCCACGACCTGCGCAGGGGCTACCCGGCCAATGTGCGAAACTTTCGGGACACTATCGGCTTTCGGTCTTCCAGATGGCGATCTGCTCACATTCGACCAACGACAGATGCTTGTAAGATGTACTCATAACACCCAGGATAACCCCCGGTTTCAGCCGGGCCTAAGTATTGCACTTCGACATTGAACTGGGGCCTTCATATAAGCATCATTTAAAACAAAACAAACCAGATTTCACCAATGATTGTTTTGGTATTTATGGCCCCGAATTCTCGTGAGTCCATACTAATTCCGCGGTTATCATCCATAACAAAAACAGTTCCATCGCTTAATGTAACAGGCCCATATTTAGAAACATTTGTCCCTCTGGCATTAGAATAATTGGCATACGGTTCTACTCTTTTACTTCCGTTTACCCACAGCACACCATTATCTACTAAAACAATTTCTCCTTCGACAGCAACACATCTCTTACACAAGTATCCCGATTGAGATGTCGGATTTTTGAATTCAATGATTTCTCCAACTTTCGGTTTTTTAGAAAATAAAACATAAGGATATTTTTTTAATAAAAACAAGTCTCCTTTCTGATGCGTCGGTGCCATTGAATTTGAAGTCGATAAGCCAAAGGAATAAATAAATATTTCAGTCACAGTCAATAATCCACCGAATAATATTATCCCAGTCAGAAATATGGCTGCGGTTAATTTTATGGATTTCCGGTTTTTACTTCCCAAATTAGATCTAATAAAATAAAAAAGAACAATTAATAAGCCCGTCAAATCAGTGAGTGTAAATATTGTAGAAACAATCATGCCCTCAACATATACACCGAGTCGAATAAATATTAAAAATCCAACCAAAAATATCATTTGGATATAAAACGGAAATGAATACTTACTTTTTTTTGAGCGGCGAATCTTGAAAATCCTAAACCAAAACCAAACAAAACCATAAGAAATTGAATAAAAAGAAAGAAATAAAAACAGCCCTATTACTGGGTCAATTAACCAGGTCATTATCCCTCCCATTGGACATTCGGACATAACAGTAACATTAAAACCGAAATCATAGCTTCAAAAGTTAGTAAGCAATTCTTCAATTACTAGCCATTTATATCGCTTAATTTTCGACAGGATTGGATTGGATTTATTAATTTCCTTTTGAAGGAGCGCTTAACGGGCTTTCCGGTGTAGAGGGCGGTGTAGATGTCGGTGTAAGTTCTGGCGTATCTGTTTGCTCAGGAGTGTTCGTGGGCGCGGGTGTGTTTGAAGGTAATGGCGTTGGAGTAGACGGCGGTCTTCCGAGCGCGAAAGTCGCCATAGGAGCTGGAATTCACGAAGCCACCATTTCCAAATATCTGTCCAGGCAAAGAGAACCGAAGATTTCAGTCCTTGAAAAATTCTCAATTTATTTGAAACGAGATTTTCAGGACTTTTTTAGACTTTAAAAGCTACCCAGCTAATGTGCAAATCTTCCGTGACATGATGAGCAACTTTCCTACTATGGGGCCTTCGGGAGGATTGTTGTAATTCACCAAATATTATTATGGGGTTGTTAAATCATCAATAATCTTTAGAAGCCTTTTTTCTTTAACTCGCAATGCCAATATGGAAAACGAGAAGAAGACCCAAAGACATATCTGAACAATTTCAGCACTGTAATACCTATGCAGTTGTTCAAGAGGTCCCATCTTATTGAAATTTGAAAGGTGAAAAACACATAGACCAATATTAACCAGTGAAAACAAAACGACTGAAATGGAACTCACAATTATTACTAACCGTCGTTTATGCAATTGCACCAATTTATCAAGGTATTTTTTATCCTCATCATTTAACATTAAAAGCCTTCCTTTTGCTTGAATTGAATTTTCTCAACTAGCCTCCCAAAGGTGCGAGTTGAAATCCTAGCATTTAATTGCGAATAACATCGAGTTATGTAATTGCCATCTATCTTTAATTGTATAATAGTTTTTCTAATATTTGTCTTTATATGCAAATTAGAAAGCATCATTTTTTTCTTGAGTAGTCAGGCCTTGAGTTTGACTATTGATTTGTTTTTTAGTTTCATCGGCTACTTTCTTAGCTTCTTCACCGCCTTCGCTTGAGTCGTGTGTAAAATCGTAAACTAAATAAATTCCAGCTCCTAAAATAAGAACTGTTCCAATAACAGGACTACCCGCAACTATTAAAGCTCCTCCAGCAAGACCCGCAACATCTGCAACAACATCCCCCGCAAATGACAAACCCATTGGATCAATAAATCGCAAAGGGTTATTCGCAACATATGAATAAAAATTTAACCCCCCTTTAAATCCAATTGGATCTCGTGAAATAAAACAACCCAAATTCGGATCATACCACCGGTTTTTCATATAGACCAATCCCGTATCATCGTCGGAATAGACGCCAAATTGACCCACGAACTTGTGGGAGTTTGTATTCTTCAAACCCGTTGATCCGAAGGAATCGTATTGGTAACTATCCACAATGTTTCCTTTGGCATCAACAATGTTTGATACGTTTCCGCGGCCATCATAGAAGTAATAATATTTAGTTCCTTTTGAATCCTTAAAGCACACACCTGGTACATATAATTTTTGAATAATTCCATTACCATCCCTTTCGGCCAATACCGTATTTCCATCCAAAAGATAGTTAATTGTGGTGCCAGTCGTTGCAACCTTCCGAACCCTCACATTGTCGCCGTTGTACGTGTATTGGTAAACAGCCCCAGTTTGTAGATTAGAGACCTGTTTTAAGCGGTTTAGAGCATCCCACTGATATTGAGCAGTCGTTTGAACAATAGGTCCACCAGGGCTGCCTCCAGTAATATTCCCTCGTGAAATCATATTTCCGGCCGGGTCGTAATCAAAGGACATCTTTCCAGTGATGAATGTCAATTCGTTTACGTCGTCAGGAACCCATGCCGTGGGAGCACCATTTTCAGTTAAGCTGATTCTATTAATAGCAGTGTCATACCCATAGCCAACAGTTCCACGAGAACCTGGATAAGTTGCAGTTTTCAACCGATAGACATTGTCGTAGAGAAATGTGCTTGGGCCCGTCAAGTCCGTTTCACTCGTTCTATTTCCAACCGGGTCATAGGTATAATTAAAACTTGAGACCACTTCACCTTTGGAGCTTAAGTTCCTTACATTTGTCAAGCGGTGGATTATTGGGTCATAATCATAGGTAGTACGGCCAACGTTACCTGGGTAAACAGCTAGGGTCACGGACTTAGCGGCATTATAAAAATATTGAAATGTCTGGCCGTCTGGATCCGTTAAGTTTCTAAGTTCATTATCAGGCCAATAAGAATAATTGGTGTTGCCTGTAACGGCGTTTTTCATGCTTAGTCGATTACCGACTAGATCATAGGTATAGCTGACAGTAAAATTATTTTGGTTTTGATCGATGATGGTCATGGCTCTATTCAAGTCATCGTATTGATAGATTTTCAACCCTTCAGAGTCATTCATGGCGGTACGGTTACCGTTACCGTCGTAATTGAAAGTAATGGGCGCAGTCCCATCTGAGAATGATTCGCTTTTCAAGCGGTTGTTTTGGAAATAATTATATGTAATAGCCGTGCCTCTATCATCCGATCTTTGAATTAGACGTAACGCGCCATCATATAGGTAATTGATTTTCTTATTCCTGGCGTCTTGAATCATCCTCAATTGATACTGCTCGTTATATGTAATTGTAGTGGCTTTTCCACGGCCATCCACTACTGATGTGCGCTCCCTATGGGTGTTAAAAGTGTAGTGTGCCTGGATGCTTTCGGGTTCATAGACGTCAGTCAAGTTGGAATCCTGATCGTAAACAAATGTAGTCGCGTTATGTTTTGCATCTGAAAGCATATTAATATTCCGATCATCGTCGTATCCATATTGCACATTAGTCGTGTCGGGATAATAAATAAAATCCAAAAGATTACGGTCAGTCCAATGGTAGGTGGTTGTTTGAAGAAGTGCGTCGGTTGCTTGAAACAAACGACTACGTGTGTCGTAAGTCTTTCGGGTTACTGCACCAGTCGGGTCTGTAATGGATTGAAGGTTTCCGTTGGGGTCATATGTAAACCGATTAATGTGTGTATTAGCATCCGTTACCGATTGCAAAAGACCATTAGGAAAATAAGTGAAGTTTGTGGTTTTCCCTAGCGGTTCCCGTAATTGAGTTAAGTTACCATTATTATCGTATGTATAAAATCGTTCTTTTTGGTTGCGATCCTTGCTGTAGGTCAATCGACTGGTGTTGTTATACGTGTAATTTTCCTCAAATCCTTCTGCATCCTTCTGATAGGACAAGTTACCGAGTGCGTCATAATTCATAACTGTAGAATTTGAATTGGAATCAGTCAGGGTTGTCACGAGTCCATTGGAATCCCGGGTGTATTTCTCTGTTTGAAGAACGCCTTCCTGCATATATTTCTTCTCCACCCAATAACCATTTTGGTCATACGTGTCCATTTCATAAAATCCATCTGGTCCCGACATCTCAGTACTGCACGGTCCAGAATTTTCGCCGTTATAATGAACATTCACCATGGTTTGACCACGCCCATTCAGAATGCGGCTTACCGGATATCCTCCGCCAATATATGGCACTCTCCCAGCGGGGGTGCGAACAAAGATAGCGTGACGATACCCAGGTTTCAACATGGGATCGTCCACAGCTGTAAGATTCCCATAGGCATCGTAGGAGTATGCGGCGTTATCCCCAGCGTGTGTCCTTGTCACTTGGAGTTCCGCAGAAGTTAAATTCTGTGTCGTGTTGAAATCAACAACATCACCCACAGAATTTGTTATTCGTTTGAGTGTTCGACCACCGAAGTTCGGATAATAATATGGTTGGTTAAAACCTAATGATCGTGGATAACCGATTCCGCTTATAGGGTCGAATGAAACAGGATTTACTAGGTTGTCATTATATTCAAAGTTAATAAACCAGCCGTTTGGCGAACTGACACGATGTAATCTCGTTGATATCACACCATCACTTGAATTGTACCCCTCTATCATTATCCACAAAATGAAAGGTTGATATTCCAGATTCACAACGTTTCCATTTAGATCAGTAATCGACATAAGTCGCGCAACGTTTGAGGTCCCCCATACCGGCAACCTTAAAATATATGTAATTCCATATTTATCGACTAATTTCCAAAACTGACCTTTCGAATCAGTTCCAGTCGTTAATTTCAAGAAACAACCTGGCGGTGCAAGGAACCCCCCATTTGAAGGGGTAAACCGCCAACATTGATGGGGTCCGACAACCGTGGCATATGGATTACAATTCGGGGTTGGAGGACCGCCTCTATTTCCACAGGGTGAACCCGGTAAATAGATCGCCCAATCGTAATTAGAGAACCACCCTCCCCCTATTTCACCGTCTGGTGAAAATAAACCCTTTTGGTAATAACGTTCATATTTGAGCGGAAAACCCGTGCGGTTATAGGAAAAATCAGAAATTGTTATCCATGGTTCGCCATCCCATGTATTAATCGGATCACCACCCCCATTATTTTGAGGTTGTGGGTAACGTGGATCGGGTGGCGGTCCGGGTGGCGGAGAATTCTCGTCATGGTGTGCCGAAGGAGCTGATGTTGGTCCATTATTGCAAATTGGATCGTTCGGTTTACAATCTGATGTCTGTGCATAAGTAAATCTTGATGTCATCAGCAGTAACAATAAAATGGTGGCCAGGAAACGTTTCATGGCA
>Ga0265334_10001777_pt1 | contig 10291 bp, 3 predicted proteins | sample 42023metaG_FD_192442 | JGI IMG/M metagenome (GOLD analysis project Ga0265334, IMG submission 192442) | Rhizosphere microbial communities from Carex aquatilis grown in University of Washington, Seatle, WA, United States - 4-20-23 metaG | ecosystem: Host-associated > Plants > Roots > Rhizosphere >...
GCCGACGATTGCTCCACCGGACGGTGTCGCAGCCACCGATAGCACAGCCCCACTCGATGAAGAAGGCGTCGGACGACTACCAATTGCGACCGCGGCATGCTGCTTCTTGCATTGGTTCGAGCAGCGCTTTAAATAAAGAGTCGCAGTCGCAGTCGATCCATTGCTTGGAGCTGCCGCCAGCGCAATTAATACGTCACCGTTGTTCGCCAGAGTAGTCGAATAAGTTTGCGTGGTCGCCTTTTGGACACGTAGCGGCAGCGAAGTTACCTTTGAACTTGCAGTACCATCCGCTGAAAAGAATTCAGCTTTGGCGAAATTTCCTGATTGCCTTGACTGCCAGGTAACCATATAGTCGCCACTGGACGACATCGAAATATTTACGTCTTTGAAGGTTGTTGTCCAGCCCAGACCTTTTTGATATGCCAATTGCCGGGGGTCGCCATACGGCGTCCCGTCGAGATGGAATCTACGCGTTTGCACATATTGGATGTGGGTTTCCAACAGCTTCTGATAATCCGCGATAAATGTCATTGCAACGACGAAATCACCCGCAGCGTTCATCGCGACGGCTAAAGAATTAAATCCTGCATCTTCAATAGCGTACAGCCCGGTTGGGAATACTTGGGTTGCTACCTGAATTTGCCCCGTTTTTGCGGTGCCGTCTGGGTTAAATACCTGTGCACAAACGGTCGCGGCACTTGGTGGCGAAGCATGAATGTCGTAGCAGCCCCATGCCAGAACAAAGTCCCCTGCAGCATCCATCGCAATGCCACTTTGGCGATAGACGGATGCGGTGAATCCGACCGGAACTACGCTCGTCAGCGGTGTTCCATCTGCCGCAATGCGCCGATAGGAAAACGCCGCTGTTTTGCCAGATGAGTCGACTGTACTGCTTGATGCGGGCCAAACAACAGCGAAGTTCCCCTCAGCATCCTGAGCGGCACTCAACTGGAAGGGATAGCTGCTTTCCTGTGCAACGGAAATTTCCGGCGTCAGCGGGGTCCCGACATCCGTAGCCTGCGCTACTCCCGCCAAAAACATCGATAGCGCTCCAGCTGCGTGCGAAAAGGCTTTGCTAACTCGATTGACCATGACATTCTCCACGGAAATTCCGTTGTATTACCGGAGTTACTTAAGCCTTACCCCTTCCGGTATTCGTCAGTTGGGAGGGGGATCGTGCACAAGATAGGCCCAAATGCGGGCTGTCGACTCCAAAACTAGAATATTTATAAGCGGACACTTAGTGGCCCGATGTAGCACCGGACTATATTGCGCGCGTCTAGAACGTCACCCTCGCTGCTTATTTCACACGAAATTATTCAGGCCCTTGCGAATCGATCAAGGGCCTTGGAACAACCGTGCTTTAACACCGCCCCACGCCGCCAACAAATTGCCGTCGGGATTGAGAACAGTACTAAGACTGGCGCTGTTAGTCAGATTGGAATCGGTTCCTATCGTGAAGGCGGCCGCGGCGGGCTGGTCACTTGCCGTAAAGCTTTTTCCATACAGTGTCAGGGTCTGCTGATCCCCCCAGCTCACGATTGATCCACCAGCAGTGGTGGCCTGGATGCTAAGTCCGCCCAAGGCGATCGCAGCATCAGGATTCGTTACAGCCGTGCGAGTCGCAACCGATATTGCAGTCCCCTGATTTTGGCAATACATGGTGCAACGCCGCAAATAAATCGTGTCGGTAGTGTTAGTACTGTCGAGCACATCGAACGCCAGCAGCAAATCGCCATCGTCAGCCAACGATGCCACATAGGTGAAATGGCCAATCGCGGAAGCATTGCTCGCTTGGCTGCTTGGCGTCCAGGTAGGTAACGGCACGGTTTTGGAGGTCGCCTTGCCCGCCGCGGAATAAAAACGTGCCCTAGCCACACTTCTGTCAGACCAAGTCACGACATACGCTCCATCGGAAGCCATCAAGACGTGAACGCTGCCTGCCGCCTGATCAAAAAGCGGGTAATTTGCTGTGTGGACGGTTTGAGCGTTCCCGTAAGCGTTCCCGTTTAAATGATATCGCCGAGTTTGAATGGCATTGCTGGTTCGAAGGGGTAAATCACCGATCGCGTGAAGAACCTGTGACGACCAGCCCACGACAAAGTCACCGTTAGAACTCATCGCAACCGATGTGGACACGAATTCGCTAGTCCGGACATTGGTACCGTAAGCCGTGCCCGTGTAGATAATGATCGGTGCAATAGTTGCCAGCGTACCGCCTGGCTTATACACCTGGGCACAGACACGCGGCGTGTTCGCGTCATCCGGGCACACCCAAGCGACCACGAAATCACCTGCCGCATCCATCGCCGCGGTGTGGTCACCCAGAATTATGGAATCTTTAGACCCTAATATTGGGAGGGTATCGGCATCGCTCAAAGATGTGCCATTCGCCGCGAAACGGCGAAAGAAGTGATCCCAGAAGACGACAAAATTGCCGGCCGCATCGGCAGCGATGGCGGTTCGACCGCTGTATGAACCGGTGTTGACACCTGCTGATGCTACAGTGATTTCCGGTATCAGCGGCGCCCCGACATCCGCGGCCTGCGCTATTCCCACCAAAAACATCGATAGCGTTCCAGCTGCATGCGAAAAGGCTTTGCAGACTTGATTAGTCACGACACTCTCCACCGGACTTCTGTTGTATCTATTCCCCGATTGCCCTCCGAAGCCAGGAAGGAAGGATCTTTCGCATAAGCCTTTCGTTTCGGTAGAGACGAAACTGTGAACCAGTTCACAGCTGACCTTCAAAATTCGGCCGAGTAATACATAGATCACCGTTATATGCCTGGTCACTCCTCTCGAGGCAAAAGGAAGATTGACGCACGCGCTCGGTACTCCAACAAGTCGCGCCGCCAATATTCCAAGACGATGCCAACCAATTACCGCGCTCATCTTTTGCTTCTTGAATTCTCCTCTGCGCGGCTAGGACTACTGAATGGCAAAGCTGGCCGCGGAAGTGACTTGACTGCCATCTGCCGCTATGCAGCGAATGCCCACTGAAAAGATTGCCGGCGTGCGGCCGCCCTTGCTGTACAGCCTGACGACACGCGAACCACTGGTCGCGCCCTTTCCATTGAGCCAAGGCAGGTCGCCCTCAATGCTGCAGGATTGCGCGCCGGTCGAACTCCAGGCGAAAGTCGTGGCTTGGCCCAATCGCACCGTGGAGGGTGAAAACGACGCAGTCGCGGTAGAGCCGGTGCCGATCGACACTTTGTAGAGCGCGAACGAGGGGGCATTCGCGAAGATCGGATTGTTGTCGGTATCCAGTGCCATGCTGAGCGTGGATGAATAAATGGCTGAATCAATTAATGCCGGCAGTTCGTACAAGGTCGTAAAGGTGCCGTCCGGTGTGATCCGGAACAGTGCCCCTACCAAGTTGAGCCCACCTGTTTGATCCGAGCCGTAGAGAACTCCGTCAGAGGTCCGCACCAAGCTGAGCGGGCTGCCGCCTTCGACGGTGTTCGCGTAGCTCGCTGTCGTCCAGTGGCCTGGATTCCATGAGCAAATACCTTCAAATATATTGCAAGACCAATACGGAGGCTTCCATCTGCGGTACTGGTACGAGGAAAACTCGTGCAACACTGTAATTGCGCCGTTGGGGGCGATGCGTCTTATCTCGCCGCCTACTACGGCAGTCTGGGCGGCGGCGACATAGAGATTGCCGTCGTCGCCGGCAACTATGGATTTATTGACAGCCGACGAATCCGCAACGATCTGGGTGTAACTGCAGCCCTGCGTCAGGCTGAACACGCCAAACGACGACGGGTTACCAATCACGTCCGTGTTCTGCCCATACAGTTTCCCGTCCTTGGCTGCCACGAGATGGACGTATTCGTTGTACCAGTACTCCTTCGGGAACGGCAGACTCGCCGTACATAGCCCGGTAAAGATTCCATCTTCCGTCATCCGGAACAACAGCGGCGCTTGACCGTTGACCCAAGTCAATCCGTAAAGAGCAGCATCCGGACCCAGCACCGGTCCGATCATTCCGATGGTGTTGTTTGAAGTCGTGGAAGCCTGTGATCGATTGTCGAATGAGTGCAGGACAGTGAATATTCCGCTCGGGGTCAGCTTGAACAATGTGCCGAAGCCGTAGGCTCCGCCCGCAAAGGTCCCGCCGTAGAGATTGCCGTCGGGAGCCATCGAGAATTGGGTTACGCCCCAGCCATCGGTGTTGATGCCCAGGCCCGTCACCGGATCGACCGTCGACGCAGAGAAGGTGTGTAACGTCTGCGCCGAGCCGTCGCGGTTGATCCGATCGATGTGGTCCGCGAGCAACGCGTAATAGCTGCCATCTGCTCCTACAGCGAGCGGTACTGGATAATCCTGATAGGCCCCGGCAGGGTCGCCGTTGATTGGAATCTGCGCCACCGAGGCGTCGGACGTCGCACCCAGCGCCGCGCCCGCAAAAAGAAGACACCCGATGCTCAAGGCTCGCGGCACCGACCGCACGCTGATTCTTCCCATACCGCACCCCCTGCTATCGTTCTTGAAAATGTCGAACATTGTTATGGCTGCTGCCGCTCATCTCTGACAGCGCCGGCAACCTTGCAAACGAAGACCGAATACGGGGTCGAAGTAAGTAACCGAAAGCCCCGACTTATTCAGCTCCGTTTTCGTATATCTCGTTTTGATGACCGCATGTGTTATCGGTTCCAACAACTCAACTCGATTACCGAAAGGGCCATCTGCACTAATTGATGGTTAGCGTCGCCGCCGCATTCGAAAGGCTGCCATCGGCGGCGGTGCATTGAATGCCAACTACAAAGGCGGCCGGTGAGTGCAGCTCGGTGCTGTAAACTCTGACGGTCTTGCTGCCGCTGGTGGCCACAGCGCCCATCACTCCGGGAATGCTGCTGAACAGGGTGCAGGACTGAGCCCCGGTGGACGACCATGTCAGCACCGTGGGCTGCCAGAGGTTCACTGAGGGTCGACTGAACGAGACGCTGGTGCTTAATGGCGAGTTCGGAACCAGCTCATACAAGCCAGCACCAAAAGTGTTAATCGGACTGTAGCTGACAACGAAAGTGCGGAGATTGCCCCGAGCATCTTCGATCAAGGGATAACTCTGCGGTGGAATCCCGAGAAACAAGCCGGCAGGGAATGAGGTCAGCGTCGTGAAGCTGCCATCGGGCGTGAGGCGAAAGACCGTGCCATACCCGTTCAAGCCCTGCATTCTGGTGATGCCGTAGAAATTGCCGTCCTGGGCCTGGATCAAGGATACCGGGGCATCCCCGTCGGCGTTGATCAACACGTCGGTCACCACCCAATGTCCGGGCGTCCAGACGCAGCCCCTAAGACAGAACCAGGAACCTGGCTCGTAATAAGAGTAAGTCTCCGGCTGAAATTGATGGAACACCGTCACGGCGCCTGCCGTGCTCAGCTTCAGGATTTTCCCGATCGCTCCAGCCGTGGGCGTGCCGCTCGTGGCCGGCCAAGCAGAGTCGGTAACGTACAGACTGCCGTCGGTGCCAGCGACGATCGATGTCAGATCGATGCCAGCGGAATACAGTACGGTGAAACCGCAACTGGCGGTCAGCTTGAACACACTCTCAAAATTGCGGTCGTTGTGACTCCCCATGAGCCCGTAGAAATTGCCATCGCTTCCCGCCACCAACTTCCCCACGTATTGATTGTTCGTAAGGGGAAGCGGGCACAGGCTGGTATAGGTCCCATCAAGGGTCAGCCTGAACAGCGTGGGTACCGACCACACCCCCGCAGCGGTGGGATACGAAAGCCCATAGATCGCGCCGTCACTGCTCTGCACCAGGCTCCTACCGATCTCGTAGCCGGAATTCTGGTCGCTGGCGAACGAATAAAGAGTGACGGAAGAACCGTTCGGCGATAGCCGCAAAACAGTACCGGCACCTGCCGTGCCACCTCCCTGCGTCGAGACGTAAAAGTTTCCGTCACTGCCAGCCAGGATCTGGGTGGGATATTCACCGTCGCTGTTGAAGCCGATACCGGTGACAGGATCGACATTGTTGAGAGGACTGAAAGTGTACAAGGCAGACGAGCTGCCATCGGTCGCCACTTTCTCGACGGCCCCATTGAGATAGCTGCCATCACTGTTGAGGGTGAAGACAGGTAGGTAGCTGGTGCCGTCCGGTGCGGCAATGGGCGCTCCGGCGATTTGCCACGACGCCTGCAGCGGAATGCTGTAGCCAGCGGGGTTGGAGGCTCCGCTACCGGCCAGTGGCACGGCGACTGCGGGCAGGCTGGCGCTGGCCGCCAGGATGGAAACGGCCTTAAAAGCACTGTGTATCGACATTGATCGCCCCCTTCCCACTAATTCTTTTTTGACATCAACGCCAATTTGTTTTGCGCTAGGCGTCGTTAACGGAACCTGCGAGCTTCCCAGGATCACTATATCTGAACTCCGGTGTGTGCGGCATGCAGCAACTTCCGTTGCCCTCCATCGCACTGCACAAAAATGAAACGACCGCTCTTGGCGCGTCAGCACCAAAGCATCCTGAACAGCCCAATAATGCAGCTATTCCCGAGTGGCGGCTCCAGGTTATTGCCTTGACAAGCCGATTCGAGAACGACAACGCCGTGAATTGGTAGCAGCCCCAAATGCAAACGCCCAGTCTTACCGAATAGCGTTCTCGGTAGAGGCGCCTTTGACAAAATGATCGATATTGGGGCGAGCCAACATGGTCATATGATTTCCGGGCACCGTGATCATCTTTACTGAAGAAGCGTGGTTGCGCCAATCATTCAATTTGTCGCCATTGCGTCTCTGGGAGTTGTCGCCGTCAGCGGGTTCCTCACTGGGGCAGGCCAGGATTAGTTCCATGGGAAGGCGGTCGTCCGGTATGTATTCCGTATTCATGTTCAAGTAAAACACTCGAAGCTTGCTTCTAAGGTCCTGAACAGAACCGTATATGGACAACACGCCGTGGAATAACATTCGTTGCTCAAGGAGGCGCAATCGTTCGTCATCGCTCATGTGCATGACGTCAGCCTCATTGATACCAAGATGAATGCCACGATCCTGTTCAATGACATGCGCGAAGTTCATAAAGATTTCGCTCCGACTGCATGGATGTTCCTGCTTTCCGTAGCAGGGAGGAGACGTATCAAGCAACGCGAGAGACGCTACTCGTTCCGGAATGCCACTGAGCAAACAGGCCATTTCAAAGGCAACCCAGCCGCCGAATGAATGACCGACGAGGTGAATCGGACCGGCAGGATATATGCGGGTAATTGCTTCAATATAGACCCTTGCAGCAGATTGAACGCTGGCATGTGGTACTGAAATGCCATCCAGTCCACGCGGTTGTAGCCCGTAGACCGGCACACACGCTCCCAACGCGCCTGCGAATGGTAAGAAGCACGTGACACTGGCGCCGGCTCCTGGAATGCAGAACACCGGCGGAACACCTTTTTCACCCAGCTGGATGGGAGTGATCGGAGTGTAGACGGGAGCCGTCGTGTTGTACTTCCGGCTCGAAGCCGAACCCAATGCTTGGTTAATGGCGAACGCCAGGTGCGAGACGTGTGGTTGTTGTATCAATGATTGATGCGTGCCTGGGACGGAGCTGACGTGCAGGTTTGCGCCAAGCAGTTTTCCCCAGCCTCGGTCATGGTTTCCTCCCAGTTCATCGGCCGCTGTAAACAACGTTACGTCGATCGGCAACGGATATGGCCGGTATGCGATCGCTGCTTCTCCGATAACGCGTTGTATGTTGATGCGGCGCTCAATTTCGTAAGCAGAAATGTCGGGTGGAAAAATTCCTTTGTCCTGGCATTTTTTTGTAATGACTTGAACGTCGCGAACAGCGAATAGCGCGTCGAACTCTTGCGGATCCAGTGCAGGAGCGATTTGTCGGACCGCGACTTTTAACATGGCGATCACTTCAATGTCAGCACCCTTTTCCATCGTGTCAGACGGGCAGATCGTATCGATCAGTGCGAGAAATTCGACTGCTTCGTCAGAACCCATTAATTGATTCGCGATTTCATAGGCAATTAATCCACCGGCCGACCAGCCGGCGAGGCGGTAGGGACCGCGTGGCTGAACCGTTCGGATCGCTTGTACGTAATGAGCAGCCCGAACCTCAATTGAGCTCAGCGCACAATCAGCGTCATAAAACTCCGGGGCCTGAAGTCCGTAAATCGGGATCTCGCCGGTAATTAGTTCGGACAATTGCCGATAGGCGAACACGTCACCGCTCATCTCATGGATCAAAAATAAAGGTCGCAGATGATCATTCCCTCTGCGAAGCAATACGGGGTTGCGATCCGAAACCTGAGTGCGCGATCGCCTTGTGGCGAGATTAGCCAACTCTTCGATTGTTGGGTGCTCAAATAATGCGGTAAGCGGTAATTCGATCCTGTGCTGCCGCATTCGCTCAATCATTCGAATGGCCAGCAGCGAATGTCCGCCCAGTGCAAAGAAATGATCGTGACGGCCGATGCGCTCGATACCTAGCAGCTCAGCCCAGATCCTGGCGAGGGCTTCCTCGATCGGACCCTGCGGCGCTGCGTACGCCGACACGGCAAACGCGTCCTGCTCCGGCGCCGGCAGCGCCTTCCGGTCCAGCTTTCCATTCACCGTCAGCGGCAACGACTCCAGCACCACGTACGCCGCAGGCACCATGTACTCCGGAAGCTGCCGCCCCAAATGCTCCCGCGCGCGCGCAGCGTCAAACTCCGCCCCCGCCTGCAGCGTCACGTACGCCACCAGACGCTTGTCGCCGCCACCCTCACGCGCCACCACCACGCATTCCCGGATGCCATCGCACTTCCTGAGCTGCGCTTCAATCTCACCCAGCTCAATCCGATACCCACGGATCTTTACCTGGTCGTCGCTGCGCCCCAGGTATTCGATCGTGCCGTCCTCACGCCACCGGCCTATATCCCCCGTCCGGTACATCCGCCCCGCCGGATCACTACTGAACGGGTCCCGCAGAAAACGCTCCGCCGTCAGCGCCGCTCGATTCAGATACCCACGCGCAACGCCCGCACCACCAATGTATAGCTCGCCCGCTACGCCGATCGGCACCGGGTGACCGCGGCCGTCCAAGATGTATATCCGCGTGTTGGCAATCGGACGGCCGATATTGCTGTTGCGCTCGCACTCGATGTCGTCCTCCGTTAATCGCAGATGCGTCACATGTACGGTCGTTTCGGTAATGCCGTACATGTTCACTAACTCAGGCTGCTGCAATCCATTGCGCGCCACCCACGGTTTTAGTTTGTGCGGCTTCAGCGCTTCTCCTCCAAAGATTACTTGGCGGAGAACGTGTTGACCTTCTATGTTCTCTTGCGCTGTGACGAGCTGGTTGAACGCTGTCGGAGTCTGATTCAATACTGTGACTTTTTCATCGCACAGCAGTCGATAAAACGCTTGGGGTGAACGTGTTGCCAAATAAGGCACGACAATCAGCCGTCCACCGTAAAGCAATGCACCCCAAAGTTCCCATACGGAAAAATCGAAGGCGGTGGAATGGAACAGCGTCCAAACATCTCGATGATTAAAATGGAAGAAGTCTTCGGCTGCAGTGAATAGACCCGCTGCATTTCGATGTTCGACCAATACCCCTTTGGGCTTTCCTGTGGATCCCGAGGTGTAGATGACATAGGCCAGATGGCGGGAGGTCAGGCCGAGTGTGGCGGGATCGAGGTTGCTGTTTGCTTCTTTGGCGATGGTGCTCCACTGCGTATCGAGCATCACGACCGGGCTGCCGGTCTCCGGCAGACCGTCCTTGAGCGAGGCCTGCGTCACGATCACACGCGGCTTGGCATCCTCGAGCATCATGGCCAGACGCTGCACCGGATACGCCGGATCCAGCGGCACGTACGCACCGCCCGCCTTCAGAATGCCCAGTATCCCCACGATCAGCTCGATGCTGCGCTGCAGACAGATCGCCACCAGCACGTCCGGACCCACGTCTTGTCGTCTTAGGTAATGCGCGAGCTGATTCGCACGCCGATTCAATTCCGCGTAGCTCAGGCTCTGGTCTTCAAAGACGACGGCCACGGCGTCAGGCGTCTTTTGCACCTGTGCTTCAAACAGCGCGTGAAGGCACTGCGACTCGGGATACGGGGCCTTCGTCGCGTTGAAGTCATACAGGATGTGCTGGCGCTCGGCGGCACTGAGCAACAGCAGCGCGGTCACGCGTTGCTCGGCGTCTGCAACGAAGCCTTGCAAGGTGGCTTTGAAATAGCCGATCCAGCGCTGGATCGTAGCGCGCTCAAACAGGTCGCGGGCATACTCCAGGCCGCCGACGATTTCCGCACCCGCTTCCTGCAGCGACAGCGTCAGGTCGAATGGCGTGCT
>Ga0265334_10001778_pt1 | contig 10289 bp, 6 predicted proteins | sample 42023metaG_FD_192442 | JGI IMG/M metagenome (GOLD analysis project Ga0265334, IMG submission 192442) | Rhizosphere microbial communities from Carex aquatilis grown in University of Washington, Seatle, WA, United States - 4-20-23 metaG | ecosystem: Host-associated > Plants > Roots > Rhizosphere >...
CCTTGTCTCCTGCAACCATTGCCACGGAGTCCGCCTGGAAAAGTTGCCGTGGGCGCGGCGCCGCCCGCACCACGACGCGCCCGGCGGGATGGCGGTTTCCCCTGATGGGAGGACGTTGTTCATCGCCCTGGACGATGTGGACGAGGTCGCCGAGGCTGACGTGGCTTCGCTCACCGTGACCCGCCGGGTTCAGGTCCCGGGCGGGCCATTCGGTCTGGCGCTGGATGCGACGGGCGAACGGTTGTTTGTGGCTTGTCCTCATCAGGACCGGGTCGCCGTGCTCGCCACGCATGACCTCAAGGAGCAGGCCAGCATCGAGGTGGGCATTCGTCCGACCGACGTGGCGTATTGCCGGACTCCAGCCGGGGAGCGGTTGATTGTTCCCAATTCCGGCAGCGACGACATCTCCGTGCTTTCGGTCTCGCCGTTGAGCGAGTTGAGACGGACGGCTGGAGGGCGGGAACCATACGCCGTCGCGGTGGCCGGCAACGGTCGGCGCGTTTACGTTGCCAATCGCGTGGCGGTCCATGACCAGATGCTCAGTCCGCCCGCCTCCGAGGTGACGGTCCTCGATCCGGCCAACGGGCACGTTCTCAACCGGCAAAAGCTTCATTCGGCCCATTTGGCGGAAGGCATCGCTCCGGTGCCGACGCGGGGATGGATGCTGAATACGTTGGTCAGGGTTCGGAATTTGGTCCCGATCACACAGGTGAAGGACGGGTGGGTCATGTCCACCGGCCTGGCGATCTCCCAAGAGGATGGCGCGGTGACGCAGATTCCGTTGGATGAGGCGAACGCCTACTTTTCCGATCCCTCAGGCGTCGTGGCCAGCCCCGACGGCAGGCGAGCCTATGTGGCCTCCGGGGGCGCGGACCTGGTGACGGTCCTCGACCTCGACCGGCTGGGCGCGTGGCTGACCCAGGCCGATGCAGCGGCGCGGAGCGATGCCATCGGAGACATGGCGCTGTCCCACCGCTACGTGATCGCCCGGATTCCGACCGGCTGCAACCCGCGCCATCTGGCCCTTTCCCCGGACGGCCGCCGGTTGTTCGTGGCCGAACGACTCGACGACCGGGTGCTCGTGGTGGATACGGCCGACTTCAAGCCGATCGGCCGGATCGTGCTGGGCGACGGCGGGCTGAACGACCCCATCCGGCGGGGCGAGCGGGTCTTTACGCGGGCGCGCTACACATTCCAGGGGCAATTCTCCTGTCGCTCGTGCCACCCGGACGGCCGCGTGGATGGACTCTCCTATGATTTCGATGGCAGCGGGATTGGCGATAGTCTGCTGGACAACCGCAGTCTGTGCGGCGTGGCCGGCACGGCCCCGTTCAAGTGGAACGGGAGGAACCCCACGCTGCAGTTCCAAGATGGCCCGCGGTTTGCGCGGGTGCTGATGCGCACGGACCCGATCCCGCCGGCGCAACTGGACGATTTGGCGACGTTCATCGAGCATCTCCCGCCGACGCGCACGATCCCGTGGAGCCGAACGGGCAAGCCACTGATGCCGGCGGAGGAACGCGGTCGCAAGCTCTTCTTCGCGACGCAGCGCACCGATGGCACGCCGATCCCCCTGGCGCTGCAGTGCCAGACCTGCCATCGGCCCCCGCTATTCACCGATCGGCTGCTCCGGTCGGTGGGGACGAAGGCGCCCCGCGATGCGACGGGCATGTTTGACACGCCGCACCTGCTCGGGATCGGCGCCTCGGCCCCTTATCTGCACGACGGCCGGGCGAAGACATTGGAGGAGCTTTGGACCACCTATCAGAAGAACGATCAGCACGGCGTCAGCAGCTACTGGTCAAAGGAACAGCTGAACGACCTGGTCGAGTACCTCAAAACGCTCTAGGCGCCCACCATGAATAACCAACCCATTCCGTCAGTCCGCGCGATCGCGGGTATGGTGCTTGCCTTCTCGCTCCTCCCGGGAGCCGGCGTGGTTGCACGGGCCGCGACGACACGCGTGGAAACAACGGCCCTCCCGTTTCCCGTCGTGACGCGGTTCGAAAACTTCGACGAAAGGGACGGCCTCCCGTCGCACAAGGTGCATTGCGTCCTGAAGACCAAGGACGGCAAGCTGTGGGTCGGCACCAACAACGGGCTGTGCGTACGCGAAGCGGACGGCAGGTTCCGCCGTTACGGACCAGAGGACGGATTGAGCCATCCGACGGTGCTGTGGATGGCTCAGGATCCCGGCACCGGTGACTTGTGGCTCGCGACCATGCAGGGACTGTCCCGCTTCAGCGGAGGGCAGTTCACCGTGTTCACGCAGACAAACAGCGGCCTGCCAAACAATGTCGTCTATGGGGTTGCGATCATGGACGACACCGTCTGGGCCGCGACTGCGGCCGGTACTGGCGCGTACCGCATCAGAACCAAGAGCTGGAGCATCTATGACCAGAACAACACGGTCATGGAAGAGCCTTGGTGCTATTCCGTTGCCCCGGGCAACGGGGTTGTCTACCTCGGCGTCTGGGCCGGCGGCATTGTGGAGCACGATCCCCGGACCGGCAGCTTCAAAGCCTATCGAGATCCCGACGGTGATTTTCAGTTTCAATTGACGCCCGACAGCGGGCCCGTCGTCGACGTCACCTCCGGGGTTGCGTACGACGATGGCATTCTTTGGCAGTCCACCTACTTCGGGCTCTCCCGCTATGACACGAAGGAGGCGACGTGGCGGACGTGGGTGCAGGACAAGACGCCTTTGGTGTCCAATTTCATAAACACCGTTTTTGCCCGGGGCCGCGTCGCCTGGCTCGCCACCGACCGCGGCGCATCCGTCACCGACGGCACCAGCTGGGTCAATTATACCGTTGATGAGAACGGCCGCGGCGTGGTCCGGATCTATCGGCCGGGAAAGGAGCCCGAGACTCGCGCCATGACGACGGCGTTGGCGGATGGCTTTGTGACGGCCATCTGGGCCGATGACCACGAAGCCTGGTTTGCCACCTCCAATGGTCTGAGCCACGGCGTCTTTGCCGCACCGACCGCTTCACCGGCCGCGCCGCCGAATCCTTGAGCCCGCACATCCGCCAGGAGGCTCCCATGAGAATCTTCGAATTGTGTCTGATTGCACTTGTCGCCGCCGTTCCCGCCGGCGCCGCTCCCGGAGATGCTGCCGGTGCAGCAATCGGTGCCGCTCCGGCGGCGTCCGCGGAGGTTCGAACGTCGTCGGCCGCGCCAGCGGCGTCGCCCCGTTTCATTTACGGCACGCCGGACGAGAAGTATCCGTACTACGCCGGGCTGCCCAAGGAGCTCTGGCCCTTTCACAATATCGAGCCTTACGAACGCTTCTTTGTCACTCGCATGGCCTTTCGCGGTCCCGGCCGCGATTATCCCCCTCCGCGAGACCTGAAGTCGCTCGCGATCGGCTTGCTCGATTCCCCCCGGGGCGGCCCTGATTGGGATCGCAGCGTACGCACGCGCGAGGGCATCGTCCTGGCGATCGAAGAAGCGAACCGCGCGCGCCCGCCGGGCCAGCTGCCCTTTGAACTGGTTGAGCGGGAAGGCATCGCCCAATGGGGCGGCGCTGCCAATGTCGCCTCGGATCTGGCCGACGACAAGGTGCTCGGATTCCTGGGCACGATCGACGGGGCCGAAGCACACGTTGCGCTGCGCGTCACCCTCAAGACGGAAGTCGTCATGATCAACACCTCGGACCCGGACCCGAGTTTGACCGAGACGATGATTCCCTGGCTCATTCGGGTCTTTCCCGATCAACGCGTGGAAGAGGCCAGGCTGGCCGAGCTCATCGTGCGCCGGTTCGGTTGCCGGCGCATCGCCATCCTGCGCGAAGGCGACCGGTATGGGCGTCTCGGAGTGCATTCCTTCATGGCCTTCGCCCGACGCCTGGGCGCCCCTGCGGTGCAGGAACTGCTCTTTGCTCCCGGAAAGACCGATATCCACCACCAGATCGCTGCAATCAAAGACGCCCAGCCGGACGCGATTTTCTTCATCGGCGAGCCGGATGACATCGGCCGCTTCGCGAGGCAGTTTCGCCAGGCGGGTATCCGGGCCCGTTTCTTCGGCACGAACCTTCTGATGGACGATCGCTTCCTGCAGAACGCCGGCGACGCCGCGGATGGCATGATGATCACGTATTTTTTCGATCCCACCCGCCAGGACCCCATCTGGGTCGACTTCGTGGCCCGTTTTCGCGGGCGCTGGGGCCATGAGCCCGATGCCTATGCCGCTTATGCCTACGATGGCGCCCAGATCATGATCAACGCCGTTCAACGCGCGGGCCCGAACCGCTGGCGCATCCGCGACCAGGTGTGCAATCTGGACTTCTATCAAGGCGTCACCGGTTGGATGCAATTTGACGGCACCGGCAGCAACATCGCGCCGGTGCGGTTCGTGCGATTTGAGCATGGGCGCTGGGTCTTCGAGCCGGCGCCGGAGTTCACGCCCTCGATCGCCCAGCGCTTCTAGCCCGCCGAGCCCAGCCCATGCATGTCGGATTGCGCAGCCTGCTCGCTTGGTTGTTCCTCGCCCCGTTGGCCGGAGGCGCCGGAGTGCGTCCGGTGACGCTGGGGCTGGTGGTGCCGCCGAGCGAATGGGATTCGGCCAGTCTGCTGCGCGGCGTGCAACTGGCCGTTGCCGAGGCAAACGAAACCGGCGACGCGCCCGTCGGACTGGAAGTGCGAAGTGAGGACGGTCAGTGGGGGACCGCCGGCAACGAAGCCGTGATCCTGATCTGCAACCGCCACGTGGACGCGATCATCACCCCGTCCGACGGCGCCGCCAGCCATCTCATCCTGCAGGTTTCCGGCCGCACCCGCGTGCCGGTGGCCAGCCTCTGCTCCGATTCCTCGGTCACGGAGGCCGGGATCCCCTGGGCGGTGCGCGTGGTTCCGCGCACCGACCAGGCAGCCATGGCGCTGTTTGCGGCGGCGCAACGGCCGGACCGCCCCCCGCTCCATTGGCGGGCGGTGATTCCGGCGGGACGTCCCGGACGTGCGGTCCGCCGCGACCTAGGAACGGCTGCCCGCCGCACCGCCACCCTGCTGGACCGGATCATCGAGGACGGCGAACCGAAGACGGACGTCGCGCCCCTGGCTCGCACGATCGTCGCGGCCGCCCCGGGCGGTGTGCTCCTCTGGCTGCCACCGGCGCGGGCCGGGAGGATGGCCGCGGCCTTGCGGGCCGCGGGCTATGGCGGTTGTCTGGCCGGACCCAGCTCCCTGGCTTCGCCGGCATTCGTCGGCGCCGCGGGCGCCGCCGCGACCCGAGTACTGGTGACGGATTTTCGGACCGACGCCGATCCCGGCGGGCAGGCGGGGCAGTTCGAGGCGCAGTTTCGGCGGAGATATGACGCCGAGCCGGACTTCAGCGCGGCGGCGGCGTACGATGCCGCGCGCGTGCTGATCGAAACCTTGCGTCGCGCCGGGAATGAAGTTGGCTATGGCCAGTTTCCCCTTGCCCTCCCGACCGCGGGAGCCACCGGCGTTCTCCGTTTCGACAACTCGGGCAACCGGACGGACGCGCTGCAGGTGCTGGCCTGTCAGCAAGGCCGGTTCGTTGCTATTCCCACCACCGAGAAATGACCATGAAAGCCCAGGATCGGATCGCGTTGCCGGCCGCATTGTCCCTCGTCGCCCTGCTGATCGTCCTCGCTCGGTTCACCCTGGGGGCCGACTCGAACCCAAAGGCGGGCACGGATGCCGCCGCGGCGCTGCCCCCGCCGTCCAACGGGGCCATCAGCCCGCAGAATCAGGCCGACGCCCTGCACTTCGTCATCGCGGCGGACCGGGAGATCTGCTGCCGCATGGTCGCCGCGCTGGAGGCCGGGAGGGCGCCTGACCCCTCGGCCGGCGGCAGGCCCGGTGAATCCTGGCCGTCGCCGTGCGCGATGCTGCGACGCGCGGCCGAGTCGATCCAGGGCAAGGGGGCCGAGTTCAGCTATGCCCTGCGCTCCCTTGATCCGCTCAATCCAAGAAACGGACCCCAGACCGAATTGGAGCAGACCGGGCTGGCCTTCGTCGCCAGCCACCCTGGCCAGAACTACTACGGCCCGGAAATGCTCGGCGGCCGGCGATACGTAACCGCCGTGTATCCGGATCTGCCGGCGGTCACCGCCTGCCTTGACTGCCACAACCGGAGATCGACCGCGGGGTCGCGCCGCCACCAGGTCGGCGAGGTCATGGGTGGCGTCGTCGTGCGCGTCCCGCTCGAATTCTGATCCTGGCGGCGACCTTGTCGGTCGCACCGCGACCGAAATCCATGCCGGCGCGTGCGAGACACGCGCCCTACAGCCGGAATGTCCGGGTCCCAATCGATCCGGTAGGGCCGGCGTCTTGCGCCGGCCGTTTCCGAATCTGTCGGCCGGCGTTACTTCTGGAGCGCCAGCAGCAGGTCGCCCGCGGGCGTGGCGCCCTCAGTGAGTTGGTCGGCGAGCGCCCGTTTGATCGCGGCCGCTTGATCGGCCGGCGCTCCCGCGAGCAGCGCCAGGGATTCCGCCGCCAGCGGATCGCCGGCGGCCGGCGCGCGGACGAAAAGGCCGGCGGGCAGCGCGGCGGGCGCGGCCAGATAGCGGCCGCGGCCGGCGTCGAAAAACAAGCTGTTGGCCCGCGCCAGCAGGCGGTCGGCGAGCGCGTCGGCGTCGGTGTTCTTGGCGGCAGCGGCGAATTCGCGGCAGCCGAGCGCGAGCGCGGCGTAGTCGCCGGGCCCGGCCGGGGCGGCCGCGTCGCGCAGTCGGCGGAGATCACCGTCGGCGGAGATCACGAACTGCGACTTGATCGCGGCGAACGCGCGGGCGGCCGCCGCCAGATAGGCTTGGTCGTCCAACTGGGCACCGGCGCGGGCAAGCGCCGCCAGGATGAGGCCGTGGGCGCCGGCGGTGGCGCGATCATCAAGGGCCGGCGCCGCGCGCTGCTCCCGAATCGTCCGCAGCTTGGCCGCGTCGGCGGCCAGCCTGGCTTCCGCAGCGGCGTCGCCCGGCGGCGCGGCCCGGTAGAGGAGATTCTTGCCGCGATAGACTCCGGTCAGGTCCTCGTCGGCGGCGACGTTGCCGCCGGGCTGGACGCCGTAGGCGGCCGTGAACGCGGCGGCGTCGGCACCAAGCGCCGCGTCGATATCGGCTGCGGTCCACGCATAGGTGGCCGCGAGGTCCCCGCGCGTGGCATCCTCGGCGGCGGCGAAGCCACCGTCGGGACGTGCCAGGATCTTCAACGCGTAGTTGAGGCTGCCCCGCGCCGCGCGGGCGAACGCGGCATCGCCGGAAACCCGGGCGGCGTCGAGAAACGCGAGCGCCAGCCGCGCCTGGTCGCCCAGCGTCTTCTGAAGGTAAGGAATGCGCCAGGCGGCGTCAGTCGCGCGGCCGAAAAACCCGCCGTCGAGCGGATCGCGCACCGCTCCGTTGACGAGCGCCCGGAGAGTGGTCAGGGCCAGGTCGCGGTCGGCGGGCGATCCGTGCAGGAGGAAGCGCAGGAGCTCGGGTTCCGGCGATTTCGGCGCCGTCCCGAAACCACCGTACCTGGCATCGGCCGTGGCGCGCCACGCCGCGGCGGCCTGGGCTAGCTTCGCGGACAGGGCGGCGGCCGAAAGATCCGGCCGCGCCTCCGATGCCCGCTGCGACATCATGGCGACCGCCTCGGACGCATGGCCGCGGCAGGCGCGCGGGTCGGCCGCCCACGCATTGCCGGCCTGATGCGCCACCATCGAGAGGCTCGGCCGGCCCCATTCCTCCGAGGGCGGCAGGTAGCTCGCGCCCTCGTACGGCTGCAGCTCGGGCGTCAGCCAGAGGTGCGCGGGCCAGCCGGCGGCCTGCTTGACCGTCTGGAGATAGAGCCGCGCGCACGCGGCGACGTCGGGCCGCTCCTCGCCGTCGACGAGCACGCAGATGAACTGCTGGTTGAGATAGGCCGCCAGGTCCGCGTTGGCGAACGACTGCTCGCAGGTGGCGCGGCTGAGCTCGCTCAGAAACGAGCCAACGAAGACGTACACCGGCTTGTTCTCCACCTTGGCCCGGGCCAGTGCCTCCGGGCTCCAGGTCTCCCACCGGACCGGGCTCTTGGCCTGCGACCGGACAAACGCGGAGGCGGAGGAGGCGAGGTCGGGTGCGGCCGCATGAGCGGTTGCGAGGACCGCGGTGGAAAAAAGGGCAAGGGGAGCGATCAGGGATTTCATGAGTGAAACGAGGACACAGCATTCCGCGGCTCGGGCGTGCACCTGTCTGCAGTCGGATTCGTTGGGCGGGGTCGGAAGGACGGCAACCACAATCTCCGACGCCGCCGACTCGTTTACTTGATTCGAAGTCCCATCACCTTGGGAAGGTGTTGCGGGGGCAGTCTAAGGACTAACACGGTCACCTTCAACCAACGGTCCAGGGGAGGTCGGCCGGAGCAGAACAGCATCACGAAGTTTGTGACCAGCAATCCTAGGTACGTCGCGAAGAGCAAAACGTAAACCCCGGCCCCTATCACAGATCGTATGAAAGGATACTGGGCAAGCAGGACATAGGCATAGTAGGGCAATGATCGCGCCAGCGCGGCACTCGGGCCAATCCTCGAGCGGTCATCATGGCAAAAACGCAAAAGGCAGAAGAGGGCTCCAGGACTTGATCGAGTGAGTCCACAAACCAACCAAAATATAGTGCCGAACCCGAAAACGAGCAGCTTCGCCGCGGATTCAACCTCGTTTGGCGGATAATATAGTTTCGCGATGGCTCCGGCGGCTAGGGCCAAGGAGCCAAACGCCAGGAAGTTCAAGAATGCCGCCCAAGATCTCCGCCCCGGTGAGGCGACCACCTAGTTGGGGTGAGTCAGGTCAGCCATACTGTCCTCGACGTTTGGAGGTCAGTCACAACTATGGCCGGTGCGGCCTTTTCTCCTGCAGAAGGCATGAGAGTCATGGCCGTCGGTTATGATGCCAAGTTGGGGCCTCCCTTTCATTCCGCTAGAACCCTGAGATCGGTACCGACACGGACTGCTCTAAGAACTGTGTTCAGGTCGAAATCCGCAAGCACCAGATCACCGAGATACTTCTTCGCCTCAATGTTGGAGCTATAGACGGGCAGCATCGCGTGCTCGGGGGTAACTGAAATGAGCGTCAGGAACTCGACGCCATCTTTGCTGCGATGATGACGTCGGGAAATCTTCAGAAAATAGTCCGGTTGGCCCCCCACTTGGATCCGAACGAGGTGCAGAATGCCGAAATAGCACACGATCAACTCCTCGGCCATCGCTCGCAGCGGCTCTTCATTGAATCCCATGGACGAAACCAGCCGACAGAGATCGGATACCAGTGCAATCGACTTAGACGGCGTTGGAATCGTGATGCGAATCTTTCGGTCTTTACCTTGTTCGATCTTGAATTGGCTGAGATGCTCCAGAACCAATCCTTTCTCGCGAATGGGATGCGCAATAAAGTCGCCTAGTTCACGTGTCAGCGATCGCTTCGGCGCAAGCTCTCGAGTGGCGATCAAGAATGCGGTGAGCGATTCCTGGTCGAAACAACCATCAGCCACGCACTTCAAAAAGTGCCGCGTGTCAGACGCGGTTTTCGGATCAATCTTCGTATTGCCGTGTAGGGTAATATGCCGCAGCGCGTTAACGAGTAAATTCCACGTTTGGCAGTTAACCAGAGCATTACACAATTGACGGGGCGAGCTTTTGCGCGGCTGGGCCACGGCTGAAGCCACGGTGCCTGGCGATTCTTGAGGGTCTCCATGGATGTAGCGCCGGCGACCTCTGCCGTGCGGCGAAGCTTTCAGCAGGTCGCGCCCAACGTCTGCCGATCGAGTGGCAGACGAGGTGCCGAGGCCGGTCAGCCTCCTGACCCGCCTCCGCCCGAGCGCTACGGCGCGGCGCGCGTCGGCTGCTACGAGCCGGACGGCGGACAACCAGGAACTGTGCCGGCGGGACGCCGGCGGAAACGGCGGCGGCTTATCCCGTCGCCTGGCCCGGCAGTTCCAAAAGGGCGCGACGGCCGGGCAACATGTCAACTATTAGTTGACATGTTGCTGGGTCGAAATCCGGGTTGTGAACGGCTCGGGACGCCAGCCAAGAGGCTGGCGCCACTCCCTGATGCCGACACGTCAAAGGTTCACCGTTGCCTGAACATAGACGTAGTTGGCGTCCTTCGAGCCGGTGGCCTGGAAGGATTGCCTGATGTATTCTCCGCGGAAGAAATGTCCGACCCCGGCTTCGAGCAGCACCCCGCGGGTCACCGCCCAGCCCGCGATCACATCGACCTCCTGGCCGAGGTCCGCGTTATAGCCCGGATTGACGCCGTAGCCGCGTCCGCTGCCGGGCGCCGCTCCCGGCGTGATCCGCGGCACGCCGGCGGCG
>Ga0265334_10001782_pt1 | contig 10284 bp, 7 predicted proteins | sample 42023metaG_FD_192442 | JGI IMG/M metagenome (GOLD analysis project Ga0265334, IMG submission 192442) | Rhizosphere microbial communities from Carex aquatilis grown in University of Washington, Seatle, WA, United States - 4-20-23 metaG | ecosystem: Host-associated > Plants > Roots > Rhizosphere >...
CGGAGGCGACGTCGGTCGCATTCGGGGACCCCGACGCCGTGAGCTTCGGCGACGCGCACATACCGGATCTGGTTTCGTGGGCGCTCGCGCGTGAGGCGCGCGGCAGCGACGCGCGGATGGCGGAACTGCTTGCGCCGTACAGCGGCCAGCGCGGACGAGTCATCAGGCTGCTGCAGGTCTCGGGGATCAAGATCCCGCGTTTCGGGCCCAGATTCACGCCCGGTCATATCGAGCGGCTGTGACCTGGCGCCACCCGGCGAATTGCCGCCGGCGGCGATGCTGTCCGAGGGCTAGCAGCCCGCCAGATAGCGGCAGGGATTGACCGCGTCCGAGACGTTGCCAAGTGCCCACGGATAGCCGAGCCAGACTTCGAAGTGGAGGTGCGGGCCGGTTGCCTCACCTGTCATGCCGACCGACGCGATGCGCTGACCCGCTGAGACATGCTGTCCGACGTGAACGCTCCATGCCGACAGGTGGTTATAGGTCGTGTAGAGCTTCGTGCCTTCCATGACCCAGATGACGTTGCCGCCACCGGACTGGGATCGCCAGCCCGCGAAGACAACGGTTCCACTCACAGCGGCATAGACCGCTGTGCCCTTTGGCGCGGCGATGTCGATCGCGTGGTGCCCGCTCCAGAAATACTGGCTGATGTAATTGTTGCCGCCAACCGGCCACAGCCAGCCGCTGGACCTGGGGGCCGCGTAGCCTCCGCCGGAACTCGTGCCCTTCGGAACGGCTCCGCCACTCGCCCCGGGGATCAGCAAGGTCTGGCCGAGTACGAGCGTCGTGTCCGGCAGGTTGTTCGTGTCCACGATGTCCTGGGTCGCCACGTTGTATGCCTTGGCAAGTGAGGCGAGCGTGGTCTTTGTCCCGACCTTGACGAGCAGGCCGTCGATCGGCGGGATCAGGAGCTTCTGGCCGACCCGGATTGAAGACGGGTTCTTGATCTGCGCCTTGTTGGCCCAGTAGATCGTGGATGCCGCGATGCCGAACTTGCCCGCTATCCCGCCGAGCGTGTCGCCGGACTTGACCGAGTAGGTCGTCAGCAGCGCTTTTGCATCGATCCCGACACCCGGGTTCTGGAGCGTGTTGGGGATCGAGCCGTCGCCGAGGTAGAGGTCGCTGTAGTCGCCGGCTGCCGGGCCGTCGCCGGTTCCGAACTGGGCGCCGGGCGCGACGGCGCCGACGCGGGTGGCGAGAGTAGGCCTCGGGGCCGCCGAAACGGCCGGGCCGCCGGGTACCGCACTGATGACTGCGGCGGCCACGACCAGGGCGCACACCGCGACGGGCACGAGCCGGTCGATGCCGTTCCAGCGGGCAAGAGCGTGTGCGGCTCCACGGATTCCGGCAAACGGCTCTACGGCGCCGTCGGTGCCGGGGCGGTCGCTGGATGTTGACGTGAGTAGCGCCAGGCGGCTCAGGATCCGATCCGCGCCGGACGGGTTGTTAGGCAATAGGAACTCCTGCTGGGGGACGCGTGCCTCACCGTACCAGAGGACGCTCTGAGGATGCAAACATCCTCACGGAACAGAAGATTAAGATTTGGGCTAGGTATCGCCCTCCGGAATTCCGGACGCCGGGCCGCCATCGGGGTCGGGCACGAGATCGTTGCGGTGCTAACCTGATCCTCACTACCTCAAACACCACCGCAATTCCCGCCCGTCGATCCAAATCGACGCGCAGTCCGAGTGAGGCGCAAAGTGAAGGTCGGGCTCCAGATTCCATCATTTACCTGGCCGGGCGGCGACGCCGCGATCGGGCCGACGCTCGCCCGCATCACCGAAGCCGCGGACGCCGCGGGCTTCGACTCCCTGTGGGTGATGGACCACTTCTTCCAGATCCGAGGCGTCGGCAAGCCCGAAGAGCCGATGCTCGAAGGGTGGTCGGCGCTGGCGTTCATGGCCGCTCATTCGAAGAGCGCGACCCTCGGCCTGATGGTCGGCGGCGTCCACTACCGCCAGGCCGGACTATGGGCGAAGGCGGCCACGACCCTGGACGTGCTGAGCGGCGGGCGCGCCTACCTCGGCATCGGCGCGGCATGGAACGAAGAGGAAAGCCACGGTCTGGGATTCCCGATGCCGCCGCTCGGCGTCCGCTTCGAGATGCTCGACGAGACGCTCCAGATCGTCCACGCCATGTGGCAGGGCGAGCGCGGCTCCGGCAAAGCCTACGACGGCAAGCACTACCAGGCCGAGCGGCTGCTCAACTCGCCTCAGGTCCTGAGCAAGCCCCACCCCAAGATCATCATCGGAGGGGGCGGCGAGCAGAAGACGCTCCGGCTGGTCGCCAAGTACGCCGACGCCTGCAACATCTTCGGCGGGCCCGATCAGCTGACCCATAAGTTCTCGGTCCTGCGCGAGCGCTGCGCCGAGATCGGCCGGCCGTTCGAGGAGATCGAGCGGACGAACCTGGCTCACGTCGACCTTTCGACGCAGTCTCCGGCGCAGGTCGTTGACGGCTTCGGGAAGCTCGCCGAGGTCGGCGTCCAGCACGTCATCTTCAACCTGACCGACGCCAACGACGTCCGAAACTTCGAAGCGCTCGGACGCGACGTCATCCCGCAGGTGCACGCAATCGCTCCGAAGGCGATCTAGCAGTCGAGACGCTCGCGACCATACTCCCAGGGAGTATTCGGGCCGTGCTAGGATGACGCCATGAGCGACGACGCCAATCCCAAGACCAAGAGCCCTCTGGCGGGCCTGAGCCTGACCTTCCTGGCCCCCGCGCCGGACGCGCAGACGGCGCCGATCGGGGCACCGCCGGCCACAGCCGGGTCGGGCGAGCCTGTGAGCGCCCGCGTCGTCATCGTCGGGTCCGGACCGGCCGGCCTCACGGCCGCGATCTACACCGCTCGGGCGAACCTCGAGCCGATAGTCATCGGCGGCGTGGTCGGCGGCGGCCAGCTCATGATCACCAGCGAAGTCGAGAACTACCCGGGCTTCCCGGACGGCGTCCAGGGCCCGGAGCTCATGGGGCTCTTCCGCAAGCAAGCCGAGCGGTTCGGTACCCGGATCATCGATGCGGACGTAGATCGCGTGGACCTCAGCAGCCGGCCGTTCCGGCTGTGGGCCTCCGGTGTGGAATACCGCGCCGACGCGGTCATCGTCGCCACCGGCGCCGAGGCGCTCTGGCTCGGCATCGAGAGCGAGACCCGACTTCGCGGCAAGGGCGTCAGCGCATGCGCTACATGCGACGGCTTCTTCTTCCGCGACAAGGAAATCGCGGTCGTCGGCGGCGGCGACAGCGCCCTCGAGGAAGCTCTCTACCTGACCCATTTCGCGACCAAGGTCCACCTGGTCCACCGCCGTGACGCGTTCCGGGGAAGCAAGATCATGCAGGCCAGGGCAGCGGCTCACCCCAAGATCGAATTGCATCTGAACCGCACCGTGGAGGAGATCGTCGGCAAGGATCACGTCGAAGGAGTGCGGCTCGGCAAGACCGACTCAACCGGCGACGAGACGATCCCGCTCGACGGTGTCTTCGTCGCCATCGGCCATCGGCCGAACGTGGCGGTCTTCCGAGACTGGCTCGAGACCGATGAAAAGGGATACCTGCGCGCCGAGGGCGCGACCACGGCATCCAACATCGACGGCGTCTTCGTGGCCGGAGATGTCGACGACCACCGCTACCGCCAGGCCGTGACCGCGGCCGGCGAAGGCTGCCGGGCCGCGATCGATGTCGAGCGCTGGCTCGAGGCCCAGCCGTCGCCGGAGCCGGCCCATTCCAACGTCCGCTCCGAGGTCGCCCGGTAGTGTCGTTCCCGCGAGGTGGCGGCGGAGGAGGCGGCGGCCGCGGCCGCTACGCCAGGTCCACGATGCGCGAGCAGCAGCCGCCGGTCCCGCCTGAACGGCGCTGGATAACCGCCCGCAAGATCATCGCCTTCTTCGAGCCGTACCGGACCGAGGTTGGCATCGTCTTCGTCGCGATCCTGGTGACGAGCTTCCTCGGCGTCATCAACCCGATCCTGCTCAAGCTCCTGATCGACGTCGCGCTCAAGAAGCTCGACTTCGGGCTCCTCAACCTGTTCGTGCTTCTGATGATCCTCATCCCGATCATCTCGAGCCTCATCGGCGTCGGCCAGACATACGTCAACAACCGCGTCGGCCAGCACGTCATGCGCGACCTCAGGCGAGCACTGTACAAGCACCTGCAATCCATGCCGCTGCGCTTCTTCACGGAAACGCGAACCGGCGAGATCCAGAGCCGACTCGCCAACGACGTCGGCGGGATCCAGTCGGTCGTCACCGACACGGCGGCATCGATCACGAGCAACGTTGCGGTGGTTATCAGCACGATCATCGCGATGCTCTTCGTCGACTGGCGGCTCACCGCTCTGTCATTGGTGATGCTGCCGATTTTCGCGTTCATCGCCAATCGAGTCGGCAAGGTGCGCCGCGCGGCCTCGACCGAGGTTCAGAAGTCGCTGGCCGACATGACCGCCGCGACCGAGGAGACGCTCAGCGTCAGCGGCATCCTGCTTTCCAAGACGTTCGGCCAGCAGGAGGCGGCGACCACGCGGTTCGATGTCCTGAACGAGCGGGTCGCCAAGAACCAGATCCGGCAGGCGCTCGTCGGCCGGTGGTTCTTCGCTCTTATCGGCACGATCATGTCGATCATTCCGGCCTTCGTTTATTGGCTGGCCGGATACCTGGCAATCAACCACGACCCGCATCCGCCGTCTATCGGCGACATCGTCGCCTTCACGACGCTCCAGAGCCGGCTTTTCTTCCCCCTCGGCCAGCTGATAAGCGTCCAGGTGGAACTTCAGGGCGCGCTGGCGCTCTTCGACCGCATCTTCGAATACCTGGACATGAAGCCCGAGATTGCCGACGATCCAAACGCCGTGGCGCTCGATCTTGTGGAGGTCAAGGGCGCGGTCCGGCTGCGCGACGTGTGGTTCAAGTACCCGACGAAGGCTTCGCTCGCCGCTGCCGAGGCCGCCGAGGCAGCCGAGGCGGCGGGGATCGCGCCGGCCGTCCCGGAGGCCGCCGAACTCGCCGCCGACATGGACAGCCCGCGCGCATTCGCGCTCGAGGACATCGACTTCGAGGTCAAGCCGGGCCAGCTTGTCGCCCTGGTCGGCCCGTCCGGCGCCGGCAAGACTTCGACGACCTACCTCATCCCGCGCCTTTACGACGTCGACACGGGATCGGTCGAAATCGACGGCATCGACGTCCGGAAGATCCGCCTGGCGTCGATCGGCCACATCGTCGGGTTCGTGACGCAGGAGACATATCTCTTCCACAGCTCGATCCGCGACAACCTGCGTTATGCCAGGCCGGACGCCACCGATGCGGAGCTGGAGGTCGCCGCGCGCGCGGCCGCGATCCACGACCGCGTCATGGAGCTGCCCGACGGCTACGACACGATCGTCGGCGAGCGCGGCTACAAGCTCTCCGGCGGCGAGAAGCAGCGCATCGCCATCGCACGCGTTCTGCTGAAGGACCCGCGCGTCCTGATCCTCGACGAGGCTACTTCAGCGCTCGACACGGTAAGCGAACGGCTCATCCAGAGCGCGCTCGAAGGACTCGTGGCGGGCCGGACGACTATCGCAATCGCCCATCGACTCTCGACGATCCTTCGCGCCGATTTGATCCTGGTCTACGACCGCGGAAGGATCGTAGAACGCGGCACGCACGCGGAGCTGCTTGCCGAGAACGGGCTGTACGCAAAGCTGTATCGAGAGCAGTTCGCCACTCCGGATGCGCCGCCCGTGTCCGGATCCGGGAACGGCAAGGGCGCGGCCGCGGTTGAAACGGCCAAGTCGAGCTAGGCTGATCCGGCGGCCGCGCCGGCCGGCAAGAACGGCGGGCACCAGAAGGAGAAACGTGGGCGAGAAGCAGGTCAGCCTCAGGCACGACGGCGGGCTGCGATTCGTGGCAAGGACGGGCACGGGCCACGATGTCGTGGTGGACAACGCGACCGGCAATACCGGCCCGCGACCCACTGAACTGATCCTCGCCGCGATCGCCGGCTGCACGGCAATGGACGTCGTCGAGATCCTGGCCAAGAAGCGCCAGGTCGTTGACGCCTATTCCGTCGACGTATCGGGCACTCAGCGAGAGAAGGCACCGAATGTCTTCACGGACATCACGGTCACTCACGTCGTCGAGGGCAACGTGGAGACCGAGGCGGTCCGCCGCTCCATCGAACTGTCCGCGATGAAGTACTGCACCGTCAGCGCCCAGATCGCGGGCGGGCCGGCACGCATCAGCCACCGCTACACCATCAAGCGGCCGGGCGGCGACGGAGTCGCCGCCGGCGAAGAGTCGGGCGAGGTCGTGGTCACCGGGCCGAACAAGGACGTACTCGCGGACTAAGGCTCCGCGGCGCAACCGGCCGATCCGGCTCGACCGTCCCTGGCATCATTCCTCCTTCGGCGCGTTCAGCGCTCCAAAGCCCACCGGAGGAGATCGTGACCGAGGCCGCCGCGGAACGCGCCGACCAGGGGGACTTCCTCACCGGCCACCCGTCGCGGACGTGGCGCATCTGGGGCGTGGACTTCGACGCCAGGATCGTCCAGGTCGTCTGCCTGGCCACGGTCATCCTCATGCTCGCCTTCAACAACCGCTTCCTGCAGGGCGAGTACGACCGCTTCTTCCTCGAATTCATCATCCCCCTGGCGGTGATCGTCCTCGTCTGGCGAGAGGACCCGCGGCGCTACGGACTGGCGCTCGGCGACTGGCGGTTGGGTCTGGCGGTCACCTGTGTCGGTGTCACTGTCATGGCAGTGATTATCTGGTTCGCCGGCCAGCAGCCGGACTTCCGGTCCTACTACACCGGCACCATCGAAGGCCGGTCGATGTGGCGCCTCATCATCGACACCGGCATCGACCTGCTCGCCTGGGAGTTCTTCTTCCGAGGCTGGATGCTGTGGGCGTTCGGCCGCAAATTCGGCAGCAGCGCAGTCTGGCTCCAGATCATCCCCTTCGCCCTGATGCATTTTTGGAAGCCCGAGATCGAGCAGCTTTCCACCGTGGTTGGCGGCGCCTTCTTTGGGCTGCTCGCGTGGCGAACCCGATCCTTCGTGTGGGGCTGGCTGCTCCACTGGTTCATGATGGCCTGGGTCCTGGTGGTTGCGGCGGGGTACGTGTAGGGAGTGGCGCGGGGCAAGGCACGTGGCCGGCCGGCCCGCGGGTCGTGGCCGCGGAGCCGCGGAGCCGCGGCTTTCGGCTTATGCGGCACGCGACGGGTTGAGGCCAACCAGTCATCACCCGCATATCTGTGATGAACCAGAGGGCGACCACCATCCGCTCGACACTCCCGACCGACAGTCCGGTCAACACGCCGCGCTCGCATCGAGATGCGGCCGCCTGCGACACGCCGCACCGAAGCGCCAGATCCTCCTGCCGCCAGCCAAGCCGCTGCCGAAGTGCCCGAACTGAACGACCGAGCCGGAGGTGATCCATCCACGAAAGCTAGCCGAGGCCGATCAACCGGGGCCTATGCCGCCCGGCGCCGCCGCCCGGCGTCAGCCGGTCTGCGCCCGCTGCGCGCCATCCTTGCATAGCTATTCACTCCACCGTATACTCTCGCCCATGACCGCGACCCGATCCACACCCGACGACACTTCCTCAGCCGCCTCCCGCGAGGGGTCATTGCCGCCTTCCGGCGGCGGCGCGCCTGTGAGCGCGGGCGAGGGGTCCAAGCGTGGATCGGGACGCGGTCTAGGACCCAAGGCCTATCGGGCGGCGGGCGGTGCCGGCGGTCCCGACGGGATCATCACGGTCGGCGTCATCGGCGCGACCGGTTATGCAGGCGGCGAGCTCGTCCGGCTGCTGCTGCACCACCCCAACGTCAAGCTGGCAGGCCTCCACGGCCGAAACCGCGACAACCAGCCGATCGCGGCCTCGCATCCGCATCTGAGCGAGACCGGCCTCGTCATCGACCAGGCGATCCCCGAGGCCGACGCCGTCTTCACCGCGCTGCCGCATGGCGTGGCCGCGGGAATGGCCGCCGAGCTCGTCGCCAACGGCGCCGCGCTCTTGGACGTCGGCCCGGATTTCAGACTGCACGACCCGGCGGACTACCCGGCCTGGTACAAGTTCGACCACCCGGCCGCCGATCTACTCGCCCAGGCGGTCTACGGCCTGCCGGAACTTCATCGCGCCGAGATGAGCGCCGCCGCCGAGCGCGACATCACGATCATCGGCCTGCCAGGCTGCTACCCAACCGCGACGATCCTGACTCTGGCGCCGCTCGCCCGCGCGGGCTTGATCGGCGACCTCGCGGTCGATGCCAAGAGCGGCGTCTCCGGAGCCGGCCGCGACCCGAAGGCGGACATTCTCTTCTCCGAAGTGAACGAGAGCGTCAAGGCATACGGCCTCTTCACCCATCGCCACACCGCGGAGATGGAGCAGGAACTGCAGGCCCAGGGCCGGCTCGGCGCGGGCGCGAAGGCCGGCGCAGTCAGCGGGGGCGGCAACGGCTCCGCCGCCAATCCCGGCGTCGCCATCGTGGACTTCCTGCCGCACCTCATCCCGATGACCCGCGGCATCCTGACCAGCTGCCACGTCCGCCCGACACGCCCCGTCACGCAGGCTGAGCTGGACTCTCTCTACGCCGAGGCCTACCGCGACGAGCCGTTCGTCCAGGTCGTGGCCGACCCACCGTCGACGAAGCACGTCTTCGGCAGCAACCTCTGCCGAATCTGCGTCAAGGTGGATCCTCGGAGCGGCCGCATCCTCGCCCTCGGCGTCATCGACAACCTCGTCAAGGGCGCGGCCGGCCAGGCGGTTCAGGCGCTCAACGTCCTGTTCGGACTGCCCGAGACGACCGGCCTCGAGCAATACCCTATCGCGCCGTAGCGGTACCACCGCGCCGACGGCTCGCCGCGCCGGTCCCCGCGGCGGACTCATCGATTGCCCAACGTTTCCTGGAGGGAATCGAAACTGATGCACTCAGGCCCTGACCGAAGTTCGAGCGCCGGCACCGCGCGCCCGGCCGACCTGCCGCCGCTGCCGAACCGGCTCCCGGCAGTCGAGCAGCGCGCGGCGATGCCCGGCGGGTTCCGGGCGGGCGGGCTCGCGGCCGGCATCAAGCCATCTGGCCGGCCGGACCTCGGAGTGATCGCCACGACCGGCGACTCCGCGGCGGTCGCGGCCACATTCACTCGGAACCAGGTCGTTGCCGCCCCGATCCGCCTGTCGCGGGCGCACCTCAACGCGACGGAGGCGACGGGCGGCGGCAAGTTCGGTTGGGCGGACGCGCTCGTCACCACATCAGGCTCGGCCAATGCGGCGACCGGCGTCGAAGGCGACACCGACCAGGCCGAAGTGAACAAGACGCTCGCATCTCTGCTCGGCACCAAGCCCGAGCGGACTCTCGCGATGTCGACCGGCGTCATCGGTGTCCGGCTCCCGATGGCAAAGGTCCGCGACGGACTCGTCCGGCTGATCCCGGATCTCACCGCAAGCGATGCCGCCCTCGAGGCCGTCGCCGGGGCGATGATGACCACGGACACCAAGATCAAGCTCGCGACCACGTCGTTCGAGCTGCCGGCTTCCGACGGAGTACCGGTCAAGGTCACGGTCACCGGCATCGCCAAGGGCGTCGGGATGATCCACCCCAAGATGGCCACGATGCTGAGCGTGATCCTGACCGACGCCAGCGTCGCCCCGGCAACGCTCTTCGGCATCCTGTCGCCGATCGTTCAGCGGACCTGGAATCAGACCAGCGTCGACGGCGACACGAGCACTAACGACACGGTCTTCGTCATGGCGTCGGGCGTCAGCGGCGCCTCGGTCCCGCCGGCCAGCCAGGCAGTCGGGCCGCTGAGCGACGCCATCGAGGCAGTTGCCCGGTCACTCGCCCGCCAGCAAGCCGCCGACGGCGAAGGCGCGACGACGCTCATCACCTGCCAGGTCAGCGGCGCCGCGGACAGCTACGACGCCCGGGCCATAGCCCGCAGCGTCGTCAGCAGCAGCCTCTTCAAGGCCGCGGTCCACGGCCGCGACCCCAACTGGGGCCGCGTCGCCGGAGCCGCCGGAAACGCCCGCCTCCCCGACGAGCAGATGCTCGAGGCCGCCGGCCTGCACCACACCGAAGCCGCGCCGCGGGCCGGCAGAGCACCAGAGCTGGACATCGACAAGCTCCAGATCGCCATCTGCGGGACGCTCGTATTCAAGGGCGCGCCGCTCGACTTCGACCGCGCCGCCGTCCGGGCGGCAATGGACGCCCCCGAAGTCCTCGTCCGCCTCCACCTCGGTCTCGGCGGTGGAACGGGCGAGGCCTTCGGCTGTGACCTGACAGAGGGCTATGTAATCGAGAACGCGGAGTACACGA
>Ga0265334_10001786_pt1 | contig 10269 bp, 9 predicted proteins | sample 42023metaG_FD_192442 | JGI IMG/M metagenome (GOLD analysis project Ga0265334, IMG submission 192442) | Rhizosphere microbial communities from Carex aquatilis grown in University of Washington, Seatle, WA, United States - 4-20-23 metaG | ecosystem: Host-associated > Plants > Roots > Rhizosphere >...
TCTCGCCGCCGTCGCCGAGGGCGGCGTCGCCGACGTCGACGCGGCTTGCCGCGCCGCTCAATCGGCGATGGACGGGGTCTGGGGCAAGACGAACCCGCGCCAGCGCGCGAGAATCCTTTTCAACGCGGCGCGCGTGATCCGCGACCACGTCGACGAGCTCGCGGGCATCGAATGCCGTGACGCGGGCAAGCCGATGGCCGACGCGCGCGACGAGGCGGGACTGGTCGCCGACGTCATCGAATATTACGCGGGAGCCGTCTCCAAGCATTTCGGCGAGACGATCCCGGTCCACAACCCCGGGCTCGAGCTCACGCTCAAGGAGCCCGTCGGCGTCTGCGGGCTGATCGTACCCTGGAACTTTCCGGCCGTGATCGCGTCTTGGAAGCTCGGACCGGCGCTCGCCTGCGGAAACGCCGTCGTCCTCAAGCCCGCGGAGCTCACGCCGCTCTCGGCGCTCAAGCTCGCCGAATATTTCGCCGAGGCGGGGCTGCCAGACGGCGTCCTCAACGTCGTGCCGGGTCCCGGCGTGGGCTGCGGCGACGCCTTGGTCGCCCATCCGCTCGTGCGCAAGGTCTCGTTCACCGGCTCGACGAAGGTCGGCAAGGAGATCATGCGCTCGGCGGCCGATCGGATCAAGCGCGTTTCCTTGGAGCTCGGCGGGAAAAGCGCCAATATCGTCTTCGACGATCCTGGCGACCTCGATTTTTGCGTCGAGAAGTCGCTCTGGTCGGTGTTCGGCAACGCGGGGCAGGACTGCTGCGCGCGCTCGCGGTTTCTCGTGCACCGTAAGATCTATGACAAGTTCGCCGCCAAGATTGCCGCGCGCGCGAAGAGGTTCGTCGTCGGCGATCCTCTCAAAAAAGGGGTCGATATCGGACCGCTCATCTCCTGCGCGCAGCGCGAAAGGGTCTCGTCATACGTGGAGATCGGCGAAGGCGAGGGCGCCAAGCGCGTCTGCGGCGGAACGGCTCTCAAAGGGCCGGGATTCTTCCTGACGCCGGCCGTCTTCGAGCGCGTGGAATCACGAATGAGGATTTTCAAGGAAGAGATCTTCGGGCCCGTCGTCTGCCTCACGCCGTTCTCGACGGAGGAAGAGGCGATCGCGCTCGCCAACGACTCCGATTACGGTCTTTCCGGCACGATCTGGACGCGCGACCTAGGCCGCGCGCTGCGCGTGGCCAAGGCCGTCAAGACCGGCGTCCTTTCCGTCAACGCGACCACGTCCGTTTATACCGAATCGCCGTTCGGCGGCTACAAGCAGTCGGGCTTGGGCCGCGAGCTCGGCATGAAGGCGCTCGACCTCTACTCCGAGGTCAAGAGCGTGTTCTTGTCGGCGAACTAGGAGGCCGGATGCTCAGGACGATCTGCGCCGTCGTCGCTGGGGCTTTCGCGGCGTCCTTCACCGACTGGGCGTTCATGGGCGCGCTTTGGCACGAGCATTACCTCGAATTTCCCGAGGTCTGGCGCCGCCAGGCGGGAGATAAGGCCGGCGAGAATAAAGCCGTCCTGTGGGCGTGCCTTCTCAACGTGCTCTGCGCGGCGACGGTCGTCTCCCTCTGCGCGCATTTCATGCTGAGCGGCGTCAGCACCGTCAAGCTCGCCGTCGCGCTTTGGGTCGCCGGGCCGCTGCCGCTGCTTTTGGGCAACCATCTCTTCATCAAGCTCCATCCGAAGATCACGGCGGCGCATTGCCTCGGGTGGCTGGCGAAGTTCCTCGTCTGCGCCGCGGCCGCGGCGCTGCTCATCTAGGATAGCGATACAGGGTCTCGGCGTTGCGCGTGGTCGCGGCCGCGAGCTCGTCGACCGTGACCGCGAAGACCTCGGCGAGCCTCTGCGCGATCTCGGGGATCGCCGCCGGCTCGTTGCGCTTACCGCGCGCGGACTGCGGCGGCAGATAGGGGCTGTCGGTCTCGAGCACGACGCAGCCCAGCCCCGCCGTCTTCAACGCCTCGCGCAGCGCGTCATTCTTTGGGTAGGTCACCGGGCCGTCGGCCCCGAGCGCGAAGCCGCGGTCTCGGCAAAAGACGGCGTCCCGCGCGTCGCCCGAGAAGCAGTGGACGACGCCCCAATAACCGGCGGCGCGCGGCTCTGGATAAATCCGGCCGAGGATTTCCTTTAGGTCCTCGTAGGCGCCCCGGCAATGGACCACGACCGGCTTGTCCCACTCGCGGCATTTCTTCAAGATGGCCTCGAAGGCGGAGATCTGGACTTCTTTCGGGATCTGCGTCTTCACGTAATCGAGCCCGATTTCCCCTATAGCGACGACCTCGGGCAGCGCGCGCGCCTTTTCTAGCCTTATAAGAAGCTGATCGGTGAACTCGTCGGCGTAATAGGGGTGCAGCCCGAGAGAGCAGCGCACCTGCTCGGGCCGCGCGCGGGAGAGCGCCAGCGCGGCGTCCCATTCGGAGGGCGCGTCGGCGATCTCGACGACGCGCGCGACGCCTTTTTCCTTCGCGCGCCACAAGACGTCGGCGCGGTCGGAGGCGAACTGGTCGTCGCCGAGATGGGCGTGGGTGTCGAAGAGATTCATTTTATAAACGTCTTAGCGATACAACACGAGCAGCGCGGGATCCTTTTCCGATTTCAGGTACTCCGCCTTGAGCTTGGCCGCGGCGGGGACGTCGGCGCCGTAATGCGAAAGAGCCAGCGTCTCAGCGTAATAGCGCAGCGCGGGACTCGGATCGTGCAGCGCCTCTGCGACGAGCGGGAGCGTCTCGCCCGGGTACAGATCGGCGAGGAGATTGAGGACGCGCGCGCGCTGGAAGGGCTTTTTCGACGCGAGCCAGTCGTCGCGGCGCACGCGGACGGCGTCGGGGAACACCTTGGCGAGAGTATAGAGCGCATAGTCCGCGTTGTGCCGCACGATCTCGGTGTCGTCGTCGAGCAGATCGAAGAGCGTCTCCAGCCAGCGCTGATCGGCGAAGGTCGCCGCGCGGACGCAGGCCTCGGCCCGCAGCGACGCGTCCTCGGAGCGCAGATAGACGCCGAGCGATTCGAGCGTGGCGCGCCCGAGCACGTCGGCGCGCCGCTGGTCGAGGATGGCGCGGATGATCTTGTCGGCGGGCTCGCCGTTGTCCGCGTAGTCGGGGTTTTGACGGTAGAGCGCGATCAAAAAAGGAAGAGCCGACTCGCCGTCCGCCTTTTGCCGGTAGTAGATCTGCGCGAGCTTGGCGGCGCTGAAAAGATCGTCCGGATTTTTCTCCCAGGCCTCGCTGAACAGCCGCGTCGCCTTGTCCTGGAGCTTGTCGAACAGAGCGATCGCGCCCTCGACCATCAGCGCGCCGGCTTGACCCGGCTGCTTGGCGAGCGTGCCCGCGACGAGCGCGCGCGCGGCGTCGAGCTCGCCGCGCCCCCAAGCCGACATCGCCAGCGTCGAAAAAATCAGCGGGTCGGAGGGATGCTGCTTGACGAGTTCTTCGAGCGCCTCGCGCGCCGTCCGGGCGGTCTCGCCGTCCGGCCCCGCGTCGGACTTCTGGGCGCGGCGGCCGAGCTCCTCGAGGGCCGCGCGGCCTTCCCAGGAATCAGCCTTGGCGTCGGCGATCTTGGCCCAAACGCCGAGCGCGTCGAGCGGGGCAGAGGGCGCGATGAGCTGCCCCTTGAAAAAAAGAAGCCCGCGGTCGTCGGCCTTGGCCGCGAGGCCCTGATCGGCGAGCCGTCCGGCCTCGGAAAGGTCGCCGCGGTCGAAGGCGATCTGCGCGAGGTAGCGGTAGACCGCGGGATTATCGGGCTCGGCCGCCAGGCGCTCCTTGAGCGCTTTCTCGTTGGCGGGCGAGGCGTCATAGGGCTTCCCGCCGTAGAAATCGCTCTTGCCGAGCACGACGACGTCGTGCGCGCGCGTGAAATCGGCGGGGGGAAAAAGAGCGCGCGCGTCGGCCGCGACGTAGAAGGCGTCGACCGGCCGTCCGGCGCGCCAGAGCGCCTCTGAGAGCTCGAGGGCCGCCTCGGGCCGACCGAAGCGCTCCCTAAACCGCAAACGCGCGGCCAGCAGCTCGTCGGGATCGGGACGCTTTTCCTTGTGGAGTTGAGCGACGTCGGGCTGGCCGCGCAGCCATTGGCGGATCAGGCCGACGTAGATCGCCGCCGTGCCGGCGATCAAAAGGACCGAGAACGCGAGCAGCAGGTTGTCGCGCGTCGATTCCTTCACGTCGCCATTATATCAACGAAGGAGCGCGCGCTTATTTCGAAAAGAATTTCCAACGCCGCTCGGCGTTCTCTTGCTGGAGGTCCCGGCTCAGCAAGTTCTCCTCGACGGCCGACCACCGGTCGTCGTCGTCGCCGACGTCGGCGAGCTTTTGCCAGGCTTCCTCGGTGCTGCGGTGGCTTTCGGCTTGTTTCTGCAGGAGGTCGACTTCTTCGGGACTCCAATCGGAGGCGCCTTGGCGGCGCCGACGGGTGACGGGCATGCATCCTCCGCGAAATTAAGGTGTGACGACGCGTCAGTGTAGCCCCCGCCCTCGTCGATTTCAAGGCCCAGAAAGGGCCTAGATGGCGGGCTCAGGTCTCGGATTGCGCGTCGCGCAGGCTTTGAAGGATGGCGCGATAAATCTCGTCGTCTTGGCCGGCCATGAAGAAATACAGCACGTTCTGGCCCACGACGTAGGTCTCGACGCGGGCGTCGGGAGCCTCGTAGTTGACTTGGATCCCGTGCAGAGACGAGACGTTGACGTTTTTCAAGGAGTACTTCTCACCCCGGGACGTGCTGCGCGCCGCGATCTCGCGCGACAGCGCCTCGAGGCCGTTGATCTGTCCGGCGTAGGGGCTCTTCATGACCTCAAGGCGCACGATGCCGAGCTCGCCGTAGAGCCCCTCGTTGAGGAAGTTGCTCGGGTCGGTCCCGGCGCGGCAGAAATGGACGATCTCGTCGTCGGGGTCGCCGTCCTTGAGATAGGCGACGGCGACGTAGTCTTTGGGAAGCTTGAGCACGTAGCCGGTCTTGCCGAGGAAAGCGGATTCCGTGCCGCTGGCCGTCGTGGCTTGAGAATGCGGCGTCCCCGGCTCGGCGTCGGTCTTGGGCGCGTCCTGCATGAAGTGAACGGCCAGAGCGATGCCGACGAGGGTCAGGCCGCCGATCAACAGCATGCGTCCGAGCAGGACGCGCGCGCGATTGCGGCGCCGGCGGGTTTGCGTGGCGTTGAGCGCCGCCGAAAACTCGGCCTCGGTGATCCCCTCGTCGAGCAGCTGCTGCTTGAGCTTCTCCACCGGAAATTTGCTCAAGTTCTCGTGGAGATACGCGATGACGTCGGGCCGCGTCGTCATGGCTCTAGGATAGCCGAAAAACCGACGGGTAGCCAGGGAATAAAAGCTGCCCCCGGCAGGACTCGAACCTGCGACCACGCCGGTTATGAGCCGGGCGCTCTAACCAACTGAGCTACGGGGGCGTCGGTTGATTCTACCACTCGTCGACGACAAATGCGCTAGAATACGCGCATGCTCTATCTCGCTTTGACCGCATCGTTGCTCTGCCCGCCCGCTGGTTCGCAGGTGCTCGATTGGGCCCCCCTCTATCGCGCCGCCCAGCAGACGCCGAGCGCGCCGGGCGCGCCCGTCGCGCAGGCCCCCGCCCCCGCGCCCGAGCCGACCGACGCGGAGTTCGCCGCCCTCATCACGGAAGCGTTCGCGAAATGGCAGCACACCGACCTCGGCGTCATCGACGGTGACGGCAAGTTCCGCCGCTTCTGGCCCAAGTTCAAATCCGACGTCCTCGGCGAGTTCCCGCCCAGGATCGACGGCTTCAGCATGGTCATGGAAGGCCGCGACCACCGGCAGCTCTCGCACATCCGCCAGTCGCAGGCCGGGGTTTCCGGCTTCGTCGTGCACGCGTGGTTCGTCTTGCCCGAGGCGCTGCGCAAAAGCGACGCCTTCAAGGGCACGCAGGCCGCCGACAAGGGCGTCTTCTACGCGGTCTTCCCGATGAACGACGCGGAGAAGCAGCGCTTCGCCTCCGACGTGCGCACGGCGATCTACGGCGACCCGAAGAACGCCGCGCTGGCGAGCTACTACCGCTTCTTCATCGACCCGTTCGTGCCCTAGTCGGCTTTCGAGATCGTGAGGTCGCCGGCCGTGTCGCGCGTGAGCGCGAAGCGCGCGTTGCCGAAGGTCACGCCGAGCGCGCCGCCCACGGGGATCGAAGCAACGGCGATCGGCCACGCTTTCGTGCTCAGGCCGGCCTCGTGGATGACGAGCAAGCTCGTGGTCGCCGCGCGCCGGTTGGTGGCCGGGTCGACGTCGGTGCCGTGCAGGAGCCAATACTCGCTGCCGCCCGAGCTGAAGACGAACGCCCGCGCCTTGACCGCGTCGAGCAGGGCGCCCGTCTTGACGTCGCGCGACGGGCCGCGCGTGCCCTGACTCGGGTGGATCTGCAGCGTGCTGCCGCGCACCGGATTGAAGATGTTGATCTTGGCCTTGAAGTTATAGACCACGCCCGGCTCGATCTGGATGTCCACGCCGTCGCCGCGCAGGCGATTGAGGTCGCCGAGCGGAGCGATCTTGAGCTCGGTCCCCGCGCGAAAGGTCAAAAAATACGACTTGAACGCGGCGTCGCCCGCCACGCCGATGTCCCAGGCCCTCGAGCCGAGCGTCGTCGCGGGCAGAAGGTCTATGTGCCGGTCGAGCTGCGCCGCCAAACTGACGGTCCCGACGACGGCGCCTTGAGTCCTGGTCGGGGGCAGCACGCGCGGCTGCGGATCGTCGATCACGCCGATCGGCGCGGCCGGCACGGGCGCCGGCGTCGCCGGCGGCACTTGCGGCGAGAATCCCGGCGAGAGCGACAGCAAAAGCGACAAGGCGGCCGCGGGCTGGGTCATTGTCCTTTTCCTCCTTCCGGCGCGAGTCCGATGCTGCCAAGAAAAGCGTCCTCGTTGGGCTCGCGTCCGAGGAAAGCGCGCAGCGAGCCCATCTCGTCGCGGCTGGAACCTTTCTCCAAAATCTCCTCGCGGTAGCGGCGTCCGATCACGGGGTTGAGAAGACCCTCCGTCTTGAACTTGCCGAACATGTCCTCGGCGTAGACCTTCGACCAGAGATAGCCGTAATAGCCGGCGTCGTAGCCGCCGACGATGTGGCCGAAGCTCGCCTCGGGATGGGTGCCCTCGTCGATGGGCACGAGCATGACGTCCTCGGCCGTCTTGGCCCAGACGGCCGTCGTGTCGACGTCCGGCCGCGTGTGGTACTCGAGGTCGACGCGCGCGAACAGGAGCTGGCGCAGCGTCTTGAGCCCGATGTCGAGGTTCTTGGCCGCGATCATGCGCCGGAGCAGGTCGTCGGGAAGCTTTTTCGCCGGATCATCGTAGCGGCCGGAGAGCTTGGAAAGCACTTGCGGGTCCCAGACCCAGTTCTCGAGCATCTGGGAGGGCGCCTCGACGAAGTCCCGCGCCGTGTTGGTCCCGGAGAAGCGGGCATAGCGCGCCGTGGTCAGCGTCTGATGCATGATGTGGCCGAACTCGTGGAAGAAAGTCTCGACCTCCTCGTGCTCGCCGTGCTTGAGGAGCGACGGCTTGCCCGCCGTCGGCTTGGCGAAATTGGCGACGATCGCGGCGACCGGCTTTTGATAGCCGCCGTCCGGCAGGAGGCGGCCGTGGATCAGGTCGAAGGATGCCGCGTGCTTGTACTTGCCCTCGCGCGGGAAGAGGTCCATGTAGAAGTAGCCGATGACCTCGCGGCTTCGCGCGTCCGAAATCTCGTAGAGCGAGACGTCCGGAGCCCAGACGGCGGCGTCGTCGACCTTGCGGAACTTGACGCCGAGCAGCGTTTGGTAGACGTCGAGCAGGCCTGACGCGACGGTCTCCAAGGGGAAGTATTCCTTGACCTTTTCCTCGTCGACGTCGTAGCGCTTCTTGCGCAGCTGGTTGTCGTAATAGCGCCAGTCCCAGGCATGGATCCGATGGTCGGACTCGGCGCCTTCCTCGGCGTCCTTGAGGGCGACGAGCTCGGCGAGCTCCCGGCGTCCGAGCGGCCTCAGGCGCTTGACGAGGCGGCCGGTGAACCGGTCGACGGTCGCGGCGTTCTTGGCCATGCGCGGCTCGAGCGCGTAGTCGGCGTGATCCTTGTAGCCGAGAAGGCGCGCCGCTTCTTGCCTGAGAGAAAGGATCTCCTTGAGCAGGGGGACGTTCTGCTTGGCGGCGCGGTTATTGAAAAGATCGTCGAGCCGCCGCCGCGCGCCGGGATCACACGCGTTCTCCTCGAAGGGGAAATAGTCGGGATAATCGACGCCGACGAGATAACGGCCTTCCTTCCGAGGCAGGCGCGCGATGAAGTCCTCGGGCATCCCGTCGAGCTCGGCCTTGCTCAACAGAAGAGAAGAATGGTCCTCGGCGAGGTTTTTTTGGAACTCGTCTTGCAGCGCGGCCAGGCGCTGCTTGATCTTCAAGGCCGCGTAGCGCTTCTCCTCTGGAAGATCTAGCCCGTTTCTTCTAAAGTCGAGGAGCGTCTTGTCGACCAGGCGCCGCGCCTCCGGCGCGAGCGCCGGCTTTTTGGCGGCGAAACTTTTGAGCGCCGCGTAGAGGTCGGAGCGCGTGAAGACCTCCACGTCGAACTGGTCGAGCAGCGTCGCACACTCGTGGGCGGCCTGCCGACTCGACGAGCTGACGCTGACGTCCTTGGCGAAGACGTCCGCGGCCGTCTCGTCGGAGAGGTCTCCGAGGATCCGGTCGAGCGCTCCCGGCGTGTTGTCGAAGTCGCGGCTCTCGGGCGGCAGGACGGCCAGGGCGTGCAGCTCCATCTCGGCGCGCTTCTTGGCCGCCGCGCAGTCGCGCGCGATGTCCTCGCCCGTCAGGTCCCAGCGCAGCGCCGGCGACGGCGAGAACGCCGCGCGCGCGGAAGCCGAGAGCAGTAAGACCGCTAGGATCACCGGCTCGCGCCGGTCGCGGCGTCGGCGGCGCGGTAAGGGTCGTCCGCCATGTCGATCATGTAGAGCGAGGGCCTGAGGTTGGCCTGGAACGTCGTCTGGATCGCGACGGCCCCGGGATAGAAGCCGCCTTCCCACTGCGTCTTCGGCGTGAGTTCGAAGGTGAACGAGAAGATCTTGTGCGCCTCCCAGCTCCAGTCGCAGGTGTCTCCCGCCGACGGATAGAGCGCGCTTGACTGCTCGGCGGTGTAGCCCGTCATGCGCGCCATCTCCTCGCCCATGTGCTTATAGGCGGCGACGGCGCGCGCGTCGTCCAACGACTCGGAAGTCCAGCTCCACGGCCACAAGATCAACTCGCTGTAGGAGTGATAGGAGACTTCCATCTTGAGATTGGGCCTCGCGTCGATGAATCTCTTCACGGCTAAGCTCTCCGGCTCCGAGAACGGCGCCGGACCCTGGTAGGTATCGCTCTCCGGGTCGGTCGAGCTGCCGGACTCGCCCCAGTGCGAGCCGTAGTTGCGGTTGAGGTCGACGCCGATGGCGCCGTTGCCGTTGTCGCGGCCGTTCTTACGGTGCATGTGATACTGCCCGCCCGCGATGTCGATCTCGACGCCGTCGGGATTGACCATGGGTATGAAATAGACGTCGCGTCCATCGAGCAGCTTGGCGATCTCGGGCTTCGACCGGTTCTCGATGAGCCAGCGCGCGGTCAGAAGCGGCACTTCCGTCGAGAGGTGCTCGCGCGAATGATGCGTGCCGAGGAAAAGCGCTCCGGGTTTGGCGCTCGGCGCTTGGCCCTTGGCTGTGGTGTTTAAACGCAGCGCGAGTATGTCTCGCCCCTGCAGGCTTTGCCCGATCGAAAAAACCGACGCCAATTCCGGCGCGGCCGCCGCTAAGGCGCGCAGCTCGGCGTTGGCGCGGTCGTAGTTGCGGAACGCGGCGTCTTCCGGCGGAAAATCCTGGGTCCGAAACAGCTGCGTGAGGGGCGTGGCCGTGAAGTGGACGCCCCTCTCCGCCAGGCGGCGGGCCATCTTCCCGGTCCCTGTGCCGGCGGCGCGGCCCGGGCTGACCTCTTCGACGGCGACGCCCTCGTCGTTGAGGACCTTGGCCGTCGCGTCGGCGACGATCCAGAGCCGCTCGTGCGGCCCGTAGACCGGCATGGCCGGAGCGTCGGCCAGCTGCATCTGGGATTTTTTCGATTTGAGATCGAAGGTCGCCGGACCGCCTTGGTCAAACCGGGGATCGGGCGCGGCGAGGGCGGCGGCGGAAACGCAAAGCAAAAGAGCGGCGGCGAGTCGGATCATGAGCCTCCGGCCCGATGACCCATGAAAAGAATGGGCCTTCCGGGCAATGCCCGATTATAGGGAAGCGTCGACGGGGGCGTCAACGAGTATCAGGGCTGCTTTTCGTAGCGCACGGGCAGATCGGTG
>Ga0265334_10001787_pt1 | contig 10268 bp, 7 predicted proteins | sample 42023metaG_FD_192442 | JGI IMG/M metagenome (GOLD analysis project Ga0265334, IMG submission 192442) | Rhizosphere microbial communities from Carex aquatilis grown in University of Washington, Seatle, WA, United States - 4-20-23 metaG | ecosystem: Host-associated > Plants > Roots > Rhizosphere >...
GCGCCAAACGAGCCGGCATGCACTGGACCATCCGAGGACTCGACCCCGTCCTCGCACTACGAACCCTCCACCAGTCCGGCCGCGACCACATCCTCTGGCCAGCGCCACAAACCTGACGCACACCCGCTCCAGCACGGAGAACCCTCAGGTGTCGGACCGTCCCCCTAGAGTCCGCGAACATCGCCGTCCCCCCAGCCGGATCCGGAGGAGCTCATGAAGGTCACGTTCCGCCCCGTCGAACAGCACGTCTCCTTCGAGCTCCGGGACGTCGACCCCGCCCTCCACCCGATCCTGGAGCAGTGCTTCTGGCGGCACGACGATGCGATCTGGCACCGGGCCTACCCACTCTCCGCGCCGCACCTCGCCGCCGTCATGGAACGGTTCGCCACGAATGCCGAGGAGATGTTCCTGCAACTGGCGTACCTGCGTCCCGTCCTGTGGCAGGAGGCCCTGCTCGCCTTCGCCGGACGCGCCGCCGAGGTCGGGATCTCGTGGTGGCTGACCGGCAGCGTGGCTGCCTGCGTGCGCGGCGTCCCCCTGGATCCGCACGACGTGGACATCATGATCGACCACGAGGATGCCGCCGCGGTCGCGGATGCCTTCGCCGACGTCACGATCGAACCCCTCGTCGACACGAACGGCTGGCTGACCCGCGACTTCGGTGTGATCTTCTGGCACGGGCGGATCGACGTGGCCTCCGATCCGGCTGCCCTGCTCGACGAGCCCGAACCGATCGACTGCGGTCCCTACGCCCGGCAGCACCTGGAACAGGTCGAGTACCACGGGTACCGGGTCGCGGTGCCCCCACTGCACCTGCAGGTGGCCGCCAACCGCAGACGGGGGCGTCATGCCCGCGCGGACCTGCTGCAAGCACATCTGGATCGTGCCGCCTCACGGCTCTGACCCTCGACCTCACCCGTACGGGCGCTTCGCACTCCGCTGGACCTCCCGCACCGGGTGCCGAACCCCGCCCGGTGCTCGGCACCGCCCAGCAACCAGCACCGCGCCGCACCCTGCCCCGCAACCAGCGCCGCACCCTGCCCCGCAACCAGCACCGCACCCTGCCCGGTACAGCCCAGCCCTCGGGATCCTCGCCTCACCGTTCGTGTCTTGACCGGAGGCAGCAGGCTGCCGATACGGCGTGAGCGCCGCCCGGGAATCGCCGCCGAGGGCTCGGCGTCGACGCATGGACAGCGACGGCGACGCGGCGAAACCGCCACCGGGCAACCGCGCAGACGCCCCGAGGAGATGGAGAGGGAACAGCCATGGCTGGTGCCTGGGGAACGGACCTCGTGGTGAACGTGTCCTTCATGGACACCGAACACGACGAGTTGATCGGCCTCCTGTTGACCCTGGAGGAGGCCGCGGCCACGGACCAGCCGCGACGGACCTCCCGGCAGTTGCTGAACAGGTTCCGGGCCGAGGTCGAGGCACACTTCGCCCACGAGGAGGACCTCATGAGTGCCGAGGCCTACCCGATGCGGAAGGCCCACACCGCCCAGCACGCGCTCTTCCTGCAGGAACTCGCGACCCTCTACGAGGACCCAGCCCTGCCTGAGACACCCCGACGACTCGTGGAGTTCTTCCAGACCTGGTTCGCCCGGCACGTCCAGGACAGCGACGGGCCGCTCGCGCGATGGCTTCTCGAGAAGGGCCTGGCCGCACGGAGCTCGGCGGCGCCTCCCCTGCCCCGGCCGCGTCCTGTCCTCCCCACGGGATCCCCTTCGGCACCTCCCCGGCCGGAGTAGTCGCGCGCCTGGTGATGGAGGCCGGCCGGGCCGGGCCTCGCATCGCATCCGTCGGCACACCCCTGCGCGCCTCGACGTCGATACGCAAGGCCCCGTAACCCCGATGCCGAAAGCGATGGTGCGCCGGGGCCCGTGGAGACCCCCCGGTCCACGGGGAGTGGCTCGTCCGCACCGCCAGGGACGCCGTCACCACCCCGAACGGAGCAGACAGGGGTTCCGGTGACGCGGTCCGAGGGGCAACTCGTCCGGTTCTGCGGCGCCATGCAGCTCTTCGACGCGGTGGAGCGAAGGCAGCGGGGCTAGGCCAAGCGCGCTATCCAGTGACCTAGAGGAGTCATGTCATCGCCGCAAGCTAGATGACTGTGCGTGTTCTCATGTTCACTTGGTGTCAGGCAAGCAGCCCGGAAATCGGGCCCGTCCCCCAAGCTCTCCCGTCCCCGGAAGAACCATCCCACGGCCACGGCCGGCACCACCCCCCACAAAGGAGTCCCTCGTGCGATCTGCCCGGACCATCGCCACTCTGGCCGCATGCATGCTCGGCGCCGGCGCCGTCGTCTCCATCGGCGCCACCTCGGCAATCAGCGCCACAGCCATCTGCGCCCAGTACGGCAGCACGACGGCCAACAACTACGTCGTCATGAACAACAACTGGGGCGACTCGACCACGCAGTGCATCACGCCCAGCACCTCAGGATTCGCCATCACCACGGCCAGCCACAACCTGCCCTCGAACGGCGCTCCCGGTGCCTACCCGGCGATCTACTACGGCTGCCACTACAACAACTGCAGCCCCAGCACCAAGCTGCCGGCGCTGGCCAGCAAGGAGACCGGCATCACCACGAGCATCACCGAGACGTACCCCGGTTCCGGCACGTACGACGCCTCCTACGACATCTGGTACGACCCGACGGCGCGCAAGGACGGCCAGAACACCGGCGCGGAGGTCATGGTCTGGCTCAACCACACCGGCGCGATCAACCCCATCGGCTCGGTGAAGTTCTCCAACGTCAGCCTCGCCGGCGCGACCTGGAACGTCTGGGAGGGCGTTGCCGGATCCGGCACCACCTGGAACGTGATCAGCTTCGTGCGCACCTCCGCCGCGACGTCCGCGTCCTTCAAGCCCAGCGACTTCTACAACTACGCCGTGAGCAAGGGCTACGCCAACAGCGCCTGGTACCTGACGAGCATCCAGGCCGGCTTCGAGCCGTGGGTCGGTGGCGTGGGCCTGGCCGTCAGCAACTTCTCGGTCACCGGCGCCGCGTGATCCATCGGTTGACGCACCACCCCCACCACAGGAACTGACCTCACTGCACGAGCGGCAGGGACGGGCCTCACGGTCCGTCCCTGCCGCTCGTGGTGCCTGTGCCGTTCCCGGCTTCCCCGTCCCGCCCCGTTCCGCTCCTGGCTTCCCCGTCCCGTCTGTTCCACCCCCGGTCTCCCCGTCCCACTCGCCCTGGCCGGGGCCTTCCGGCCGCTCGATCGGGCAAGTCAGCACCACGGAGCCCGCTCCCGGGCTCACCACGGCGCGTGAAGATCCGCAGGAATTGTCCTGTCAGGACAGGCATCGGGCGACATCAGAGCACGTGGGGAGCGGAAGCCGACACGGCGCGCAATCGCACAGCTCGGGCACCGGGCCTGAAGGCTCGCCCTCGCTCTACACTCGGCAGGATGATATTCAAGGCCGTGGGAGAGGGGAGGCCATATCCGGACCACGGGTTCGTCACGCCACGACAGTGGTCCGACGTCGCGCCGCGGCAGGTACGCCTGGACGAGCTGGTGACCACCAAGCGCACCCTGGACCTGGCTCACCTGCTCTCGGAGGACTCGACCTTCTACGGAGACCTCTTCGCGCACGTGGTGCAGTGGCGGGGCACCCTGTACCTGGAGGATGGCCTGCATCGAGCTGTGCGCGCCGCCTTGGCGCAAAGACCGGTGCTGCACGCCCGGGTACTGCAAGTGGACGGCTGACCGGGAACGGGGGCCAGATTGGACGCTCAGCGCACCGTGAGAGATCAGTCGACCACCGACACGGAGGTCCCCTCCGTGGGGTCCGAGCCGACCGTGCGTGACGACGATGACGTGCTCGTCGACGCCGACAAGACCGGCACCACCCCTGCCGCGCCCGGCGAGACCGCCTCCTCAGCGCGCTCCGAACCACCCGCCTCCCCCGAACCACCGGCGTCCACGGCACCAGCAGCCCCCGAACCGAACACATCGGCCAGCGGCGCCCCGTCCCCTGCACCAGAGGCGTCGTCCGCGGGCTCGACGCCGTCAGTCTCCGCCCCGCCGGCACCGATCTCCGCCGAGGCCGAGAGGGTCGTCCCGGACCCGACGGACAGCGCACCTGCGACCCCCACTCCGCCGGCGGCGATCCCCGCGACAGCACCGAAGCCGAAACCGCGACCGAGACCCGGGCAGACATCCGCCACCACGTCGAGACCACGCGTCGCCGCACCGGCACCCCTCAGTAACACCACCTCTGCCTCGACACCGGACACCGCACCCACACCGGAGCCGGACGCCGCACCCGCACCGGCACCGGCACCGGCACCGGCACCCCTCAGCGACGCCACACCCCCATCGAAACCGAACACCACGCCCGCCTCGAAACCAGACCTCGCGCTCCCGTCGGAACCAGAAGCCGCACTCACCTCGGAGCCGATGGCCGTGACCCCGAGCCAAAGCGGAGACGAGGACCGGCGGTCCGAAGCGGGCAGGGCGTCCGAGATGCCGAACACCGCAGCGGACGGCGCCACGACCGGGGACATCGACGGTCCCGGGAAGGGCCCCTCGAAACCCGCCCACGGCGACACGCCCACCCCTCGAGGCGCCGGGCGTCGCGCTCCCAGTCGCACGAGTCCCTCGACAAAGGCTGCGACCTCCGCGGACGCAGGCGATGCCGGCGCGGACGCAGCCACAGACGCAGGCGATGCCAGCGCGGCCACGACGCCGAGGAACGGGACGAGCGGGTCGCCGGATGCCTCCGATGACGGAGCTGTGGTCACCGACGTGCACGCCGTGACGGCGTCCCCCGGCGCCGGTCCCACCCCCACCGACACGTTCGAGCAAGGACCTGGCCCCCAGGCGCATGAGGCACCGACCGCTCAGCCCGAAGAGACCTCCGGAGAGCCGCCGCACAGGACCACCACGCAGCGGACACCGACCGCTCAGCCCGAAGAGACCTCCGGCGCGCCTTCCTCGGACGGCACCGAGGAATCTCCGACCGGACGGGTGCCGGGCGTCCCCGGGAAGTTCTCCACCGAGCCGACCGGGCCCGCAGCCACCGACGTCCCGGCCCGGCGGCTCGACCCCGACGCCTCGGCGGCGGCCCCCGCCGAGGCGCCCCGGGAGTCCGCGACGACCCCGCCGGAGACCGGCTCCATCCCTCGCCCGTCACCCACGCGGTTGCACACCGCTCATCCCACGAGGCCCGGCGACACCGGTGCGGTGTTCGTGATCCCGGCGGAAGATGAGCCGCCCACCGCCAAGCCTCGCAAGCGCGTCCCTGCACGTCCGGCTCCCGAGAGCGCCGTCTTCGTCGTCGGTCCCGGACAGACTCTGGATCCGACGGACACGGACGGCCCGACGTCGGCGCCCGCCCCGGATTCCGCAAGCGCCCCGGCCAGTCCCGCCTCGCCGGACACCGATGTCACGTCGGCCGCCCCCGAGGCCACCCCTTCGGACCAGACGGGCACGACACCCCCGGCGGTCACCTCTCCGCCGACGACCCGAGACCGGCTCGACACCACCTCCACGCCGGCAACCGGCGACTCGATCGACGCCACCTCCACACCCACCAGTGTTGACGCAGCGGCGACCCGCACCCCGCCACCGGCGGTTCCGCGCACCGCCGCATCCGCTCCCCCCGACGGACTCTCGGCGCTGCGGGGTGGCGCCCTGGCCGGCCAGGCACCACTCGAAGTGCCACCGATGGCCGTCCCGCCGCTGGCCGTGCCCACCCCCACGACGTCGCCTCTGGCCGGCGCGGGCCGGCTCGGTGTCCCGCCCGTGCTCCGCTCGCGTCCGGCAACGCCGAGCTCAGAGGATGCCCCGGGAAGTACGAAGGGGACGGCCACAGCCCTCCCGTCCGCTCCCGCAGCCGACGAGACCGCGCTGCTCGACGCCGCTGCAGGAACGGCTCCCGCGCAGGCGCCGACCGAGACCACCACCCCTGAGGACGTCGGAGCCGAGTTCAGCGTCCCCGGGACCGCGACCCTCGGCGGCCCCACGGACGAGACGGTGCTGCTCGAGGCCGCACCGGTCACGGATCTGACGGAACCGTCGGTCAGTGCGGAACCGTCCGTCGTCGAGGTCCTGGACCCGGGCACGTCGGTCACACCGGACAGCGCGCGGGCCGCCGACCGAACGGAATTGCTCGAGCCTCCGCCTGCGGTCGACGAGACCATGTTGATCGCCCCCGACGAGACAACCGTGTGGGATTCGGGCGCCGCGGCAACGACGGTGCTGAGCCCGCCTCCGGGTACTACCGGTCCCGCCGGGCCGCCCGTCACCCCCGTCCGGCGTGGCGTGCCGGCACGCCCGGTGCCGCCACGAGTCCGGCAGACGGCCCCGGCCCCCCCGCACCAGGCGCCCCCGGACTTCGATCTCGTCGCCGCCTCGGAGCTCGCCTACCTCCGGTGGCGTCACCGCCGCAAGACCCGCCAGACGGTCACCTTCCTCATGCTGGTGCTCATGGTGGCGGGCGTGGGCGGCTGGGCCTACGGCTACCGCGAGGGCCAGTGGACCTGGCCGCTTCCCGTGGACACGACCACCGGTCTGCCCTGCCGGAGCACGCCACCGGTCGTCGCGGAGATCTCCAACGTGGACGTCAACGTCTACAACGCGACCGGGCACCACGGTCTGGCCGGCGTCGTGGCGAAGCAGTTGCAAGAGCGCCATTTCAGCGTGCCTGCGATCAGCAACGACCCGATGCAGCATCACGTGACGGGTGCCGCAGAGATACGTTACGGACCGCAGGGGCAACAGGCCGCCAAGACGGTCGCCGCCGAGATCGCCGGAAAGGTGCGGATGGCGCCCCAGGCCGGCCGGATCGGCGAGACCGTGGACCTGGTCATCGGGGACGGGTACACCCAGCTGCGATCGGCGGCGCAGGCGCTCAAGGTCCTCGCGAAGCTGCAGCAGGGCACCTCGGCCACGCCCAGTTCGACCACGGGGACCGCGACCTGCGTCACGCTGTCCCCGTGAGGGAGCTGGCGCTGTCCCCGTGAGGGAGCCGGCGCCCTCCTCGGGAGGAGTCGACACCGTCCCGGTAAGGGGTTTTCCCTGTCCTCGTGACCTGGCGGCAGGGTTCCCCGGCCCCGAGCACCTGGGTCCCGACGCGCCCTCACAGATCCCCATAGCGCCCGTCCGGAACCGGTTCTGATTCCGCTCACTCTTTCGGCTCAAGAAGGTCACCCGGACGGCCGAACTTCATCACATGAGTGAGGTTCTCGCATCGGAGCCGCGCCACTCGGGTATCCGGCGGCGCGGTGTCACCACCACCGTCGCCCTCGGCGACCAGGACGTTCGCGACCTCTGCCAGGATGTCCGCGACCCTCGGCAGGACGTCCGCGACCTCCGCCAGGTCGAGCGGACCGCCGGTCGTGCTGCCGGCGTACACCTCATCCCGCGGGGACGCCGGTACCCGGCCGGGGGGCCCGCGTCGTCCTCCCCCCGGGGAACCTGCGAGGCACCCGACCTCGCCCTACCGACCGACCTCACTCTGCCCACCGACCTCACTCTGCCCACCGGTCGAGGGACCGAAGCCCGCGGGAACACCACCTCGGATCTCGCCGCCTCAGGTCCCGCCACCACGGCCGGCCCCCCCGCGACGTCCGGCTCCGGGGCGCCGGGCCGCGACTCCCTTCCCGAGCGGGTACCGGAGGCCGTCTACCAGGCGACACGGGAGCTCCTGCGGGTGACGGACCCGGACGCCGTCCCGGGCATCCTCACGACGCTCGTCTCCCGGCTGGGTGGACACCTGCAGCCCGTGACCTCGGACGCACGGGACGGGGACCGGCCCGCACTGGCTCTCGATCCCGGGTTGGGTGCAGGTGCGGCGATGTGTGTGACCGCGCCAGGGGAGGCCCGGCGCCGGGCCCTCCTGGAGCGATTCCTGCCACCGTTCCTCGACGACGTGCGCGAGATGGTCTCCCGCATCCAGCTCACCCGCCGACTCGCCGACGACGCCACCCTCGACCCGCTCACGCTCCTGCCGAACCGTCGCGCGGTGACCAGGGCAGCCGGGCGGCTCGGCCCTGGCGACACCGTGGTCGTCCTCGATCTCGATCACTTCAAGCAGGTGAACGACGAGTACGGCCACGCCCGGGGGGACGAGATTCTCTGTGAGTTCGCGACCGCCCTGCGCGAGACCTGCCGAAGCATCGATCACGTGGGCCGGATCGGGGGCGAGGAGTTCGTGCTCCTGCTGCCCGGCTGCGTACCCGCGTCGGCGGTGACCGTGCTGCGACGGCTCCGCCGCACCTGGGAGAGCCTCCGCAGTCTCCCGGTCACCTTCTCCGCAGGAGTGGCCGCCGTCGAGGACCAGGGCCCCACCTGGGCACTGGGCAGGGCGGACGAGGCGCTGTACCGGGCCAAGCGCGCCGGGCGCTGCCGGGTACGGGTGGCGAGCGCCGACATCGATCGGACCGGCCGATGAGCGGGACGGCGGACGGCCCCCGGACCACTCCTTCCCGGCCGGAGCCGGGACCGCACGTCCCAGGACCCCACACCTCAGGACCCCACGCCTCAGGAGACCTCGCCCGCACGACCGGCACGGGGACCGGCCACGCCGGCATCCGGACCCCGGGGCTGCCCACGTCGCGCCCACGGCCCGACGCCCCACCGCGCTCCCCGATCCCGCCGCAGGCGAGCCGGCCCACCAGCCCGCGGTCACCGATGGTCGCGGTGCGGAGCACCGCCACGGACGATCAGCGCGTCGTCCAGGACCTCGTGACCGCCATCGCGGCACAGGACACCACCTGCGTGATCCTCGTCTTCGCCTCCGCCACCCACGACACCGCCCGGATCTCCGGTGCCCTGCGCGAACGCTGGCCCGAGGCAACCGTGCTGGGCTGCACCACCTCGGGTGAGTTCACCGAGTCCGGCACCGGGGTGGGCGGCGTCGTCGCGCTCGCCCTGTCCTCGTCGGTGATCGTGTCGGCCCGGGGTGAACTGGTCGACTTCAGCGGCACCGGCAACCCCGAGCTCACGACGAACAGCGTGCGTGGGGCCGTGCACCGGCTGCAGAACCGGGTGGGACGGCGGTTGTCCGAGCTCAATCCCGGCCGGTGGCTGGGCATGGTCTTCATCGACGGCCTGCACGGCGAGGAGGAGGCGGTCAACCTCGAACTGGCGCGGCGCGCACCGTTCCTCTCGTTCGTGGGCGGGTCCGCGGGCGACGACCTGCGCTTCGGGCAGACCCGGGTCTTCTGCAACGGTGCCGAGGCCGACCACGGTGCGGCCCTGCTGCTCCTGGAACTCTCGGTGCCCTACGCCGTGCTCAAGTCCTGCAGTTTCGCCCCGACCGACACCGTGTTCACGGTGACCCGGGCGCATCCGGACTCCCGGACCGTCTTCGAGTTCAACCACCGGCCGGTGCTCGAGGCCTACGCCGAAGCAGTCGGCGTGGACGTGGACGACCTCGGTACCGACGTGTTCATGGAGCACCCGGTCGGCATCATGATCGACGGGGCGCCGTGGATCCGTAGCCCGCTCGGCGCGACACCGGACGGCGGCCTCGGGTTCTACTGCCAACTCGCCGAGGGGACCCGCGTCCACCTGATGAGGCACACGGACCTGGTCGGAGACATGCGTACCGCCCTCGAGAAGGCATACCGCGACCTCGACGGCAAGGCCGGCGGCGCCGTGCTCTTCAACTGCATCCTGCGCAGGCTGGAGATGGACGCTCACCAGTTGCACGACCCCTGGCTGCGGCTCCTCGCCGGGCAGCCGAGCGGAGGCTTCCACACCTACGGGGAGAGCTGGCTCGGGCACCTCAACCAGACCTGCGTGGGCGTGCTGTTCGGTGTCCCCGCGGATCCGGAGTGACGGCGGGGCACTGCGCGGTCGTCGCCGTCCCGGCCTGAGTTCCTCCGGTCGTCGGGGCCTCGGTCGTACTTCCCCTGGTCGTCGGGACCCCGGGTCAGCCCGTGGGCCCGGCCCCCCGACGACCGGACGACCGGGCCCGCGGGAAGTGCCGCCTGGGGCCGGGCCGGCGGACCGCCTCGGGCTCGAGGGCGCAGACGCGGTCCCGGCCACCTTCCTTGGCCTGGTAGAGCGCCTTGTCGGCGGTCTCCAGGAGCTGCCGGGGGTCGATCTCGGAGCGAGCGGATCCCACCGCCACCCCGGCGCTGACCGTGACCACGGGTGCCACCCACGACGTGGGGTGCGGGATCGCCGCCTCGGCGAGCAGGCGCCGCATCCGCTCGACGACGGCGAGCGCCGACTCCAGATCGCTGCCGGGCAGGACGAGGACGAACTCCTCGCCGCCGTAGCGACAGGCCAGGTCGTCCGGGCCGC
>Ga0265334_10001789_pt1 | contig 10264 bp, 6 predicted proteins | sample 42023metaG_FD_192442 | JGI IMG/M metagenome (GOLD analysis project Ga0265334, IMG submission 192442) | Rhizosphere microbial communities from Carex aquatilis grown in University of Washington, Seatle, WA, United States - 4-20-23 metaG | ecosystem: Host-associated > Plants > Roots > Rhizosphere >...
CAGAGTTGTTGACCCACGAACCCGCGATGAGTGATTGGTCAACGAGCGTCCCAAGCGAGTACGGCATGGTTCTGATCGTGTCCAGCGGGACGTACTTGTACGACCACACCAGAGGCTCAGTCACCATCCCTGAGTTGGCGACGATGGGGGTCAACTGGTACTGCAACGCCTTCTTGCTGAGAGCGTCCCCGAATCTCCACCAGTACTGAGCGGCAGCGTGGGGAAACAGGTTCCACTCCTGCCAGATGCCGTTGCTGGATCGCGGTGCGTTAAGCATCCATGCCTGACGCTGGGTGTAGACCCGCTGTGCGTTGGCGTCCCAATAGCCGGTAGCCGATGAGATGTAGTCCCCAAACTCAAGGGCGATGCGGTCGCCGCCGTAGTTCCAGACTGCGTTCGTGGCGTTAGACCCCACAGCGGAGTAATTGTCGTTGTCGTATTTACCTGCCAGATTCTCATTCTTGAACCCGTCGTAGAACTGATGGCCGTAGCTGGTGATGAGGGAGTTCCACTGTCCCAGAGATGGGATAGCCGGGACGGTCGTTGGAGCGGTGCGCGTGAATGTCGCCGGAGCTACGACGTTGAAGGTGTAGGAGAACTGGACGGGAGCGCCCATCGCATTCTGTGCGGCATCCGTAGCCTGGAACGTCGCCGTTACGGTGTGCGCCCCGATAGATGTAGCCTGCGAGGTCGTCAGCCTCATCATGGGGCCGGGCTGGTTGAACACGTAAGCGTTGATTAGAGCCGGAGAGCCGCCGAGAGTGAAGTGTCCTGCGTAAGCTCCTGACTGCGCCACGCTGACGTTGTAGCCGTTCGCTCCGTTGTTCACCAACTCGGACCCGTTGTTGTCAATAATGGGGGAGAGTCCCGTCGTCCCGCACGGTGTACCGAGCTTCGATACGGTACAGTTCTGCCCGTCGATTTGTAGCGACGTGTTGTAGATGTAGGCCGGGAGTGGCCCGTCCTGCCATATACCAGCGATGCCGATGTTGATCGGTGATCCTTGAAAGATGTTGATGCCGGGAGGGTCAATCGGATAGAACTGCCACGCCAACGTATGAGTTGCCACGGTCGCCGGAGTGGTAAACACGAATCCGAACTTCTGATTCACCGTATCGTATCCGGCATCGGACCATGCAGACTTGAACCGATTACCCCGAAGGCCGAACGATCCTCCGGTACATGTACCGTTGCACGTTGCCGGGATGAGCATGTACCCCCTGCCCGGCATCAGCTTGTCGATGACGATGCAGTGAGCCGTTACTAGCGTAGGGTCGTATACCTGCCTCTGCGTTGTCGGCCCCGAATAGCTCTGGTTGGTGTTGTAGTCCAGTTGCGCCAACGTGTCGCCGGGGTTAACCGTCGAGAAGCACATCTGCATCTGGCCGGGAATGCCCTGATACCAAGTCGGGATAGTGACGTTGGTGTTAGCCGCGAGGCACACGCCGTCCATCGTCACGTTCGTTGGCTTGTCGCTACCGTTGCCGTACTGCTGTCCACACTGAGCCATCGCCGCGGGAACGAGCACAAAAAGGATAATCGCCGCGGCTACGATACGAACGATGTCGTTGGGAATGTCCAGATACCGCTTGCATCGAAGGCAGTCGCAACCGTCGCAGTTCAGATGATGGCTGTGAGAGCAAGCTTCACAGATATGCCTACCCTCCGAACGCGCTCTGGGATAGCGAACGATGGGAGCCATTACAGGCTTCCCGTTGTCGTGGTAAACCGCGCCTGTCACTGCGCGGTACATGGGAAGCTCCCCGGCGCGGGAACGCAGTTGTACATCGTTCCGCCCGTGTTGATTACCCATGACCATCCCGGAGTACCGTCACCCCACGTCAGAGTCTTGCCGTTGGCGGTGAGGCCGGGTATCTGCGGTCCTGCCGGTCCCTGTGGCCCCTGTGGGCCTTGCGGTCCAGCAGGACCCTGAGAACCGTTAGTTCCGTTTGTTCCGTTCTGTCCAGCAGGTCCTTGCGGACCTTGTGGGCCAGCGGGTCCCTGTGGTCCGGGAGGCCCCTGCGGTCCTTGTCCACCACTGCTGAAAGCTACCCATGTACACTTTGCCGTGGCCGAGCCGCTGTAAACGTATGTTGGGACGCAAGGAGAAGCGTCGGTGCAAGTGTTGGGAATCGGGGTTAAGCACGCCGTCTGTGCGATAGCACAAGTTGCGGCGAGAACAACGAGAGCGAAGATCAGGAGCCTCATACGGTCGTTACTCCTTTACAGTGCGGTACAGGTTGTGTTGCACAGGGCGACTAGCTGCGAAGCATGAGAGGCTAGTGAGCCAGTGGTGTAGCTGGTTGTGAATGACCCAAGGTTAGTACTGGTCACGACATCCCGTAGCGAATAAGTGCTAGCAGGCAAGTCAGCGACCGAGAAATTCACCGAGATGGTGTGCGCTGCCGAGTCTCCATTGACGAACAACAAAGCACCGATTGCATTCCCCGCACCCGACGACGGCACATAATAGACGTAGCAAGTATCCCCACCACAACTGGTGCTCTGAATTCGTGTGCCCACTTTCGCGGCTGCGTTCTGTGCCAGCGCGATTACCTCAGACTCCAGCGCGATGGTGTTGCGACTTGCGTTCGCCGTATCGGTAATGTCGTAATTTAGAACCAGCGGGGAATGGAAGATCGCCCATAGGTTTAAGTTCGTCTGGGCTTCGTCGGCGGTGAAGTTCTCTGGCGCTGTCGCAGCGGGTGAGCCAATAAGCAAGTTGGCAGGTTGCTGCCAGCATAGTGGAGCCTCAGAGCCGAACGGTGCCAGTCCGTACTGATTGTTGACCACAGAAACAAGGTTGGACCATGTGAGGAGACCAAGATCTTTATTGCTGTAGGAATCAGCCCCGCCGATGGTGGGACACCATGACAGCGATCCGTACAGGTCATCCGTGTTGGCTTCTGACAGCGATAGCGTCATGGCTCGACCCGATGCCGCAATGCCAGCGCCGAACGCGGCGGCTTCCGATTGCGCGGCAGCGTCACTACCGTAGCTGGTACAGTTATCGGCCCGAATCTGGTCGATGCCGAACGATGCGGCCTGCGCCATGTCAATGGATTCAAAGGTGTTGGACGGGGGTATATAGGTAGCGTTGCAAGATGTGGTGCCAAGCGAGTAGTACAGCCCGACCTTCACGCCGTCTGCGTGGCAGTAGCTGACGACCGAGGCCATACCAGATGGAAAGCGCGTAGAGTCCACGATGATCTGGTTAGAGCCGTTGCGTGATCCAGTGCCCCACCACGCATCAATGATGACCGTATCGTAGCCAGCGGCTAGCAGCCCACTACTAACTAGCTTGTCGCAAGTGGATTCAATGTAAGCCCCGTTCAAACCAGCAGGACATACGCCACCGGGACAGGCAATGCCGCCCGTCTGACCCATATAGGGTTTGGTTTCAGTTCCCACTCCTGCCTGCAAAGCCGGATAGCGAACGCTCGCCAATCGCGGGGACTCCACCGAGCTAACCCACGTAGAGATAGTGGACGCCACATTATCGGTCGGCGTGTTCGTCTGGTTGGTGCAGTACTGGCTGGCATTATTACTGGAGTTACTGCTCGCTCCCGACATCGACTGCGCCGTGGGGAAGGTGATACCCGTCTTGAAAAAGATGGTCGCGCTTGCTGTCGAGAGGTTGTGGTACGTGACATCGTTGACGGAACCAAGCCAGTAGGATGACCCGCTACTGAGCGTCTGACTGAGCGCAGAGAAGTCCTGTGTTACCCACGAGCTTGCAATGCCGGTAATGGTAGTTGTGGGTTGTGTCAGCACACCCAAGGGTGAGCCGCCACTGTCGTTCCAAATAGCGAAGCGGAGGTTAGGCGTACCGCTATTGATGTACTGCGAACAGGAGGAGACGAGGAAGTTGGAGCCAGGTGTGACCTTGGGGCCGGAGATTTGAAGGTTACTCGCGCCCACAAAGTTGTCGGAGCCGAGCGACGTAATGCCCAACTGCGAGTTGACGGTCGGAGCAGCAGGAGAATTGCCAACCATTATCGGGCCGTAAACGGCTGACGCTTCGACGTTCGGAGACAGCTTATTGCTGTAGCCAATTTGAAGATCGTTGCTGCTGGTGGTGTGGGTTGCTGCCTGATCCCATGAGCTAACTATGGAGCCGTCGCGGTAGACGGCCTGATAGGAACCGCCAGCGGGGCCACCAACAGCGGTGTAAGCGTTCACGTGCCGCTGATTCTGGAGTCCAGACTGCGAGAACGACAAGAGGCCGTTGTGGTTCACGGAATCGAACGACCAACTGCCAGACGCGCCAGACGCGCTGACAACATACATTCCGGGGTCGGCATCTAGAGCGAATGGAATTCCACCCCATAGGGGGCAACTGTCGCTTGATCCTGTGGGCAGGGCGCACCAGTAGGGGTTGAACTGCGCGACGATCATCGTTCCCGAAGTGGGAGCCACCGAGCCAAAGGATGTAACAGTCGCTACGTCTCGCTCACTGAGAATTAGGCCGTTAGACCGCCATACAGGAGCCTTGGCCTTAGAGATATTCCCCCCAGGCGAAATTGTCCCATTGTGGCTGTTGAACACGTCATCAAGCTGCGTGGCCGAAGGGGTGCCACAGGTATGTAGAACCATCGGATAGTAGGCCAACATACCACCGTTATCACAGAGGGTGGTTCCGGGGACGGCGGAGTAGTAGACTCCGTTGCCATAGCGAATACCTAATCCAGTCACGTTCCCCGAGAGCGCAGAGCACGCGTGGGTGAGCGTAGCCCAAGGGCTGCCTAGCGCCCCACTGTTAGAGTCGGAGCCGGAGCCACATACCGCATCGAGGTAGTGGCCGAATCCAGAGCCTTGCGAGGAGCCGAGCACGGGCATGGCGACTTGTGCCGGGAGTGGGAGAGCGAGCGTAAGAATAAGAAGCCAGCGCATTATCGCACCACACGCCAATTCATCGTCAGGGCCGATGGGGTGATTGACCCTGCGGTGTTGTTGCATACCTTGAAATTCACGTTGTTTGCTGTCGGATAAGCGTAGATGAATAGCGAACCGCTGGCAGAGGGTGCATAGCCCGTCACTGCCGATGGGTCGGTGTTCGGCGTGGCGATGATGCTGTCCGTTGTCGCCACACCCGATGCGCTGGTCGTCACCGCCGAAGCACATGCACCGCTACCGATGCTACTGGTGCCCATCGTGGAGGTGCCGGATGCGATGGTAATTGTTCCCGTTCCACTGGTCGGACAAACCGCACCGCTGTCTACCAAGTTGCCGCTGGCGTCGAACTTTACGCAGTCTCCAGAGGTAAGCGTTCCCGACGTTGTACCAATGGTGGACGTGTTGCCGGAGCGGGTCGCTGTAATCGGCTGCTTGCTGCTGTTGGTGGCAAGCGCAAAGGCTGATGCGGGAACTGTGCCACCGTTAACTTTGTTGGCGTCAATCGTCCCCGTCGAGGTGTAGTCCAGCGAGGCCCCAGCTCCCACCACCATAGCGGCTGTAGTGTTGGTGCCTGAAGTGATGGCATTGAACGGAGGGGCAGCCGCTGCTCCATTCGCCGCAGCGGTAATCAATCCCTTAGCGTTAACTGTTATGTTTGCCCCGGTAAAGCTGCCGACATTGGAGTTGACCGTGGCCAGCGTCGTAGCGTTTGAACCTGATGTAGTGACATCGCCCGACAACTCAGCCACAGCAGGTGTACCGGAGTTCACTCGAATGATTCCTGTTCCACCGGGAAGTGAGGCGCAGTCACCCGATGTCTCTGTTACCAATCCAGTCGTTCCGTTGGTATGCAGGCACTTGCTGCCAGCCGGAGCCGCCGCGAACGCCGCTGCGATACTGTCAGCGTTGTTCGTCTGGAAGTGCGTGCTCTTGGCTGTCGTATCGTAGGACACAAAACCAGCAGCAGATGCCGTGGCTAGTGGATACGTTGGGACTTTGAATGACGTTGCGCTGCCAAAGTTAGCTGCATTGGGAGCGGTCATCGAAATGTTTCCGGGAAGGATGATGTTGCCATCGAGCGAGATGACGGGAGTTGTCGTTCCGTTGGCTACGTCAATCTGGTTCGCTGTTCCAGTAACGCTGGTTACTCCTCCGCCTCCGCCCGAGCATGTGATGGTGAATGATGGGCTTGTTCCAGTCACCGTACAATTGGCGAAGTTGAGGATTCCCAACCCGGTCATTGGCGTTCCGAAGTTCACGCCAGCGTTCTGCATCTGAATAGAAGTGACGCCGGAGCCTCCAGCAATCTGTCCAATCAGACCTTCTAATTCTTGCGAAATCTCCGTTAGCTTGTCCACGCTGCGCCCTGTAATCATCGGCAGGGACGGCATGTTGTCGTAGAAATTGATCGTCTGCGTAATCGGGGTGACACGGGTCAGAATAAGTGTGTACCCCGATGTACACGGGAAAGCGCCGCCAAGCGTGACCTTACCGCCGTTGTTGTAGTTGTTGTTGACGGACATGACGGTGTAGCTGGTAGATGCAAGCTGAACGCCGTTGAGGTTCACGGTCAAAGCCGTCGGGTCGCTGATGGGGAACGTGAAGGCGAACGGCCCGAACCCGCCCGTACAGGTGTAAGTGACCGAGTACGGAACTGCTGGAACCGTAGCATAGGCCGCTCCCGTCAACAGCAAGAGCAAGAACAGTAGTCGCTTCACGTTGTCCCCTTCCTATAATCCGAGCGCAGCGTAAGACGGGTTGATGGTCACAATCGCCGTCCCCGTTATCGTTGCTGAAGCTCTCATACGAATTGTCGTCAGTCCAGCGACGTTGACCTGCCACTGCCCAACTGCTGTAGCTGTGGTTACTGCGGTACGAGAGCCGAGAGGCCAAGCGTCAATGGCTGTCCATGAGGTGCCGCCATCTGCCGAACCCTCAAACGTAATCGTTCCCGTCCACGTACCGGAGATGGTCATTCCTGCCGCGCCCTTGTCCTGCGAGAGCGGAACGATCAGGCAGGTAACTCCGGTCGCGGTGCAGGAACTTCCGCTGGTCGTTAGCTGGCTACTTGCCGCCCACATCGGAACAGTCAGAAGAAACAGAACAATCGCAAGTCGCTTCATAATCCCTCCTAAAACTCGTAACCCCACGAAGCCAAGTCCTTCAGGCTTTCGTTTAGGTCGTCCATACTACCCGTCGTCACCGACAACTGAGTACCCTTCACCTGTTTCCCAATCTCATTCACTTCGGCCATGCAGTCCTCAAGGCTGTTTCCGTAAGCACAGATCGCCCCAACTTCCTCGCCCGAGTTCTGCGGGAGAATCCACGTCTCATCTCCAAACTGAGCCGCGTAACGTAGCTTAATCTGGTTGCGGTACTCCTCTGGGAAGATGATACGCATTGGCTTCTCAGGCGACCACGAAGATTTGATGAGCACTTCGCAACCGTACTTCGCCTTGTACTGTGGCTGCACCATCGTTCCGTTTGCGCCCTCCCACATAATCTCAGGTAAGTTGGCGATCAGGTCTAGTTCCAACTCCGATACGGGAGAGCCAAAGCGACAACATGGGTCGGCCAACCAGAGTCCGTCTTTCCCAACACGCGACTCAAGGGCGAACAGGTTCCGGTATTGGTACATCTGGAGCGTGGGCGAAAGCCGGTCGTAGACGTCTACAAGGTTGGACGGCATCTGCGCCCAATCCTTCACCACGCAGACGTAACCCTGGTCCTTCTGTTCCACGCCTAACATCGCCTTCGTGGGGTACGTTCCGTCGATGCAATAGGTGTCCATCGCAATGTCCAGCGTGTCGGGCAGGTTATCTTCCACCACGAACTCACGACGTTCCGCGATGGGTCCGAACTCTGCTTCCATCACATCGAGCCGGTTCTTGGCCAGATCGTACCCTTCAACACTGAATGTCTCTGTATCGCCCCGCGTTTTGCTAATCTTGATCCAGAGCTTTTCATCGCCACGGCTCTTGATGTACTGCCGCAGCTCCTTCATACCCGCGACGACTTCATACGGGGCCTGCGGAATACCCAATTCCTTGAAGTGGGCCTTCGCCGTAACTCGCTCACACTCCAACTCATCCGCGTTGCGTGAGCCGAATACGCGCTTACCCTTACTGACCAAGTACTCCTGTAACGGGCCATTGTGCAGGTCGGTGAACACGAACAGGTCAACGTCATCCACGATTTCCCAGATGTCATCTACGCGCTCAAAGTTCGGGAAGCCTTCACCTAACTCCGTCTTGTAAGACGACGGGTAATCCGTCACCCACGGAGATGTGTAGAACACTTGGCCGAACGTGCGCGACAGAGAACGAGCGATTTCGCAGAACACGCCGTTGTCCACCACCGCGACACTCTTTGAGCTAAAGTCCATTTACCGTCTCGTCGTACTCTTTCCAGTCAACATCGAGTTCTCGCGCCAGTAGCCGCTCTACACACGTAGCGAATTGGTGCTCCTGGTAGTAGGGAGCGATGATGCAGTCGCCGGGTTCACTATCGTCATCTTCTTCCCTGACCTTCTCAAACTGCATATCGAACTCATCCACGGCCTGCTGTGATATGCCGCGATGCTTGCAAATGAGGACTTCAGCCATCTCGTGAAAAGCTACCAGCATGTTGTAGCGCCAGTCTCCCATGTCAGAGACAGTGATGAGCAGGTCGTCGCCAAGCCACTGCCAGTCCCCAACCGTTTCGTAGCGTTGCTTGTCGTGAGGAATGATGTTGATGGCTACTTTCATCGCATCGACCTCTTTAACGTGAACCGGCGTCTAGGAGCTGAACCAACCTGCTCTCGCAACCCGGGGACTTGCAACTTGATGGCGTCCGTGAAGGACTGAGCCTTGCGGTCGTATCCCTTCGGGTCACGCGCTACCGCAATCTGGCTGGCAAGCAACGGAATCATTAGCTGTCCCGTCAGTTCTCCCGCCTTAACATTCAAACTCTCAGGGCTTCGTGCTGCACGTTCAAGGTCTGCTGCTTCACTGATAAACGGAGTATTCTTTACGATCCCCGCCGTTCCGTAGGCCAATCCAGAGATAAGCCCACCGGACACGCCTTTCATGTTGTAGTGGTCGGAAACATGCCCCATTGTTGCGCCAAGCTGAAGCGCAGCGAGAGCAGGGGACTCTGCCAGCCAAGCAGGAATTGTGACGTTACCAACTTTAGCGGAACCGAGATCTGGGTCGCCAGCCTTGCGTTTACCGGGGCGGTAGTACCCCGTGATTTGGTTTCGTAGACCGAATCCGACCGCCATCAGCGCCAGTCCGATAGACCCTTTCTTGAGTCCGCGCATCACGTTGTCCATGTCGTGAGCGGTGAGGTTGTCCATCGCGCTTCGCCCCATCTTGTCCTCATCCGTCAGCAAGCGGAACAACTGAATGGTGTTGTACGCCAATCCTCCGGGTGTATATGCCAAACTCTCTGCCGCGAAGTTAGTTGGCACTTTAACAATGGGAAGCATGAAACGGAACCCTGCCGCGATACCAGTAGCGCCCTTAGATTCGAGGTACGACAGGAAGGCGTTGTAGGCGCTAGTAACCGCGTTGTCCTGCATGAGAATGGCGCGAAGCGATGCGTCATACGCTTTTCCAGCAATAGTCGCCTGAACGCGAGGGTCGTTGATGTCAAGATTGTGGTCCTGTGCCCACTGCGTAATCTTCTCTACGCGACGGAAGAACTCGGCACGTTTTGGGAGAACCTTCAACGCGCCGTGTAGGTTTCCAATAAAGTCGAGGAGTGATGGTGGTGCGCTGCCCTTGCGACCGTATAGCGTATCGAGCGATGTCTTGCCCGTCTTTAACTCCTGCCAAATGTCGTCTGCCGTAGCCTTCTGCCAGAACTGCGACAACGCCTTTACTTCCGCACTCAAGTTCAGACCACCACCCTCAGATGGTGCGCGTTCGGAGATTCGGTCGATACCGGGGATGTAGGAAAGCACGCCGCCTGTCAGTTCCTCTACAGGCGTTACTCCCATGCGAAGCATCGCAGCAGACTGCAACTTTCCGAGAACTCGCCAACTAGTTAGGAGAGCAGCCCGACGCCACTTGGTCAGCAGGTCAACCGCCTTCTCTGTGCCTGAGCGATTCTCCAATTCCTGCTTGCGAATAGTCTGGTTAATCTCGTCGCGGAGTCGTTCTGCCTTGAGTTTCGCTTCAGTCGCTTCAGGATCGAGGGAGGTCTTGCGCTGCGGCTGGGTGTTGAAGTCCCCAGTCTTTAACTGACGCTCCATATCGGCAATGCGGTTGGCGAGATTCTTCTTGTAGCGCGCTAGAGCGACTTCGGGGGAGATGGGGGACTTGACGCCGATACCCGAATCCCGCATAGCCTGACGGACTTGTTTCTGCAACTCCTGTACCCG
>Ga0265334_10001795_pt1 | contig 10239 bp, 11 predicted proteins | sample 42023metaG_FD_192442 | JGI IMG/M metagenome (GOLD analysis project Ga0265334, IMG submission 192442) | Rhizosphere microbial communities from Carex aquatilis grown in University of Washington, Seatle, WA, United States - 4-20-23 metaG | ecosystem: Host-associated > Plants > Roots > Rhizosphere...
GCGAGAAATTTGCGACTCAGGTGGATCACGACTTGCTGCGAGAGATCAGGAATCTCGCTGCCCAGGAAGGCCGGCAGCTGCAGTCGGTCGTCGAAGAGGCCCTGATCGGACTGATCGAGAAGCGCAAGGCCGCAGGACCCCGGGCCACGGTCATGGACGCGTATCGCAGCAGCATCGAGCAGTATGGAGCCCTGTACCAGAAACTCGCCCGATGACGCAGTACCTGACCGCGCTCGAAGTGCTCGCCATTCATGCGGATCAGATCGAGCGCTTCGGCGGTTCACCGGGCCTGCGCGATCCGGGACAGCTGCAAGCCGCCCTGTTTCGGGCCCAGACCGGGTTCTACGCGGACCTGGTCGAGGAGGCAGCGGCACTTTGGGAAAGTCTGGCTCAGAATCACCCGTTCATCGATGGCAACAAGCGCACTGCGTTCGCAGCAACGTACACCTTCCTGGCGATCAATGGGGTGCGTCTGACGGCCGACCCCGAGTCGACCTACGCCTTCATCGATTCCCTGTACGCGTCGAATGCGTTCCGCTTTGAAACTCTGGCGCGCTGGCTGCGTCAGAATGTCTCGTATTTGTGTGAATAAGCGCCCTCGGAGCCCGTTGCGGCGCGCGTATTTGACGCTAATATTGCGGCCCCGCATCGCGGGTATGGACTAACCACCTCTGGAAGGATTGAACGCATGAAACTGAACGTTGCAGCCCTGGCCGTACTGGCCGTGACCCTGGCCGCCGCGCCGGTGCTGAGCCTGGCCACAGATACCAGCTCGCCGCCGATGAAGCCCAAGCACCACCACCACCACCACAAGTCGGGTGGCACGAGCACCTCGACCGGTACGACGGCGCCAAAGTAAGACCCTAAGGTCCTGGACCCCATCCCTGCGGACCGCGAGTCCGCCAGGGATGGGGGCTCTTAAGGTCTCAGGCCGTGTGCGGAGCGCTCGGCTCGAGCTTCGAAGTCAGCGAAATCTCCGCGCGCAGCAGGCGCGATACCGGGCAGTTGGCCTTGGCCCCGGCGGCCACCTGCTGGAACTGGTCCGAGGAGATCCCCGGCACCCAGGCCTCGTTCTCCAGATGCACGCGCGAGATCGTCCAGTTGCCCGCCACCAGTTCGAGCGTCACGGTCGCCTGGGTCGCGAGACGCTTCGGGCTGAATCCTGCCGCACTCAAGCTCGCTGCGAGTGCCATCGTGAAGCAGCCGGCGTGCGCCGCGGCGATCAGTTCCTCCGGGTTCGTGCCGGTAGTGCCCTCGAAGCGCGTCGCAAAGCTGTAGGGGGTCTCCTTGAGCACGCCGCTGTGCGTCGCGAGCGCTCCTGAGCCAGTTTTAAGGTCGCCGGACCAGATCGCCGAGGCGGTTCGGTTCATCGCAGCTCCTTGGATGGTCGGACGGAAGGTTGGTGGGACAGCAGGGTCAGCGGAACAGTATAGTGCCTGCACCGATGGATGATCCCTCCTGGCTCCTGTGGGCCCGTGAGCTGCAGGCCCTTGCCCAGAGCGGCCTCACCTTCAGCACCGACGGCTATGACATCGAGCGCTACCATCGGTTGCGCGCGATCGCGGCCGAGATGATGAGCCACGGCTCAAGCACGCCGGCCCCGCAGATCAGCGCGCTGTTCGAGCAGGACGTCGGCTACCCGACACCGAAAGTCGACGTGCGGGCTGCGGCGTTCCGCGACGATCGCATCCTGATGGTGCGCGAGATCAGCGATGGGCGCTGGACGCTGCCGGGGGGCTGGGCCGACGTGAACCAGTCCGCGCGCGAGTGCGTCGAGCGCGAGGTGCTCGAGGAATCCGGCTTCAGCGCACGTGCGACCAAGCTTGCGGGAGTCTTCGACTACCGCCGCCAGGGGCACACGGTCGCGCACCCCTATTCGATCTACAAGCTGTTCTTCCTGTGCGAGATCACCGGCGGGTCGGCCCGCGGCAGCATCGAGACCAGCGAGGTGGGCTTCTTCGCGCTCGATGCGCTGCCGGAACTGTCGCGCGGCCGCGCCAACGAGGCGCAGATCGCGCTGATGTTCGCGCACCGGGCAGACCCGGGACTGCCCGCGGAATTCGACTAGCGCGGCAGCCGCGCGCGGCAGCCTAGTGCGGCAGGCTCTGCTGCAGCTTCGCGAGCTCGATCTGGTTCACCGTGACGTTGAGCTTGGTGGTGTAGTCCGCCAGGTACTGCTTCTCGATCGTGTTGGCGCGCTCATTGCGCAGCGCGCCGACCAGCCGGTCATGCACCTCGGCGAGCGGCGGGGCGACGCCGGGCTTGATCTCGAGCAGCTTCAGGAAATGCAGGCCCTGCGTGGTCTTGATCGGACCGGCCACCGCACCAACCTTCAGCGAGCGCACCGCGGCCGCGATCGCGGGCACCATGCGGTCCTCCGCCAGGAAGCCCATGTCCCCGCCCTTCGCAGCACTCTCGGCGTGCTCGGACTGGGTCTGCGCGAGCTGTGCGAAGTCCGCGCTCGGCAGCTTCGCGGCGATGTCGGCTTCCTTCTTCAGCGCCGCGGCGAGCTGGCCGGAATCCATGCCATCCGGTGCGCTGATGAAGATCTGCGCGATCCGGTACTGGGTTGGCGGGGCGAGCGAGGTCTTGTACTGATCGTAGGCGCTCTGCACCTCCGCTTCGCTCGGATAATTCGCGGGAACCACCGCCTGCGCGGCCACCCACAAGCGCACCAGCGCCTCATCGCGCACCTGATCGAGCTGCGCGACCGTCGCGGGCTGATGCTCGAAGCCCTTCGCCTTCGCCTCGGCGAGCGCGGCACGGCGTACGAGCTCGGCGCGCACCAGTTGTTCGAGCGTCGGCAGGCTCGTCGCGAGCGTCTCACGATCGTTCGGCGCCATGCCGGAAACCAGTGTGCGCACATCCGCGCTCGTGAGCGTCAGGCTCCCTGCCTGCGCGAGCACGTCGCCGGCGGGCACCGCCGCGGCGGCGGGTTTTGCGGCGGGGGCTGCGCCGGCGGCCGGAGCCGCGGCCGGGGTGGCGGCCCAGACGGGCGCGAGCAGGAACAGGCCCGTGATGACCAGGGCAATAGGATTCTTGGGCGTGACCATGGGACATCCGTCCAGAAAGGGGAGCGCATAGTACCAGCGCCGCCGATGGAATAGAGTGTGATTATGTAAAAGGAACGGCGCGGAGAGGGACTGGAGGGGCGACGCGCTCTGGCTCGGCAGACAGCCGGTATCCGACGCTGCGGATCGTCTGCAGATAGCCCTCGCAGCGGTGTTCGGCGAGTGACTTGCGGAGGCGCTGCACGACGACGTCGACGGCGCGCTCCTGCACGCGGCTCGCATCGCCCCAGACGCGGTCCAGCAGTGCAGCACGACTGAAGGCCTTACCGGGATGGCGCATCAGGAACTCGAGCACGCGGAATTCCATGCTGCGCAGGCGCACTACGGCGTCCCGTACGCACACCCGCGCGTCGTCGATCGACAATTCCAAATCCTGGAAGCGCAGAATCGGCGCGTCATCGTGTGAGCGCGCAACGCCCCGCAGCACCGCCCGCACCCGCGCCACGACCTCGGCAACAGAAAAGGGCTTGACGACATAGTCGTCGGCGCCGAGCTCGAAGCCGGCGGCGATCTGATCCTCCCCGGCGAGCGCCGACAGGATGATCAGGCGCGGCGCGCCGTCCGTACCGGCCTGGCGGATATTCTTTATCAGATCAATCGCGATAGCCCCTGGCAAATCCCAGTCGAGCATCACCAGATGCGGATGGCCGTCGCGGATCGCGGCGCCCACTTGTTCGTTGTCACACAGCGTGGAGACCTGAAAGCCCGCCTGGGAGAGGTTGCGCTCCAGGGACTGTGCGGTGTCGGCGCCGCGATCGACGATCAGCACGCGGCGGGCTGGTGCGCGGTCCATGTCGCATCCTCATCAGAGCCGCCGTTGAATTACGGCGCGCCCAATGCATTTAAGGCACGAATCCTTTCAGCTCCGTTACGGTTTTGTGAAATCGCCCCGGGCCCACGTGCGTGTATCGGCGAACCTCTGCTGACATGTGTTGATAACGAATCGGTCATTCACATCGAGGTAGGGCTCGCGCGTAGACTCCGCCGCGGCACGGCGTCGTCCCCAGGAATCCGGCAATTGTCACAACGATGACATTTCTGTCCCGGAGCATTAGGCGGTCGCGGCTCCGCCGACAGGCGGTCAGCGCGACATCGGACGGATTACACGCGGTCCTGAAATCCTCGTGTCTGAACTTGGGTGGCTGACTGTGGCGTGGTCAGTGCCTTTGCGGGCGCGTGCGTGTGCGGGGACATGGGTTATCGGGGCGTAGCGGTGATGGTGTCAAAAAGGCTCTGGGGAATCATGGCCATATCCGTGCTGCCCTTCTCGACATCGCTGCGCGCCCAAGAGCCGGCGCCGGCCGCGGCATCGTCCGCACAGCGCAGCTTCCCGATCCTCGAGTACCGCATCGAGGGCAACACGCTACTGCCACGAATCGACATCGAGCGCGCCGTGACGCCCTATCTGGGGCCGGACCGGAGCATCAAGGACGTCGAGGCCGCCCGCCAGGGCCTGGAGAAGCGCTATCACGATCGCGGCTACCAGACGGTGTTGGTCAATATTCCGCAGCAGGAAATCAGTGCCGGCATCGTGCGGCTCACCGTGATTGAAGCCCCGGTCGGACGCCTCGAGGTCAAAGGTTCGCGCTTTCATTCGCTGCAGGTGATCCGCTTGACCATTCCCGAACTGGCGCCCGGCGTGACGCCCGATTTCCGTCTGGCGCAGCAGCAGCTCGCCGATCTGAATCGTTCGCAGGACCTGCATGTGACGCCGGTGCTGCGCGCATCGATGACGCCCGGTCAGGTCGATGTCGACCTCGACGTGCAGGACCAACTGCCGCTGCACGAGTCGCTGGAAGTCAACAACCGCTACAGCCCCAATACCGCGCACCTGCGCGTGATCGGCGAATTGAGCTATGACAACCTGTTTCAACGCAATCAAAGCGCCAGCATTCAGTATCAGATCGCGCCGGAAGATCCGCCGAACGCCGAGATCTGGTCGGTCTCTTATGTCATTCCGACCGGCGGCGGTCCGGTCCTGGCGCTCTACGTGCTGCACTCCGACAGCAATATCGCGGCGGTCGGCGACCTGAACGTGATCGGCAACGGCCGTATCTATGGTGCCCGCTTCATCGCGCCGCTGGCCTCGGCTAGCGCGAACTTCTTCCACAACGTCACGGTCGGCTTCGACTATAAGGATTTCAGGCAGAACGTGACCCTGCAGGGCTCGGACGTGGCGGCATCGCCGGCGGCGTACCCGCCCTTCAGCCTGCAGTACACGGCGACGTGGCTCGGCGTGCAGGATACGGCGCAACATGCCGCTGCGGCCACGACCGGGGCGCGCAGCAGCACGACGCTCGATGCCGGCCTCAGCTTTCTGGTGCGCGGCTTCTTCACCAACGCTGCGCAGTTCTCGACCAAGCGCGCCGGCGCCGGACCGTCGTTTGCGATTCTTCGCCCCGCGCTGCAGCGCCAGCAGCTGCTCATCGACGATTGGAGTCTCGTGACCAAGCTCGAGGGTCAGCTCGCCAGCGGGCCTTTGATCAGCAACGAGCAGTACGGCGCCGGCGGTGTCGACAGTGTGCGCGGCTATGCCGAATCCGAGCGGCTCGGCGATGACGGGGTGCGTGAATCCATCGAGCTGCGTACGCCGCAGCTGCTCGCGCGCCGCGCACCGCACTTCGAGCAGTCCTACCTGTACGCGTTTGCCGATGCCGCGCAGCTGACGATCACGGACCCGCTGCCCGGACAGATCTCGACTTACCATCTGGATAGCGTCGGAATCGGCTTGCGGCTCAAGCTCGGGGGCTTGAGCGTCGATCTGGATGGGGCGCGCGCCGGCACCGCCGGCTACATCACCAGGGCGGGCAGCTATAGCGCCCAGTTCCGCATCAACTACTCGCATTAGGATCGCATGAGAATCGGTAAACTCCTGCTGGCGCTGCTGCTCGTGTCGCCCGCGATCGCGCAGGCCTGGTGGAACGAGGATTGGAAGCAGCGCACGGTGGTGACGCTCAATACCTCGGCCGCCGGGGTGCCGATCCAGGAGACCCTCAACGGCGTCGCGATTCCGGTGCGGTTGCATTCGGGCAACTTCGATTTCGTCGGTGCGAAGTCCGACGGCTCGGATCTGCGCGTGCTCGCCGACGATGACAAGACGCCGCTGAAGTTCTGGGTCGAGCGCTTCGACAGCGTCAACGAGCTGGCACTGCTCTGGGTTCAACTGCCCACTCTGCTGCCCGGCACCGACAAGAACACGATTTACGTGTACGGCGGCAACGACAAGGCCGGCGGCGATGCCAACAGCGCCGGCAGCGCCGCGGCGATCGCCGATGCCGCGACCTTGGGCGCGTTTCATTTTGCGGAGAAGGATGGCGTCGCGGCGGATCAGACCGGCTCCCTCAAGGCGAGCGGGCCGGTGGGGCTCGAACCTAACGGCCTGCTCGGGCAGAGCGCGCACGTGACCGGGGCGCCGATAGTGCTGCCGGCCAATGACAAGCTCGCAGTGGCCGCCAATGCGCCCTTTACGCTCGCGCTGTGGGTCCGTCCTGAGACCGTGGTGGGCAGCCTGTACCAGCAAGGCGCGCTGCAGCTCTCCATCGACGGCGGCAAGCTCACCGCGCGGTTGGGGACGACGAGTCTTAGCGGCCCCGAGCTTGCGCCGTCGAGCTGGACGCAGATCGCGCTGGTGAGGGATGCCGGCAAGCTGACGCTGTACCTGAATGGTCAGCAGGCCGGGCAGACGAATCTGCCGAGTCCGAGTCCCGCGATCCAGGGAGAGGTGCGCGTCGGCGATCGCTATTCTGGCCTGATCGATGAGCTGGAGGTACTGGCCACGGCGCGCAGCGCCGATTGGATCAAGCTCGGCTATGCCGCGCAGAGCGCGGATGCGAAGCTGATCGCGAGCAGGACCGAGGCCGCGGGCAACCAGAGCGAGGGCAACGCCAGCTACTTCGGGATTCTGTTCAGGAGCCTTACGCCCGATGCGTGGGTCGTGATCGGAATCCTGGGCGTTATGTTCCTGATCGCGGTGTGGGTCATGATCACCAAGGCGCTCTACATCACGCGCACCGATCGCGCCAATCAGAAGTTCCTCCGGCTGTTCCGCGACAGCGACGATATTCTGAAGATCGACGTCGCACCGCAATCACGCGAATATGGGGACTCCTCGCTCTACCGGCTCTACAGCGCGGGATTGCGCGAGCTGGTCAAGCGCAACGTCGGCGTGGACGGCCGGCCGCTGACCGGATCGGCGCAGAACGCGCTCAAGGCGGCGATCGATGCCGACTCGGTACGCGAGAGCTACGCGCTGAACTCGCGCATGGTGCTGCTGACCATCGCGATCTCGGGCGGCCCGTTCTTAGGGCTGCTCGGCACCGTGATCGGCGTGATGATCACCTTCGCCTCGATCGCCGCGGCTGGCGACGTGAATGTCAACGCGATCGCGCCCGGTATCGCTGCGGCGCTGCTGGCGACGGTGGCCGGCCTTGCGGTCGCGATCCCCTCTCTGTTCGGCTATAACTATCTGGCCTCGCGCATCAAGACGATCGGCTCGGACATGCAGATCTTCATCGACGAGTTCGTCACGCGGATCGCCGAAGTCCACGGCGCGCCATAGCTGTAGCAGGGGTACGCCGTGTCGGAAGGAGCGAAGGAATCCAATCAGCTGTATGACGACATCAACATCACGCCGATGCTGGATCTCGCCTACGTGCTGCTCGTGACCTTCATCATCCTGACCACCGCGGCGGTCCAGGGCGTGCGCGTGCACGCGCCACTCACGCAGGCGGCCAACAATCTGGGACGGCCCCAGACCCGGGCGATCACGGTGACCGCCGACGGTTCGATCTTCCTGGACGCCTACCCGGTCTCGATGCAGCAGCTGCGCACGAGTCTGGCACAGTACAAGGCGGCGAACCCCAATCTTCCGGTCGTGCTGAAGGGCGACGCCGCGGCGCAGTACCAGACCATCATGGAGGTGCTCGAGCTCGCCAAGAGTCTGGATATCACTGAAATCGGGCTGGTCACCAAGCGGGCGCCGACATAAATGCAGGTTCAGAGCGAGTCCAGGCCCTATGACACGATCAACGTGACGCCGATGCTCGATCTGGCCTACGTGCTGCTGGTCGTGTTCATCCTGATGACCACCGCGTCGATACAGGGGCTCGCGATTTCGATGCCGAAGCCGTCCAACAAGCCGGTGACCGAACAGCATGAGATCAAGGTCGTGCAGGTGACGGCGGCGGGTGCGGTGCTGCTCAATGGTGTGGCCGTGAATCCCACCGAGCTCGCCGCGCAACTCAAGGCAGCGCAGGCGCGCGATCCCAAGTCCTCGGTCGTGATCAAGGGTGACGGGCGCACCAAGTACCAGCAGGTCATCGAGGTCATCGATCTGTGCAATGCGCTGGGCGTGAACATGGCCATCGCGACCGCGCGGATCGGGACCTGAAGGGGCAGCTTGCGATGAGTGGACTGGCGATACAGCGTTCCGAAGTCTCCGCCGCCCGGCGCTGGTTCCGGCGCCTCGCGCTCGCCGGTGGCATGATGCTGATCGTCGGTGCGGTGGTGTGGGGCGGCATGACTTTCAGTCACCCCACTGCGCCGCGGCGGCAGATCGCGCGAATCATGATCCTGCCGGACACGCCGCCGCCTCCGCCGCCACCGGAAAGGCAGCCGCCACCGACGCCGCAGGAGACCCCTCAGGCGCAGGTGGAACAGCCGAAGCCCGAGACCCCGCCTGAACCGGTCGCGCTCAAGGAAGAGGGCGCCGCCGGTGATGCGCCGAGCCCGTTTCAGGCCGGCGCGGTCAAGAACGACTATATCGGCGGCGATATCGGCAACGGGAATGCGCGCTTCGCGGCCTATGTGAGCCGGGTCGAGCAGAGCGTTCAGGCCGAGCTCACCCGCCACAAGGTGCATGTCAACAACATCAGGCTGTTCCTCTGGCTATCCGCCGACGGCTCGATCGAGCGCTACAGCGTCGAAGGCGGCGATGGCAACACCGAGAAATCCGTGCGCCTCGCGCTCGCCGAGTTCAAGCGACTGGATGAGGCGCCGCAGAGCGATATGCCGATGCCGATCGGATTGCGCGTGAACTGATGGCTACCACCGATGGGATTACACTCCTCATGAGCTTCGTTCCATGATTGCTGCCTGGCGTCCCCTGGTGCTGGCAATGCTCGGCGTGCTGATCGCGGCGCCGGTTCGGGCCGACGATCTGGAGGAATTGCGCAAGCTGCGCGATACCACGATCGCGATCGTCAATGCGCTGGTTGAGCAGGGCGTGCTCAGCCGCGAGAAGGCCGATGCGCTGATTGCGCAGGCGGAGCAGGCCGGTGCCAAGGCTGCGCCCACCGTGCCCACCGCACCGGCCGCACCGGTAGCGCCGCCGACTGCCGCGCCGGCCCCCGAGGTCGTGCGCGTGCCCTACGTGCCCGACACGGTTAAGCAGGAGATCAGCGCCGAGGTCAAACGCGACGTGCTGGCGCAGGCCCGAACCGAGCGCTGGGGTGATCCCGGAGCCTTTCCGGAGTGGGTCCAGCACTTCAGCTTCTACGGCGATATACGACTGCGCGAAGAGGCGGACCTGTTCCCGACCGACTCCCAGCCGAATGCACCGGTCGCGATCCTGCAGGCCTACGGCGAGAATATTGCGAACTCGACCGTCAGCGACTATCGGCTGCGCCTGCGGGCCCGCTTCGGCTTCAATGTCAGTGTCGGGGATACCGTGACGCTGGGCATCGGTCTCGCCAGCGGGGGCGTGGGCTCAGGCGCCAATCCCGGTTCGGAAAACCAGACCCTCGGCAATTACGCATCGCGATCGACGGTAGGGTTTGACCGGGCATTCATCGCCTGGCATCCGCAGTCGTGGCTGAGCCTGCTCGGCGGGCGCATCGGTAATCCGTACTTCCGGCCGACCACGCTGGTCTGGGCCAACGATCTGAGCCTCGAGGGGGTACTGATCGCGCTCAACCCGAGCTTCGGACCGCACTGGTCGACGTTCACGAACATCGGCGCGTTTCCGATCCTGCAGAATTCACCCAATCCGTTGAGCAGCTCGCCGAGCAAGTGGCTGTACGCGTACCAGACCGGGTTCGGGCTGCGGTTCAATGATGCTGCGAACTGGCGCCTGGGCGCGGCGCTCTATGACTTTCGCAATATCGAAGGCATCCCGAACCCGAGCATCTACACGACCGAGTACAGCGCGACCGCGGCGCCCTACCGTCAG
>Ga0265334_10001799_pt1 | contig 10214 bp, 9 predicted proteins | sample 42023metaG_FD_192442 | JGI IMG/M metagenome (GOLD analysis project Ga0265334, IMG submission 192442) | Rhizosphere microbial communities from Carex aquatilis grown in University of Washington, Seatle, WA, United States - 4-20-23 metaG | ecosystem: Host-associated > Plants > Roots > Rhizosphere >...
TGCATGTGACGGCGGCAGAAGACCTGCCTTGGATGCTGGATCTCCACGGCAAGCGCATCATCGATGGCATGGCGGGCCGCCGGGCCCAACTCGGGTTGGATGACAAATCCCATGGGCGCGCTCAAGACCTCGCCATCCGCGGCCTGAATGGCGGCAAGGCCCTGGGTCGGGCTGAAATATTCTCCCTCTTTGAAAAGGGAGGGGTTTCAACCAAAGGCCAGCGTGGATACCACCTCCTCGCCCACCTCTCCATCTCCGGGGTCCTTTGCCTAGGCCCCCTCAAGGGCAAGGAACAGGCGTTCGTCCTGCTGGAGGAATGGATCAAGAAACCCCGTCGCCTGGATCGGGATGAGGCCTTGGGAGAATTGACCCGGAGGTATTTCACCAGCCATGGGCCAGCCACCCTGGGGGACTTATCCGGCTGGGCGAAGCTCACCGTGAAGGACACCAAGACCGGTTTCGCCCTGGCGAAGAAGAGCCTGGTCGAGCTGAAGGTGGACTCTAAGACCTATTACATGGCCCCGGATTCCGAAGCGGTGCTGGCGAAGGCGTGGAAAGGCCAGAAGACCCACGTGGCCGCTCTTCCCGGGTTCGACGAATACCTGCTCGGTTATAAGGACCGGGAGGCGGTGTTGGAGAAGAAACACTTCGAGAAGGTGGTGCCGGGGTCCAACGGCATGTTCATGTCCACCATCGTCATTGACGGGAAAGTGGTCGGCACCTGGCACCGCAAGGCGGGCTCCAAGGCGACCGTCATCGAAACCCGCCCCTTCCGCAAACTCTCGAAGAGCGATCTCCAGGGCTTCGCCACCGCCGTCTCCGCCTGGGGCAAGTTCGTCGGCACCCCCACCCGCCCCGCCTAACCCCACCGTGGGGTCAGGCATACACTTTCCACTTTTCGGAAAACCAGCCCTTCGATGCGCTACGCGCACCTCATGGGATTCTCGCTCACACTTAATACTTAAGAAATTCAGCCGACAGCGATAGCAAAACAGATCCCTCGTCGATTCACTTAAGCAGCCTTACCGCTTCGGGATTTTCTTCGGGAGCGGCCGCACATAGTCGTCGCACATCGCCACCCACTTGGCCAGCGAAGCGCGGGTTTTGAGGCCCTCGGCCCCGACGAAGAGGAAGCCGACCATGGGCTTGCCGGTGAAGTCCATAGCCCTCGCGTACTTGTGGGAAATCGCCCGGTTGTGGTTTTCGGACCCCACCCTAGCCATGAAATCGCCTTTGGAGATGCCGCACAACATCTTGCCGTCCAGCAGGAAACAAAGACCGCCGAACATCCGCTTCTCGGTCATCCCCTTCTTGCCCTTGAGGATCCGCCGGATGCGGTCCGCCAGTTTCTCGTCGTAGGCCATAGGCCGTCTCCCTTTTGGCGTGACCGGCGGGTGACCCGCCGGGCCGTTTCGGCGATTAGGTCCTCGCCACCAAGATCTGTTCCGAGCCGGAAGTACGCAATCCGTCGGTCCGCCCGCTGAAATACCTTTGGGCCAGGTCCTCCGCCGTCACGGCTTCGGCTTCTTTAAACCCCGACTCCAAGGCCAGGGCAGTCATCCCTTCGGGCGTAAAAAAGCTGAGGAAGGGTGTGCCGCCGGCCTTGGCCCCCCGTTCGGCGATCTCGCGGCCAGGGCGCTCTTCCGGCGTAGCCATTTCCATCGGCAACAGGTAGGTCATGGCCAGGGTGGACCCGGGGGCGAAGGCGGCGACAGTCCTAAGGGTAGCCGCGACGGCCTCTTTCGTGAGGTAAAGCGTGACCCCGGTGGAGGCGATCACCGACGGGTGCTTCATATCGAAACCCACGGCCCCCAGACCCTTTACCCAATCGTCCCCCGCCTCGAAGTTCACCGGCGCGAACTTGAGATGGTCCGGAACGCCGTAGCCCAACTCGACCAGGCGCTTCTTCTTCCAGGCCTGGGTACCGGGTTGGTCGACCTCGAAAACCTTCAGGTTCGACATTTCCCCCAGCCTGCGTTGGGCGAAACTGTCCAATCCCGCCCCGAGCAGGACGTATTGGTCCACACCGCGAGCGGCCTCATCCATCACCAGGTCCTCGATGAACCGGGCGCGCGCCACGATGGAGGCCCGGAAGTTCTTGGTGAAGACCGGGTCCATGTCGAGGCGGGCGCGCCAGCCTTCTTCGGGCGCCGCCAGCTTGAGGCCGACCCCATCATTGATGACATACGGAGGCGGGTCGGCCAAAACGTGTAGGGCCCGCCACAGCGCCACCCGCACGGCCGAGCTGTCCGGCCCGCCGGAGGTTTGTTGATCTTTCAAGATGCGTTCCCTTTACGTTTCAGGTGGGGGCTCAATCCGAGGGGTCCGGCAAGGCCCTGTAACATCTATCTCACCCGCCTCAAAAAAAAGAGCCCCGCCGGGGAGGATCACTGATCCCCCCAACGGAGCCCCTACAGTTATCCAGTCGTCGATTCCAAGACCTTATTTATTGGGTGACGATTTTCCCGGAGGACGGCGTGGGCCAGACCACGGGGGTGGCCACGGGTACCGGGTTGGGCTTCGCCTGACCCTGGTTCGCATTCCAGTGGGTCCTGGACTTGTGGGGGCGCTGGCCGTTCCAGTGGATCGGCGTGGCGGCAGGGCTAGCGACCGGGACCGGGGTGTTAGCCCGAACGGGGGTCGGCGCGGCGACACTGGTGAATTGGGCCCGAGCTGAACCGCAAGGCATCCCAACCGCCAAAACCACGCCGATCACCCATCTCCATGGATGCTTCTTCATTGATATCCTCCGAAAGGTGCGTCTGGCCTCAATGATCGGACAATCCCCCTCGTTTGACAATCCCACCGCCTCTGCGTCGGTTCACCGCGGGCCACCCAAAAAGGCGATCAAAATGAGCGGAGGTTTCCGGTCTTGACCCCGGGCATCCTTCGGCCGAAACCCCGTCACCCCGAATCAAAAAAGGCCCTCCCCCGGCGCGGGGGAAGGCCTTCCAAACCGGCGTGGATTAATTCTTCGCGTCGGCCGGGCCCGCGGGAGGCGCGGCGTCGGTCGAAGCGGCCGGCGCGGCGGCGGCGGCGGGGGGCTGGACGAACAGGTAGGGCCTCATGGCCTTGATGTACCATTTGCCCCCGCGGTTGACCACCGCGGCGAAGATGTGGTGCACAAAGTCGGGGGCGGCGGTGCCGTCGGGGTTCTTCATCCCGCTGATCGTGCCGGTGGCGTCCACCAAGTCGAATCCGCCCGCAAGGACCTGGACGATCTTCAGCTCGGTGAAGGTATTGGTGCCGCCGAAATGCTTGATGTCGGCGCCCACGGCCTGCTCGACGTCCCCGCGGGTCCAGGCGGCGACGCCCATGGGGGTGATCAGTGAGCCGTCCTTGAGCCAATGGCTCGCCATGAGCTTGGCGTCCCCGGCGGTCCAGGCCTCGGTGAGGCTTTGGAACAGCCCCTGGATCCCGGCTTCGTCATTGGCCGGGTCGGCCTTTATCGCCTTCGGGGCGCTCTTCACGGCGGCGGGAGCGGCGGCCACGGCGGGAGCGGCCGGCTTGGCGGCGTCTTGGCTCATCACCGGCAAAACGCATAAAGCGAACAACAAGGCCATCATCGACGGCTTTTTCATCATGGAATTCTCCTGTCGGGTTTTGGGGCTGGCCCAGGATGGGCGTCCCTTGAGACGGCGGCAGTATCGGGGCGGGAATCGGCAAATTGCAACCGAAGGGTGAAATTTTTCCCGCCAAAACCGATCGACCACCCCTTGCTTCATACAAATGAAAACCCTCTGTATTTAACGCCTTATCCCAATCCCTTTTTACCTAGCCTCCCTCGGCCGTCCATGCGAATATTGATTCCCGAGGCGCGGAGATGACCGACGAACCCTTAAAAATGAACCTCAACGAGACCGACCTCAGCCAGGTGGACCAATTCCGCCAGAGCCGGAACACCTCGGTCCTCACCATCATGTTCACCGACATCCAGGGCTTCACCCGCCTCACCGAGGAGAAGGGGGACGCCTACTCCAACGAAGTGCGCCTGGCCCATGACGCCCTCTTGGTTCCGGTGATCGAGCGGGACGGCGCCGGGCGCGTGATCAAGCACATCGGCGACGCGGTGATGGCGGTCTTCTCGGAACCCTCCGCCGCCGTGGCCCGTGCCCTCGAGATCCAGGGGGCCCTGCGAAAGCACAACGCCTCCCACCCCGACCAACCGCCCCTTCTGGTCCGCATCGGCCTCCACATGGGCCAGGTCACCATGGAGGACAAGATCAGCCTCGACGTCTTCGGCCGCCACGTGAACCGCGCCTCGCGGGTCGAGGGCTTGGCCGACGGCGGCCATGTGTACCTCACCTACGGCGTTTTCGACTCGGCCAAGGGCTACCTGGCGGATAAGCCCGACGAGGTGGGTTGGGTGAACCACGGGCGTTACCGGGTCAAGGGCATCGACGAACCCCTGGAGATCTACGAGGCCTACCGCCCCGGCGCCCTGAAGCCCCAGGCCCCCCCGGGCGGCAAGAAGCAGGGCTCGATGCCCAAGGCGGCCCCCGCCCTGGCCTTAGTCCTTGCGGGTGCCCTGGCTGTGGTGGGGTACCTGGCCTTCAAGCGCACCACCGTGACTTTCGAGGACCTACAGGTGCGCAACGACACGGACATCATGCTGGACCACAAGGTCCGCCTGCAGGTGGAGGGCACGCCCCAGGACCACCTGCGCAAGTGCCTCACCGCGATCACGCCCGGCGACCACCTGATGTATTTCGACGTCAGCTACGTCACGCGCTACTATTCCCCGCTGGCGGTGAAACGGGGCGCGAACATCCTCCGCCCCAACTTCGACTACTACGGCCTGCCGGGGATCCAGGGCAACACGGGCTACGCGAAGGGCGGCAAGAACACCGAGACCTTCACCAACAAGAACGACTACGCCACCTTCGACGACGCCGGGGTCAAGCACCCCCATACCGTGGTCCTCACCCTCACGATGGCGTCGGCCCCCGGGCCCCCGGTGGCGGCCGCCAACGGCGTCAAGGCGCACCCCAGCCTCACCTGGACCCTCGACTGGACCGTGGACCTGGACGGGCAGAAGGTCTCGTCGGACAAGCTGGTCGTGGGCCATGACCCCGAGTCCGCCGATGAGACCGAGGGCAAGAAGGAACTCTGGGGCGATGTCCGGCATAAATACCTGCTGGTCTACCACCTGAACCGCGCCTACGCCCAAGGCGAGATCCAGGCCCAATACGCGGAGTACAAGGATTAGACCGGGCCCCGCGGCATAACTTCAAATTCATTAAGGGGACCCGCCGCACGCTTTACCATAATGCAACTGACGATAACGGCTAACCATTTAAAGAGATTTATATGCCATCACGGCGAAAACGATTCCGGCAATCCCAACCAGCAACAAAAGCAACCGGGCGATGAAGCTCAAGACGAGCGAACCCAAAATGACGTCCTTTGGATTATCAGGGTTGTAGCGGACATTCATCTCCGTGCCCTTCTTCGGAGCCCAATCGGACCCCACCTTCGACTTCACCACATGGGTCTTGCCGTGTTGGTCCATGAAACTCACCACGGGGTATTTCGCCCCTCGATCCTCGATCGACGCCCCTAACACCTTACCCTCGACCCGGACGCCCCGTTGGAGGAAGCCCCAAAACCGGACAAGTTGGTAGGCGCCGCCCGCCGTGCAGGCCAGCGCGAAGAGCGCCCCGATGATGATTTGAAAGGCCATCTCCCCGACTCCTCAGGCGTTCACGCGCCGGGCAAGGAACCTCACCCCATCTTCCCCTGCCGGTCCAGGCGGGCCCGGACGGTCCGGAGGGTGTCCTTGAGGCTATAGAGCATGGGCATGTACTTGGCCGAGACCTTCGCCCGGTTGGCGCGCTCCTCCAGCTGCTTCATGCGCGCCAGGAGTTCCGGCGGCGGCGGGGCGCTTCCCAGCTTGTCGATCTCCGATTCCAGCCAATGGAGCTCGCCGTAGATGAGGAAGATCTTCCGCTGCATGCCCCAGCCGTATAGGGCCGCCAGGCCCTTCACCAGGGGATACATCAAGCCGATGACCGGGATCAGCAGGACCACCAGCTGTTCCACCAGCGCGGCGAGCCAAAAGGGCATGTAGCGCTGCAGGAAGGGCCGGCCGGACTTGTAGTAGTGCCGGGCGTCGGCGCTGAGGGGGATCTCCAGTTCCTCGGCCGCCGGGAATTCTCCGGCCTTCTGGAAGACGCCGTGGCGCCCGTGGATGCGGGTGGCGGTCTCCATGAGCAAATATTGGAGCGCCGGGTGCAGGTGGCTGCGCACGATGAGGCTGGTCTTGGTGGCCAAAAGGTTCTTGTCGGAGCGCGGCAGGTCCTGTTCAAGGCTCGCGGCGCCCGCCGGGAGCGTCAACTTGGTCAGGAAGGTGAACATCGCGACGTAGGCGTCGGCCCGGGAGAAGTCGGCCAGGTCCACGCCTGGGGCCTTGGCCAGGTTGCGCACGACCGGCGAGGCGTAGGAACTAACCAGGACAAGAGCGTCGATCTGACCCTTCGCCAGGGCGTCCTGCGACTGCTCGGGGGTCAAGCCCACGGCATGGAAATACGTGAGGTCCAACTTATTGCGCTTCAACATAGCTTCCACCAAGGCGCGGGAGTCGCTGCCCTCGGGCCCCACCGAGACGCGCTTGCCCCTCAGGGAGAACAAACCCCGGTCCACGGGGATCTTGGACGAGAACAGCCACAGGGGCTCGTAGCACATGGTGCCGAGGGACACGATGTCCGGGTCCGTCGATTCGGTCTCGTCGGCGAGGCCGCCCTCCACGAAGCCCGTGTCCACACCGGCCTGGTCGTCCCGCAAAAGCTTGAGGTTCTCGACCCCGCCCGCGGTGTTGACCAGCTTCACCTCGATGCCTTCCTTCGCCAACAGTTTCTTGTAGCGCTTGCCGAAGGTGTCATAGGCGCTGCCTTCCGGGCCCGTGGCCATGGTCATCGTGTGGGGCGGGAAAGGGTGCAGGATCGAGAAGGAACTGACGATCACCGCCAGGATCAGGGCCAACAGCACGAGGATGACGGCCTTAAGCTTATTGGGGGTCAGGTTTCGGAGGGCTCGGGTAACGGGGTTCTGTTTCATGGCGCCTTGGACCGCCTTTGGGAGGTGGGGATTTCATAACCTTCGACCGGGCCGGAACCGCCCCGAACGACCCTACTTTACAATTCAAGGCACCACCGGAGTTGTTTTTTCGACCTCAAGCCGGGTCAGGACCCAAAGGTCGGCGGCATGGACCCGCCCCTCTGGGACAACGATTAAACCTGATGGACCCGTTTGCGGGTACAAAGCACCAACCCGGTGGACCAATTCATCTTACAAACGTGAAAATCGCTTAAGCCGTCCAATTTTACGAGCAATTCTTCAACTAAGAGCGCGTGCCCTTCCGGCCAACCAGGTTGCGGGAGCATGTCATCCACCACATAAAACCCGCCCGGAACCACCAGACGGAGCGCTTCCTCAAGGCCGGTATATTTACCGGGCCATGAATCGGCAAAAATGAAATCAAAAGTTTGACCCGCCAGGGATTTAATGAACTCCCCACCGTCAGCCACCCGGAGGGTCAGGCGAGGGTCGGAACCCAGAATTCTTTCCGCCACCGAACTTAAGCGGGGGTCACGATCCACCGAGATCAAGGTGGAGTGGGGGTCCATCCCGTCCAAAATCCACGCGGCCGACAATCCTGTTCCCGTCCCGATCTCCAAGAACCGGCCTTGGGGGATTGAGGCCGCCAGGGTTCGCAGCAGGTTCCCCGTCAGGACATCGGATCCCATGTTGAAATCCAACAACCGGGCGGCCTCCAAGATCTCAAGGTGCTTGGGCGGGAACGGAACCCCCTTTTCTTGATTCAACGTAAAACCCCATTATTCGTGATAGGCCTCACGTAAAGCTCGCACCAGCCCACCATTTCCCCATGGCCGCGCGGGCCTTCATTTTGCCAGGTACTTGCGCCAGGGCTTCCAATAGTAATCGCTCCACCCCTTGGAAAGCCCCGCGGCCTTTCGGTCCGGCACGTAGGCGTGGACCATGGTTACGAGGGTCCCTCGGCCCGACTTCTCGAAGGACACCGAGAAGATCGAGTGGGGGTCGCTCAGGGCCCAGTCCGAGCCCTTCCAGGTCTGGACGATGAACTTGCCCGGCACAAGGTGCAGGTTTTTGCCTTTGATGTGGTCGCCGTGCGCCGTGAATGACCCGCCCACCTTTCGGCTGACAACCGCCGGGGCGCCGATGGCTTGGCTGTGCTTCTTGGAGTCCATGTACATCTCGTACAACTGCATGGGCGAGGCCTTGAACTTCACCTTGTGGACGATTGTTTTCATTTGGTTCCCTCCCGGGTTGAAGGTTCCACTGTCTCGGCCCGTCTTCTGACCCGAGGATGACCCAACGGTTGGGGGATTTTCAAGCCCCCAAAGGACCGCTCACCGGTACGCCCCCAGGATATAGGCCTTGAAGAACTCCATACTCTGCTGGGCCAGGGGGTAGTCATTGTAGTTGCCCGCGGTGGTCACGCAGGAAGCATGGCGCCGTCCTCCTGCTCAGCGGCAGACACCACCCTAAAGTCGGCCGGGTTTGCGCCGCATCAAGGATGGTCGACCTTCGTTTTATCGATGTCCATCAGGGTCCCGCATCGGGTGATGTACTTCCGGTAGAAGACCGTGGCTTGGAACAATAGTTTGAAACGCCTCAACCCCTTGGCCTGCCCGTCGTAGTCGTTGGTCTTGTCCAGCTCGACCCTCGTCAGGGCAATCTGGCTCTGGGCCCGTAATTCGGGATCGGTTTTCAGGTCCACAACCTCCTGGAATGTCTTGGCGCTGAGGGCCTGAAAGTCCGGCACGGACTGTTCGAAGGCGTCGTAACGGCCCTTCATGAATTCGGCCGCCGAAGGGATGCCAAGAGGGAAACTGCCGTTCGTCTCCGGGTAGTAGGTATGGGTGGTCACGGCGCAGTTCGCCCGCTTCACCTCAGGCCAACCGTTCAACGGCACCGAGTGGTAGATGGAGGCCAACCGGTAGAGGAGCCTCCCCAGGCCCAAAACGCCGGGTTTTCGGGCCGCTTCGATCCGGTCCATCAGGCTTTCCATCATCCTGTTGTAACCACGGATATCCGTCTTCCGCGGCTTCTCCGCCGGGTCTATCTCTTCATGGTTGAGACGGTAACTGAATTCCTTGTAGCCGACGCATCGGCTGCCGCCGTAAAAACACCCCGCTCCCTCGCTTCTTTCCTTGTCGGGTATGAAATAGGGCTCGGGGATCTTGGCCATCAAGGTGTCGGCTCCATGGTAATCGCCCCGCCGCATGGCCCGGACGGCGAGGATCAGCAGCAGGTCGCCGGTTTGGAGGTCGTTTCGGCCCTTAAGGACGACATCCAGGGGCTGGCCCACCTTTCCGGCCACGAGGCCCTGGAGCCGGACGAGTTCTTCGTCGGTGGCCACGCCATCCACCAGGTAGTTGGCGACATGGTAGGTGTTGTTGTATTCCGATCCGTAATAGGCCCGTCCCGAGAAACCGTATTCGCCTTGGGCCGCGCCGAAGGCCAGGGCGGCCCGGGGGATGTCCCGAAGGGCCACGAATTTCTGCCCCGCCAACACCCAGAGGGAATGGTAAAGCCCCCGGTTATTGCCCCATTGGGTCAGGGAACGGGCCCATTTCAAGTCCCCGATGAAGCGTTTTTGGGCCGCGGCGCCGAATTGAGCCCGATCCTTTTCGATCGACCACATCGTCCGCCAGAGGTGGATTTGGTTGGCCAAGGCCATGTTCTTCGTCTTCAACCCCTCGGCCAGGTCCAGCAGTTTGTCCGCCCGATCGGTCTGGCCCTGGAGGAGCGCCAAGTAGCCTCCTACCGCGTCCCAGAGCGCGGGCTGGCGGACTTTCGGATCACTCGCGGTCTTCTCACAAAGGGCGATCAGGCTCTCGTAGGGGATGGGGACTGAACCCTTGAATCCCTTGAGTTCGTCGTCGCTCGGCCAATGGTCCTTGACCAGCATGAATTCCAATTGCCTCTTCCGTTTTTCGCCCTCGTTGCGGAACACACCCGGCGGTTCCTGGGTTTCGGAAGTGACCGGGACCTCCCCGATCAACCTCAATCGGTCGGTCAACATATTGTCCTTCTCGACCCACTGGACCATCCGCACCAATAACGCCTCGGTCTGGGTCTCTTGGACACCGTACCGGATCATGCCTTCCAGGTTTTCAGGTGAGTAATCCCTGCCTTGGGAAATGGCCCAGAGGAAATACGCTCTGGTC
>Ga0265334_10001802_pt1 | contig 10208 bp, 7 predicted proteins | sample 42023metaG_FD_192442 | JGI IMG/M metagenome (GOLD analysis project Ga0265334, IMG submission 192442) | Rhizosphere microbial communities from Carex aquatilis grown in University of Washington, Seatle, WA, United States - 4-20-23 metaG | ecosystem: Host-associated > Plants > Roots > Rhizosphere >...
GTTCAGCCTGCCCGCCAGCCCGCCACGGGTGGGGTCGCGCAAGGTATGCAGGTCGGGAGTGACCGCCAGCATCGCGGCGACCAGCTCGTTCAGGGGGGCGCTGTCGGTGCTCACCTCCGCGGCGAACTCCAAGCCCTTGCGGACGCTGAGCACCGCGATCCCGTGGACTCCGAGCAACCCGCTGACCAGAACGACGTCGCCGGGGCGGGCACGATCCGGACGAAGATCCACCCCGGGGGGAACCAGACCGATCCCGGCCGTGCAGACGAACACGCCGTCGCCGTGCCCGGCGTCCACGACCTTGGTGTCCCCGGTGGCGATCGTGACCCCGGCGCGCCGTGCCGCCGCACCCATGGCCCGAGCCACCTGATCGACGACCTCGATCGCGACGCCCTCCTCCAGGATGAACCCGCAGGACAGGAAGGCGGGTTGGGCTCCGCTCATGGCCAGATCGTTCACCGTGCCGTTGACGGCCAGATCGCCTATGCAACCCCCCGGGAAGAACAGGGGCTGCACGACATAGGAATCGGTGGAGAAGGCCAGACGTGCTCCGCCGAGCTCAACGACTGCCGAGTCGCCCAGTTGGTGCAGGACGCTCGGCACACCGTCGGGATCGCCGTCCGCGCCGGGACCGGTACCGACCCCAGCGTCGGTACCGCGTGGAGAGTCGGTCCCCCGTGGAAGGAAGGCCGGCAGGAAGAGCTGCTCGATCAGCTCCGACGACATCACCCCACCGGAGCCGTGCCCCATCACGATCGTCGAGTCGCTGCGCAGCGGAACCGGGCACGACCAGGAGCCGAGATCCGGGCCGGACCACGTCGGCCGCCCTGCCTGGTCGGTCGGTGCTGCCTGATCAGTCGGTGCTTGCTGGTCGGTCGGTGCCTGCTCCATCGGGACCTGCTCCTTGGGGAATGAGGCGGCGGTAGCGGTAGTAGGCGGCGCAGGCGCCCTCGCTGCTGACCATGGTGGCTCCCAGCGGATCGCGCGGCGTGCACCGCTTGCCGAATGCTGGGCACTGGTGCGGGGTGATCAGCCCCTGGAGCACCTCACCCGCATGGCAGGTAGCCGGCTCCTGGGTATGGATCGCGCCGACCCCGAACCGCTGCTCCGCATCGAAGTCCCGGTACCCCGACGAGAGCTGCCACCCCGAATCGGGGATCACGCCGATCCCGCGCCAGGCGCGGTCGGTGACCTCGAAGATCTCGGCCAGCATCGCTCGGGCGATCGGGTTGCCCGCGGCGGGCACGGCTCGGGCGTAGGCGTTCTCCACCACGTGCCGTCCGCTCTCCAACTGGATCACCGCCCGTCGGATGCCTTCGAGCAGGTCGAGGGGCTCGAATCCGGTGACGACGATGGGCACCTGGTACCGCTCGGCCAGGGCCGGGTACTCCGATGTACCCATCACGCTGCAGACGTGCCCGGCGGCCAGGAAGGCCTGGACCCGGCACACCGGTGAGGACATGATCGCCGCGATCGCCGGGGGTACCCGCACGTGCGAGACGAGCATGCTGAAGTTGCCGATGCCGAGGGCCTTGGCCTGGTGCACGGCCATCGCATTGGGTGGAGCGGTGGTCTCGAACCCGATCCCGAAGAAGACGACCTGGCGGTCCGGGAGTTGTCGGGCGAGGTCCAGAGCATCGAGCGGGGAGTAGACCACACGGACGTCCGCACCCCTGCTCTTGACCTGGAACAGATCCTGGCTACTCCCAGGAACCCGGAGCATGTCGCCGAAGGAGCAGAAGACGACGCCCGGTTCCGCGGCGATGGCGAGCGCCTTGTCGATCGTCTCCAGCGGGGTCACGCACACGGGGCAACCGGGCCCGTGGATCAGCTCGATCCCCTCGGGTAACACCTGATCGATCCCGTGCCGGATGATCGAGTGTGTCTGGCCGCCGCACACCTCCATGAGCGCCCACGGCCGGGTCACCGTGGCCCGGATCTCGCCGAGCAGACGCCGGGCCAGCTCCGGATCCTGGAACTCGTCGAGGTACTTCACCCCCGGTCACCGTCCTCGACCCGCAGCGGATCCGCGAACTCCTCCTCCAGGGTTCCGCTTCGGCGGAAGAGCTCCAGGGTGCTCAGGGCGGAGGCCTCATCCAGCTTCTGGATCGCGAAGCCGACGTGGACGATCACGTACTCGCCGCCGACGACCTCGGGCAGGTAGGCCAGGGACACCCGCTTGACCACCCCGCCGAAGTCGACCGAGGCCATCCGGGACCATCCGTCGCCGTCGGTCTCGAGCACCTTGCCCGGTACTGCCAAACACATCGCCGTCAACCTCCCACGGGGGCGACCGGACCCGACGCGAGGCGGTGTCCGGCGACGGCGATCTGGCCCAGTGCCAGTCCGCCGTCATTGCAGGGAACCTTGCGATGCCGCAGCACCGTGAATCCACGAGCGCACAGAGCGGTCACGGACAACCGCAACAGGGTCGCGTTGGCGAACACCCCGCCGGAGAGGGCCACCACCCCCGTTCCCGAGTCGGCCCTGGCCGCCTCGGCGACCGCGGTGATCCCTTCGGCCAGCCCTCGGTGGAAACGGGCCGCGATCACCGGAGCAGGAACTGCGCGGAGCACGTCCGCGACGACCGCTCGCACCAACGCGGCGCCGTCCAGCACCCCGCCACAGGGAGCGCCGCGGAGCGGGATGCCGCCGGGTACGAAGGGCAGACGGTAGGAGCCCGGCTCGGCGTCGAGGGCCCGGACGGCGGCGGCCTCCACGGCCATGGCCGCCTCGGCCTCGAAGTCCACCTGATGGCAGATTCCGGTGATCGAGGCGACGGCGTCGAAGAGCCGGCCCACACTGGACGTCGCGACGGTGCCGAGACCGGTCGCGAGTTGGTGGGCGAGCACTCTTCGCTCCGGGGAGGGGCAGGCGGCCACGCACGGCAGCGCGTCCGCCCAGGGCAGGCCCGCGGCCTGCAGGTGGGCCAGCGCCATCCGGTAGGGCCGGCGGACCGTGGCGTCCCCCCCGGCCAGAGGCACGTAGGCCAGGTGCGCGAACCGTCGGAAGCGGTCGTAGTCCGCCAGCAGGACCTCACCACCCCACATGGCCCCGTCCGTGCCGTAGCCGGTGCCGTCGAGGGAGACCCCGATCACCGGCGCGGACCCGTCCAGGCCGTGCTCGGCCATCACGGCGGCGACATGCGCGTGGTGATGCTGCACCCGCGCCACCGCCAGGCCGGCCGCTGCGGCGTGACGCAGGGCCATCCGCACGGATCGGTATCCGGGGTGCAGGTCGGCGACCAGGAGTCGCGGTCGAACGCCGACGAGATCGCTCAGGTGTTGCACGGCGCGGGTGAACATCTCCTGGGTGGCCAGGTCGTCAAGATCCCCGACATGGGCCGAGAGCCAGGCGTAGCGACCCTGTGCCAGCGCGAAGGTGTTCTTGACATCCCCCCCGACGGCCAGCAGGGGCTCGGTCTCGAACGGGAGCGGGACGGGCAGTGGTGCGTAGCCGCGCGAGCGCCGGAGCGGAACCTCGGCGCCGTTCACCACCCGGGTCACCGAGTCGTCGCAGGCGACGTGGATCGGTCGGTCGTGGCGCAACCAGGCGTCCGCGATCCCGGCCAACCGGCTCACGGCCTGCGCGTCATCCGTGGCGAGCGGCTCGCCGGCGAGATTGCCGCTGGTCAGGATCAGTGCCCGCGGTCCGGGCCAACCGGCCCCGCCCCCGGGCGCGGCGTCTTCCTCCGGTACCGCACTGCCCTCGAACAGGAGGTGGTGCAGTGCGGTCGGCGGCAGCATCACCCCCAGGTCGGGATTCCCGGGCGCGACCTCCTCCGCGACCTCCAACCCGGGGCCCCGCGTCGGCGTGCACACCGAGCCGGGCAGCCGTCCCAGCCGTCGGAGCAGCACGATCGGACGACGTGCAGAGGTCAGCAGGGCCGCCTCCTGCTCGTCGACCCGGCACACAGCCCGTGCCGCCGCGAGATCAGGCACCAGGATCGCGAACGGCTTGGCCCCACGATGCTTGCGCTCACGCAACTGCGCGACCACGGCCGGGTTGGTGGCGTCGCACGCCAGGTGATAGCCACCGAGGCCCTTCACGGCCACGATGGCACCGGTCCGGAGCAGCTCCCGGGCCCGGGCCAGCGCAGCTTCCGATCGGAGCGTGCGCAGGGCCGTCCGGTCCGCCCTCGCGCCCGTGCCGGTCACAGCCAGTGACTCCGGCGGCTCCAGCAACTCCAGCCTCGGCCCGCAGGCGTGGCAGGAGATCGGCTGGGCATGGAAGCGCCGATCCGCCGGGTCCGAGTACTCCCGGGCGCAGTCGGGGCACATCGGGAACCCGGCCATCGTGGTCGACGGCCGGTCGTACGGCAGTCCGGTGACGATCGTGAACCGGGGCCCGCAGGCGGTGCAGGTGATGAAGGGATGCCGGTACCGACGATCGGTCGGATCCCGGAACTCGGCCAGACAGGCCGGACAGGTCGCCACGTCCGGGGGGACCAGCGTCCGCCCGCCACCACCGGCCGAGGCATCGATCACGAACCCGTCCCCCGGGACGGTGGGCAGCGTGGTCCAGTCGACGTTCTCGACCACGGCCAGCGGCGGGGCGTCGATCCGCACCCTGGCGCAGAAGGACTCGACGTCCTCGAGCTGCCCCTGCACCTCGGCCCGGACGCCGTCACCGGTGTTCCAGACCCGACCGGCCAAGGACAGTTCGCTGGCAAGGGAGTAGACGAACGGCCGGAAGCCGACCCCCTGCACCAACCCGCGGATCCGGACCAGTCGGCGCTGGAGAGTTGCGGCCGCGCTGGAGGGTCGGGGGTGCCCGGCCACCTCCGTCGCCCACCGCTGTCTCACCGTCGGTCGCCTTCAGCAAGGGCCGGTCGCACCGACGCCCGCGGGCACGACCGATCCTTCGCCGGCCGCCGCGATCACCCGGGTGAGCAGTTCGTCGATGCCCTCACCGGTCTTGGCGCTGGTCCGAATCACCTCGAGGGACGGCTTGATCGCGTGCACCGCCTCCAGGAATGCCGACTCGTCGAAGTCACAGGCCTGGGCCAGGTCCACCTTGGTCATCACGACCACGTCGGCCCAGTGGTAGGCCGCCGGGTACTTGACCGGCTTGTCCTCGCCCTCGGTGACGCTGGCCAGGACCACGCGCACGGAGTCCCCGAGGTCGTAGGACGCCGGGCAGACCAGGTTTCCCACGTTCTCGATGAACAGCAGCCGAGTGTCGGCGGGCAACCACCCGGTGAGGTGATCACGGATCAGGTCGGCCTCGAGGTGGCACAACCCGCCGGTGACCACCTGGCGCACGGGTGCGCCCGACCGGGCCAGCCGACGGGCATCGTTCTCGGTGGCGACATCGCCGGTGAGCGCCGCCACCGAGACGTCCCGAGCCAGGGCGCGGGCCAGCAGCAGTTCCAGCAGGGCCGTCTTGCCCGAACCAGGGCTGGAGAGCAGGTTCACCGCCACCGTTCCCCCGGCCAGCAGATCCCGGCGCAATGCCTCCGCCAGATCGTCGTTCTTCGCCAGGATCGCGGTGCTCAGGTCGATCAGGCGGTTCATTGTGGTTCCCCTTCTTCCGGTCGGTCCTGGATCTCCACCGAAGCGATCTCCAACTCTCGCCCCGGTGCCGTCGGTAACGCCCGGCCACCGCAGGCCGAGCAGGACAGCGGCGGCGGATGTTCCGTCACCGCACGGTGTCCGCAGTCGAGGCAGGTGCTGGGCAGCGGCACGCGGTCGATAGTCAGCACGGACCCGGCCAGCGGGGTGCCCGCAGTGGCGACGTCCCAGCCGAACTGGAGAGAGTCCGGAACGACACCGGCGAGTACCCCGACCCGCAGCCTCACCGCGACCACGGGTTGCCCACCGACCAGGTCGTCGATGGTGCGGACGGCCGCGTAGGCGATCGAGAGCTCGTGCACTCCGACTCCTCTCTCATGCTCGCGGGCTCCGCAGTGAGTCCGATCCCATGCTCGCCGGCTCCGCCGTGAGTCCGAGAACCTCCTCGGGGTAAGGGAGTGCCTCCCCGGGGTGTTCCCGCGGCGGCACGTCGAGACCCCAGGAGCGCAGTTCACCGGCGGCCGCGTCGGCCAAGGCGCCGACGGCCTCGCCGATCGGAGCCGACAGCCCCAACCCGGGCGAGACGTCCTGCGGCTCGACACCCCACACGACCAGGTGCCGTGGGCTCCGGCCGCGGAAGGCGGCTGCGGCGAGGAGCTCCGCGAACCCGAGTTCGTGGACGGAGAACTTGGCCGCGAACGTCGCGTGGACGTCCGCTCCATCCAGCCGGACCAGGTCGCCGGGCGGCCTGCCGGCGGTGACGGCGTCGAGCACCAGAAGGTGTTCGACGCCCTCCAGCAGGCCGAGCAGGTGCAGGCCGAGAACGCCACCGTCGTAGATCGTGACGCTCGCGGGCAGTTCGTAGCGGCGGACGAGCTCCGCTGTCGCGGCCAGCCCTGCACCGTCGTCGCCGACCAGGATGCTGCCCAGGCCCAGCACGGCGAACCGCTCCCCGGTGTCCGGGGAACCGCCGTCCGGCCCGGCCGGCTCCTGGCCTGCCATGCCCGACTCCGTCATGGGACCACGATGATCTCGGCTGTCTTCGTCCCCCGGGCGTCGAGCACGTGGACCGCGCAGGCCATGCACGGGTCGAAGGAATGGACGACGCGCAGGATCTCCAGCGGCTTGGTCGCGTCGGTCACGGGGGTGGCGACCAGCGCCTGCTCCCAGGCTCCCCGATTCCCCGCGGCGTCCCTCGGTGATCCGTTCCAGGTCGAAGGGATGACTATCTGGTAGTTCGTGATCTTCCCCGCGGAGATGTTGACCCAGTGGCCCAGGGCACCGCGTGGCGCCTCGGTCAGTCCGTATCCGCTGGCGGTGGCCGGCCAGGTGGCCGGGTCCCACTTGCTCGTCTCGGCGATGGCGAGATTGCCGGCCGAGATGTTGGCCGAGAGCTGATCGAGCCAGGGCCCGAGCTGCTCACCGAGCCACTGGGTCTCCAGGGCCCGGGCCAGCATCCGGCCGATCGTCGAGAACAACGCGGACGTGGGTTGGCCGATCTGGGTCAAGGCATCGTCGACGAGCTGCTTGGCCCGGGTGACCCCACTGGCGTAGGCCACGGCCATCCTGGCCAGCGGGCCGACCTCCATGACGGTCCCCCCGTAACGAGGGGCCTTGCTCCAGCTGTACTTGGCCGAGGTGTTCAGGGTGGTGTACGGCGGGGTGGGACCGGTGTAGTTGGGCTGGGTGACTCCCACCGATGGGTGCACGGTGCTGCCGGAGTACCACGCCCGGGTCAGATCCTCGGTGATCTGCTGTTGATTGAGGGCCTCCACGGAAGCCAGGTTGCGGGCCCGGATGATTCCGCCAGGAATCAGCTTCACACCGGTGGCGTCCGGGAAGTCACCGACGCACAGCAGGTTGCCGACGCCCTGCCCGATCGTCGTCCACGAGGAGTAGGCCTTGGCCAGGTAGAGCAGGTCCGGCACGTAGACCTGCTCCACGAACGTTCGCATCGAGGCGGCCAGGGTCTTCATGGTCGAGATCGTCGCGGGGGTGACCGACTTGGTGTTCGTCGGGTCCAGGGGCGTCGCCATGCCGCCGACCAGGTAGGTCTGCGGGTGCGGGTTCTTGCCGCCGAGGTAGGCGTGGATCTTCACCGCATCCCGCTGCCAGTCGAGCGCCTCGAGGTAGTGCGCTGTCAAGACCAGGTTGGCCTCGGGGCTCAGCTTGTAGGCCGAGTGGCCCCAGTAACCATTCGCGAACGGTCCGAGTTGGCCGCTGGCGACGAAGGTCGCCAACTTGGCCTTGACCGAGGCGAAGTAGGCCGTGGAGTTGTTGGACCAACTCGACAGCGAGGCCTGCAGGGCGCTGGCCAGGGCCGGGTCGGCGTTCAGTGCGCTGGTGATATCGATCCAGTCCGGGCCGTGCAGGTGGTAGAAGTGCACCACGTGATCGTGCAGGTACTGCGTCGCCTCCATGATGTTCCGCATGATCCGCGCATTGTCGGGAATGGTGATCCCCAGCGCGTTCTCCACCGCACGCACCGAAGCCACGGCACTCACGGTGGTACAGACCCCGCAGGCTCGCTGGGTGAAGATCCAGGCGTCGCGCGGGTCGCGACCGACGAGGATCTGCTCCAGACCGCGATACATGGGGCTCGTGCTCCAGGCGTCGGAGACCGCGCCGGAGCCGATCTGTGCCTGGATCCGCAGGTGGCCCTCGATGCGGGTGACCGGGTCCACGACGATGGTCCCGCTGGTGGCACTGGTCGTGGTGGTCGTCCTGGCCGCGGTGGTGGTGGCCGCGGTGGTGGTGGCCGCGGCGGTGGTCGTCCTGGCCGCGGTCGTCCTGGCCGCGGTCGTCCTCGTCTCTTCGTCGTCCTCCCCCCCGCCTGTGGTGACGGTGGTCGTCGCCGTCACTGCGGTGCCGTTGAGCGCGAAGTCGGTGGGCGCGGGGTTGCTGGTCGTCCACGTTCCCTGGAACCCGAACGAGGCCGTGCCACCAGCAGGGACGCTGGCGTTGTACGAGAGGTTCGTCGCGGTGACAGAGCTGCCGGATTGCGTGACGGTGGCACCCCAGAAGGACGAGACCTTCTGACCCGCGCCGAAGGTCCAGGTCAAGGTCCAGCCGGTGAGCGCGGTCGGGGAGGCGATCTCGACGCTGGCCGTGAACCCCCCCGCCCACTGACTGACGGTGTAGGCGACGGTGGCGCCGCCCGGGAGCTGTACGGCACTGAATGGGTTGTTCATGGTTTCCTCTGGAGAGTCAAGTGACCAAGGACGGCAGGGGCCCCGACGGGTCGGGACACTGGAAGAATCGGGACCAGGCGAATCGGGACCAGGCGAATCGGGGTCACGACGCCGTGGTGGTCACCACCGGAACCGTCGTCGTTGTGGTTGTCGTCCTCGTCGTCGTGACGGCCGGGGTTGTCGTCCTCGTCGTGGTTCCTGTGGACGTCCTCGTGCTCCCTGTCGTCCTCGTCGTGCTCGTCGTGGACGTGGTCCGGGCCGTCGAAGAGGTCGACGCCGCGGTCGTCGTCGTGACCGGCGCGCCATTGCACGGCACACCGTTGAGCGCGAAGTTGACTGGCTGGGGATTGGTTCCGGTCCATGTTCCCTGGAAGCCGAAGGAAACGGTTCCACCCGCCGGGATGGTGGCGTTGTATGCCACATTCTTCGCGGAGACCGCCGTTCCGGTCTGCACGAGGGAGGTGTTCCAGGACGAGGTGACCTGTTGGCCGGCCGCGAAGTTCCAGGTCAACGTCCAACCGTTGACGGCCGCGGGGGAAGTGATGTCGACGCTGGCCGTGAAACCGCCCACCCATTCTCTGACGGTGTAGACCACCGTCGCGCCGGCGGCGGTCGTCGTGGTGGTCGTGGTGGTCGTCGTCGTGCTCTTGCGCACGTAGAACGGCGTGTTGGTGTCCCAGAACTTGCGTGAGGTACAACCGATGCAGAGGCTGCCGGCCCCTATCGGCCACGTGGTCCCGTTCCAGTTCCGCTGGTAGCAGTTCGCCTGAGTGGTCGGCCCCGAGCAACCCATGAGGACGAGGCAGTAGCCCGCGCGGTGACCGGCGTCGCCCCAGGACGAGACCATGAGCCCTTGCTCGAGGAAGGCGTGGCGTTCGCACCGTCCGGTCGCGTGAATGGTGTTCTGGTAGGCGAAGAGAGGCCGATTGTCGGCGTCCAGCGGCGGAAGCGCGTTGTTGGTCAGGTAGTAGACGATGGCCGCGACCAGGTTCAGGCCGTTCACCGGGCAGCCGGGCATGTTGACGAGGTTGGTCAGCGCCGGAACAGCCTCCCCCACACCGACCGCCCCGGTCGGATTCGGCTTCGCAGCAGCGATCCCACCGTCGAAGGCGCAGGAGCCCACGGCGATCGTGAACTTGGCGTTGGCCGTCACTCGCTGGACGAGGCTCTGGGCGCTCTCGCCACCGACGACGCAATAGGCTCCGTTATTGCCGGTCGGAATCGACCCCTCGACGACACAGACATAGCTGCCGGGCGTGGCCAGCACCTGGTCGAGCGACTGCTTCGCCTGACCACCCGCGGCCGCCATCAACGTCTCGTGGTAGTCCAGGGAGATCGTGTCGAACAGCAGCGAGGCGACGGTCGGGTCGACGCTGCGGAGAAATGATTCGGTGTCACCCGTGCAGTCCTGGAGGGAGAGCCAGACTATGGGGAGGCGGGGACTTGCCGCCACGGCCTGGGCAATCTTTCCGGCCGGCACGGCCAGGACCGCCGCCATGCTTGC
>Ga0265334_10001803_pt1 | contig 10200 bp, 6 predicted proteins | sample 42023metaG_FD_192442 | JGI IMG/M metagenome (GOLD analysis project Ga0265334, IMG submission 192442) | Rhizosphere microbial communities from Carex aquatilis grown in University of Washington, Seatle, WA, United States - 4-20-23 metaG | ecosystem: Host-associated > Plants > Roots > Rhizosphere >...
GTGGATCCGACCAACGACACGGTGCCCGTGCGGGCTCCCTTGCCGCCCGGCAGTGCGCTGCGACCGGGCCAGCTGGTGCCCCTGCGCATCGTGACCGCCGAGCTGACGGATTGCCTGGCGGCCCCGGCGGCCAGCGTCGTCCCCGGCACCGATGGCCGGAGCGCGGTGGCTGTCGTGGCCGGCGACCAAGCCACGCAGGTCGTCGTCAAGACCGGCCTGCGCGAGGGCGGGCTGGTCGCCATCGACGGCCCCGGACTGAAGGACGGCGACACAGTGGTGACTGTCGGCGCCTACGGGCTGCCAGAGAAAACCAGGATTCAGGTGGTGAATCCCTGAAACGGGTGCGCCCCGCCCGGTTCCCATGCTCCCATGAAAGCAGGTGACGTTTCCGCGCTTGGCCGCTTCGCCACCCGCCACGCGCTGTCCATCACGTTTGTGGCGGTGGCGTTGTGTCTGGCGGGCGTTATTTCCGCCTGGCGCACGCATTCAGCGGTGTTTCCGCAGACCAATTTCCCGCGCGTGGTCATCCTGGTGGACAACGGGATCATGCCCGCCGCCGAAATGATGGCCACGGTCACGCGGCCGATCGAAGAGGCGATGAAGGAGATTCCGGGGGCGGTGTCGGTGCGTTCCGCGACCAAACGCGGCACGGCGCAGATCAACGTCTTCTTCAACTGGCGCGTGGACATGGTCCAGGCGGAATTGTACGTGCTCGGGCGGCTGTCCGCCATCCGCGGTGACCTGCCCGCGACCGCCTCGACCGAGGTCTCCCGTCTGACGTTCTCCGCATTTCCGATCATCGGCATCAGCCTCACGAGCGCCCGCCGCGATCTGACAGAACTCTGGGAACGGGCCAACTACGAGCTGAAGCCCCGCTTTCTCCAGGTCCCCGGCGTCGCGCGGGTGGAGCTCACCGGCGGACACGCCCCCGAATACCATGTGGTCGTGGATCCGCTCAAGCTGCAGGCAGCCCAGCTCAGCCTGCATGACGTGAGTGACGCCCTCACGAAGAACAACCTCATCGCATCCGCGGGCCTGATCGAGGAGAACTACCACCTCTATCTCGCCACGGTGGACGGGCGCGTGCATTCGCCGGCGGAGATCGAGCAGGCCATCATCCGGGTCAGCGACGGCCATCCGGTGCAGATCCGGGATGTGGCGCGGGTCGAACGCGGGCCGGAGCCGGCCTTCACCATTGTGACGGCGCAGGGCCGCGATGCCGTGCTTTTCAACATTCACAGCCAGCCCGATGGCAGCACGCTGGATATCGCCGCGGCGCTCAAGGCGCAGGTCCAACAACTCCGGCGGGAACTGCCGCCGGACATGCACCTCGCGTTCTTCTACGACCAGTCGTCCTTCGTGAGCGATTCGGTGCGGAGCGTGTGGGACGCCGTCATCTTCGGGCTCATCCTGTCGGTGGGCATTCTCTATTTCTTCCTGAAGAACTGGGGCAGCGTGCTCACGGCCATCGTCACCATCCCCATCACGGTGCTGCTCACGTTTGTCGCCATGAATCTGGCCAACATGAGCTTCAATATGATGACCCTGGGGGGCATCGCGGCGGCCATCGGCCTGATCATCGACAATGCCATCGTCGTCGTGGAGGCGATGTGGGTGAGAATCGCCGCCGGACGACCGCGGCTGGAGGGCATCCAGGAGGCGATGGGCGAGATCCTCTATGCGCTGATCGGCTCCACCTTGACGCCAGTGGTGGTCTTCATCCCCCTGGCTTTTTTGAGCGGGGTCGCGGGTGTGTTTTTCCGCGCTTTGGCCCTGACGATGGTCGTGTCCCTGCTGGTATCGTTGGTGCTGGCACTTACGCTCACGCCGTCGCTCGCCGCCTGGCTAATGGGTGGTCGCGCCCAAGGGAGCGCAGGCGATGCGTCCGGCAGCCCGGAAGGCGGGTTTCTGCTGAAGCGGATCCTCCGCCTCTACGAAGGTGCGGTCCGCTGGGCGCTGCGACATGGCGGGCTGACGCTGGCGGGCTGCGCCCTGGTGCTGCTTGCCACGTTCCTCATCTACCGGCAGCTGGAATCGGATTTTCTGCCCGACTTCGACGAAGGCGGGTTCGTGATTGATTTCAATGCGCCGCCCGGCACCAGCCTCAGCGAAACCTCGCGTCAGCTGGACGAAGCGGAAGTCATCATCCGCGGGGATCCGGACGTGGAGGGCTATTCCCGGCGGCTCGGCACGGAACTGGGCCTGTTCATCACCGAACCCTATCGCGGCGATATTGCGGTCAAGCTCAAGCGCAGCCGCGGACATACCACGGAGGAAGTCATCGCCCGGTTCCGCCACGAATTCAACGAACGGTTCCCCGCGATCCGATGGGACTTCCCCGGGATCCTGACCGATATCATCGGCGACCTGCAGCAGACGCCCAACCCGATCGAAATCAAGCTGTTCTCGCCCGACCTGCAATGGCTGAAGCAGACCGCGCCGCGCGTGGCGGAGCAGATCAGGGCAGTGCCTGGCGTGGTGGACACCTTTGACGGCCTCACGAAGACGGGTCCGACGATCAACCTCAGGGTGCGCCCCGCCGAGGCGGAACGGTTCGGGCTCACGGCCAGCGACATCGCCGAGGCGGTGAACACCGCCCTGCTCGGCCAGGTTGCGTCACATGTCCTTGAAGGCGACCGGGTGGTCAACATCCGCGTGCAGGTCGATCCGGCGAGCGTCAATCGCACCGCCGCGCTGCGCGAGCTGCCCCTGCGCACGGCTGCCGGTGCGGTGGTGCGGCTGGATCAGGTGGCGGATATGGTCGAGGAGCCCAGCGAGATCGAACTCAGCCGCGACGACTTGCGGCAGGACGTGATCGTGTCGGCGCGGCTCGAGGGCCGCAATCTGGGCGGCGCCATGAAGGAAATCCAAGCCCGACTGAGCCGGGACCAATGGCTGCCGCCCGGGACGGTCGGATTCGGCGGCCTCTATCAGCAGCAGCAGGAGTCCTTTCGCAATCTCGTGCTGGTCCTGGTCGCCGCTATCCTGCTGGTGTTCACGGTGCTCGTCATCGAATTCCGGTCGTTCTACGAACCGGTGGCCATCGTGTTCGGGGCTGTGCTTGCGCTGTTCGGGACCGTGGCGGCGCTGTGGATCACGGGAATCACGCTCAACATTGTCTCGTTCCTCGGGGCCATCATCGGAGTCGGCATCGTTGCCAAGAACGGCATTCTCGTGCTCGACTATTTCCGGCAACTGCAGGCCGCGGGCGTCGAGCTCGTCGAAGCGCTCGTCCGGGCCGGCCACCGCCGGCTGCGGCCGGTGCTGATGACCTCGCTGGCCGCCGCGCTCGGCATGTTGCCGCTGGCCTGGGGCATCGGCGCGGGCGCGGACATGCTCCGACCCCTGGCCGTCGCGGTCATTGGCGCCCTGGTCTTTTCCGTGTTGCTCTCGCTGGTGGCCACGCCCGTGGTCTATCTCGTCCTGCTCCGGCTCTGCCGCGGATCGGCGGCTGGACCGGCCCAGGCGTGACGTCAGCGCGCCGGACCCCAGCGGCGCGTGAACGGATAGTAGATGAAGAGGGGCCGGCCCACCACGTCCTTCTCCGGCACAAATCCCCAGTAGCGCCCGTCCTTGCTGTTGCCGGAGTTGTCGCCCATGGCGAAGAAACTGTGCGGGGCGACCGTCACCGTTTCGCCGGGGGCGGCGAGCAGCCCGAGGTTGGATTCGCCGCCCGCCACACCGTTGAAATAGCCCCGGTACAAACCCACCCGGTTCGCGTTGAGATTGAAGGCGGCGGCGCCGGCAATGGGGCGCCCGTTGCGATAGAGGACCGGCGGGCGGACCTCGAGGGTGTCGCCGGGCAGGCCGACCAGCCGTTTGACGTAGTACTGGTCCGCGCCGATGTAGGCGATATGGCGCGTGCGGAAGACAAAGCCGTCGCCGACCTTGGGGCGGACGAAGTGGTAGCTGAGCCGGTCGACGAACAACTGGTCGCCCGTCAGCAGATCGAAGCGCACGATGGGATCGCCGGCGCGGACCGTCCGGCCGAGTTTCACGAGATAGACCGACCGGATGTCACCGGAACCCTCGCGCAGCTCGATCTGCGAACGGGACACCGCGCCGCGCCGGCTCGCCTGCTCGAGGAAGTGCAGGCCGTCGCTGCCGCCCAGCAGGGTCTCCTGCACCACCCGGTCGAAGTCGCCGAAATCGACCGGCACCTGCACCGTGGTCTCGACGCCGTCGACGTAGAAGGTGTACTCATGGACCTCCGTGGGAATCACGAGCCATTTGTGCGCGGGCCGGACCGTGAAGGCCACGTAGCCGCTGCCGAAGAACTTGAGGGAAATCTCGCCATCGGTCGGCGCCACCGCCTCGCGGCGCTGCGCGCCGAAGGCGATGAAACGAAAGGCCTGTCCGAGGAGGCCGGGCGCCGGCGTGCCCGGCGGCAGATTCTCGGCCGTCATGCCGTAGTAGGTCGGCCACATCGAGTTGGTCGGGATCTTGAACGGCTGGAGGAAGAAGGTGCGGACGCCCAGGACGATGATCGCCGCCACGAGCAGGAACTCGACGTTCTCGACGATGGACGACTTCGGATAGAACGCGCCGCCGATCGGCCGCAGCACGTCCTCGAGCGCGTCGATGCCGAGCTTGAGCCGGCCCGCATCGGCCCGCTGGCGGAGCATGAGCCGCAGGTCGGCGCTCTTCCGGCGGAGTTCCAGCACCCGCGCCTCCGGCAGCTGGTCGCGGCGGTAGTGGCCGACCTTGTCGGCGAGGCGCAGCCAGTTCTCCGCGTTCTCGCGCATCTTCCGCTCGTTGGACTGGAGGAAGCCGAACATGGTCAGTTGTTCTTGAGCACGCGAATGAAGGCGTCGGGCGGGATGGAGACCCGGCCGATCTGCTTCATCTTCTTTTTGCCCTCGCGCTGCTTCTCCAGGAGCTTCCGCTTGCGCGAGATGTCGCCGCCGTAGCATTTCGCGGTGACGTCCTTGCGGAACTGGCGGACGTTCGCCCGGGCGATGATCTTGCCGCCGATGGCGGCCTGCACCGCGATCTTGAACATCTGGGCCGGAATGATGTCGGCCAGCTTCTCGCAGAGCGCCCGCCCCTGCCCCTCGGCCTTCGACCGGTGCACAATGCCGGCAAAGGCGTCGACTGGCTCGCCGTTCACCAGGATGTCCATGCGCACCAGGTCCGACTCGCGGTACTCGCCCAGTTCGTAGTCCATCGAGCCGTAGCCCCGGGTCATGCTCTTCAGCCGGTCGTTGAAATCGACCAGGATCTCATTGAGCGGCAGCGTGCAGCTCAGCATGACGCGCATCGTGTCGAGCGTGGTCGTGCGCTCGCACGTGCCGCGTTTCTCCATGACCAGATTCAGGACGTCGCCGAGGCAGGTGTTCGGGATGTGGATGGACGCGCGGATCGTCGGCTCGTAGATCGCCCGGATCGCCGTGGGATCGGGCAGCTTGACCGGATTGTCCACCGTCAGGGTCTCGCCCGTCACCGTTTTCACCCGGTAGACGACGCTCGGGTACGTGGAAATGATGTCGACGTCGTGCTCGCGCCGGATGCGTTCCTGGATGACCTCCATGTGCAGGAGTCCGAGGAAGCCGCAGCGGAAGCCGAAGCCGAGCGCCACCGACGTTTCCGGCTGGAAGACGAACGCCGAATCGTTGAGCCGCAGCCGGGCGATCGCGGCCTTGAGCTTCTCGTAGTCCTGGGTCTCCAGCGGATACAGGCCGCAGTAGACCATCGGATGGACCTCGAGGTAGCCGGGCAGCATTTCCGTGGCGGGCCGGCTGGCGAGCGTGATCGTGTCGCCGATCTTGATGTCCCCCGTCGCCTTGATCGTGCTGACAATGTAGCCCACGTCGCCGGCATCGAGCGCGGGGCACGGCTCCATTTTCGGGTGAAAGGCGCCGACCTCCTTGACCTCGGCCTTCTGCCCCGTGCTCATGAGCATCATCATGTCGCCGGCCTTGATGGAGCCGGAGAACACCCGGCCGTAGGCGATCACGCCCCGGTAGGCGTCGTATTTGGAGTCGAAGACGAGCACGCGCGTCGCCGGATATTCGGTCCAGCGCGGCGACGGCACCCGGGCGACGATCGCCTCCAGGATCTCGTCGATGCCGATCCCGGCCTTGCCGCTGGCCAGGATCACCTCCTCGGCGGGGATGGTCAGGATGTCCTCGAGCTGGCGGGTGCAGAGTTCGAGGTTGGCGCTCGGCAGGTCGATCTTGTTGATGATGGGGATGACCTTGAGCTTCTGGGCGAACGCGAGGTGGGCGTTGGCCACGGTCTGCGCCTCCACGCCCTGGGCGGCGTCGACCAGCAGGAGCGCGCCCTCGCACGCCGCCAGCGACCGCGAGACCTCGTAGGAGAAGTCCACGTGGCCGGGGGTGTCCATGAGGTTGAGCTGGTAGACCTTTCCGTCCTTGGCCGGATAGGTCATGGTCACCGGATGCATCTTGATCGTGATGCCCCGCTCCTGCTCGAGGTCCATCGAGTCGAGCATCTGGTCCTTCATCTCCCGCAGGGCGACCGTGTGGGTGTGCTCAAGCAGGCGGTCGGACAGGGTCGTCTTGCCGTGGTCGACGTGGGCGATGATGCAGAAATTGCGTTTGAGGGATACGTCCATGCGGGGCGCCGCGCCGGTCAGGTTTCCGGTCCGCGGTGCAGGTAAACGGTCAATGTGGTGCCGGCGCCAGGCGCTTTCAAGCGGCTAAATCGGCGAACTCCGCGTAGCTGCGCACCCGCCAGGCGCGGTCGGTGCGGCGGGCGAGCCCCGCGAGCACGGCGCCCGGCCCGAGTTCGATGAATTCCGTCGCGCCGGCGGCCGCGGCCGCGCGCATGCAGTCCTCCCAGCGCACGGGCGAGACGATCTGACGGACGAGCGCCGCCCGGATCGCGGCGGGTTCCGCGACCGGCCCCCCGGTAGTGTTGCTGAAGACGGTCAGGACGGGCGCGGCCACCGCGATCGGCTCCAGGAAGGCGGCGAACGCCGCGCGCGCCGGCTCCATCAGCCGGCTGTGGTAGGCGCCGGCCACGTTCAGCGGGATGACCTTGCGCATGCCCCGTTCGCGGGCCGCGGCCACCGCGGCACCGACCCGGTCCCGGTCGCCCGAGATGACGATCTGCCCGGGGCAGTTCAGGTTGGCCACTTCCACGTCGAACTCGCGGCAGAGCGCGTCGACCGCCGCCCGCTCCTCGCCGATGATGCTCGCCATCGTCCCGCTCGTCTGTTCGCAGGCCGCCTGCATCAGCCGGCCGCGCTCGCCGACGACACGGAGCCCGGTGGCGAAATCGAAGGCGCCGGCCGCGGCCAGGGCGGTGATCTCGCCGAGGCTCAGGCCGAGGGCCATGGCCGGCTCGCCCGCTCCGCCCTTCTCCCGCAGGGCCGCGAGCAGGGCCAGGCCGTGCACGTAGAGCGCCGGCTGGCACACCCGCGTCTGGGTCAGCTCGGCCTCCGGACCCTCGAAGCTGACCCGCTTCAGGTCCCAGCCGAGGACGCGGTTGGCCTCGTCGTAGAGGGCGCGGGCGCCGGGCGAGTTCTCGTAGAGCGACCGGCCCATGCCCACTTTCTGGGCGCCCTGGCCGGCAAAGAGGAGTGCGGTTGGCATGGCGGAGAAACGGCGGTTAAACCGGTCCGCCGGCCAAAAACCAAGCCTGAAAACGCCGCGCGCGCCCCGCCCCGGGCGGGGTCAGGTGCTGAAGATGCCCTTGAGGTTCATGTCGAGGGCTTGCGGGTTCGGCGAGAACCGCAGGCCGTCGGCCCGGCTGATCTTCGCGGCCTTGACCAGCCGGTAGAGGTCCTTGTTGAAGGACCGCGACCCGGAATCGTCACCCGTCTCCAGCAACTGCTGGATCCGGTCGAACTGCCCCTCGACGAGCAGATTGCGCACGGTGCTGTCGGCCACGAGGATCTCGAACGCGGCGTAGCGGCCGCCGCCCTCGAGGGCGGGAATCAACTTCTGGCAGATGAACCCGCGCATGGAGTTGCCGACCTGGCGGCGCGCCTGCGCGATCTGTTCGGGCGGGAAGAATTCGAAGAGGCGCGTCAGCGCCTGCTGCACCGTGGCGGCGTGCATCGTCGAGAAGACCAAGTGGCCGGTCTCGGTGGCGGAAATGGCGGTCTCGAACGTCTCCTTGTCACGCATCTCGCCGATGAGGATGATGTCGGGGTTCTGCCGCAGCACCGCGCGGATCGCCAGGGGGAAGTCGGGCACGTCGAGGCCCACCTCGCGCTGCTCGAAGACCGACTTGTCGTCGGTGAACGTGAACTCGATCGGGTCCTCGATCGTGACGATGTGCCGGTCGAGGTTGTGGTTGATCCAGTTGAGCATCGCCGCCATGGTCGAGCTCTTGCCCGCGCCGGTGGCGCCGCAGAGCAGGAGGATGCCGTCCTTGGACTGGGCCAGCTTGATCAGCGGCGCCGGATCGAGATTGAGGTCCTCAAAGGTCGGCGGCCGGCTCTTCACGTACCGGAAGACGATGCTGGCGGTGCCGCGCTGGCGGAAGGCGTTGACGCGGAAACGCCCCAGGTTCTCCGCGGAATACGCATAGTCCACCTGGGCATCGCGCTCCCACATCTCGTGGAAATTCCGCGGCAGCGACGCTTCGATGAAGGCCACGACCATGCCGCCCGGCACCGGGTCCATGTCGATCGGCTTGAGCTTGCCGCTGATGCGCAGGTACGCGGGCTTGTTCGACTTGATGACGATGTCGCTCGCTCCGGCGTCCACGGCCAGTTTGAGGATATCACGGAAAACCTCGACGGGATCCATAAAGGAGGTGCGATTGGGATGATCGGTTAAAAAAGTATGTGCTTTTCTACCGGGGTCTGTATTGGTCAGCAAGGCTGCATCCCAACCTTTCTTCTAATTAAATATGAAGTTGCGTCCCCTGACCGGCACTCTCACGGCCCTGGTGACCCCGATGCGGCGCCAGCAGGTTGCCTTTGACGATCTGCGCGCCCTGGTCGAATTCCAGCTCAGGGGGGGCATCGACGGCCTGGTGCCGGTGGGGTCGACCGGCGAATCGTCCACGCTGTCGCATGCGGAGCACATGGACGTCGTCCGCTGCGTCATCGAGGCGGCCCGGCACCGCGTGCCGGTCGTGGCCGGGACGGGCTCGAATTCGACGCGCGAGGCGCTCGAGCTGACCCGCGCGGCCCACGAGGCCGGCGCCGACGCCATGCTCCTGGTCGCCCCCTACTACAACCGGCCGACCCAGGAGGGCCTGTTCCGCCATTTCGCGCAGGTGGCCGAGGCCACCGACCGCCCGATCGTTCTCTACTCGATCCCGGGCCGCTGCGGCGTCGAGATCGGCGTGCCCGTCGTCGCCCGCCTGCGCGCCAAGTATCCGCATGTTTGTTACATAAAGGAGGCCGGCGGCTCGGTGGACCGGGTCGACCAGCTCAAGCAGGCGCTGGGCGACGACCTCACGGTCCTGAGCGGCGACGACTCCCTCACCCTGCCGTTCCTGGCGGTCGGGGCGGAGGGCGTCATCAGCGTGGCGTCCAACCTGCGGCCGCGCGAGGTCGGGCGCCTGGTGCGCCTGGCCCGGGCGGGCGATTTCCGCCGGGCCGGCCGGCTGCACCGGCGGCTCTATCCGCTGTTCAAGGCGCTGTTCGTCGAGACCAACCCGGCGCCGATCAAGGCGGCGCTGCACGAGGCCGGCCTGATCGGCTCGCCGGAAGTGCGGCTGCCGCTGTGCGAACTGAACCCGGCCAGCCTCGCCACCCTCCGGGGCGTGATGGCCGCCCTCGCCTGAGGACCCACCATGCCCCTGACCATCCTCCTCAATGGCGCCCGCGGCCGCATGGGCCGCGCCGTGGCCGCCGCCGCCGCGGAGCTGGGTGTGCGGGTCGGCGCGGCGGTCGACATCGGCGACGATCCGTCCGCGGTCGCCGCGGCGTGGGACGTCATCGTTGACTTCAGCACGCCGGCCGCCACCGCGGCCATCCTCCGCCTCGCCGCCGACCGGCGGAAGCCGATCGTGATCGCCACCACGGGCCACGCCCCGGCCGACCTTCCGGCCCTGCGCGCGGCCGCCGCCGCCGTGCCCTGTGTGTGGACCGCCAATTTTTCGGTCGGCGTCAACCTGCTCTTCCACCTCACGCAGGTGGCCGCCGGGGTCCTCGGCCCGGAGTACGACGCCGAGATCGTGGAGATGCACCATCGCCTCAAGAAGGACGCCCCGAGCGGGACCGCGCAGCAGCTGCTGGAGATCATCCAGCAGGCCCGTCGCGCCGGTGCCGCG
>Ga0265334_10001807_pt1 | contig 10191 bp, 10 predicted proteins | sample 42023metaG_FD_192442 | JGI IMG/M metagenome (GOLD analysis project Ga0265334, IMG submission 192442) | Rhizosphere microbial communities from Carex aquatilis grown in University of Washington, Seatle, WA, United States - 4-20-23 metaG | ecosystem: Host-associated > Plants > Roots > Rhizosphere...
GCTGGTGCCGAAGCTTTCGGAGCCGGGAGTACCGGCGCCAAGATACTGAGCCGAGGGCTCTAACGAACAAGTGTTAGGGACAGCCGTATAGGAGCAAGTGTAGGAAGTGGTGCTGCCGTTATTGACGCCGCCGACGGTCATGCCGAACTTTTCCGTGCCGGCAATGAAAGGAGCTTGAACTGGGCCGGCGGCGTTGATACAGGGGTCGGTGAAGGTATTAGTGACGGCGTTACAAGTAGCGCCGCTGATGCGCATCGTGCCCTGATGGTTAGTGCCGGATTGCTGGACGGCGTCGTAGGATATAGAACTGCCAGTTAAGGCGTTGGTACGCATCATGGCCACGCCGTTTAGATTATCTCCGCCGTTGGTTGGAAACGGCGATACATTAACGGTTGAAGTATCTAGTGTGCCGATGTTTAGAGAGGTGCCGGAGATGCCGGAGCAATCCGTAGCAATGAGCGTCGTAGTATCATCTACGGTAGTTGAACCTACACAAAACTGCAGAACTTCAGCCACAGCCGCACTGGTGGAAAGAGTCTGGACCACGGCCGCGGCGGTAGTACCGGCATCAGTTAAACTGCCTAGTGTCCAGGTATTAGTTGTGTAGGTAGTGATGCCGACATAAAACGAGCTGTTGGCGGTTGAGGGGTTCTTGATGGTGTTGAAGGTTATGGTTCTGGAGGTGGCGGTCTGGGAGGTGGCATCGGTGCGCTTAGCGCACAGCACGTTGGCCGAGGCGGTGCAGTCATTAGCGCCGGTCAAATCGGTGGCGAAGTTGGTGGCGCCCTGCCAGCCGGATTGGCTAACCCAGGCGGCATTAGTAAAGCCGTTACCGGCGCCGGTCATGCCGGTAGGGGCAGTACAGGTACCGCCGGGGTAGCTGCCGATAGCCGTGGTGCAGGCCCGGAATTTTAAGCCCTGCACCTGAGCGGTGGATGGAATCGTAAAGGTAAAAGTGTAGCTAACATTGCTGGCGCTGGGTACGCCGGAGCTAATAGTCAGAGACCGGGAAGTTATTTGCCCGGCGGCGCTGGCGCTGCCGCCAATCAATGGCAATAAGCCAATGGCAATCAGAGCAAAGGCTAGGAGTAAAAAGACTAACCTTTGCCAGGATTTTTTAGCCAATAAATTATAGTTAATCAAGCCGCTCCCTGGTCCACTTTTTTATTATTCAAGTACAATAACGCTCACTATAGGTATAGCATGAGCGTTATTAGAGTTCAAGTTGCGGAACAGGGTTTATTAGGGGGTTAGTAGGTCGGCACGGCGATAAAATCGGACTGGGCCGTGTAGGTACCGAAAGGCGTGGTGATTGAAGGGGTGGCGGCGAATTTTAAGATTAGGGCCTCGTCGTCGATGGCGGCGGTGGAGCTGGCGATTTGAGTCGAGGCGCCGGATTCCACCCAGGCAAAGCCGTTGCCAGCACCGTAGGCTTCGGTGCTACCGGAAATCCCTTGGCCTAGGTAATTGTTAGATGGCTTGAGGCTACAGGTGTCGCCGGGAGGTGTTCCGTATGTACAGGTGTATGAAGTGGTACTGCCGCTATTAACCCCGGCAACCGTCATGCCGAACTCTTCGACGCCGGCCGTAAAGCTGCCCTGGACGCCGCCGGCGGCGTTAATACAGGGGTCGGTAAAGACATTGGTGACGGCATTGCAGGTCTGGCCGGCAATGCGCAAAGTGCCTTGGTGGTTAGTGCCGGATTGCTGGATGGCGTCATAGGAGACTGAGGTGCCATTTAAGGCGTTGGTTCGGATCATAGCTACGCCGTTTTGGTTGTCGCCGCCGTTGATGTTGACCGGCGATATATTGATGGCCGAAGTGTCTAGGGTACCGATGTTCAAAGATGTGCCGGATACGCCGCTGCAGTCACCGGCCACGCTGGTGGTGGTGTCGTCTACGGTAGTCGAGCCGACGCAGAACTGCAGAACTTCAGCTACAGTGGCGTTGGCGGTCAAGGTTTGGACTACGGCGCTGGCGGTAGTACCGGTATCAGTTATGCTACCGAGTGTCCAGGTATTGGTAGTGTAGGTATCTATGCCAACGTAAAAGGCAGTGTTAGCTGTTGAGGGGTTTTTGATGGTATTGAAAACAATGCTGCGGGAGGTAGCGGTTTGGGCTGTGGTATCGGTACGCTTTACGCAAAGGATGTTGGCCGAAGCGATACAGTTGTTGGCGCCAACAGCGTCTACCGCAAAGTTGGTAGCGCCCTGCCAGCCGGTCTGACTAACAAATGCCGCGCTAGAAAAGCCGTTGCCGCCGCCGGTCATACCGGTTGGCGCGGTACAGGTGCCGTTGGTATAAGTACCGACAGCCGTAGTACAGGCAATAAATTTAATGCCTTCCACCTGAACTGTGGAGGGCACGGTAAAACTAAAGGTATATGTGACGTTGGTAGCGCTAGGCACGCCGGAGCTGGTAGTCAGCGACCGGTTGGTTATCTGAGCGGCATTAGCTCGGCTGGAAGCCAGCAACGGCAGTACAGACATTGCCAGCAATACGATAGCCGCCAAAAGCAGCGGGGCTTTGTATAAGTGCCGGCGTGTGAAAGATTTTCTTTTCTTCATTTATATAGATTGTATTTTTGTTTTTTAAACTACTGAAGTCAATTTATACCATAAGCATTGATTAGTAAATAGTATTCATGAAAAGTTATCCACAGCTATTCCAACTCAATACGTAGCAACTATTACTAAATCGTGGGCCATGGTGTAGTTACCGGCTGGGGTTAGCAGGCTAATATTAGCTATGTAGGAGATAGTGAAATCGGTTAGGCCCCAGCCACTACTGCCGCTAGGGGTCTGGGCGATGATGTCACCGACGTGATACTTATATTGATTGGCCGTATTATAGCCGGCCGCCGCCACACCGGTAGCAAAGCTGCCGTTGGGTTGGGGAGACGGGTCGGCACCAAAGTTAGCCGGGAGGGTGTTGTGTACCAAATTGATACCGAACTGTTCGGTGCCGGGCGAAGATGCGCCCAGGCTCATAGCCGCCAGCGTGTGGCTGGATGCGCCGGAGGTGTAGGTCGGCGGCTGGCTGACGGTTTGAACGGTGTAGCCGGTATCTATGTATGCTCGAACGTGAAAAGTGGCATTGCCGGTATTGGCCGAGTTGGCGTCCAGGGTGCCCAAATTCACGGTGGTAGAATCTATCTGCATTTCTAAGAATGGCTCGTTGGGCGTTAGGAAGCCGGAGTAAGCTTTATAGTTAGTACTGGCGTAATTACCCACGCCTAAGCCGCCAGCGCTGACACTGGCGCTGTAATTAGAGCTGGACTGGCCGGTATCACCGCCGGAACCGAAAATCAGCTCATTGGCTTTGTAGTTACTTGAGGAGTACTGCGCCAAACCGAGTTTTGGCACCAGCACGACTATCAGCGCTACTATTCCCGCCAGTAAACTTAACCGTTTCATACTATTTTAGGTTAGAGGGTTTTGAAACTGCTGGCAATATTTAGCAGGCTATCGGGCTGCGGCGCCAGGCCTAAGTCTTTATAGGTAATCACGAACTGAATCGGTGTGCCGTTAGGCCGCTTTAAATCAAGCTGGTAGTCGCCGTTAATCTCGCCCAAGACCACTGAATATTGCGGCGAGTCCGGATCGCACAGCATGGTGGCATTGTCGATTATGACCTCTTTTTCCTTATGGAGCTCGCCTTTGGCATACTGGCTAACGCACGGCGCGGAGACGCTGGTGGCCTGAAAACTATTGTTGTTGACGATTCTAACCGGCAGCACCCGGGGCACCGCCAAATACAGCGGAATCGGCACCTGATTTTCATAAATAATCATTTCATCCTCTAGCACATTCTTGCGGAACTTGTGATAGACCCGCTTTTGCGGGGTGCTGTTGTTCTTGTCCACTACCCAGGTGCCGGTATCTTGGAACTGAAAATAAGTATCGGTAAAGGTGGTTTTGTTATCTGTAATCTCGGTATTTTGGACGGCCGACACCGGGCTGGCGTCCTTATTATTGCGCAGGCCGGAATATATAAAGAAGGCAATCACCCCGGCGGCAATAATAAAAGCGCTAATCAACAACAAGTAGCGCCGGAAGCTGCTGTAGTGCGAGCGTTTTACCGGTTTTTTATAAACATATCCGCTGGCCATACCAAGATTATACCGTGCCCGCGGGGTTCGGCCGCGTGTTAAATTGCAACAAACCGGTTACGACTATATTATATGTAAAGAGTTAATAAGATATAAATCATGCCAGACGATAAAACAGCACCGAAGCCGGCTGACAGGCCGCCGGCCGCCACCACCCAACCGGCGGCCGATAGTTTAGAGCCGACCGCTCCCAACCCGGTCCAGGCGCCGAAACCAGCGGCAGTGCCCGACGCCAAGACCAGCGGGCCAATCAAAAAAGCCCTGACGATAGTCAATATCTATATGGCCATCTTTATCTTGGTGGTATTGGCGGCGGCGGCAGTAGTATACGTTAGTATCAAACCGGCTAAAGTTGATACCACAACTCCGCTAGGCAAGCTGAGCGATCAGCAACTATCCGCTCTAAAAACCAATTCCACGCTGGTGGGCGACCCTAAACAGACCCTGGACATCCAGAGTAATACCATCTTAGAAGGCCAGGTGCTAGCCAGGAACGACTTAAACGTCGCCGGCAGCTTAAAAGTCGGCGGCGCTCTATCACTGCCGGCCATAACCGTTACCGGCAGCGGTAATTTTGCCCAGATTGGCACCACCGGGGCTTTGAGCGTTGGCGGTGATGCCGACCTGCAAGGCCAGCTAACGGTCCGCAAAAACCTAAATGTTAGCGGCACGGCCAGCTTTGGCAATTTATCAGTGGCTACTCTTAGCGTCACCTCGCTTCAGGTCAAAAATGATTTTTCGTTGTCTAAGCACATAGTGACCAGCGGCGGCACGCCCGGCCGGACTAACGGTACGGCGCTGGGCAGCGGCGGCACGGTGTCAGTTGGCGGCACCGATACTGCCGGCACGGTGTCGATTAACACCGGCGGCAGCCCGCCGGCCGGTTTATTCGTAACCATCACTTTCACCCAAAAATTCGCCACTACGCCGCACGTTGTTATAACTCCGGTGGGCTCATCGGCCGCCGGATTGCAATACTACATCAACCGTGATGCCAACGGCTTTTCTATCGGCACTCTAAACGCCCCGCCCAGCAGTGCTAACTTTGCTTTTGACTACATTGTAATTGAATAAATACTTAACAAGTTAAGTATTTTCTAAACGTCTAGAAAGACCCGGACGAAATCGGCTTTAACGTGCATGATTCCCCGGTTAATCGGCATTTTAAAATCTTCTTTGCCGTCAGTGCGCACCACCACGTCGCCGGGTTCCAGTAGCGATATGAAGTTATGGTGCTGGGCCAGCACGTCGAACGGACCCACCTTATTAGAAGCAGTTACGCTGTTGGCCAGGCCGTCATAATAAATTTTGAACGGCGCGTAAATTTTAACCCGCATACCGGTGGCGGTATTAGGCGGTTTGGCTTTGGACATTGGAGTTTAGAATCTTTTCTACACCTTTTAGGGTTTCTTCACGGCTGGAATACTCGCCTTTTTTGTTGGTGAATATTTCCGACACGAACATGCTTTGCGAGAAGTATTGGATGAGCTCTTTGGCTTTGGCGAAATCGCTACGGTCGGCCGGCGACAGTTCTGATTCACCAATGATGGCGATGATATTTTTGAGTGATTCGTGCTTTTGCAGCAGAGCCTGGACCTCGACACTAAGATTATAGTGGCGATCGCCGACGATATCCGGGCTCAGCAAGCTGGAGGTGGTTTTAATCAAATCAACCGATGGACGGATGCCTTGCTCGGCAACTTTACGGGACAGCACGATGGTGCCGTCCAACTCGTGCTGAATCATCTGTACTGCCGGGTCGGATAAGTCGTCGGCCGGGACGTATATTGTTTGGATCGATGTGATTGAGCCGTTTTCGTTGGAGCTTAAGCGGTCCTGTAGAATCTTCACGTCGCTGAAAATGGTGGCCTCGTAACCGCCCTCGTTCGGGATTTGGCCCAAGATGGTGGCCATTTCGTTATGAGCCTGGATGTAGCGGTACATATTGTCGGCGAAGAACAGAATGTCTTTCTTCTCCTCGTCGCGCATGTATTCGGCAGAGGCCACTGCTGACATGGCAACCAGCACGCGCTGGACCGGGTTCTGGTCCATTTGCCCGAAGAACATGCAGGTACTCTTTAATAGGTCGTCTTCTTTCAATGTTTCATAAAGTTCGTGGCCCTCGCGAATGCGCTCACCGATACCGGCAAAGAAGCTCAGGCCCTGCCCGGTTTTGGCAATATTGTGAATCAGCTCCATCGTCAGCACCGTCTTACCGACACCGGCGCCGCCGATAATACCCATTTTGCGGCCTTTAACGAACGGGGTAAAGAAATCGATGACTTTAAGGCCGGTCTCCAGAATCTCGTATTTGGCGGCTTTAAAAGAGGTGCTGTGGCCCGGCAGTTTGAGAATATTTTTGAACTTGGTTTGGGCGGTGACCTGCAGCGGCAAGCCGTCCAGCGGCTGGCCCAGGGCGCTTAAAACCCGGCCGACAGTTGGCTGGCCGACCGGGATTTCGACGCCCTTCATAGTGCGTTCGGCCAGCATATTCTTCTGCAGCGATACATCCGAATTAACGTTCAAGCAGACCGCAATATTGCCGGGTATTAGGTGGTCCACTAACAATAGGCCGCGCTTGGGGCTGGCCGCCACCAGCAATTCGCCAATACCAGGAACTTCTTCGTCAAACTGGACGTTGACCACCAGTTCGCGAATCGAGCGAATCGATCCGGTGCTCATACTACTGCCTTCCTTAGGCCGTTAATTACCTCTTTGAGGCGTTCGTCTTTTTCGTGGCGCTTGGCCCGGTTAAACATCAGCGAGACATCACTCAAGGAGTCTTGGGCGCGTTCTTTAGCGGCGCTCATAGCCCGAAACCGGCTGGCATACTGGGCCAGTTTGGATTCCAAAATCACTTCGCTCAACGTAATCTGCATCATCGAGCGTTCCAGGTGACCAACCACCGCATAAGCGTCCGGTTCGAAAATGTAGTTGCTCTCATCGATAATCTCTTCGCCGGGCGCCACGCTGCTGCCGCGCTCCATTACAGCTTTGCTAAGACGGATACTCTGGATACTTTGTGACATCAGCGATTTGTACTGCTGGTAATAGACTACCGTGGAGCGGTATTTTTGGACTTCGGCGACTAGCGGTTCGGTGTTAATATTCAAGTATTTTTCGGGCGTCCTAAAGCTGCGCACATAGGAAATACCTTTTTGGGCCAACTGGACGGCACCGTGGTGGCCGATAATTAAAATGGCTTTTTTATTGGGGTCATAACTTTTGATGGCTTCGGCTACCAAACGTTGGTCGATGTCGCCGCTAAAACTGCCTTCGGAAGTTATCAGCACCATTAGTTCTTTGTTGATGGCTTCTTCTTCTTTGCCGCCGCGGCCAAAATGGAACAACTCGTCAACCCGCAACTGGCTGTAAATTCGCCATAAGTCACCAAAGAATTCCTGGCTCATCAAGACTTGTTCGCGGATTTGGGCGATACGGGCGCTGGCGATACCTTCAAAAGCGCTAGTCAACTCTACCATCGTGCTCATGGTTTCTTTTTCTATAGCCAGTTCGTTTGAGCCTATCATGCGGCGGCTCCAACTTTGACGGATTGCTGAATCAGTTGAGCTTTGGCGGCTTCGAAATCGGCGTCTTGTTTGATGCCTTTTGATAATTCCAAAGCCTGCTTTTTCAAGACCGCAACATCGATAATGCTAGAGGTAACGGTTTCTAATACGACGGCCATCATTAGTTGTTGGGCAACCACATTATAAGTTTCACCAGGCGCTTGGATGAACAGCTTGCGCAACCAGTTACCGCGCACAATGTCGGCCTTGGCCGAATCGGCCAACTCGGCGCCGAAGTGCGAGAATTCCTGGGCCTGAGTATAGGCCGCTAGGGCCTTAAGTGTAACCGAGTTTTGGTCTTTTTGGCGGTTGTTATAGCCGCGGGTACCGACACGAGTAACGCTTAGCCCGGTGTTTAGGGCCGGGCGGATGCCGTCGCGGAAGATTTTCATATCTAAAATCCATTGTCCGTCGGTAATCGACATAACGTTAGTCGGCAGGAAAGAAGTGATGTCGCCGCCGTCGGCGGTAACCAGCGGAATAGCCGTCAGGCAGTGATGGTTAGCTTTTAGGCGGCCGGCACGTTCTAGCAACGAGGAGTGGGCGTGGAAAATATTACCGGGATAAGAGTCGCGGCCAGGGCTGGTGCCCGACAACAGGGCGATTTCGCGATAAGCCTGGGCGTGGGTGCTCAAATCGTCATAAATAATTACGGTGTCTGTGCCCTCTTTTTGCCACAAGTATTCGGCCATGGTACAGCCGACGTAAGGCGCCAGGTAACTTAGTGCCAAAGATTCAAAAATGTTAGATACCACGACGATGGCTTTATCCAAAGCGTGGTTATCGGTTAGCCGGTTGAGTAGAATGTCTACGTCGGCCCGCCGCTTGGCAATCAGCACATAAACCACAATCTGGTCAGTGTCACGCTGGTTGATGGCAATTTGCGTCGATAATGTGGTTTTGCCGGATTTACTTTCGCCCAGTAGCGCCAAACGTTGGCCGCGGACAATCGGGAATAGCGCGTCAATCGAAGTTACACCGGTTTCCATCTGGGTTTCCAGCATTTCGCGGGCGTAAATCGGCGGCGCGTCGTTAAAAACCGGCCAAGCGTCGGCGGCGGCAATCGGGCCTTTGCCGTCCAGCGGCTGGCCAGTTACCGATACTACCCGCCCAACGAACTCTTTGCCGACTTTGGCCAGCAACTCAGTGTGCTGCAGCACCGCCAGGGTGCCGACCTTTAGGGTGACACTGCCCAAGTGCATAATTATTAGCCTGTCTTCTAGGATGTGGTGCACGTAGCCCTTGGAGCCGTCTTCAAACACTACCAGTGCGTGGCTGTTTATCGGCTGTAGGCCTTTGACTTCAATCAAAAAGCTGTTGACCGAAATTACTTCGCCGACTGGTTTTCCGGCATCAGCTAAACGCTTAAAATTCTTAGCGGCGTCAGCGTCCATCAACCGCTCCGGCAATCATTTTTAGCAACAGCGGCTGGCTTTTTTTGAGGCTGGCCCGCAAGCTCATATCAAAAGTTTTATTGGCGGTGCGTAAAAAACAGCCGGCCGCGACCGACGGCTGCAGGCCAACTTGAATAAGCGCCTGGGGGTGAATATTTGCCCTTACCCAAGTTACTAGTTTTTCCATGGCCTTGGGCGACGCCTCGGTAGCAAAACTGATATGAAGTACTGGCGCTTGCTCATAAATCCGCTTTAGCTCTTGGGCCAATTTTTGACGCAGATCTTCATCTAGAAGGTTAATGTCGTTTTCTTTGGCCAGCTGGTTGAGCGTTTGGCTCAATTTAGGCGTTTGCATTGCAGTGCCGGGCTGCCGGGCCTGGGCTTCCACAAAAAAATCATTCAAGCTGATAAGTTCCCGCTCCAGACGGGCGACATCGGATGGGCCGACGACCAGGTTGGATATTTTAAGTACTGCCACGTTTAATATCCTCTACGATAGCTTGCCGGTTAGCCTGCATCTCGCCCAAAATAAAGTCCATCTGGTCGGTTAAATCAATCTGGTTGCCAATAGCCTGCAGTACGTAGTGGTTAACAATCTCGGCCATTTCGGTCTCAAACCGAGCCACTAGCCGTTCTTTTTGGGTATCAGTTTCAGACTTCATCTGTTGCTCCAAAAATTGGCGCTGCTGTTCAATCGTCGCTACGGTTTTCTCGATGGAGTCCAGGGCGATTTGTTTGGCGTCAACAATCGACTGTTCGTATTTTTTGAACTCTTCCTGCAGGGTACGAGTAATCTCGGCCCGCATGTAATCGTTCAGCTGGGTAGTGGTTTGGCGTAAATCTTGCTGCAAAAACATGGCGTTTTCGCCCAGGATTTTTTCAAAGTGCAGGCGGCCGCGATTGCGCAGTTCTTCGCGGAATTCGGTATTAAAAATATGTTCCACGTCTTCGCGGGCAACATCGGTCAACTGGTCATGCAATGGAGCTTTGGCTTTAGTCTTAGAGCCGCCGGCTTCCAGTTTCCAGGCCAGCCAAATAAAGGCTGCGCTGGCTGCTAGCAGCGATCCGACGACTAAAATTAACCCACCAGTATTCATTTTTGTTTATCCTATATTCT
>Ga0265334_10001809_pt1 | contig 10187 bp, 10 predicted proteins | sample 42023metaG_FD_192442 | JGI IMG/M metagenome (GOLD analysis project Ga0265334, IMG submission 192442) | Rhizosphere microbial communities from Carex aquatilis grown in University of Washington, Seatle, WA, United States - 4-20-23 metaG | ecosystem: Host-associated > Plants > Roots > Rhizosphere...
CTCGGCATGCCCTTACGCCGGGCGGTCGATGAGAGGGGCGGGTTATACGGAACCGGCAAGGATTTGCAAGCGCCTGGATGTGCAGGCAAACAGGGCCCATGAAAATCCCCCGGACCCTGCTGCATCGGCTGCGCGTCGCCGACATGGTGCTGTTCTACCCGGCCCTTCTCCTCGTCATCTGGGGGGAGCTGGCGCCCCAAGTCCCCGATGTGTTCGAACAGGCGAGCGATAAGCTCCTGCATTTCATCGCTTATTTCGGTCTGGCCGGGATGGCCGCGGTGGCCTGCAAGGGGCGGAAGGGAGCCGTGCTGGCGGTTATCGCGCTGATGGCCGTGGGTGGCCTGCTGGAGATCGTTCAGGGCTTCGTCGGCCGGGATGCATCCATCTATGATGAGCTTGCAAACATGGCAGGCGCGCTCACGGGCGGCATTGCCGCGCGCGCTCTTGTCGAGGCGTTGAGCCGATGGTTTACCTGATGCCTGCGGGGCCGGGAGGGGACATATGAAACTGTTCGAAGAGTTCCAGAAATTCGCGATGCGCGGCAACGCCATCGATCTGGCGGTCGGCGTCGTGGTGGGCGCGGCCTTCACCGGCATCGTCAATTCGCTGGTCAAGGACATCATCAACCCGCCGCTTGGGCTGCTCCTGGGCGGGATCGATTTTTCCAATTTCTTCGTCGTGCTCAAGGGGGCGGCGGGACCATATCCGACGCTCAAAGCCGCGCAGGACGCGGGTGCGGTGACGCTCTCTTATGGGTTGTTCATCAATGCGGTGATCAATTTCGTGATCGTTGGTTTCGCCCTGTTCCTGGTGGTGCGCCAGCTCAACCGGCTGACCACGCCCAAGCCGGCCGAAGCGGGCGAGCCTCCGCCTCCCCCGCCCCCGCCGGAAATTCAGCTCCTGACCGAAATCCGCGACTTGCTGAAAGACGCCAAGCCAAGCCAATAATTTCGCCCCGGCTCAGATGATTTGCAGAATGCCGAAGGCAAGCGCGGACACCGCCATGATGGTGTAGACGCCGATCCGGGTCGAAATCAGCAGCCCCGTCGCGACAACAGTGGTGAATATCTGGAGCGCATTGACATGGGCCGCCTGCAGCACGGCGAGTGCGCCCGCGAACACCAGCCCGACGGCCACCGGCATCAGCCCACGCTCGAGCGCCGTCCGTAACGGCGATTCCTTGGTCGCGTGCCACCATCTGACCGCCGCATAGACCACCAGCGAGGACGGTACATAGCAAGCGTCCCCACCACCGCGCCGACGAACCCAGCCACCTGCCAGCCGATCAAGGCCGCGATCAGCGTGCTCGGGCCGGGCGCTGCCCGCGACAGCGCGAAAATGTCGGCGAATTGCGGGCCCGTCATCCAATGCTGCACGTCTACGACCTGGTGCTGCATGTCGGCGATGATCGCCTGGCCGCCGCCGAACGACATCAGCGACAGCGGCGCAAAGACCAGGAAAATCCCGAGCAGCCGGTTCATTCGGGCTCGCTGTTCCTGGCCGCGTACCATTCGTACCCGACGCTGAACGGCGCCAGAATCAGCACCACCGGAATCATGGACAGGTGCATCACGCCGACCGTGGTGAACAGCGCCATCCCGACCAGGATCGGAACGGGGCGCCTGATCTTGCGCGCCAGCTTCACCCCGATGGAGAGCGACATGCCGACGCCCACGGCAGCGAGGCCGGCCAGCACCGCATGCGCAACCGCCGAGTTGCCGTATTGGCGATAGAGGAAGCCCAGAAACAGCAGCACCACGAAGGGCGGCCCCACCATGCCGACGACGGCCGCGAGACCCCCGATCCCGCCCCGGAGCTGCGAGCCGACATAAATGGACAGGTTGACCGGGTTGGCGCCGGGCAGGACCTGGGCCAGCGTAAGGGCGGTGACGAAGTGATCGTCGTCCATCCATTTGCGCCGCTCCACCAGCTCGCGATAGAGCCAGGCTGCGGTGCTGCCGCCGAAGCTGGTGATGCCGACGCGAAAGAACACGCCCATCAGCTCCAGGAGCGGAATGCGGCGGTCGGCAAGGCCGGGTTCTGGATCCATGAATCTCGAGGGTCGAATGACTGTCGAAGGGGGGTTTAGCATCCTTCCGAACCCAGTCCATGAACCATATGACGCGCCCGGCCGGGATACCGGCTCTTACAGCACGAGCATGCCGAGCGTTGCCGCTGCCATCAGGAGAGCCGTCAAGCCGCCCATCACCCGCAAGGGCCAGGAGAGCACGAGCTTGCCCATGATCTTCGTGCTCGATCCCAGCATCACCATGATCCCGATCATGGGAGCAGCCACCGCCCCGTTGATGACCGCGCTCCAGAACAGCGCCTTCATGGGATTGAGGGGCGTGAATACGATCAGCGTTCCCACCGCGGTCGCGAGCGCAATGAAGCCGTAGAACAGGCGTGCCTCCAAGGCGGTGTAATGCAGCCCGACGCGCCAGGAAAATGCCTCCCCCACCGCATAGGCCGCCGAACCCGCGAGCACGGGCACCGCCAGAAGCCCCGTCCCGATGATGCCGACGCTGAAGATGACCGACGCAAATCCCCCGGCAATGGGCGCGAGCGCCTGGGCCGCGTCGGCTGCGCTCTGGATGTCCGTCTTGCCGGCGGCGTGCAGCGTTGCCGCGGTGCCGAGCATGATCGAAAGCGCGATCGAGTTGGAAAAGATCATGCCCGTATAGGTGTCGAGCCGGATGCGCTTGAACTCGACCTTTGCATCCTTGCGGTGTTCGCGAAGGGGGCGGGAGTCGGCTTCGCCCTGCTCGTCCTCGGCTTCCTCGGCCGCCTGCCAGAAGAAAAGATAGGGGCTGATGGTGGTGCCGAGCACGGCGACGAGCGCGGTCAGGGAATCGCGATTAAGCCCGACCGTTGGGATGAACGCGCCGGCAAGCGCCTCGCGCAGCGGGGGATGCACGACCACGACGAGCGCCACATAGGCGAACAGCGCCAGCGTCAGCCATTTCAGGATCAGCACGTAGCGCCGGTAGGCGAAATAGATTTCGCAGGCCGCGCAGAAGATGGCGATCAGTACGGCGTAGACGTTCTCCGCGCCGCCAAACAGCAATTTCGCCGCCGCCGCCATGGCCGAGAGATCGGCCCCGAGGTTGAAGATATTGGCCACGATCAGCAGCAGCACGATCGCAACCGTGAGCCAGCGCGGCACGCCCCGGCTCATGGCTGCCCCGAGCCCTGCCCCCGTCACGCGTCCCATTCGGGCGCTGATTTCCTGCACAGCAGCCATCAGCGGCGTCGTCAGCACCACCGTCCAGCCTAGCTGGTAACCGAATTGGGCGCCGATCTGGGAATAGGTGGCGATGCCGGAAGGGTCGTCGTCGGCGGCGCCCGTGATGATGCCCGGCCCCAATTGGCGCATGAGATGACGCAACCGGGGCTCTTTGCCGGCGGTCTTCTTGCGGGGCGGCGGCTTGGCTTCGGTCATGAATCAGCGGTGACTATCCCGACCATTCCTAACACGGATGCTTCCATGCGACATTCCCGCGCCCGCGCTGGCGAAACCGAGGAGCGCATGAGCGACGAAAAGATCTTTCTGAAGTGCGCTTTCAGACTGATCCCGTTCCTGACGCTGATTTACGTGGTGAATTTTCTCGACCGCGCGAATGTGGGGTTCGCGGCACTTAACATGAACGCGGATTTGGGCTTTTCGCCCACTGTGTTCGGTTTCGGCGCCGGCATTTTCTTCTTCGGCTATTCGGTGTTCCAGGTACCGGCCAACGTCATGCTCGAACGCATAGGCGCGCGGCGCTGGATTTTCTGTATCCTCGCGGTCTGGGGCGCGATTTCGGCATCCAACGCGTTCGTGCAGAGCGCCGCCGGTTTCTACATGTTGCGGTTCTGCCTGGGCGCGGCCGAGGCGGGGCTGGTGCCGGGCGTCTTCTTCTATCTCACCCTGTGGTTTCCGCAGAGCCATCGCGGCCGCTTCATCGCGAGCTTCATGGCGGCTGCACCGCTATCCGGAGTCATCGGCGGGCCGCTTTCCGGGTTCATTCTGGGAATGGACAGCGTGGCAGGCTTGCGCGGCTGGCAATGGCTGTTCCTGATCGAAGGCCTGCCCGCCTGCGCCCTCGCCTTCGCGGTGCTGAAGCTTCTCCCCGACCGCCCGGCCTCCGCCGCCTGGCTGAGCCCCGGCGAGAAGCAGGCCATCCAATCGCGGCTCGCGCGCGACGACACAACCGAGCACCGCATCCTATGGCGCGCCCTTGCCGATCCGCGCGTGATCGCGCTCGGGCTGGTCAATTTCGGGGTGCTGGCCGGCGCCAATGGGGTTGCGCTGTGGCTGCCGCAGATCGTCAAGGGCATGGGCTATTCCAATCTCGTCACCGGCTTCATCGTGGCCCTCCCCAATCTTGCGAGCGCGATCGTGATGATCCTGTGGGGCCGATCCAGCGACGCCAGGGCTGAGCGCGTCTGGCATGTGGCCATTCCCGCCCTGATCGCGGCTTCGAGTTTCCTGGCCGCAAGCCTCACGCAAGCCGATATCGCCGTGCTGCTGGCCCTGTCGCTCACCCAGATCATGCTGTGGTCGGCGATTGCGCCGCTGATCGCACTGCCCTCGTCTTTCCTCGGTGGGTCGGCGGCCGCGGGCGGCATAGCGCTTGTCGTTTCTATCGGTCAGTTGGGCGGGTTTCTCGGCTCCACGATCATCGGCGTCCTGAAGGAACGGACCGGCGATTACGCGGCCGGCATGGCGGTGATCGGATTCATCCTCGTGCTCGCCGCCGCCATCGTGCTGGCGCTGGGGCGCGCCATGGCGCCGCGTTCCGCGACCGTTCAATCGCGCGTCAGCTGATCGAGCACGCTCGCGACATCGCCTGTGCGGAAGCCGTAACCCGACACGGCAGCGAGATTGCCGAGGCCGGCAAGAAGCCGCTTCCGGTCCTGGCGGCTCGCCCAGAACAGCGGCCCGCCCTCGTGCTTCGGGAAGCCGTAGCCGTTGACCATGACAAGATCGACGTCGGAAGCGCGCGCGGCAATGCCTTCACCGAGAAGAAGCGCGGCCTCGTTCACCATCGTCAGAACAGCGCGGTCGCGGATTTCGTCGACCGTGAAGCTCCGCCGTTCGATCTCTTTTGCCGCCGAGGCTTCGCGGATCAGCGCGTGAACATGCGGGTCGGGTTCGCCCTTGCGTGCGCCATCGCGATAGCGATACCAGCCCGCGCCCGTCTTCTGACCGAGCCGCCCCTGTTCGCACAAACGATCGGCGACATCGACGTAGCGCTCGCGCGGGTCCCGCGTCGCGCCAAGCCGCTGCCGCATGCGCCAGGCGATGTCGAGGCCCGACATGTCGGCGACCTGAAACGGCCCCATGGCAAATCCGAACCCTTCCAGCGCGGCGTCGATGTCTTCCGGGTAGGCGCCTTCCTCCAGCAGAAATTCGCACTGACGCCGATAGGCGGCGAAGATGCGGTTGCCGATGAAGCCTTCGCCGACGCGCGCGACCACTGCGAGCTTGCGAATACGTTTGGCCACGTCCAGCGCGGTCGCCAGCGTCTCCGGGCTGGTCGCCGCACCCCGCACGATTTCCAGGAGCCGCATCGCGTGCGCCGGATTGAAGAAGTGAAGACCCACGACGTCGCCCGGCCGCTCGGTCGCGGCCGCGATCCGGTCGAGATCGAGATAGGACGTGTTGCTCGCCATGATCGCGCCGGGCGAAAGAATGCGGTCAAGCGCGCGGAAGATTTCCGTCTTCACGCTCATGTCTTCGAACGCGGCTTCGATCACCAGATCGCAATTGGCGAGTGCCTTGAGATCGGCCGCGAGCGTCACGCGTTCCATCCGGCGCGCTGCCTCTTCTGCGCCGATGCGGCCCGACGCCGCCATACGGTCGTAATTGCTCCGTATACGGCTTAGACCGCGCGCGGCGGCCTCCTCGTTTTGATCGACAAGCGTGACGGAGAGCCCCGCATCGGCGAAGCACATGGCAATGCCCGACCCCATGGTGCCGGCGCCCGCCACGCCCACGCGCGTCACCGGACGCGGTGAAACGCTCTCCACACCGGCGGCCTTTCCTGCCTGCCGCTCTGCGAAGAACAGATAGCGAAGGGCTGCAGCTTCGCTGCTCATGCGCAGCGTCTGGAACACCGCGCGCTCGCGGGCCATGGCTTCGTCGAACGGCAAGATGGCGGCGGATTTCACCGCGTCGATGGCGGCCAGGACCTGGGGCCGGTTCTTTCCGGCGCGCATCTGATCGCGCGCTGTCTGTTCGATTATGGCTGCATCCTCAGGCGGCACCGGTTCGGCGGCGAGCGGACGCTTGCGTCCGTGAAGCGCGCGCGCGAATGCCACCGCCCCCGCGCGCATCCCGTCCGTCTCGACCACGCTGTCGATCAACCCGCGCCGTGCGGCTTCATCGGCGCGCACGCGGGCGCCCGCGCAGATCATCTCGATTGCCGCGGAGACGCCTACAAGCCGCGGCAGATATTGCGTTCCGCCCGCGCCTGGAATCATGCCGAGCGTCACTTCGGGAAATCCGACGACAGCGCCGGCAGCCGCCACACGCGCGTCGCATCCGAGCGCAAGCTCGAAGCCGCCGCCGAGGGCTGCGCCATGGATCGCCGCGACGAACGGCTTGGGACAGTCGTGGATAGCAGCGATCACTTGCGGCAATTGCGGGTCCTCGATGGGCTTCCCGAATTCCCGAATATCGGATCCGGCGACAAACGTGTTTCCGGATCCGATGATGACGGCGGCTGCGATGGCCGGGTCTTCGCGCACCGCGCGAATGGCGGCGAACAATGCGCGGCGGACTTCGACTGAACCGGCGTTGACCGGCGGATTGTCGATGGCGAGGACGGCAACATCTCCGTCGCGTTCCATCCGCACCGTGCCGTCGCCGGCCATCGTCACGCGAGCCGCACCACGGCATCGACAGCAACGACGCCCTTGCCTTTTTCCAGCACCATCAGCGGATTGATCTCGGCTTCCGCGACGATGGGATCGTCCATCGCCGCAAGCTGCGACAGCGCCACGATTGCGGATGCGAGCGCGTCGAGGTCGCCTTGAGGCCGCCCGCGATAACCGGAAAGCGCTTTGAGCGCCTTCACCTCGCCGATCATTTCGCGCGCGGTTTCCGTATCGACCGGCGCCAGACGCAGCGCCCGGTCGCGATAAATCTCGGTCAGCACGCCGCCTGCCGCCAGCATCACGATGGGGCCAATGTCCGCTTCGACCCGGTAGCCGATCAGAACCTCGCCCACGCCCTTCACCATCTGCTGCGCCAGCACGCGCTCCACGGCTGTTCCGGGTAGATGCTTTTCGATATTTTGCCCAATGCGCGCGATTGCCTCCGCCAATCCTTGCGCATTCGCCACATCGAGCACCACGCCGCCCGCATCGCTCTTGTGGGCGATTCGGTCCGACAGAACCTTGACGGCGACGGGATACGGAATCCTCAGCGGCGCATTCGCTGTTGCATCGACCGCTACGCAGGGCGCGTGCGGCACGCCGATGCGGGCGAGCAGCGCGTAGGCGCCCATTTCATCGAGCAGCCGCCCCGCTCCGGCGGCGCGCGGCAGCGAAACGGCCGACGCGCGCGGGCTACGGCGTGCGAATGCCGCGGCGATCGAATCCGCGCAGGCTTCCGGGGTGCGGAAATTCGGCACGCCCGCCTGCGTCAGTTGCGCCAACGCCTTGGGCGCGTCGGGCACGATAAACGCCGCAAGCGGCTTTTCCGCTTGCGCGCATTCGACCAGGGGCTTCACGGTCAGCTCCGGATCGAAACGCGCCGAGGAGCCGGGAACCGCAACGATCAGATCGAATTCAGGCGCAGTCAGCAGAACATCGAGCGCGCGCCTCACGATCTCATAACGCGTGCCGGCGAGCGTGAGGTCCATGATACGGGCCGGCGCAACGTCCACGCCCGCATCCTTCAGCCGGCGAAGCGTGTCCGCCGTGGGTGGCTCGGCCGCGATGCCGCGCACACCCAACTGATCGACGACCATCGCCGCACCTCCCGCCGTGGTGGTGACAATGCCCACGCGCGGACGCCGCCCCGCCGCTGGATTCGTCCGCATACGCATCAACAGCGGCAGCCCTTCCAGCATGCCGTCGAGCGTTTCCACCCGGGCGATGCCGCAATCTTTCAGGAATGCGTCCGCGACATCGTCCTCGCCCGCGAGCGCGCCGGTGTGGGTGACCGCAAGTTCGGCCGCCGCGGACGAACGCCCGAGCTTGTAGGCCAGGATCGGCTTGCCCTTCGCGGCTGCCTCGCGCGCGAATTCCCGAAGCTTTCCCGCTCCGCGCATGGTTTCGAGAAACAGCAGATAGCCGTCGATGTCCGGATCATCCAGCGTGGACGCGCAAATCTCGCCGATGGAAAGGTCGATCTCGTTCCCCACCGATACCAGCCCGGCAAACCCGATCCCGCGCGCGAGCCCCCGCGACACCAGCGCCCCGATCATGCTGCCGCTGTGCGAGGCGACGAAAATGCGCCCCGCCGGCAGATCGGGTTCGGCGAACGCCGCATTGGCGGTCAAGAGCAGATGCGCGCGCAAATCCACCACGCCGAGGCTGCTCGGCCCGACAATGCGCACGCCGTATCGCGCAGCGATTTCGCGCAAGCTCCGCTCGCGCGCCGCACCTTCCTCGCCGGCTTCACCGAAGCCGCTCGCGAGAATCGTCACGACGGCAACGCCCGCCCGCCCGCATTCCTCGACCGCTTCCACCACCGTTTCGGTCGGCGAAAGAATGTAGGCATGGTCGGGCACTTCGGGCAGCGCGGCCAGCGATGGCCACGCCCGCTCGCCCAGGACCGTGTCGCGTCTCGGATTGACTGGATAAATCTTCCCTTGAAATCCGGCGCGGCGCAGGAATCGCAGCGGCCGCGACGCGGTCTTCGTCACGTCGTCGGACGCGCCGATCAGCGCCACGCTCCTGGGCGACAGCAGCGCCCGCCGCAACGCCTCGCGCGACACCTTCAGCCCTTCCTTTGATCGAAGCGCCGGTCGAACACCGATTCGGCAATGCGGTTCTTCAGCATCTCGACCGAGCCGCCCGCGATCATCCAGCCGCGTGTGCGGCGCACGCAATATTCGACCAGCGTTTCCTTGCTGTAGCCCATGCCGCCCATCGCCTGCATCGCGTCGTTGGCCACTTCCCACCCCGCCATGTTGCAGGAGAGCTTCGCAACCGCCGTGTCATAGGCCGAGGGCAAGCCGTCTTTCGCATTGGCGATGGCGCGGTAAAGCAGCAATTGCGCCGCATCGAGCTTGACCGCCATATCGGCGAATTTCCATTGCAAGCCTTGGAATTCACACAATTCGCGCCCGAACTGCTTGCGTGTGAGCGCGTGCTCGCGCGCCACATTGAACGCATGGCGTCCCAAACCCAGCGCACGCGCCGCATTGCCGATGCGCTCGACATTGAAGCCGGCGATCTGTTTCTTGAAGCCGCCCTCGCCGAGCAGCACATTCGCCGCCGGTATCCGGCAATTGTCGAAATAAAGCGGGCACCATTCTTCGTCGCTCATGAAGCGCGAGGCTTCGCCGATTGTAAAACCGGGCATGCCCCGCTCCACCAGCACCGAACCGATTCCGTTCAGCCCCGGCCCATAGCGCACATAGATCAGGAACACCCCCGCGTCGCGGCTGTGGGTGGTGAAGATCTTGCTGCCGCTGATGACGAAGTCGTCGCCGTCGCGTTTCGCCGAGGTGGCGAGTTCGGTCACCGCCGAACCGGCATCGGGCTCGGTCATGCCGAGGCTGATCAGCATCCGCCCCGCCAGAAGATCGGGAAGGAAGCGCGCCTTCTGTTCGGCGCTCGCATATTCGGCAAAGGTTCGGATCGGCCCGAAATTCCCGGCCTGCACGATGTCGGCGCTTTTCGGACACAAGAGCGCGATCTGCTCGATTGCGATGACCGCATCCATCAGGGTGCCGCCGATGCCGCCATCCGATTCAGGGATCGTGATCCCGAGCAACCCCTGTTCGGACAACATGCGGGCGACGCCCCAGGGATAGGCCGAATCGTGAGCGCGCTTCAAAGCACCGTCCGCGAGCTTCGCCCGCGCAAAGCGCCGCACCGAGTCGGCAAAGGCCTTCTCATGTTCGGTCAGTTCGAAATCCATCGGTCTACCCGCGCCTCGCACGCTGCCGAAGCCAGAGCGCCTCGCTTTCAGGCAGAATCGCCAGACCCTCACCCTTCGACAAGCTCACCTTTCGACAAGCTCA
>Ga0265334_10001810_pt1 | contig 10187 bp, 8 predicted proteins | sample 42023metaG_FD_192442 | JGI IMG/M metagenome (GOLD analysis project Ga0265334, IMG submission 192442) | Rhizosphere microbial communities from Carex aquatilis grown in University of Washington, Seatle, WA, United States - 4-20-23 metaG | ecosystem: Host-associated > Plants > Roots > Rhizosphere >...
CGGTCGTGCTCTTCGATGACACCGGCAATCAAGGACGCGACGGGATGGGTGCGAAAATCCGCGGACAGATAGGCAACACGGATTTTCTCGTGCGCGTAGCGTTCGCCGCGCCAGAGAGGCTCGCGCGCATCGTTGCGCGTTTCCTTGACGAACATTTCGGTGCATCGCCTGACGATGCCGGAATCGCCGCTCAGCGTGAGCGCGGTAAACGGTTCGGCCACCATGACGCCTTGCGCGACGCCCGCGGCAAATCTCCGGCACCCCTCCTCCCATCCGCCACAATCGCAGGCCCACGCTTTCGCGTAGAGATAAATGCCGAGCGCGTAAGGGTGACGGGGATCGAGCGCCATCGCTCGCCGGTAGCTCGCCATGGCTTCGTCATAGCGATTGAGATCGAGCAGCGTATTGCCGAGACCCATATGAAATTGGGCCGCCTCGGGCCGGGCTGCGATCGCTCTCGCAAAACACGCAAGCGCCTCTTCGTGGCTTTTCAGCTCTTGCAGCGCCAGGCCGCAATTGTAATAGGCGTCGGCAAAACCCGGCCTCAGCGCGATCGCCCGCCGATAGCTCGCAACCGCTTCCGGAAGACGCCTGAGGTTCGTCAGCGCATTGGCGCGATTGCAATAGGCGTCGGCAAAACCCGGATCGAGGGCGATGGCGGCATCGAAACTCTCCAGCGCCGCCTCGGGGCGTTTCAGCTCCCGCAAGACGATACCCTGGCTGTTGAGCGCATGAGGCTGCCGCGGATCGCGGTCGAGCGAGCGGGCAATAAGAACCAGCGCCCCATCGTAATCGCCGCGCTGCGCCCGAATCGTCCCCAGCATGGCGAGCGCCATCGCGTGGTGCGCATCGGCCGCCAGAACCGCATCGTACAGCCGGGCCGCTTCATCGAGGCGCCCGGCGCCATGCAAGCCCAGCGCCTGCTGCAACAGCGCGTTCGCATTCGCCTCCGGGCGGTCAGAGCTTGCCACCCGCACCTCGCTGCAACGCTTTCGAAGACGCCCGAACCGGCGTTGTTATTTCATCGCCGCCGCCAATTTGGCGGCTCCCGCTTCGGCGCAGGCATTGTCCTTGTCGCCGCCCGGCGCTCCAGAGACGCTCATCGTGGCGACAGTCTCGCCGCCCACCTTGACCGCCACGCCACCGCCAAAGGGAGTGAGATCGGGGTCGCCTTCGAAAACCTGCGGCGGACGCGGCGGAGACCCGGGCGGCAGCGGCGGCGGCGGCGTGAAGTTGATCGACTTGCCGTATTCCAGCGAGCTCATGTTCTTGTGCAGCACCGTGTAGGCCTTGCGGCGCGCGACATCGACCGTGCCGGCGCCAGCGCCGTTGCGCAGCACCACGACCGGAATCAGGTTGGTGTCCGCGACCATGGCCGTGACCTTGTAACCATTGCCCATGCAGGTATCGACGGCGGTCCGGGCGGCCTGGAGCGCAACATCCAGCGGAATGGGTTTCGCGGTGGGCGCGGCTTGCGCGGCGGCGACGGACGCCAAAAGAGCGGCGCTTATCAGGGCAACAGAGCGGATCATGGGTTTCCTCACTTGGCGAATGCGGCAATCGCAATAAGGGCTGGCACAATAGCGGCTGGGCCGTGTCACAACAATCGCGTCTATGCGGGTTCGGCCACGAAGATGTGCGCGGGCGTCGGTCTCGTCGCACCGCCGTCGCGGTCGGGCACCGATGTCCGGCGCTCGTGGTCGATGCGGCGGACGATGCGAAAACCGGCCGTGTCGAAGACACGCTCCACATGATCGGGACTGATGATCGCGTCCAGCCAGCGAGGCTGCGATTCGACATAGGCTTCCAGCCGGGAGCGAAACCTGTCTTCGCTTTCGGGGAGCCCGATCCCTTGCGAGGAAAGCGCCTCGAAAATGCGCGCCGCGTAATGCGACAGCGGCACTCCCGGCGTGGGCGCGGCAGGCAGGCTGTGGGCCAGGATCAACACGCCTCCTGGGGTGAGCGCGTCCCGCAGGTTGCGCAAAAACGCGACATGGCGGTCCCGTGGCAGATGGCGCAGCAGATTGTGCGTGAAAGCCAGCTCGTACTTTCCCGAAAGCGGCTGCGAGATCAGATCCGTCACCAGCGTCCCCACAGGCAAAGCGTGGGTGGCCGCATATTGCGTGCAGACATGAAGCGGCGTCGCGCAGCGATCGGCCACGGTGATGTGGGGCCTCGAAGGATCGAGCGATTGCGCCATCAAAGCCAACAGCCCCGCATCGGCTGCGCCCGCGATCAGCACGCGCGAGTTTTCACCGGCATGGTTGCGAAAGAGGGAAGCCAGAATCTCGCGGTCGGTCTCGAATCCGTTGCCCCTCACGCCAGAGAGCCGCTCATAGCTCCACAATGCGTGATAGAGGGCGCAATCGGTGCAGTGAACGGCGGCCGTCCGAAACGCGTACTCGGCCAGCGCCGCCAAATTCTCGGTCAGGACGCCGCCCGCTTTGCTGGAGGGCGCGAGATCATTCATGCAGGCTGTCCTCGATGTGCCGGGAGCGGCCGATGGCCCGCGCTGGCAAAAATGTTATGAACCTCAAGCGCATCGGACAAGCAAGAGACATGCGGAACCAAGTCGCGAGGAGATTGGAAGAGCTCAAGCCCCTGGTGTGGCCGGATACGGCATCGCGCCAAGCGTTCGAGCGCCAGATGCAGCTCTCGCGATCCGAGTGGGCGACAGCGGAAGCGATCGCAGCCTATCAGCTGGAACGGCTGAAGGCGCTTGGCTCTTTTGCGGCGCGTGAGTCGCCCTATTGGCGCGAACGCCTGCCGATCGCCGCGATTGCGGGCGCGGCCACATTGCAGGAAGCGCTGGACCGCATTCCCGTCCTGTCGCGCGCGGAATTGCGCGACAATCCCGCCACCCTCCGCGCGGAACGGTTGCCGCCCGGGCACCGCCCCGCCGACGCGCGTTCTTCCTCCGGTTCGACCGGCATGGTCGTCGTCGTGGAGCGGACCGATGTGGTGCTGCAATGGCAGAATTCGCTCGCCTTTCGCTGCCAGCTCTGGGCGAGACGGGACATGCGGCGACGCATCGCGGTGATCCGGCGCTATCCCGAAGGAGCGGCCGACGCGCCAGACGGTCTGACGGTAGAGCGTTGGGCGCCGCCGGACATCTTGCCGTTCGACACCGGCCCTTCGTTCCACCTGACCACGTTCAACACCAGCATGGCGCAGGTCTGGGATTGGCTGGAACGCGTTTCTCCGGCTTATCTGATGGCCTATCCCTCGGTCGTGCGCGCCTTGAGCGAGCGAGCGCGCGACGAGGGACGCCGCCCTGCACCGCTCGAGGGAATCACCACGGTCGGCGAAGTGGTGACTCCGGAGGTGCGCGAACTCGCGGTGCGTTATCTCGATGCCCCGATCAGTGACATCTATTCCTCGGAAGAAGCCGGCACCATGGCCGTGCAATGCCCGGTTTCGCCGCTTTATCACGTCCAGGCGGAAGTGCTGATCCTCGAAGTGCTGGATGAAACGGGCCGGCCCTGTTCACCGGGCGAGATGGGGCACGTCGTCGTCACTCCGCTGCACAATTATGCGATGCCGCTGTTCCGCTACGACATCGGAGATTTCGCCGAAGCGAGCGCGCCCTGCGGATGTGGGCGCGGTCTGCCGGCGCTTGCGCGAATCCTCGGGCGGCGGCGCAATATGCTGACGCTCTCCGATGGTCGAAGCTTTTGGCCGTCCTTCGGCGCGCGCCTTCTCCAGCGCATCGTGCCCATGCGCGCGCATCAGTTCCGGCAGCTCGCGCCCGACGTCCTTGAGGCGCTTCTGGTCACCGAAGCAGACGTTTCTCCAGCACAGGAGGAGGAGATGCGGCAGGTGATCGCCAGCGTCCTCCCCGCGCCATTCCACATCGCCATTCGCTGCGTGCCGGAAATCCCCCGCTCCGCCGGCGGCAAACACGAGGAGTTCATCTCTCTGGTGGACCGCGCACCCCGTCCCTAACGAATCCGATCGCGACGCCCATTTAACGGAAAAGACGCCGGCAGCTTTTTACCCCGCCGGCGCCATTCCCCACCAGTCCCGTGTATCGGGATCTCCCACCAAATTCTAAGACGGAGACGAAGCTGACGCCGCCCCGTGAATATCGCAATCAAGCACGCCCGCCGGGCTGGGCAATGGGGATGCTTCGCCCACGGCCGGACCCGAGACGAGACGCACGCCGCAATTCTTCAGCACCGACAACACCGGCTTGGATTTGACCCGGTCCACGCACGCAATGGCGCCCTGGGCCGCACACAGATTCACGAATTTTGCCGTCTGTTCCCGCAAGACCTGACCGGTCGCACCCGGCGCAAGCAAGGAAGGAAAGCTGATCCCCAATGCGGTGCAGCCAAGCATAGCCCCCCGCATTTCCAGATTGACGTCCGGCAGATGAACGAATGCCAGGCGGACATGCCGCCGCAACGCGGCAATCCATTGCGCGGTCGCCACCGGGTTGAAGCCTGCATTGAATCCGACGATGCGCGGCGAGAGAAACGGCAAAAGCTGCGGCTCGATTTGCGACAGCACCCGCAAATAGGCAGACCGCGATTTCCGCCAAGCCAGAGTCTCGGCGTGCACGGGAACGCTGACAATCGCCAGCCATCCGCGCGACCGGATGTGCTGCACGCCCTTCGCTGCACCGGCGAGCGCCATCGCGTCGATCTTGCACTGTGCTTCCGCGACCTCCAATCCGCCGGCGCCCAACGGGACGCCGCGCGTCTGAGGCGAGTCGACATCCCCGTAGACGAACGATGTGATCCTGTTTCTGCGGCTGTCCCATGTGGGCGCGAATGAAGGCTTCAATCCGTTTTCGGTTAGCCCGGTCCGGTCGCGATACAATTGGATGACTTCGCGCGTGAGCTGGCATTGTTCCTGAGCGGTTGCAGGAACCTCTTCCTCGCCGCGCGCGCGGACGGGGGGAGAAGGCTTCGCCTTCGCTGCAATGGCGTCACGCGCGACGACATCGGCCAGATTGTGCATAGACGATGGACGGCAAAGTGCGTTGACCGCGTCCAAGGGGAACTGACTCTCGCCGTAGAAATGCCGCAGCACATCGATCGAGATCGTCGTCGCCTTCGCACGGGCCTGAGGCGCGTCGCAGCTGACGAATATGACGTAATATCCATCCGGCGTTCCGAGCCACAAATCGGACGGTCCGAGCGCCCTCTCGATCCGCGGCGTCAAAGCAATTTCCAGCTTGGCCGAAGTCCATCCGATGGATGTCGAGACGCTGGCGAGAAGGAACCTCGTATCGAAGAAATAGACCGGATGCTCGGCAAGCTGGTCTAGGCTGCTCCCGCTCTGGACTTGTCGCGCCGCCGGCATTCCCATTTGCCAAGTTCCCTATGGATGCGAGCGCCAATACTTGTACTACTCTGTTCATGTCCAAGTTTTGACCTGGACGCTCAAGTAATGGGCGAGAAGAGATATAATACGGACTCATGGAAGTAGGGTTAACGCGTGGGAGATTCTCCTACAAAATGTAATCAAATACTACAGATCAAGGTTCCCGAACGGGACCTCGGTAATCAAGAGGGTTCCCTGTTAACCTGGAACTCGAGCACAACCCGGCGCCCCCCATGTTCTTTGGTCCCCGGCCGTTAACGCGCTAGGATTGCCCCGGGCGAAGAGGGAACACGATCATGACGCGCATGCTCACATCCGCAGCGCTTTCTGCGTTTGCTTTGGCCGCGCTCGCGAACGGACCGGCCAAGGCCGACGTGCAGGACAAGACCGCGACGATCAACGGCCTGACGCTGCATTACAAGGTCGTGCTGCCGACGAATTACGACCCGGCAAAGACCTATCCGGCCGTACTCGCCTTTCCGCCCGGCGGACAGGACATGGACATGGTCGAAGCAACGCTCGGACCTAATTACCGTCCCGAAGCCGAAAAGCGCGGCTACATCGTGGTCGAGCCCGCCGCACCCAACGGCACGCTGTTCTTCGAAGGCGGCGAGCGCGCGTTCCCCGGCTTCATCACCAAGCTGCTCGCCGATTACAAAATACGGGACAACAAGTTCAACGTCGCCGGCAATTCCAACGGCGGGCTGAGCGCGTTCCTCATCGCCTCGCGATTTCCGCAATATTTCGTGTCGGTCACGGGCTTCCCCGGGTTCCTTGACGACGCCACGCCGCAGGGAATCGCAGCACTCGGCAAGATGTGCATCCACATGTTCGCGGGCGAACTCGACGTCGGTTGGCCCGACGAAATGCGCGATCAGGCGGGGAAGCTGCGCGCCGCCGGCTATCACGTGACCTATTCGCTCGAAAAAGGACAGCCGCACGTAATCCGCACGCTCACCGGCGCGGGCGCCGCGCGCCTGTACGATCAGTTCGATGCGGCGCGCAAAGGAACCTGTGCGAAGTGATTACACACACGGGTTGACTCGCGCGCGCTGAAAGCATAGACAACCGCGGCTTTCGAATACTCACGAGGTTCCGTATGGCTCATTTGTGCATAGCAAATCTCCGCACCCCTATTTGGGTCGGCGGCTTGCGCGCCGAGTGGCCGCGAGAGGAACCCGGCGGAATGTAGCGTAAAACGCTCTTTCATCCAGGAAACCCCTCCCGAGCCCGGCGAACGCTCTGGAGGGGTTTTTATTATCCGCTCCAACACGTTCTCCCGGGCCGGGCAATCGAACCGATCGAGTGCCGTGTCATGAGAGATTTCGTTTCACGCCGGTCCGCCGGCTTCAATTCCGAAAGCCTGGGACCCTGGGCCGCCGAAGCGCGCGCGCTGGTGAGCCTTGGCGCGCCTTTGGTCCTGACCCAGCTCGCGCAAATGGCGATGATCACCACCGACGTCATCATGGTGGGCGCGCTTGGGCAGACCGCGCTCGCCGCCGCCGCGCTGAGTTCGGTGATTTACATGGCCGCATGGCTAATCGGGAACGGTCCGGCCGCCGCCGTGTCGCCCGTGATCGCGCAAATCCTCGGCGCGCGGCCGAAGAATCGCGCGGGCGTGCGGACGGGCGTGCGCATGGGCCTGTGGGCCGCGGCGCTGGTGGCGCCGCTGATCTGGGCCGTGCTTGCCTACACACGGACCTGGCTGCTGATGCTGGAACAGGCGCCTCAGCTTGCCGCCGCGGCCGGCCCTTATGTGCAGGCGTTGGGCTTCGGGCTCCCGTTTGCATTCGGCTTCGCGGTGTTGAGGAATTTCGTCACCGCACTGTCGCGGCCGCGCGCCCCGATGATCATCGTGATGCTGATGGTCGGAACAAATGTTCTCGGGAACTATGTCTTGATCTTCGGTCATTTCGGCCTGCCTGCGCTCGGGCTTCTGGGCTCGGGCATATCGAGCGCGCTGACCAACGCGTTCGGCTTTTTCGCGCTGCTGTCGGTGGCATTGGCATCGCCCGCGTTCCGGCCCTATCGGATTTTGCGGCGCTTCTTCCGGCCCGATTGGGGGAAGCTCGCGCAGATCTTCCGTCTGGGAATTTCGATCGGCCTGGCCACCGTCTTCGAGGTGATGCTGTTCAGCATCTCTACGCTGATGATGGGCCGCTTTGGCGAAGCCTCGCTTGCCGCGCATCAGATCGCGATGAACGTGCCGTCCATCACCTTCATGGTGCCGCTTGGGATCGGCATGGCGGGAAGCGTCCGCGTGGCGCTTTCGGCGGGAAGAGGAGACCCCGACGGCGTGCGGCGCGCAGGGCTGACCGCGATCGTGCTCGGCGCGGGCTTCATGGCGCTTTGCGGCATCGTGCTGGCGGCGTTTCCGCGGCAGATCGCATCGCTGTATCTGCCGGACACCCCGGCCAATGCGGGAGCCTTCGCACTCACTGTGATTTACTTGCGCGTCGCCGCCGGTTTCCAGCTGTTTGACGGAATCCAGGTGATCGCCATCTACGCGTTGCGCGGACTCAAGGATGCCCATGTACCGATGTGGCTTGCGGCGGGCTCTTATTGGCTGGTGGGATTTCCGCTCGCGGCACTGCTTGGATTTGATACCGCCCTTCAGGGCTTGGGAATCTGGATCGGCCTCGCCGTGAGTCTGGCTTTCGCCGCGGCCGCGATGTTCCTGCGCTTTGCCTATCTGAGCGGGCTCATTCGCCCGGCGCGTCCGCTCGCCCGAGGTGCGGCGGCATAAAAGGAGCCTTATTGCGGCGGAAGCGGCCGCCCCTCGCGCCCCTCCATCAGCGCGCGATATGCGAAAGCGGCGCCGCCATAGAGAATGCCCGAGCCGAGAATGAAGATGACCGCGCTGAATATCTGCCAGGGGATAAGCTTCTGTTCCATGGCCTCACCAGCTTTGTCGAAGAATTGCTCCGGGGCCATGCGCAGGAAATCCGGGCCGATCGCAGCGCGCAGCACAACGCCCTCCCCGGCCATCATCAGGATCAGGATGGGTAGAACGAGCGCCAGCACAATGACGATGACGCGCCAGACGTTGCCCTTGGTCAGTTCGTGGCTGCGGCGAAGCCCGCCCTTGTCCTCGGCAACGACGGTGGGAGCGAGCAGAAATCCCATCCGAGCAATGGTGATGAAGGCATAGATGAGCACCGCCCATGTCACGAGCCCAGCCAGCAGAGTCGCCGGATTTGTCGTCATTTGCTGGGCCGCGTTGAGCGGCGTGCCCGCCAGCACGAACGCAAGCGCGCTCAGCCCGATCGCCAGCGCGAGCAGCACACCGGCACCGAACACATAGCGGACATTGGCGGCGAACATGCGCCATTCGCTGCGCCCGGCCGCGAAATAAAGCAGCAGCACGCCGGGCGGCCGCTGATGTCCCATCGCTTGCCGCGTGATGGCGACAGCCACGATGGAGGACGCGTAAAGCGTCACCACCATGCTTAAAAGCGAAAGCAGAAAATAAAATCCGACCGTCTGGGTATCGCCGGCTTCGACAAGCGCCTTGTGATCTGCCGCATAGGCGCGCGCCACATAGCCGGCGCCCGCGGTCAGGACCGCCGGCACCCAGGCGATGCCAACAATGGTTCCGATCTCGGCGAAGAGAAAGCGATAGGCGGAAGCGATCGTTGGGCCGACCGGAATTTTTGCCATGGAGAATCCGATGCGTGGGCGGGGGATGCTATTGGGTGAGGCCGGGCATGACAATTGCCGCAGGCCCGGTTCCGCGTTATCTGATCGGCCATGGCAACGATCCACATCATCGGCGGCGGCCTTGCAGGGAGCGAGGCGGCGTGGCAGGCCGCCCAGATGGGCGCGAGCGTGACCTTGCACGAAATGCGCCCCGTCCGGATGAGCGAGGCACACCAGACCGAAGGGCTGGCCGAGCTTGTCTGCTCCAATTCACTGCGCTCCGACGATTGGGAGAACAATGCGGTCGGGCTTTTGCACGAGGAGATGCGGCGGGCGAGCTCGCTCATCCTCAGCGCGGCCGATGCGCACAAACTGCCCGCGGGGGGCGCGCTGGCCGTGGACCGGCATGGGTTCTCGGCCGCAATCCAGGCAACCATCGAAGCTCATCCGGCGATCACGGTCCTGCGCGAGGAGATCGCCAATCCACCGCCCGATTGGGAGAATGTCGTCATTGCCACGGGGCCGCTGACCTCGACGGCGCTGGCCGAATCGGTCCGCGCGCTGACGGGCGAAGAGTCGCTCGCGTTCTTCGATGCCATCGCGCCTATCGTCGAGCGCGATTCCATCGACATGGACATCGCGTGGTTCCAATCGCGCTACGACAAGAAAGGTCCGGGCGGGGGCGACGCCGATTACATCAACTGCCCGATGGACGAAGCGCAATATCGGGCCTTCGTCGCGACCCTGATCGCCGGCGAAAAGACCGAATTCAAGGAATGGGAGACTTCGACGCCCTATTTCGAGGGCTGCCTCCCCATCGAAGTGATGGCAGCGCGCGGCGAGGAGACACTCCGCTTCGGTCCGATGAAGCCGGTGGGCCTGCGCGACCCGAGGAAGGAGCGGCGACCCTATGCCGTTGTGCAACTCCGCCAGGACAATGCGCTGGGGACGTTGTGGAATATGGTCGGATTCCAGACCAAGCTGAAGCACGGCGAGCAGACGCGCATCTTCCGCACGATTCCGGCATTGGAGAATGCCCGCTTTGCGCGGCTCGGCGGCATCCACCGCAACACCTTCCTGAATTCGCCCAGCCTCCTCGATGGCGCGCTTCGGCTGAAGGCGCGGCCGTCCTTGCGGTTCGCGGGCCAGATCACAGGCGTCGAGGGTTATGTTGAATCGGCCGCCATCGGTCTCTTGGCTGGACGGTTCGCGGCGGC
>Ga0265334_10001811_pt1 | contig 10186 bp, 10 predicted proteins | sample 42023metaG_FD_192442 | JGI IMG/M metagenome (GOLD analysis project Ga0265334, IMG submission 192442) | Rhizosphere microbial communities from Carex aquatilis grown in University of Washington, Seatle, WA, United States - 4-20-23 metaG | ecosystem: Host-associated > Plants > Roots > Rhizosphere...
GCTGGGATTCCGCAAGTTGGCCAAGTGCAGTGCCCAAGATGGGGTGGACTTCGGCTACTTTTTCCATGATAGAGTTCAAGAGTTCGGCGTAGGTTGATTTAGCCTTAGTGCCGGCACTCTCGTTGGCCAGCTCCTTGGCGTTAACACTAAACTGCCAGCGCAACTTATGCCCTAACAGTACGGCGTAGGACATCTCGACATCTTTACTTGCCGCTTGTAGATGGCTGTATAGCTGTAGGCTGGTGTCAAAACACTCCATAAATTCATTTTCCAGGCCGGCACGTTCAACGAGCTCTGGAACTTCGTAGCCATAACGGACGGTTGGGGCCTGTGCCTGCAACTCATTGACTAAGCCCCTGCCCACTGCATCAGAAAGAGCGAGTCGGTTACTTATTACATCCCAGCGATACTGGGCCTTATTTAAGACTTGGTTGCCCGGATCCATGGCCATTGTTCGTAAGGCGCTTTGCTTGCGCTCGTAGGTCCAGCGCTCAACACCCATGGCTATTTCATCGCGCCCCAAGTCGGTGTAAGGATAGATTCCGTCGGCCAGCAACGAAAATTCACTCCTTGGCCAGTAGTCCAGCAGTTCTAGAGGTTCAACGGCGGCGGATATATTGCCAGGTAAATCATCTTGTTCCAGCAAGCTGCTTATAGTCTTTATCGGTGCGTTTTTCTGGACGGCCCCTTGGTTCTTAAGAGATTGTTTTAGCCTGCAAGCTATTGATTTTAGCTCGCTATTTGGGCTAGTTTGTAGCTGTGATGCCAGCCGCGAGACAGCCAGAGTGCTGCCCGATATCGTTACCGGCACCAGTGCGGCCAGCGGAATTACCGGAGAAATCGTCCGGTAGGCTAAAACCTCCGGCTCGGGCATTTTTTGCTGGCGCAAATACACCGCCATGGATTTTTGCAGCTGCTGCTGCAGTTTGGCCAAGCTCTTCATGCCGGCGTTGTAGTCATGGGCGAGTTTGTCGCTCAGGCCGGATGGTAAATAGTAAGGTTTTTGCTTATTGTCGCTCTGCCACGGCTTCGTAAACTCAACGCTGATGCCGGCTGCCGCCTCCAGCGCACCGACCGCTAACAGGCTGGTTGCGTTGAGTTTAACCGTCACCTGATCAACCTGGAGGGGCGCGGCAGCCGGCTCACTGGCTGCGGGGGCCGGACTTGGTCTGCCCAGCTGGACGACGACTTTGTGCCCTTTATTCGGCGGAGTCGGGGGCAATAACGGCCGCAGGTTTTCCCAGATTTTGTTATTTATTGACGGAATGCTCAAAATCTGGCCGTTTTCGCTGCACTCAACGGCTATAAAATCTTTGGGGAACAGTTGGCACAGCAGGTCATAGGTGGCAACGGACTTTCTCAGATGGTTTATATCCGCCTCGTGTTGATCATGTGATTTGTCGGTATAACTGCGTTTATGCTTCTCGCCAATCAGCTTAAAGGAGATTTCCGCCGGCACTCTTAGAAATAAGTTAAGATCGGGCCGAGGAATACCCAGCAAGCTGAACTCCAGGCTATCGGCCCACACGAAAAAACCGCGTTGCTCGGCCTCGTCAGTAAATTTGGAGCCCTGGTGCGCCATATTTGAGCCGGCGTACCTGTTAGACAAGACGATTTTGCCGGCTTCCAGGGCTTCTCTGATGTCTGCCGCCGCTTCGTAGCGGTCCAGGGCATAAAACATCGAGGCGGTATAAGGGTTGACTTGGCTGGCCGGCCCGTAGTCGCCGTTAAGATAGCGCTTTACAAAGTGGCTGGAGGGCTGGTCATAGCGCGGAAAATCAAAAACGGCCACTTCATAGCCCACGGCTTGCAGGCGTTCACCCAGTAAGCGGAACTGGGTGGTCTTGCCGGAGCCGTCCGAGCCTTCTAGGACAATAAATTTACCGGGGTATTCTTGCATAAATCTCGTTTCATATCCCCCACTAATAAGTCCTCAAGCCCTTTATTGGTTTGGGCAGGCTGCGCTTGTCCTTATAGGCCTTAGGTAACATTTGTTCCGGCCGCCAATGCTTGATTATGGTCTTGAGGTCACTGCCCCGTTGGTATTTCCCGCTAAAACCGTCGTTTCTGCCGGCACCGTATGTCCCATCTACCGGTCCCGTGTGGTGGAATACTGCCTGGCCGATGCGCTCGCCAACCGGCAGCAGCACGATGTCTTTGTGGTTGAGGTTATAGATCTCAAGGGTTAATCGGTTGATGTAGCCGGGGTCCACCCAGCCGGCATCAAAACAGACGGCAATGCCGTTCCTGCCCCAACTGGAGCGTGATTTTAGCTCATAGGCGCCAGGCGGGTGGATGCCAAAAAACTCGTGGGTATGGGCCAAAATGCGCTCACCGGGTTTTATCGGTATTACCGGGTGGTTAAGCGGTATGCCGTACAGTGGTTTTATGCCGTTCTCATCGCACCAATCCTTATGATTTATCGCCTCATACGGACCGCTGAAGTAGCGCTCCACGTCCAGCTCGTCAAAGGGGTTGTAATGCGTATGGTCGCCGGTGCGCTCAGTGCGGTAGTAATAATAGCCCAAAGTGATGTCCAGGCTGGCGTGAGCCACGTGCTTAGGATTAAATGGCTCACATATAATATGGCCATCTTTGATAGCTTCTCTAATCTGTATGTTGCTGAATACCCCCATGGTCCTCCTCATCAAACCTCTTTAATAATAGTTTATAGAAGTTGGCAATAGCGGGCAAGCTAAAATATGTTGTAGTTTAAGAGTTGTCGGCGCTGACTTTAACTGATGGGCCCATAGTCGTTGTCAGATAGACAGATTTAATGAAAGCGCTTTTGATACTGGCGGGTTTCGCAGCCCTAAGGCTGGCCAGCATCGCTTCCAGGTTCTTGAGCAACTTCTCTTCGCCAAAGCTGACTTTGCCAATGCCGGCATGGACAATTCCGGCTTGGTCGACGCGGTATTCCACGCGTCCGGCCTTGGCTTCTTCCACGGCCTTAACGATGTCCGTAGTGACAGTACCGCTCTTGGGGTTGGGCATCAGCCCGCGCGGACCCAGCAGACGGGCATATTTGCCCAGTTTAGGCATCATGGCCGGCGTGGTGATTAAGATGTCAAAATCAATGTCTTCCTTGTCCAGCTTGGGTATAATCTGCTCCTTGTCTTCTTCGGTTAAAACGGCGATACGCAGGCTTTTGCCACTGCCGGATGGTAATACTACGGTTCCGCGGACGTTCTGGTCGGATTGCGTCGGGTCAACGCTTAGGTTGACGTGGATTTCTACCGTGCTATCAAATTTGGTCGGGCTGGTCTTACAGATTATTTCCAGAGCTTCTTTTAAGTCGTAGGTTTTAGTGCTATCAACCAGCTTGGCAACTTCGCGGTATTTCTTGCCGGCGCGTTCGGTGCGGCTGCGCGGCGGTTTCTTGGCGGCTTTTTTGGCTTCTTCGGCCTTAACCTCGGTTTTGGAGGCCTTACGCTCCTGCTTGGCCTGTTTTTCCTCGGCTTCTTTAAGGGCTTTGGCGCTGTGCTTGCCGGACTTAGTTATGGCCACGGATTCTTCAGGATTGACCTCGACTGCTTCTTCAGCTAGTGCGAGTGCAACCTCAATAATCGGCTCTATTTCAATTTTTGGTTTAGAGCTTTTAGCTTTTAGCTTTAAGCTTTTCGCTTGTTCTTTGGCTTCCGCCATAATTACGTCCTCCTGTGGTGCGTACGGCTTTTTAAGCCTCCCACAAATTACTTAACTTGTTAACTTTCTATCTCTATACCCATGCTGCGGGCGGTGCCGGCGACCATTTTCTTAATTGATTCGATATCCTCGGCATTCATGTCAGCTGCTTTGGCTTCGGCAATCTCTGTTAGCTGCGACTGGCTGAGCTTCTTCTCCAGCTTGACTTTATTGGGTTCGCCGGAACCTTTGTCTACTTTTAACGCTGCCAAAATCAGTTCGTCCGTAGGTGTTCCAACGATGCGCCAAGTGGTAGTGCGGTCATCAAAAATCGTGATGTGAACGGTCAGCATCTGGCCCATGCGGTCCTTGGTCTGCTCGTTAAACGGCGTCACAAAATCCATTATGTTAACGCCGTATTGGCCCAAGCTGCTGCCAACCGGCGGCCCGGCGCTGGCCTGCCCGCCACGGACTTTCATCTTCAAATTTGCTTTAACTTCTTTTGCCATAACTAGACTCGCTTTACCTGCAGGCCGTCGAGTTCAACGGGCGTCTCGCGGCCAAACATGTTAACTAATACTTTAAGCTTGCCTTTTTGGGCGTCAATCTCATTGATAGCACCGTCAAAACCCTTAAACGGCCCGTCTATGATGTTGACGACCTCGCCCACGCGGTAGTCAAACTTGTGTTTAGGCTCATCGCGGCCCATGCGTTTCATAATTTTGGCAATTTCTTCCGGTTCCACCAAAGTTGGTTCGGTACCGGTACCTACAAAACCGGTTACGTTCGGAGTGTTGCGGACAATGTACCAGGCATCTTCGGATAATTTCATCTCTACTAACACGTACCCCTGAAAAATACGCTTTTCGACGATTTTACGCTTACCGTTCTTAATCTCAATCATCTTTTCCTTGGGCACTAATACTTGGAAAATCTTGTCGCCCATATCAAGTGATTCCGCGCGTTGGCGGATGCTTTCGGCGACCTTTTCTTCGTAGCCGCTATAGGTATGGATGGCATACCACTGCTTGGTTGAATCGTAACGTCTGCTCATAATTGCCTTACTTTAGTACCACTTTCTTAAATATTATGTCCAAAACTTTATCTACTCCAAAAACTAGGGCCCCGAACACCACTGCAAATATAAGTACTGCCCCCGTTAACCGCCGGGTTTCGTGCCGGCTGGGCCAAGTGACCTGCCTTACCTCGCGCCAGGCGTTTATGAAATAGCGCGGCGCCAGCCAGCCCAGTCCTTTACCAATTCCCCTGCCAATTTTTCGCAGCGGGCTTGGTATCTTGGAGGTGCCTGGAAGCCTAATCTTTTTAAAAGGAGTTTTTGCCCTTGATAGGACCGGCTTTAGGCGGCCCGGCCGGGATTTTTTTTCGGCCCTGGACTGCTCGGCTTCCGCCCGCTCGCGAATAGTCGGCGCGGTCTTGCGGATCCTCGGCTGGTGTTTAGGCGTGTCCCCGTCCAAATCAAACTCCCCTGCTAACTTAAACAGCCTACTATCTAAAGTAGGCCTTCAAGTGTCAATAGTAGCGCATCTTGGTAATCCGTGCAAGATGTAATCTTATGTCTTGGCGGTGGTTTCTTGCGAGTTCGGAATATATATTTTGAAGGTGCTGCCTTTGTTCAGCTCGCTCTCCATGCGAATATTCCCGCCAACCAGCCTAGCCAACTTGGAAGTAATGTATAGCCCCAGGCCGGTGCCATTGACCTTCTTGACCCGCCAATCATCACTTCTGAAAAACTTGCTAAAAAGCTTGCCTTGTTCGCTCTTGCTAATGCCTATCCCGGTATCGGTCACTGTAAACTCCAGCCCGTCATTGATCTTGGTCACAGTTAGCGCAATGCCGCCTTTTTCGGTGTATTTGAGGGAGTTGGTTATAAAGTTCTGCAGTACTTCGCGAACATACAGCTTACTGCTGTTAAGCTGATCAACATCTGGTGAAAGATTAGCCTTTAAGCTGAGGCCTTTTTGCGCGGCTTGTGGCTCGTAGTCGTGTATTAGTGAGTCAACCAGCTCCGGTATATTGATTTGCTCGATAGTTATGGCCAGTTTGCCTCTCTCGGCGCGCGATAGCATAGACAGGTCATTAATTAAGTTTCCTAGAAATATAATCTGGTCGTGGGCCGCTGCCAAAGTTTGCTTGATAGTGTCGGGCGTATTGGTGCGCTCGGCCAGCAGCTGGGCGTTGCCGATGTTACCTTCGGCGATGGCAATCGGCGTGCGCAGTTCGTGGCTAGCCACGCTTACGAACTCCTCGCGTTCTTCTTCAAGGGATTTTTCGCGGGTTATATCCCTAAACAACAGTACATAGCCGCCAGTGTCAGCCGAGCCAAAGCCAACTCTTACCGGCGACAAGCTGAAGAAAAGATTAATGGTACTGCCGTCGCTGTACTGGAGCCGCCAATCACTATTGGTGAACGGCGCCGTTTTGCCAACTATTAAAATACCGATGTCTATCGGCCGGCCGGCTTTGTCTAACAGTCGGAGCACATTGTGCAGATTTTTACCGGTCAGGCTGTTAGTGTCTAACAGATCCAGGGCAACGCTGTTGCTTAGTGTGATAACACCCGATTTGTCAGTTGCCAGGACGGCGTCGGTCATATTGTTAATCAAAGCGTTCAAACGCTCATGGTCCAACGTCTGGTCTGGCTTGTTACCAGCTGTATTTCGGTATAGCTGCATCTCTCACCCTTAATTATGCCATAAAGATTATGCTAAAGCGGCCTAACCTGCGGTTTGTAGTCACGGATTTGTTTTTTTAGGCTTTTGGCTTCGGGTATAATTTTGCTTAAAGCGTCCCAGAAATCTGCCCCATGGTGCAGGTGTTCAGTGTGGGTAAGTTCGTGCAGTAGTACATAGTCGATAAGGTCCCATGGCAGCTGCATAAGGTAGTAGCTTAGGGTAATCGTGCCGCCCTTGGAACAGCTACCCCAGCGCGATACCAATTTACGGATACGGATATCCTTGTAATTATAGTCGTGGGCATTAGCTAACGAGCGTAAGCGGTCCGGTAGGAGCTGGGTGGCCTCGCTCTTGAGAGCTTTTTCGCAAGCGGCCATCAGTTTTTTCTGCACTTCAGGGCTATCAAAAGGTTCGGTGGTTCTTACCTCTATCAGGGTATTTCCGGTCCGGATTTTAAGCGGGCTAGCCCCCTGAACCGGAATAAATGCCACTCTGTGTAGTTTGCCGATTCTGGCACGGTCAGTGATTGGCTGCTGATTATGCTGGGCCAGTTGCTCCAAAATCCAGTCTGTCCGGCTGGTAGCAAAGGCGATGCCCGAACGGTAAGGCGCCCAGGCTGGCAGGCTGACCCTGACCTGGCCCTTAGGGGTGACGCTCAGGCGCAAGTGCTTGGCGCCGCGCCGTTTACTCAAAAGAACCTCACCGATGCGAGGAACTTGCACGCTGCGGTAGGCCATTAGCTTATTGTTATGTTGCGGCGGCTAAAGTCAACCCGCCCGGCGTGGGGATTGGGAACAAGGTTTATAAGGCCGGGCTTGGCCATGGAACCTTGCAACGAGCTGCTGCTGGTCAGTCCCATCTGGTAGAGGCGGTTTAAGATGCTGGACTTTTGCGTAGCAAACGAATGCTTGCCGCTTACAACCAAGTAGTTCTCGTTCTGGGGGTTCTGCATACCAACCAATTTATTATCAAAGCTAAGGCGGGTTTGCGGTTCGGCATATTTGTCGTCGTTGGTACGCCGGTCACGGGCTTGAGTACGCGCAAAAGCGCTATCTACATCTATCTGCAGCCATACCAGTAGGTACTCGGATCTGTGTTTCTGGGCCAAATCACGCAGTTTGCGGCGCTGAGCCAAACGGAAAGAGTTGGTATCGTAGACAACGCTTATGCCAGCGTCCAGGAACTCCTCGGTCATATAATTCATAAGGTGGGCGATGACAGCGTCCTCCTGGGCATCATAACGCGGCCGCTCAAACAGCTCGCTTCTTATGCGGTCGGCGCTAACGTTGACCATGTTAAGGTTGTCGGCCAGATTACGGGCCACGTAACTCTTACCGGAGCCCGGGAACCCGTACAAACACATCAATACTGGTTTACTTAGTGCGACTTTTGTCATCAGATTGATATTACCACCTCTGTATCTCAATATAAAGTGTTACTGCTTTTGGGGATCCCCTTTAGGGCTGGAATTGATGACGACGTGGCAGGGGCACGTGGAATCGAACCACGATCTAAGGTTTTGGAGACCTTTATACTGACCGTTGTACTATGCCCCTACGTCGGAACCGACATGACGGCTTCCGTAAGTGCGTCTAGCTTACTTACTTTCAGCCTTAGGTCGTTTCCTCCTCTTCAAATTTGCAAACGGTAATTAGACCCCCGCTTTGCAAATTTGTAATTAAATTATACCTTACATCAAACCAATTTAAGCCTTCGCGTTTCTCTAGTGTTTTCGGGGTTTGACTTCGTTACGGCCAAGATTCTTTTTAGTTTCTGTTTGCAGGGCTGCGACGCGTTTTACCGGGCAATATTTCTTAAGCTCCACCTTCTCGGGCGTGTTCATGGTATTTTTGGTCGTGTAATAATGGCGCTGCTTACAAGCCTCGCATATCAACCCGACAATTTTTCGCTTTTCGCCCTTCTTAGCCATATCCAATACATATTACCCAATAACAGATAAAAAAGCAATATATTCACTGATTGAAGATGGTATACTATAATCGGGATGAGTACATGCTATACCCTCGCATAACTGAAGCCGCACTTAGAGATCTATATATAGAAAAGCACCTGTCTATGATGCAGATTTCAAAGGAGTTGGGCTGCTCGCATCATAAAGTCGCTTATTGGATGACGCAATATAAGATTGACCGACGTTCTATAAGCCAAGCGGTCTATCTTGTGAATAATCCTCACGGTGACCCTTTTACGATTAAGGTACCGAAAACACCTGAGGAGTTAATATTGTTCGGCCTTGGTGTTGGATTGTATTGGGGTGAGGGTAATAAGGCGCATCGAAACGCGGTTAGGCTAGGTAATACAGATTCTAAATTGCTTAAGACGTATATTCTGTTTCTTACTGAATTATGCGGAATTCGCAAAGATTCGCTGAAATTTGATCTTCAGGTCTTCTCTGATATTAATATCGCGGCCGCGCTCAAGTACTGGTGCAAAACGCTCAATGTTAAGAAAGAACAGTTTTTTAAGCCAAGGGTGACTATATCTGGCTCAATTGGAACATATAAAAAGAAAAGTGAGTACGGAGTTGTTACAATATACTTCGGTAACACGAAACTACGAGATATAATCGTAGGGCAGATTACAGAAGTGGTTGAGCGGATAGCGCCTTGATAGCTCAGTGGTAGAGCACCGGCATGGTAAGCCGGCGACACGAGTTCAATCCTCGTTCAAGGCTCCAATTAGCTTCCTAAGCTAATGATTTCTTTTACTTTGTCTATAGCCTCTTCAACGCTCTTGGCTTGGACTTTGCCGCCGGCAGACGATTTATGGCCACCACCGTTTAGCATTAGAGCCAGCTTAGATACGTCCTGCGAGTCTCTGGCAGCCCTAAACGATATGGAATACATATCATCACCCTCCAGGGGGTTCCTGTAGATTATAAAACCCTTGTTGCGGCCATCTATGTTGCGGATGTAATTATCTATAAAGATCTTGTTGGCGCGCTGCAAAGCCGCCTGCTGTTTGCCTGATTTTTGCCAGTTACTTACGAATTCGTCCCCAAGAAAGCTATAAGTAAAGTCCTTAAAGTGCGAGAGGTTTTTGGACAGCTCGCATACAACTTGTATTTGATCCTCGCTAAACTGGTTAAGCTGGTATTTTAAAGTCTCTACGCTCGCGCCTTCGCGCACCAACTCGGCGGCCAACTCAAACGCATCTACATTAGAAGCATCTATGTACGTAAAGCCGCCGGTATCGCCGTAAAGCCCGGTCATGGCAATCTGGGCAGAATTGCCAGGCTTTTTAAGGTGTAGTTTGGAGTAGACAATATTGTAGATTTCGTGCACCGTAGCTGATTTGATTGAGTTGAAATAAAGATCAGACTCATCTCGGCCTTCGGGCTCGTGGTGGTCAATGATTACCAGCTTGGCGTGACTCTTTTTTACGTACTCCTTTAGCTCTAATCCGCCTTTGCGGCTGGCACGCCCAAAATTAGCTACGTCAACCAAAATTATAAGGTCCGGTTTAAAGCTCTCGGTTGCAGCTACCAATGGCTCAAATTTAATTTGCTCGTAGCCTTCTAAGAAACTAAGCCCATCCGGCTCTTCTTCTAGTACCATCTCAACTTTCTTATCGGGGAAATTCAGCTCAAGCGTCGTGCCAAGCAAAAGCACCGAAGCCACGGCATCGGGATCCGGTGAAACATGCGAAGTTATGAGTATCCGCTCGGCTTCATCAATAAGTTGTTTAAATTTATCACTCATACAGATAGTGTAGCGTAGTTAACGAGGTTAGAACGGAATTACAGACCTAGTTATCGAGAAAGTTATAGTAAAAGTGATAGATGTCTTCAAATCCATGTTTTTCGGCAAGTTTCTGTGCCGGTTCATTAAACGCATAGATTTTTGATT
>Ga0265334_10001812_pt1 | contig 10185 bp, 11 predicted proteins | sample 42023metaG_FD_192442 | JGI IMG/M metagenome (GOLD analysis project Ga0265334, IMG submission 192442) | Rhizosphere microbial communities from Carex aquatilis grown in University of Washington, Seatle, WA, United States - 4-20-23 metaG | ecosystem: Host-associated > Plants > Roots > Rhizosphere...
ACCAACGGCGTAGTAACGAACTTCATCGACGCGAGGGACGAGCAGAACCTTTCCCGGGAAATTGCCCAACTCCACACACCCACGGCCCTCGAGGAACTGTACGGAAAAGACTTCAAAATGCTCTATAAGTGGTTCGACCTGAACCCTATATCCTTCGATCGCATCCGGGATTACCAAACCGAAGCCGTCCAAAACATCGAGAAAGACATCCAGAAGGGCCACCGCAAAATACTCGTGGCCATGGCCACTGGGACGGGGAAGACCTATACCACCATTGCCCTGATCCACCGACTTCTAGAGTCAAAATCCGTCCGCCGGGTCCTCTTCCTCGTGGACCGGCGCTCCCTAGCCGCCCAGGCAGTCCAAGCCTTCAACTCCTTTGCCACCCCCCATGGCAACAAGTTCACCGGGGAATACCCGGTTTACAGCCAGAAGTTTCGTAAGGAAGACCTCGACCAAGAAACCGACCACCCATACGATTCCAGCACGCTTCCTTCTAAGTACCTCCAAAACCCCGACGACAGCGTGACCTTTGTTTACGTCTCCACCATCCAGCGCATGACCATCAACCTTTTCGGCAAAGGGGCTGTTTTCAACCCAACGGATGGGGACCCCGAAGACGTGGACGATGAAGACCGCATCGAGGGGATCCCAATCCACGCTTTTGACGTGGTAATCGCCGACGAATGCCACCGGGGCTATACCTCCCACGAAACCAACACCTGGCAGAGGGTCTTAAACCACTTTGACGCCATCAAGATCGGCCTGACGGCCACCCCCGCCCAACACACCATCCAGTATTTCGATAAGCTCACCTACCTCTACCCGGTCGAGAAGGCCATTCAAAACGGCTTCCTAGTGGATTACGAAGCTGTAGCCATTAAATCCGATATCAGGATTAATGGCGTCTTCCTCCGGACCGGCGAATCAGTCACGGAAGTAAACACCCAAACCGGCTTCAGATTTATTGACACCCTCGAGGATGAAAGAAATTTCCTACCAGGGGACATTGAACGCCGAGTGACCGCCCCCGACAGCAACCTCAAAATCATTCAGGAGATTGCTAAACACGCCCTGGAACACGAACAACAAACAGGCCGTTTCCCTAAAATCCTGATTTTTGCCGTCAACGATATCGATCACCACTCCCACGCAGAACAGCTTGTCAGGATCTGCCGAGAGGTCTTCAACCGCGGGGATGACTTCGTCCTGAAGATCACCGGGAAGGCCGATCGCCCCTTGCAATATATAAAGCAATTCCGAAACCTTCAAAAACCCGGGGTTGTGGTCACCGTGGACATGCTCTCGACCGGCGTGGATATCCCTGCCCTCGAATACATCGTCTTTCTACGCCCCGTCCAATCCCGCATCCTCTGGGTCCAGATGCTAGGCCGGGGTACCCGGCTTTGCCCCGAAATCCATAAGACCCATTTCACGGTTTTCGACTGTTTTGACGGCACCCTGATTAAGAGCATGGCCAACGCAACTGACTTCGAAGTGGAAATCCCCGAACGGTCCTCCAAATCCAATAAAGAGATCATCGAAAACATCTTTAATAACGTGGACCCCGAGTACAACACCAAAATCCTTTGCAAGCGCCTCCGGATGATAGGGAAGGGCATGGACGCCGAGGCCCGGCCCATGTTCGCCCTGTTCATCCCCGAAGGCGACGTTGAGGACTACGCCAAGAACCTCCCCAAACTGCTCTCAAAAGACTTCTCTAAAACCATGAAGAACCTTCGTAACCAAGCCTTCCAGGACCTCCTGGAGGACTACCCCCGGGCCAAAAAGGTCTTTTTCGAGGCCACCCAGGCGGTGGACCAGGTCGAATCCCGTGATCTTTTCAGGCTTGGTGGCCAGCTTCTCAAGGCCGAAGACTACCTCATTCAATTCGCGCGGTTCATCCACGAGAAGGCCGACGAGATCGAGGCTGTCCGGATCCTTCTCAAGAAGCCCAATGATTGGAAATACCAGACCCTCCAGGACCTTAAATCCGCCCTGGCCCAGGGCAGTTACCCCGAACAGAACCTCCAGCGAGCCCATAAAATTGCGAGCCATAAGGACCTAGCCGACATCATCTCGATCGTAAAACACGCCGCCAAGGATCAAGAGCCAGTCCTTTCCGCCCAGGAGCGGGTAGACCGAGCCTTAAACCAAATTAAACAAAAACATGCATTTACCCGAGAGCAATTGCAATGGCTCGAGTACATACGGGGGTACTTAGTAGCTAACCTATCCCTCGAAATTGAGGGATTCAGTGAACACCCAATTTTCACCAGCAGGGGTGGTATTACCAGGGCCAACCAAGTCTTTGGGGCCACCCTCCAAACCTTAGTCCGTGAGATCAACGAGGCGGTAGCCGCGTGAGCATCAACTATAAAAACATGAATTTAATTTATCCCCATGTTAATAATGAAATCTCATATTTTCGTAACCTTGAATACGTCTATGTCGTACTTTTTAGTTCCTCTCAGCTTGGCACTTTGATGACCTTTACAAATTCAAAAAGCCCGAACTATCCTTACGCTTTTTGGTCATTTAGTTTATTTCTGTTTATTGGTTGTGTTCTTTTTGCGTTTCATGCTCATTCTGGATTGGCTCTTAACAGAGCAATTCGGATAGCACTAGAAAATGTTTTGAAGGGGAAACCCAATGAAATGAACGGCGGGAATGTTACAATACTTTTTCATAAAGAATGGTGTGATGGCCCTTATCACTTAGGTTTAGCCTTGTTACTAAATTGCATCTTATTTTTAGCTGTCTCATGGAATACTGTTTTTAACGAATGCTATTTATATTTTTTTCCGGTTGCCTTAGTTGTAGTTGTAATACCATTTTCATATGAGTATTTGTATAAAAGGGGAGTAGATAAATGTATTAAATTAGTGCCAATGTTTTGCTCGATGATGGAATTAAAACTTTCTAAATCCCGGAGAACTTCATAAATGGCCGACATCGTCAACAAACTCTGGGGCTTCTGCCACACCCTCCGCCATGACGGCATGGATTACGGTGACTACATCGAGCAACTCACCTACCTGCTGTTTATCAAAATGGCCGAGGAACGCGGCGTTGAACTCCCCAAAAAGTGTGACTGGAACACCCTCAAAAAGGAGTCCGGCCAGGCCCTCATGGACCATTACGGGGACGTTCTTAAGAAGCTCCGTACTGAAAAGGGAATCCTAGGCGACATTTTCAATGAGTCCCAAAACCGATTTTCCAACCCCGTAAACCTCAAGAAAATGATCGGCCTGATCGACGATGAAAATTGGGCCGCTCTGGATGAAGACGTTAAAGGCCAGGCTTATGAAGGTCTTTTGGAGAAAGCCGCCAGCGAAGGGAAGAAGGGCGCGGGCCAGTACTTCACCCCCCGCCAACTCATCAAATCCATCGTCCGGGTCATGAAACCCAACCCCCTGGAGGTCCCTGATTTCACCATTAGCGACCCTGCCTGTGGGACCGGCGGCTTCCTTCTTGGAGCCTATGAATGGTTTTTCGCCTCCACCAAAGGTGCCATCGAGAAGAAAGACCTTAAACGCATCAAATCCAAGACCTACTACGGCCAGGACATCAGCGCCCGCCCCCGCCGTATGGCCCTCATGAACATGTTCCTTCACGGCATCGAGGCTAACGTCGATCTGGGGGACACCATCTACAACCCACCCCCCTCCAACCGTTATTCCTGCATCCTCACAAACCCGCCCTTTGGCACCAAAGGTGCTGGCCAGGCCCCCGAGCGGGATGACTTCACCATCTCCACCAGTAATAAACAGCTCAACTTTGTCCAACATTGCCTAACCATCCTGAAGCCCGGCGGCCGGGCGGCCATCGTTCTCCCTGATAACTGCCTTTTCGAGGATAAGGCCGGGGAAGTGTTCAAGATCCTCATGGACCAATGCAACCTCCACACCGTCTTGAGGCTCCCCCGGGGCACCTTCACCCCCTACAGCCAGGGCGTTAAAGCCAACGTCATCTTCTTCCAGAAAAGCCCCAAGACAGAGAACACCTGGATTTTCGACGCCCGGTCCAACGTTGAAGGTGTTACCAAGAAAGACCGCCCCTTAGCTGAACTGCATTTCGAGGAGTTTGAAAAGTGTTACGGCAAAGACCCCAACGGCACCTCCAAACGCGTCGACCTGGGAGAAGAAGGCCGGTTCAGGAAGTTCCACATCACCAAGATCCAGGAACGTAACTACAAACTCGATATCACTTGGCTTAAAGACGACAGCGTCGAGGACGCGGATTCCCTCCCCGAACCCGAAGAACTCGCCCAGGAGGCCATTACCACCCTTGAAGCCACGGTAAAAGACCTCAAAGAAATCATGGACCTCATGGGGCAGAGCCCCTCTTAATGGTAAAGCGAGAAATGAAAACCGATACGACAGAGAATGATTTGCCGGAGATACCAGACACCTGGATTTGGAAAACGTTAGGGGAAACGTGCGAAAGAATATTTGATGGGACACATTTTTCACCAAAGAACGGTCCTAAAGGGGATTTTAAATATATAACTGCAAAAAACATTAAATCTTGGGGAATTGATTTAAGGAACCTTACTTATGTAAGTAAGGAAGCTCATCAAGAAATATATTTGAGAAGCCCGGTTAAGTACAAAGACATCCTATATATAAAGGATGGAGCTACAACGGGAATTGCAGTAGTAAACAATTTAACGGAACAGTTTTCATTGCTTTCAAGTGTTGGGGTATTTAATGTTAATAATAATTTTATTATTCCGGAATATGTTGCCTACTATTTAAATTCACCTATAACAAAAACAAGAATGTTAAATATGGTGTCTGGAGTTGCAATAACAAGATTAACGCTTGAAAAGCTTAAAGCTTGTTGGATTTGCTTACCCCCTCTTCCTGAGCAAAACCGTATTGTCGCCAAACTTGACCAAATTGTCCCCCGTATTGATGCCTGTAAGGAACGATTGGATAAGATCCCCCTCCTCCTCAAACGGTTTAGGCAGGCTGTTTTAATTGCTGCGTGTCGAGGCGTTTTAACCGACTCTTGGAGAAAGAAATACAAAAGAGATAAAGTTAAAGAACTCGTTGAATCCGAAGGCCTTTTTGAAACGCCGGAGTCTTGGACTTGGACTCATTTTAATAATCTGACTAGAGATATTACTGTAGGTCATGTTGGTCCTATGCTTAAGGAATATGTTGAAAACGGCATTCCCTTTTTGCGTTCGATGAATGTTCGTGAAATGCATATAAATATAAAAGGTTTAAAATTTATTTCTAATAAATTTCACTCGATCCTCAATAAATCAAAACTAATGCCAGGTGATGTAGTTGTGGTTCGATCTGGGAATGTTGGTGTTTGTGCTGTCATTCCTAACACACTAAAAGAAGCAAATTGTTCTGATCTAGTAATAATACGTCCAGATAAACTTTTAAATCCTTACTATGCGTGCATATTTATCAATTCGCCTTTGTTGAAGGTATTTATTGAAGATAACAAGGTTGGTATAGCCCAAAGCCACTTTAATATTGGAATGATGAATAAGACGCCTATTCCCGTTCCTCCTCTTGATGAGCAAACCGAGATAGTCCGGCGGGTAGAGGCCCTTTTTACTGTCGCCGATCACATTGAGGCCCGGTATAAGGATGCCAAAGCCGCCGTGGACAAACTCACCCCCTCCACCCTGGCCAAGGCCTTTCGCGGGGAATTGGTCCCCCAAGACCCCTCCGATGAGCCCGCCTCCGTCTTCCTGGAGCGAATTAAGGCTACTTCAGGTGTTGTAGTTAAGTGGGGTAAGAAAAAGTGAAGCAGCTATTGCACGTAATATTTACTTATTTAGTTAAACTTAACCGCCTTTGGTTAATTTACTTACCAGGTTGGATCATTTATTTGTTTGGTACAGCCCTATTGTTTACAAAAGTGAAATCCCCTGAAAAGGTTGTTGAAACCCTCAACATTACATTTGGTATTGTTGCTGGTTTATCAGCACTTGCTTTTACTTACGCCTCACATTTGGAGGGAGACGAGAAAGATCGCGTCATGTTTGCGGGTGAACGTTTATTAAATTCTTGTATTGTATTTTTAACTGCTTCTTTCGTTCAATTTGGAAGTTTAAGTATGGGCAAATTATCTCCAACATGGTATTGGTCATTGGGAATAGGGATATTAGAAACACTTTCAATTGGGCTCTTAATAGAGGCTTCAAGGAATTTTAAAAATGGAGTTCAACATTTACGTATGGTTTTGTGGCCTAAAGAACATAGACTTCCAGGATGGTCAGAATATGAAAAGACGAAACATGCACCCAAAGATAATAAAGATTCTTAAATGGGAAACATAATTACTAAACGCGGATCCATCATCCTGAACAGTGCCCAAGTGGACTACCTCTACCACACGGATGGGGCTGGCTTTTCAGACCTCCAGGTGCGGCGCGGCCGCCTCACCACCCAGGAGCGGGCCTACGACTTTTCCTTCATCCTTTCCGACGGTGGGGAAGGCCTTAAGGGTTGTGAAAAGAAGTTTCCTGGTCTTTTAACCATGCTTTCCCAACGCTTCCCGGAATTGAACATTGTTAAAAAGCCGTCCTAGATTGGGTATTAAATAACTTTGGGTGTGTTCAAATGCCTAAAGACGTTTTGACTGAAAAAGATATCCTATACATCTTCACCGATGGATCTATGTTTAATAATCCAAGAAGGGGCGGTATAGGTGTTGTCTTTGTAACCCTTGATGATGATTATGAGGAGAGGCCAGAAGAGTTGAAGTTTGCTGGTTATAAAGGTGTAACAAACAACGAGATGGAATTAAAGGCCGCTTCCGTTGCTTTAAAAGAAGCTTTGGAGCGACCGGATTTAGAGAAGTTCCGTAAATTGATTCTGTTTACCGATTCAATGTATTTAAAAGGCAATGTAAAAACCAATGCTAGATTTTACTGGCCCCGAAACAGTTGGAGGGATAAAAATGACAGGCCGATAGAAAACGTTAAGCTTTGGGAAGAGTTGATAAAGGCCGAAAACAATTTATATGCTTGCCGTAAGTCAGTTGATTTTGAGTGGGTTAAGAGTCACAAAGTAAGTAAATATAACAAGGTGGCAGATCGTCTAGCAAAAGAATCAGCTCAAGTGGCTATAAACAAACCGTTTCAAGTTCAATCGGTAAGAAGAAAAGTATTACCGGGTGTGACTAAGCCAAACTCAGTAGAAATGCATGGGCAACGATTAATCGTTTATATTCAGGATGGGAAGGCACTCGGGAAAAAAAGGGGTTATGAGCACCGATACCAGGTTCTATCTAAACGCGGTGGTTTTCATAATTGTACCGATAAGATATTCATAAATAGTCCAATTTTAAAAGCTGGCCATTACTATATTATTCGAGTTAATAGTGTTCAAAAATATCAACAAATCGTGAAAGTGTATTCGGAATTGGATTGCAAGAACCGAAAGCGTATATTCATTGAAAAGGATTACATTGAGCATGAATAAAAGCGAAGAAATTTCATCCCTTCTCTCCTCCGCTAAAACTCTGGCCAAGCGTTACCATGCCCTCACTGGCAAGCCCCTAGGCATCACCGGGGAAGTGGCTGAATTCACAGCGTTCAAACTCCTCAAACTGAAACCAGTCAAAGCTAGGCAATCTGGTCATGACGCTATACGGCCTTCCACGGGGGAGAAGATCCAAATTAAGGGCCGCTGCTTGCAGAAAGGCTCTTCTAGAGGAGGCAGGATTGGTCAAATCCAGATAAGTAAGCCTTGGGATACAGTGGTTTTAGTCCTTTTAGATAAGGACCTTGAGGTAATCAGCATCTACGAAGCCCGTAGGGGTGCCATCAAACGAGCCCTCCTAGCCCCTGGATCAAAGGCCCGTAATGTACGGGGAGCTTTGGCGATCGCCACTTTTAAGAAGATCGGTAAGCAAATATGGCCCCGATAAAAACGTCCTCCAAAAACCTCATAACCATCCCCCAACTAAAATTGGCCTGCCGCCATGTTAAAGAGATGGAAGACGCCGGCATGACTGAGAACTTCGCTATCCGGGGCCTCGAGCTATTTGCCGACGCCTACGCCCGGCAGTCTTTGGGAGGACGCGGTAGATTTCAGCCTCTCCATGTAAGGCATATCGACCTGTGGTCCAAAGCCGCCTTAAAGATGAAGAAACGGTTCCCCAAAAGGCGCCCCCTGGAATACCTCCGGGTAGAACACGGCACCCCACGTCGTGAATTCGCCCGGTTGGTTTTGAACCTATATAAGAAAAACCGCCTCACCGATTTAACCGTTAAACACCTTGTCCAACGCTATTGGAAACTTGCCGTGATTACGCTGGAAGAAGATGGTCGTTTAAATAAGGTTGCTCGAAAGACAATGCTTTCATCGCCTTGGAAACGTTGGGCTAAAGCAAAAATACGATTTTAAGGATTTTAAATGAAGCTTCTTAAAGCTTGGGCCTCTTTCAAATCCACAAACTCTTTACACATGCTTCCAGAAGACGTCTCCGTTTTAGATAAGTTGAAGAAGCAACGTACTGATTTTAAATCTTGGGAAGAATACATTAACGATCCTAATTTTGGCGCCCCGAAAGACACAAAGCTTCACCTGGGTCTCATCCCTCAACCCTTCACGGGGAACCTCAAAACGGCCTCAATATTCATCCTTCAACTTAATCCCGGTATTGGTCCATCAGACTACTACGGTGAATACAAGATCCCAAAGTTCAAAAGGGCGCTTCTCGATAATCTCAAACAAAAACCTCTAGACTATCCTTATATTTTTCTCAACCCTCAGTTTTCTTGGCACGGTGGTTACAAGTACTGGCATTCAAAATTAAATGGGGTTATTGAGAACCTTCGTAGCTATTGGAATTATCGCAGTTACGCGAAAGCTCAACGACGTCTTGCAGGACAACTGGCCACAATCGAATTGGTCCCTTATCACAGCTCTTCATTTTCAGAAAAAGGAGGTCTACTCAAATTAGAATCCGTTACATTAATGAAGAATTACCTCAATGAAGTTCTTATACCCAAGGCAAAAAAAGGTAAGGCCATAATCATTTCAACCCGTAATGCCACTTGGCGTTTAAGGTCTGAAATAAATGTTATTGTTTACCCACCAGGCCACGCCCAAGGAGCGCATTTAACACCTGATTCTTATGGTGGCAAGGCTATATTGGATTTCTTGAAATGTAAAAAGACGGTTTGATTCTATATGACATCCACCCCCGTCCCCCCCATCCCCCCGGATCTTATAGACCGACGGGGAACACCCACCATCATCACACTCTGGGAAAAGGACGGCTTTGTAATTGTAGTAACTAATGAGGTTGAGTTTGAGTTCTCAAAACCGGATTCCTTCAAAATTAGGGGCCAGCTCGAGTACGGCGGGGGATACTGGAAGCGTGATTAAAAGAATCAGAGTCACTACTCAGTCCAGAAGAAGAGCTTTAATTGTGGGCTCTTTTTTCATTATAAGTTCTATTACAATTGCACATGTTCAAGATATGGATCTTTATATACCTTTTATTGCCTACCTAATTTGGTTGTTCATAGTTTCATTATATTGTTCCCGTGATATTAATCTCAATTCATTAAATCCGTCATATACCGGACGTTATTTATTTCATGTTTTTGGAGGAATAGCGGCAAGCATTAGTTTGTATGTGTTACTTCGCTTTATACTCCCGTTTAATATTTTATGGGTATCACATTCAATTAGCACGATTACCTTGAACCACAGTTTTGACAGATTGTTATATTTTCCATTAGTATTATTGCTTGGTCCACTAACTGAAGAATTGATATTTCGAGAGTTACTTTATAAACACGTAGTAGGGAAAAGCATTTTAGAATCGGCAATCTTAAGTTGCATTTTTTCGTTCACCCATACCAAAGATATTTATTTTTCCTATATAATTTTGTTTTTCGTCTCGCTATTTTTAAATTATTTATATTCCAAAGGCGGATTGTGGCCGTGCGTTTTTTTCCATTCTGGATTGAATTTACAAAGCTATTATTTGAGCCATGAAATAAACAAATACGGTGGCCAATTGGGCATCATATGGTTGATCGTACTGTTGGCAGTAATTTTCACAGGCTTTTATATTTATTCACTTGTGTCCAGTAAGTTTCGCAAATTGACCGGGTAGCCCCTGCACAGATCGTAGCCCCACCGTGCCGACGGCCGCCGTTCGATCCGGACGGCCACAGGACCCTACGGCCCC
>Ga0265334_10001813_pt1 | contig 10182 bp, 14 predicted proteins | sample 42023metaG_FD_192442 | JGI IMG/M metagenome (GOLD analysis project Ga0265334, IMG submission 192442) | Rhizosphere microbial communities from Carex aquatilis grown in University of Washington, Seatle, WA, United States - 4-20-23 metaG | ecosystem: Host-associated > Plants > Roots > Rhizosphere...
GCAGGCTGCCGTGGCTGTCGTCATGGAAGACCTTGCAAGTATTTGCACTGAAGCAGCGGCAGGATGGCCGGGCAGCCACCCTCAATTGCGCCGTCGCGACACCCAGGCTCAAAAGTAAAACTGTCCCAGGGGGCTGCAGAAAATACGATGGTGGTTCTCAGCCTGTTGATGGGCGGCGAACCGCTGGCGCATTGTTCGCAAGCGTACAGATCGTTTCGCAGCAAATGACTACCTTCCCCTGTGCCAGCTATTGGACAAGCTGACCCGGCCGCAGAGGATTCAAAGGATGCGAACGGGAGTAATGATTCGCGATGAACATCATCACGATAAAGTGCTCATCGCGCGGCGATTCACTTTCGATCTTTAATACAAAACCACAAGAAGGAGCTTCATAAAAATGGCAAATCTTAGAAGCATTGCACTGGCTTTGGCGCTGGCCACAACGATGACCGTTCCGTTGAACGCACTTGGCAGCGGTACCAGTGAAGCCTCGCCGGAAGATCTCAATCGGGACGCGGCTCAAGCGCTAAAAAATCTATACCAGGCCAATCCAGTGGCTGCGGACATGGCCAAGAAAGCCAAAGCGGTGCTGGTATTTCCGAAAATCGTCAAAGCCGGTCTGGTCTTTGGCGGTAGTTATGGCGAAGGTGTTCTGACCAAAGGTTCGAGTGTCGTCAACTATTACAATTCCGTCTCCGCCACGTTTGGATTGCAGGCGGGCGCGCAAACGTATGGTTACGCGGTGTTTCTCATGACCGCCAAGGCACTAACCTATATCGATAAATCAGACGGCTGGGAGATAGGCGTGGGCCCGACCGTGGTCGTTGTCAACGAAGGCGTGGCGAAAAACCTGTCGTCCTCGACTTTGAAGGACGATGCTTACGCTTTCGTCTTCAACCAGGAAGGCCTGATGGCGAGTCTCAGCATCGAAGGAACCAAGATCTCCCGCATCAAGCGCTGATCCGATGGTTCCAGACTCAACCGCTACAGAGCGGCCTCGATGTCAGCGACGCGCTTCCGCAGCAAGCCGATCTGCAGCGCCAGTGCCAATCGGTGCGTCGGTCGGCGACGCTCATTGATCTCAGCACGTTCACTCTAGGTGTAGGTGAAGAAACGCTGAAGCTCAAAATCGCTAAGTTCCCGGGGCAGCTTGCGCAGCGCCAAAAAGGCCGAATGCCAGCTGTCCATGAATCCCCTCGTGGTGAAGCCGGAACGATTGACATCAAAACGGGAGGCGGCAACCAGCGCACTTAATTGTCGCGCCGACTTGCTGGTGATGGGCGCGTACAGCCAAAGTTTGATGAGGGAGCTGCTGTTTGTTGGCTGGCCTGAATCGGTACTGAGCCGAGGCGACTTGACGGTCTTCGTCGCTCACTGAGTCCAGCTTAAGAGGAAGGCCACTGGCGCGGCGCGGCGATTGTGGTGGCTGATTCGAGAATTCAAGACGGCGCGCATATGGGTTTCGGAAGAGCCGTTCCATTTGCGCGATCAGCAGGCGGCCGGCTCGCAAATGGTTTTTGTATGTCGTCAATCTCCGCCATGGTAGTTAATGCCAGTATCGCCGACGCTCTCTTAATGGCAAACGACGGGCAGTGCCGCGTCACTGATCAAGGTATGCGCCATCGCATGCACTATGAAATGTCCCAAGTCGCCCACTGGACTTTGACCGCTTATCGTTGCTTCAAGCTCAGAACATACGCAGTGACGTCGTCGATCTGCTGGCGGGATAACTGAAAGTCCGGCATGGGGGCATGTGGTGCTGTTAAAAAGGCATGCAGCGAAAGCGTCGTCGTCGATGGCATCATTGCCACCTCCATAAAGGTCGGTGGACCCGACGTGCTCGCACTCTTTTGTGCTGAATCGACGACGTGGCAACTGACGCACCAGGTGCGCGCCAATGCATGTCCAGCTTTGGAATTACCGGCCTCCTGTGCCCAGGCAGGGGTCGCTAAAAGCAGAATTGCGGTGACGGCTGCTATTTGCCAGCGGGAAAATTTCCGAAGTTCGCATCCGGACGCGACAATCATGGCAAATCCCTCCGCCTATAGATTTCATATTCGAGTGAACCATCATCGCCGGTCGGGAGAAGCCAGGGCGAGGTCGTTTTGTTCTTGAGATTCACGCCGTAGCAGTTTCGCCATGCAAAAGCGGGCGATGCCGCCAAAGCGATGACTGAGGAGGCCGATGCGAGTGTAGATTTCCGGTTGAGCTTGATATCCATGCTTTACTTCTCCTTGACAATAATGTGTCCGAATTAGCCGTTGTCGCTCACCAGGAACTGACTATTTCACGCGTATTCTGCTCAAATCCAGCTGACAACCATGTTTGAACCCAACCGAGGGCTCGGTAGTTGCGCCAAAGATAGATGGTCAATGCTTCGATGAGCACGCTGGTCATTTCAAGGTTAGCGCCAACATCTTAGGTGTGCCTCGGGCAACTGGCGGTGCTTTCAGCATACGCAGGGCTGACGAATTTTCGATGCAGACAATCCTGCCGCAATCGGTTGCGATGGCTGTTGATCTGGATCAATCGATACTTCGACGGCAATTCAAAGACATCTGATTGATGCGAGTTACACCGATCTCGCTATTGATACGGATCAAAGCACGACATCTGGCCAATCTCGAAACTAACGCCATGAGACGGAAGCAGTAGATGAATCATGACAACCATACGAGAAGCGCGAGCGATATTGAGTTCGATCGGCCCTCAGATGTATCGACTTGTAGGCGAGTGGCGGCATTGCGCGACTTCGCCTCAATCGCCGGAGAATCGCTCGCTTTGCAGCCAGTGATCGACCTCGGCTTCCGCAGTCAGCCAATCCTGCAGTTCGCTGCCTGGGGCAAAGCCGCGACGTTCCGCGATCGCATAGGCGATCCGTTCTATCATGGAGTGGCGCTGCTGTGCGGCGGGACAATTCCATTGCCGTGGTGCCGGCGCCGTAATCCTCGCGGCCGGCTTGCGCGGCAGCTGCGCGGCGGTGTGGTCCGGCTGGAGACGGTTGGGCTTGGATGAGGATGCCGGCGGAGGGGCGATGCTTATCGTTTCCATAGAGCGACTCCTATACAACGCTCAACGTGATGCGTTCGAGTGTGTTGTGTTCAACCCGCGCATTCCATTTTGGTGCGGACGAAGCCCGACGCACGGTTAGTAGTATCCGCGACGGCGAAGCGAATTCTTTCACTCGGCGCGAGCCTCCTATGTGAAATGCCAGAACGGATGTGCCAACTGATTCAAATGATCGGCGACGGACTGCTCTGCCGTGGTCGACACAGATCAAGCGCAGTGGCCGTGATCCACGGCTACGCGATTTGAAGCAGCGCGCTAATCTGAATCGGCCACATTCAAGCCAGCACCTGACAAAAGTACAATCCACGCAATAGCTAGCGCAAAGGTTTTGTCGAGTTCCGGCCGCGTTCGCTGACACGCAGTTCCTGACAGGACTTTTTACCTATACGCGTGATTGCGTACATCATCTGTTCGCTATCGCACAAAGCGACGCCTTCTGCAGGGGATTAGTTGTCCTCCTGACAAACTGTTTCTAGAGCGTGCTATGAACTTTTTGGATCGTCCCTGCCGACGGGATCTTTCATGAGCTTCTCGGTATCCGGGTGCGAGTGAACGCCGAAGTCCCCTGGCTTCAACGGGCCAAGTGGATTGCAGGAATACCCATTGCCTCGCTCCAGTATCGAGAGGGCTTCCTTCAGCTTCAGTTTTGCGAGGATATCCTGCTGTACCTCAGTCTCGATTGCCATGGGGATATTTCCATTCCATCAGAAAATCGCAACATACGTCCACGCCCTGAATCAAATCTGTTCGCCAACACACAGACCAATGGATCTATGCGTTCACTAGCTCCGGTGAGGAAGTAGTGTGCACACCACCGGCGCCACCTTGCTACCGATGGCCCATGGCGCCAGATAAACTGCGCGGGATTCGCGGCCGATTCGTCGACATGGATCAAGTATCCTCATTCGCAACGAACAAACCAGCCCTTTGACGGTGATTACAATTGCGACCGAATCATCGCACCTCTGCTTCTGTGGATGGCACGTTGCCACCGCCTGCATCCGAAGTCGTTGGCGATGGCGAACCATCAACGGTATCGGTCGAAGTCGGAACCAGGACGGTGCACAGTTGGAAATACGCCTGCGTCGCGCGTTCAAGCTGTCGGGCAAGAATTTCGAGAAGGGCCGGCTCGACCGGCGCATCGTCACGACCGCCACCCAAAGGAGATCGCCGCGCTGTATCAACATGGCTGATTGCCGCCTGCAGACCTTCTGCAAGCTCGTGCAGAAGATCCTCTATTGAACGCGCATCGCCGGTCATCGGTAAATCTCCGGTGCTGTGATACGGTGCGGGCCCTTTTCAGGTTCCAATCAGATCATGATTCGCTCGGTGGCGCGATTGAAGGCTTCGGCACACACGACGACAGCGGCAATGTGGTGTTCACAGATCGTCAAGGCAAGCTCGTCTATGCTCGCTTCCACCTCAGCCGGAAGGAAGCAGCCGCAGCAATCGTTGAGGTAACGAAGCGGTTGATGCTCGAATGTGACATTCGGTTGCGCCTTGTCAAGGGACAATCTGGGGTTGGCCCGTCGAGCTATCTGGTAAAGGCAGGCATTATCGAGCTGGATACCAGGCATGAAATATGGCCAAGTCATCGGTGCGCCCGACATTCGGCTTCCCTGAGATTCCGCACAGTTACCGATACGATCATGTGCCCCAGAAGGGGCCGCCGCCTGACTCATCTCGCGGACTAAATTAAAGTCGACCTCCCCGTCAACCGACTGCATGTTGAAGTGCCATGCTGGGACCGTCTGTGCGATAGCGCACACAATAATCCGCTGCAGGCGCGCCAATTACAGCCTGTCGACGCCGCCCTTAATCTTTCTCAGTGGCGGACCGTCGCGAATCGCTCCAACGAAAGTTGATCCAGGTCAATGCGAATGGCGTGGCTCGGTAGTTTAATGAAAGCGAGAATCTGCAATAAGGGAGGAGTGCGCACCTGTTTAGCTGTCCGGCTGAGAGCGAGCCGCCAACGAGCGTCTGCGAGCTGTGAAAATGAGAGACGCGATGATTCATATTGTTGAGGACGACGAAGCGGTACGTTCAGCCCTGCACCTGCTGATGCGCTCCTTCGGTTGGTGCGTATGCACATATGATTCAGCGGAAGCGTTTCTTGAGAATTCGGTGCAGAGCAGCGCGCCTGATTGTTTGTTACTCGATCTCGACTTGCCTGGAATGAATGGAGCTGAATTAGTGGAAGCGCTTGCTGCAAAGCAATCCGAGGTACCCGTGATTGTCCTCACCGGGCAACGTGACTCGCAGTTGGCGGCACGTGCCCGTCGCGCGGGCGCGTTGGAGGTGCTGGAAAAGCCGTTGTTCGGAGAGAAGTTGATAGGCTCAATCGAACGCGCGCTCGCCGATGGACAGCGAGTCGGGTCGGTACCTTGATGGTGCCGCATGCCGTCCGGGTTTGGAGTACCGTCGTTATGTGGTGCCGAAATGTTTCGAGGATCATCTGGTGAACCTTGATCTACGCGGTATCATCAGCGCGAGACATTACTTAACGCGCGCCGGATGGTGGACACCGCTCGAAATCGGGGCTTGATTCTATTTGTCATGGAAGACGTGAACTGGAAGTGAGGGACGCGCATGGGGAAGCAGAATCGGCGCAAAAATAAACAAAGTGGGCCGGAACTGCCGGCAGATGAGAAGGCTCGCGTTGCAAGCGCCACGCACGTGGACACGCCGACCCGCTCCGCCGAAGCACTTCTACACGAACTGCACGTACATCAGATCGAGCTGGAGATGCAGAACGAAGAGCTGCGACGAGTGCAGATCGAGCTGGAAGCTGCACGCGACCGCTATCGGGATCTGTATGACTTTGCCCCTGTCGGTTACCTCACGCTGACCCGCGAGGGACTGATCACCGAGATCAACCGGGCCGGCGCCACAATGCTGGGCGAGGAGCCCATGCGACTGTAGAACCGCCGTTTTGCGCGCTTCGTTGCGCCGGAGGACGGCGACCGATGGCACCGGTACTTCGCGAACCTGGTTCGGCACGGCGGCAGCCAGAGAATCGAATTCGTCCTCCAGATCCGCAATGGTGCCCGGCTCGACATTCAATTGGATGGCCTGCGCGTTGCGGCAGACGACGAGACTCCTGTGGTGCGCGTCACGCTGACCGACATCACTGCGCGCAAACAAGCGGACGCGGACCTTCGCATTGCCGCGACTGCGTTTGAGTCCCGGGAAGGCATGTTTGTCACCGACGAACACACCGTGATTCTGCGAGTCAACCGTGCCTTCACCGACATCACAGGCTACTCTGCCGAGGACGTCATCGGCCAGACGCCGAATCTGCTTCGCTCGGGCCGCCACGACGCGGACTTCTTTGCGGATAAATGGAACAGCGTCCGTCGCACCGGAGCATGGCGGGGAGAAGTATGGTACCGGCGCAAGGCAGGCAAAGAGTACCCTGTATCCCTCGCTGTTACCGCGGTGAAGGGGGTCAGTGGGAACGTCACCCAGTACGTGGGTATATTGAGCGACATTTCTCAGCGCAAAGCTGCGGAAGACAAGATCATACGGCTGGCGTTTTACGATCCCCTTACGCACTTGCCTAACCGGCGCCTGATGCGCGACCGGTTACAACTGGCTTTGGTGGCCAGTGCCCGCAGCAAGAGGAAGGGGGCGCTGATGTTCCTTGATCTGGACAACTTCAAGACGCTCAACGATGTCCACGGGCATGATCAGGGCGATCTGCTTCTTCAACAGGTGGCCAAGCGTCTGTCTGGTTGTGTGCGGGAGGTGGATACCGTGGCCCGTTTGGGGGGCGACGAGTTCGTCGTGATGCTGATCGACTTGAGCGCGGATCCCAGGGTGGCTGCCGCTCAGGTCAGGACAGCCGGCGAACATGTACTTGGCGCCCTCAACCATTCCTGGATGCTTGCAGGCCACGATCACCACAACACCGCGAGCATCGGCATAACCCTCTTCAGCGGCTACGAAAAGACTGTGGATGAACTGCTGAAACAGGCGGACTTGGCCATGTATCAAGCCAAGGCAGCGGGAGGCAACACCCTGCGCTTCTTCGACGCTGACGTTCAGGCAACGGTGGCAGCGCGCGCCGACCTGGAATCCGAATTGCGTACGGGAATGCAAGCGGGCAAGTTACTTCTCCACTATCAGCCGCAGATGGATGGCTTGAGTCATATGACCGGCGCCGAGGCTCTCGTGCGCTGGCAGCATCCTCGGCGCGGCTTGGTTTCCGCAAAGGATTTTATTCCTTTGGCCGAGAGTATGGGGCTAATCCAAGATCTCGGGCGTTGGGTGCTGAAAACGGCGTGCGCCCAACTGGCGGAGTGGGCAGTCCAGCCGGACATGGTTCACCTCTGCCTCGCCGTCAATGTGAGTCCCCGCCAGTTTCACCAGCCGGACTTTGTGGAGCAAGTACTGGAAACGCTCAATCGCCACGCCGGTATCGATCCGAAGAAGCTCAAGCTGGAGCTCACAGAGAACGTGATGCTGGACGACGTCGCAGGCGCCATCGACAAAATGACCGCCCTCAAGGCTCATGGTGTGGTCTTGTCCCTCGACGACTTCGGCACCGGGTATTCATCCCTGACCTACCTGAAGCAGCTACCTTTGGATCAACTAAAAATAGACCAGTCCTTCGTGCGCGATGTGCTCACCAGTCCCGCCGATACCGCCATTGCCGATACCATCATCACGCTGGGACATAGCCTGGGCCTGGGGGTTGTAGCGGAGGGGGTGGAAACCAAGGCCCAGAGAGATTTTCTCAATTCCCACGGTTGCGATGAGTTTCAGGGCTTCCTGTTCAGCAGGCCGGTCGCAGCGAAAGAACTCGAAAAATTCGCGCAGCTAAACGAAGCTTGACGTTCGGAAATGCATGGCGCATCGTCGGCTGGACGATCGCGGGCGTCATTATGGGGATCTGTCTGCTGGCTTTCTGCACCGGTGTCCTGGCCTTCGGAAAGTTCGGAATGGATTTTGATATCGGGGCGCTCAGAACCCTGGCCTTTACAGGCTTGGTGTTCGGCGGCCACGCAACGATCTATGCTATTCGCGAACGTCGGCATCTGTGGCGTTCTCGCCCAAGCCATTGGCTCACAGTGTCGTCTGTGGCCGATGTTTTGATCGCTGCGACATTGGCAGTTGGCGGGATTGCCATGGCGTCCCTGCCGGACTGGGTTGTGACCGGCACGCTTGCGGCGGCGGCAGCCTTCGCATTGATCATGGATCAAGTGAAGGTTCCGGTTTTTCGCCGTCTGAAGATTACCTAGCGCGCGACGCCCCTCGGAGAGACTACGGATGAAGATCAACTCAAAGGACTTTCGGGTGCGGGTCGGCGACGAGGTTAACCTCGAAAAATGGCCGACGAGGGTCGATCCAGTCTACAAGTCGAAGAAGCAGTACCAGAAACTTCTGAGCGAGCACGTTGCGAAACTCAGCTCGCAACAGGAGCTCCTTTACGCATCCAATCGTTATGCCGTCCTGCTAATTTTCCAGGCGATGGATGCGGCGGGAAAAGATGGTGCCATCAAGCATGTGATGTCGGGGGTCAACCCGCAAGGTTGCCAGGTATTCAGCTTCAAGCATCCAACCCCAACGGAACTGCAACACGATTTTCTTTGGCGTACCACGCGCGATCTGCCGGAACGCGGGCGGATCGGCATCTTCAACCGATCGTACTACGAGGAGGTGTTGATCGCCCGCGTCCACCCGGAGATTCTCCGTAGCGAAGGACTGCCGGGCACGCCGCGCCACGAGAAGGCGGTCTGGCACGACCGCTATCGTTCCATCGTGGATTTGGAGAGACACCTCTCCGGCAACGGAACCCGCATCATCAAGTTCTTCCTCCACCTCTCGAAGGAGGAGCAGCGAAAGCGCTTCCTCGAACGCATCGACGATCAGGAAAAAAACTGGAAGTTCAGTCCTGCGGATATCAAAGAGCGGTCATATTGGAAGCAGTACCGGAAGGCCTATGAGGAATGCCTGTGTGCAACCAGCACAGAGGACGCCCCTTGGTATGTCGTTCCTGCCGATGACAAGGAGAACGCCCGGCTGATCGTTTCGCGAATTGTTCTCGACACCTTCGCGGAACTCAAAATGACTTACCCTAAGACGAGTGCAACGCACCGGCGAGAGTTATTGTCTATCCGCAAACAGCTTGCGAAATAGGACGTGCATTCTCTGGGGCTGGGAACCAATATTATCGTCCACTTTTGCGTCTGCGATCGTTGGCGCAATTCGAGTGGACGAGCACTTCGTAGTCCGCCTCAGATTAAGAAGGTGACGTCAGATAAGCACGGTCGTTGCCCACGACCAAGCTTTCCGTCGACGCGCCGTTTTCCATCACGTACAGCATCGACACGATGGAATCAGCCGGAAAATAGACGTGCCGCAAGGTGTCCTCGGATCAGGGCCACTTGTCGTTTAGGGATATATACCTTTTAATAGTCAGTCAGCAGGCGGTTGTACGAGACTTACATCAAGGTCCGTGGCCAATGGAAGTATCTCTATCGGGCTGTTGATCGTGAGGGGATGACAATCGACTTCCTGCTCACCGCCAAGCGTGGCGAGGCCGCCGCACGGCGGCTCTTGAACGGGCCATTTCATTGCACGGCGAACCTGACAAAATCACCATCGACAAGAGCGGCGCCAACATCGCCGCCATTGGAAGTTACAATGCTGATCATGGCGCCAATATCGAGTTGCGCCAATGCCAGTATCTCAACAACATCGTCGAGCAGGATCACCGGGCGAACAAACGCGTCATTCGGCCCATGTTCGGATTCAAACGGTTCCACAGTGCCCATATTGTCATCGCTGGGATCGAAGCGATGCACATGATCAGCTAAGGCCAGCTGATCAGTTCCAATGGACCCTCTGCGTCCGCAGCTGATCAATTCTACTCGCTGGCTTTCTTATCGCGCTCATCAACCCGACTTCGCCCCGCCTCAGTTCCTTATTGCGACAGAACCGATTCGGCACGATTGCTCGCATGTCAACATTGCCCGTCCTCGGGCTAGCCCGGATGCGTCATGAGTATGTGACGATTGCGGGCTGAAGGGGCGTGGCGTAATTTTTCCGCGATGCGGCGATCGAAAGCAGTGCTTTTCGCGACTACGGGCGCAGCACCCCCAACCCCCA
>Ga0265334_10001818_pt1 | contig 10165 bp, 7 predicted proteins | sample 42023metaG_FD_192442 | JGI IMG/M metagenome (GOLD analysis project Ga0265334, IMG submission 192442) | Rhizosphere microbial communities from Carex aquatilis grown in University of Washington, Seatle, WA, United States - 4-20-23 metaG | ecosystem: Host-associated > Plants > Roots > Rhizosphere >...
CCTGATCTCGGTCGTGTTCCCCGACCAGCTGGCCTGTGCCGAGAACCTCGGCGGGGAGCGCGAGATTCCCGATCACCCGCTCGTGCGCCAGGTGCTGCGCGACTGCCTGCACGAAGCGATGGACGTGGATGGGCTCATCGCGCTGCTCGCGGCGCTGGAAGCTGGCGCGGTGACGGTCGTGGGTCGCGACCTGCCGCAGCCCTCGCTGCTGGCACAGGAGATCCTCGGCGCCCGGCCTTACGCCTATCTCGATGATGCGCCGCTCGAGGAGCGACGCACGCGGGCCGTGGCGCAGCGCCGCTGGCTCGACCCGGAGAGTGCTGCGCAGTTCGGACAGCTCGACGCGGCGGCGATCGCGGCGGTGCGCGCCGAGGCGTGGCCCGCGCCCGAGAATGCGGACGAACTGCACGATGCGCTGATGCTGCTCGGGGTGATGAGCGCGGCGGAGCTCGCGCGCGGTGGATTGGCTCCGGCGCTGGCGATCCTGCAGCAGCAGCGGCGCGCGACCGCATGGCAGCCCGGCGCCGAGGACGCGGCCGACACGCGCTATTGGGTGGCCGCCGAGCAGCTGCCACTGGTTGCGAGCGTGTATCCGCAGGGCGCGGCACAGCCGCCGATCGAGGTTCCGGCCGGATTTGCGCAGCGCCGCTGGGAACACGGCGACGCGGTGCGCGAGCTGCTGCGCGGGCGCCTCCAGGCCGCCGGTCCGGTCACCGCGGCGCGGCTGTCACAGGATCTGTGCCTGGCAGCGGCCGCGATCGAGGCCGCGCTGCTGGCACTCGAGGTGGAAGGTTTCGTACTGCGCGGGCAATTCACGCCCGGCGGCGGCGCGCTCGAGTGGTGCGAGCGCCGGCTGCTCGCGCGCATCCACCGCTACACGATGCGCTCGTTGCGCGCGGAGATCGAGCCGGTGGCGAGCGCGCAGTTCATGCGCTTCCTGCTCGAGTGGCAGGGCGTGACGCGCCAGCCCCGGCCCGACGGACCGGCGAGTCTCGCCGCGGTGCTCGAACAGCTCGAGGGTTTCGAAGTGCCCGCGATCGCGTGGGAGTCCGACGTGCTGCCGGCGCGCCTCGCGCAGTACGACCCGGCCTGGCTCGACGGCCTGTGCCTGTCCGGCCGCACGTACTGGGCACGGCTCAGCACGCCGGAGCGCGCGACCGCGGGCCCGGTGCGCGCCACACCGATCGCGCTGCTTGCGCGTGCGCACGCGTCGTGGTGGCAGCAGCTCGCGCCCGCGCCAGCCGCGCCCACGGCGGCGTCGAGCATGGCCGCATCAGTGGCCGAATACCTGCAGCAGCACGGCGCGTCGTTCTTCGATGAGATTCAGCACGGTACGCGCCTGCTGACATCCCAGACCGAGAGTGCGCTCGCGGAACTGGTCGCGGCCGGCGCGGTGAGCGCCGACAGCTTCGGCGGCCTGCGCGCGCTGCTCGCGCCGATGGAGCGACGCAGGAAGCGTGAGCAGCGCCCGCGCCGCACGGGCTACTTCGGCATATCCGAAGCCGGACGCTGGAGTCTGATCCGGCGCGCCGCTGCTTCGACGCCGGCGGTAACGCCGATGCCGCCGCAGTCGCCGGAGCTGATCGAGGAGGTCTCGTTCGCGCTGCTGCGTCGCTATGGCGTCGTGTACCGACGGCTGCTGGCGCGCGAAGCGGAATGGCTGCCGCCGTGGCACGTGCTGCTGCGCTCGCTGCGGCGGCTCGAGGCGCAGGGCCGCATCCGCGGCGGCCGCTTCGTGGCCGGCGTCAGCGGTGAGCAGTACGCACTGCCCGAAGCAGTCGCGGCGCTGCGCGCACTCGGCCGGCAACCGCGCGAGCCGTGCTGGGTGTCACTCAGCGCCGCAGATCCGTTGAACCTCGCGGGGATCGTGACCCCGGGCGTGCGCGTGCCTGCGCTGGCCGGCAATCGCCTGCTGCTGGTCGATGGCGTGCCGGCGGCAATCTTGAGTGCGGGCGCGGTCGAGTGGCTGCAGGAATTCACGCCGGCGGAGCAGTGGCGCGCCCGCAATGCATTGCTGCGCACTGCCGCGCGTCCTGCGCTGGTGCAGGCCGTGTGAGCGCGCCCATCGCCAGCGTCGAGCCCACCGCCAATGTCGAGCCCGCCGCGCGCAGCGAGCCGGTGCGCCGCGTCGCGCACCTGGACATGGATGCATTCTTCGCTGCGGTCGAACTGCTGCGCTACCCGCAGCTGCGCGGCGCACCGGTCGTGATCGGCGGCAGTCGCGTACCTCGCGGCCAGAGCGACGGGGAGGCTGCACCGTTCGCGCGGCTCCGCCAGTATGTCGGGCGCGGCGTGGTCACGACGGCGACCTACGAGGCGCGGGCGTTTGGTGTGCATTCGGCAATGAGCCTGATGCAGGCGGCGCAGCGCTGCCCGCAGGCGATCCTGCTGCCGGTCGATTTCGCGCGCTACCGGGAGTACTCGCGGCGCTTCAAGGAGGTCATCGCGCGCTTTGCTCCGCAGGTCGAGGACCGGGGGATCGACGAGGTCTACATCGACTTCACCAGCGCGCCGGGCGGACAGGAGCAGGGAGGCCGTATTCTCGCCAGCCGAATTCAGCAGGCGATCGCCGCCGACACCGGCCTGACATGCTCGATCGGCGTCGCTCCGAACAAGCTGCTCGCCAAACTCGCGAGCGAACTGCGCAAGCCCAACGGCATTTCGATTCTGTACGAATCAGACCTGGCCGCGAAGATCTGGCCCTTGCCGGTCCGACGCATCAACGGCATCGGACCGAAGTCCGGAGCGCGGCTCGAGCAGCTCGGCATCCATACGATCGGCGAGCTCGCTGCGGCCGAGCGAAATTGGCTCGCACAGCAGTTCGGTCCGCGGCATGGCGGGTGGATGTACGAGTGTGCCTGGGGTTGGGACGACCGGTCGGTGCTCACCCACAGCGAACCGGTGTCGATGAGCCGCGAGACCACCTTCGAGCGCGATCTGCACGCCGTCCGCGACCGCGCCGCGCTCAGCGAGCTGTTCAGCGAGTTGTGCACCCGGCTCGCGCACGACCTGCGCAGCCGCGGATACGTCGGCCGGACCGTCGGCATCAAGCTGCGCTACGACGATTTCCGACGCGCGACGCGCGATCAGACCATCGACGGGTACACCGACGACGCCGTGGTGATCCGACGCGCGGCCGGCCTCGCGCTCAAGCGCGCCGCGCTCGAGCGACCGCTGCGCCTGCTCGGCGTGCGGGTCGCCGGGCTGGTAGCCCGCGATGCGCTTCCCGCAGCCAGCGCAGTACCGGAGCAGGCGCTGCTCTGAGGCTCAGTGCGGTGCCGCGAATTCCTGCGCCCATTCGATGCGCGGCGGCCCACTCGTATTGACCGCGAATGCTATTCCCATGTCGGTGAAGCGCGATTCCATGATGTTCTGGCAATGACCGGGGCTGTCGAGCCAGCCCTGCACCACTTCCTGCGGCGTCGGTGGTCCCTCAGCGATATTCTCCCCGACGAGCCGGTAGCGGTATCCGCGCGCGGCGACGCGCATTCCTGGAGTACTGCCGTCGTGTCCTGCATGGTCGAAATAGTGGTAACGCAGCATGTCCTGCGCGTGCTCGCGCGCCGCGGCGCTGAGGGCTGGATCGAGGCGCAGCGCCGGGGCGGCTGGTTGCGGCCGGTGCCCGCACAGGCGTGGAGTGGCGCGCGCTGCGTTCACGAGGCGCAGCACCCGGCCGGCGACGTCGATCTCGCCATCCGCGTCCGGCGGGGAAAATGGCGCGGCGACGATGAGCCAGGTCTCGCTGCCGACCTGCACGCTGCCCAGGTCACGGTTGGCCGGATCCCGCAGCGCGGCGCAGAGGTTGTGTGCCAGGGTGGGCTGAAGCGGTGCCGCGCCACGCAGGTGCAGCGCCGCGGTCTGCAGGGCGCGGTAGCCGGAATCCTCGATCGCCCTCGACAGCGCACCACCGTGGGCCCAACGCGCCGCGGCATCGTCCAGCAGCGCATTTCCGCGCAGCGGCTGCCGGATTCCCGGGCGGCCGCCGCAACCGACAGAGCGGACCTGGCCCGCCGCGGCGAGAGCGCCGGGCGCGCCGGCTGCGGCCGGTGCCGCGACCGCGGCCAGCGCGAGCAGCAGCCATGCTGCGCGCAGCAGGCCGGCGGCGGCCAGCCGGCGGGGGCGATGGTAAGTGCGGCGCATAGGCATGGATGGTGACGTGACCCCTGGCTAACGCGCACACTGCACCGATGTTGACGTTCCTTTCGGGACTGGTTCTCTTTTTCGCACCGCACTCGGCCGCGATCGTGATGCCCGATCGGCGCGCGCGCCTGATACGGCACTTCGGTCCGGGCCCCTGGAAGGTCGCTTATTCCTTGCTCAGCGCGCTGGGACTGGCACTGATCATCGTCGGCTTTGGGATGGCGCGACAGCACCCCGTCGTGCTGTATGTGCCGCCGGCGTGGCTGAAGCACCTCACGTTCCTGCTGATGCTGCCCGTATTCCCGCTGCTGTTGGCAACCTATCTTCCGGGCGCGATCCGGCGTCGGGCCCGGCATCCGATGCTCGCGGCGGTGAAGTTCTGGGCGAGCGCGCACCTGCTCGCCAACGGCCTGCTGGTGCACGTGCTGCTGTTCGGCAGCTTCCTGCTCTGGGCCGTGCTCGACCGCATCTCGCTGCGCCATCGCGCGAGCCCGCCGACGTCCGGGTTGCCCGCCAGCCGGTATAACGACCTCGTGGCCGTGCTGCTGGGCCTGCTGCTGTACGGGCTCGTGGTATGGCGGGGACACGCGCTGATCATCGGCGTGCCGCTGGTGTGAAGAATTGCGCGCCGCTGACCCGTATGTCATAAATCCTACGCGACGGCGTGGTTTCATACCGGTGCAATCATGAGAATCGCGATCGTATCCGATGCCTGGCGCCCCCAGATCAATGGTGTCGTCACCACGCTCGGCAAGACGGTGGAATCCGCGACCGCCCTCGGACACGAGGTCGAGTTGATCAGCGCGGAAGGCATGTGGTCCATTCCCTGTCCGAGCTATCCGGAGATCCGGCTCGCGTTGCGACCCGGCCCCCGGGTGCGCGAACGGTTGCAGCGCTTCGCACCGGAGGCACTGCATATCGCCACCGAAGGTCCGCTCGGATTGGCAGCGCGATCCTATGCGACGCGCCGCGCGGTCCCGTTCACGACCTCGTATCACACCCAGTTTCCGGACTACGCCAGGCAGCGCTGGGGCATTCCCGCCTCGATCGGCTATGCGTACCTGCGTTATTTCCACGGCCCGGCGGTGCGCACGCTGGTCGGTACCGAGACGGTGCGCGCGAACCTGCAGGCCCGGGGCTTCGGGCACCTCGTGCTCTGGTCGCGCGGCGTCGACACCTCGCTGTTCCGGCCGGATCGGGCCGCGCGCAGCGAGGCCGAGGCGCGATGGCCGCGTCCGATCATGGTGTACGCCGGGCGCGTGGCGATGGAGAAGAACCTGGAAGCATTTCTCGCCGCCGACCTGCCAGGAACGAAACTGATCGTCGGCGACGGGCCGGCGCTTGAAGGCCTGCGCCAGCGCTATCCGAGCGCTGTATTCCTGGGCTATCGGTTCGGCGAGCGCCTGTCGCGCGCGCTGGCCGGGGCCGACGTGTTCGTGTTCCCGAGCCGCACTGATACCTTCGGCATCGTGATGCTCGAAGCGATGGCCTGTGGCCTGCCGGTGGCCGCCTATCCGGTGCAAGGCCCGCTCGACGTCGTGCGTCAGGGCGTGACCGGAGTGCTCGACGAGGACCTGTCGCAGGCCATACGCGGCGCACTGCAGCTCGATCCGGAGCAGTGCCGGGCGCACGCGCAGCTGCACACCTGGGAGCGCTGCACGCGCCAGTTCCTGGGACACCTGGCGGTCGCCGCAGAGCGTCCGGCGCCGGTCGTTCGCATCACGACGGCACTGCCGGCGCGCCGCTCCGTCAAGGCCAGCGACACCTGAGCGCTCGCGCCTCTACCGCCGTCTTACTCGCGCCGCTGCTGCTGTGGCTGGCCGCTGCGACGCAGGTTCACGCAGCTGCTCCTGCGCCCGCCGGCGTCGATCCGGTGCGTCTGCTCGGGCATATCAGGATGCTGTCTTCCGATGCATTCGAAGGCCGGCTGCCCGGAACCGCAGGCGAAGACAGGACCGTCGCGTACCTGGTCGCGCAGTTCAAGCGCATTGGCCTCGCTCCGGGCAATCCGGACGGCAGTTACGTGCAGCAAGTGCCGCTGGTCGGAATCGCGGGTACCCCGGTATTGGACCTGGAGGCGGGCGGGCACCCGATCCCGATGCAGTGGCCGGCGGATTTCGTCGCGACCACGGCGCGCGTCGTGCCGAAAGTGTCGCTCACCGATTCGCCTCTGGTATTCGTGGGCTACGGCGTACAGGCACCCGAGTACCACTGGGACGACTACAAGGGGCTCGACGCCCACGGCAAGACGCTCGTGATGCTGATCAACGATCCGCCGGTCGAGGATCCGGCGCACCCCGGCCAGCTCGACGAGCGGATGTTCAAGGGCAAGGCCATGACCTACTACGGGCGTTGGACCTATAAGTATGAAATCGGCGCCAAGCTGGGGGCCGATGGTGTGCTGATCGTGCATGAGACCGAACCCGCGGCATACGACTGGAGTGTCGTCGCGCATTCCTGGAGCGGGGAGGCGTTCACGCTCGCGAATGCGAACGGCAATGCGGACCGAGTCGCGATGCAGGGATGGATCACCGTCGAGAAGGCCCGGGCGCTGTTCGCCCAGGCGGGCCAGGACTTCGATACGCTCAAGGCACGGGCGCGTACCCGCGAGTTCCGGCCGGTGCCACTCAATGCCAGCGTCAGCGTCAGCATCACCAACGTGCTGCGGCCGGTGCAATCGCACAACGTCGTGGCGCTGCTGCCGGGTACCGACCCGAAGCTGCAAGGGCAGTATCTGATCTACACGGCCCACTGGGATCACTTCGGACGCCACGAAGACAAGCAAGGAACGCAGATCTTCCATGGCGCGGTCGATAACGCTTCCGGCGTCGCGAGCGTGCTGGAGATCGCGCGCTTGTTCCACCAGAGTCATCCGCGGCCCGCGCGCTCGATCCTGTTCATGGCCGTGACCGGCGAGGAGCAGGGGCTGCTCGGCTCGCAATATTACGCGGCGCATCCGCTGTATCCGCTCGATCGGACGCTAGCGGACCTCAACCTCGATGCGCTCGGTACCTGGGGTCGCACGCGCGATGCGCAGGTGATCGGGTATGGCGAGAACTCGCTCGAGGACGACCTGGCACACGTGCTCAAGGCGCAGCAGCGCATCGTGGTGCCTGATCAGAAGCCCGAGCAGGGCCGGTACTTCCGCTCCGACCAGTTCAGCTTCGCACGCGTTGGTGTCCCGGGGCTGTACTTCGACGCCGGCACGGACGTCCGCGGCAAGCCCGCCGGGTATGGCGAGCGGCAGTACCAACGGTATGAGAGCGAGCGCTACCACTCGCCAGCCGACCAGGTCTACCCGGACTGGGACCTGCGCGGCGCCGCCGAGGACGCGACCGCACTGTATCGCGTCGGCGTGAATCTCGTATCAGCAGCTAAGTGGCCGGAATGGCGGGCGGATTCGGAGTTCCGGCGTCAGTAGGCGTAGTACGGGCCCATCGAGCCGCCCGCCGTCATACCCTCGATCGCGACATAGACCGTGCGGCCGTAGAAGAAGGGCAGGCCCCAATCGAAGTAGTTGCCGGTCAGGTTCACGTTCGAGCCGAGTCCGCCCGCCACGTCGTCGAGCGCGAAGTTGGACTTGCTGAGCGCCTGCACGTTCGCGACCGAGAAGCTGGTCGGCAGCAGCACGCCGGTCTGGCTCTGATTGGTCGCGGAGAGGTCCTGCGTCGTGGCGGGGCAGTAGAACTGCGTTGCGCTGCCCTGACACATCGGCAGGCCACTGTCGGTGAAGTACAGGCCGTTGGAGCCGGAGTCGATGAAGCTGCCGCTGAGCATCTGGCCGTTGAAGCTGGTCACGAACTCGCCGTTGTTGTCGCTCGCGAGCACGGTGGCCGTGCCGAGGCCATTGTTGTTCTGCGTGCCGATGCCGAACACCAGATAGCCGGTGGCAGACGGGGCCCCTGCCGCCGGGATCGCCGGCAGCTGCAGGATCACGCCGTTGTTGTCGGTCGCGAACAGCGTCGCCGGGTTCACGACCTGGTTCTGCAGCGGCGCCGCCGCGGGCGCGCACGCACTGGCGCTGCAGCTGAAATAGCGGCCGTTGTTCGCCAGACTGGCGCAATGGATGCCGCAGTCCTGCGCGAGCACGCTCACGCCGAGCAGGCCATTGGCGTCCAGTGAGCTGACGGTCTCGTTCACGCCATAGGCCTTGCAGGACTTCGGTACGGCCGGCGCATAGCTGCCGTCGTCGTCGATCACCTGCACCGGCACGTTGCTCGCGCTCTCGCCTCCGATCCGGATGTCGGCGCTCGCGGTCACGCCCCAGGAGTAGCCGCCGGCGAACGGCAGGCACTCTGCCAGCGTGTCCAGCTGATTGGCGGGATCGGTCTGCTGCGTGAGCGTGATGCCGCTGGCCTGCAAGGCCGAGTGCAACAGTCGCAGGCCCGAGGAGCCGGTGTCGACCAGCACGTGATCGATCGTCGCGCAGCTCGTCGAACTGCTGCACACGGTCACGCTCACATACGGAATGTTGATGACGTTCTGGGTCGAAGCGGGGGGGCCGGAGGTGACCGTCATCGTGACCACGTTCGGGCCACCGGCGGCGAACACACTGGTGACGTTTGATACGGTGGTGCTGCCGGTGGTGTCGGAGCCGCCGCCGCACGCCGCGAGCGCCACGAGCACGCCCACGGCGCACCAGCGCAGGCGCCGCAGGTTCAAGGCAACTGCTCCACGGCGACGCCGTCCGGGACCAGCGAGGGCACATAGGCCTTGCCGCGGAAAGTGCGCAGGTGCGCGACCGACTGCACCACGAAGTCCGCTTGCACCGAGGACAGCTGGCGCTGCAGCCCATGCTGTCCCTGCGCGGCCGCGCTGGCGGCGTCGGTGAAGCGAGGGAAGTAGGCCCCGAGCAGCTGCGAGAGATCCGGCGGCGACGGTCCCTGCCAGCTGATGGCGAACACCGCGCCGGAGCGCGCGACATACTCGTGCACGACGGTGCCCGAGGGCAGGGTCATTTCATGGGCGTCGTACTGCAGCATCGAGCTCGTACGCAGCTGTCCGCTGAGGGCCGCGCGGTCGTTATGGACGGAAGCCGCATCGCCGCCCAGGTGCGCCAGCACCGTGGCGGGCAGGCACAGCCCCATCCATGCGCCGGCGAGGCAGCATGCGAGCACGGTGCCGCGGTTCGTCTGCGTCACGGTCAGGCTCCAGGGAAACGAAGACCCCTTTCGTCGCGAGCATGCCAGATCGTCGCCAGAGTTTAATGAGACCCGGCTCACTGTGTGCGCCATTCCTTGAGGGACTGACGCCCATTGGCGACAGGGCGCTGCCCGCGACCGTCGTCCCTAACCGTTAGTGCCCGATACTATTGGGAAACTCCTGTCAACAGCCGTGTCCGGATTGCCACGGAATCCCCGGTGCTGCCGTCCGCCTGGGGTAGACTTGGAACTCCTCTAGTCCACAGCCGGTGACCCGCTCCCGGATGAACGCCCAGCTCTCACCCGACTTCCCCCGCGAAGCGCGCGCCGACGGCGCCGCCGGCGAGGCACGGCTGCGCGAGATCCCGTACAACTACACCTCGTTCTCGGATCGCGAGATCGTGATCCGGCTGCTCGGCGAGCGCCTGTGGACGCTGCTCGACGAATTGCGGCACGAGCGGCGCACGGGCCGCTCGGCACGCATGCTGTACGAGGTGCTCGGCGACATCTGGGTGGTGCAGCGCAATCCGTACCTGCAGGATGACCTGATCGAGAACCCGAAGCGCCGGCGGCTGCTGGTCGCGGCGCTGCATCACCGGCTCGATGACGTGGACCGGCGTCGCCAGCCATCCACGGGCGAGCGCTTCGAGCGCGTCGGCGAGCTGCTCGCGGCCGCGCGCGCTGCAGTCGAGGAGTTCGAGTCCCAGCTCGCCGCCAGCGCGGGTCTGCGGCGCGCCGCGCGCAATGCCCTGGCGCGCCATACCCGCGCCGACAACGTGTGCTTCGACGCCTACGCGCGTGTCTCGCACGTGACCGACGCGACCGACTGGCGCGTCGAATACCCGTTCGTCGTGCTGATGCCGGATGCCGAGGCCGAAATCCCC
>Ga0265334_10001819_pt1 | contig 10162 bp, 10 predicted proteins | sample 42023metaG_FD_192442 | JGI IMG/M metagenome (GOLD analysis project Ga0265334, IMG submission 192442) | Rhizosphere microbial communities from Carex aquatilis grown in University of Washington, Seatle, WA, United States - 4-20-23 metaG | ecosystem: Host-associated > Plants > Roots > Rhizosphere...
AACCAACTGATGGCAAGGCCCGCCAAGGAGCCCCAGGTACCGGGCGCCCAGGGGAGCCGGCCGATCCCGAAGAAAGTGGCCAAGGCGACGGACAATCGATCGAGCATGAAATCACTTCCCCTTGGTGGGCGCGGACGGTTCGGTCAGGATATGCCGATTCCGCGCCATGTAATCCAAACCCGACAACAAGCTCATCACGGTCGCGTAAAACATCAGCCAGTAGGGCCCGCCCCATACCAGGTCCTGGAGCCATTCACCCGTCCCGCCCAAACGGGCCATCATGAGATCCCACCCGCCGGGATACCCGTTCGCCGTGGCCCGGACCGCCAGGATGGCCAGGATCACCGAGATGGCCACGATCTGGGACACGGTCTTATGTTTCCCCGCGCGACTGGCGGCGATCACCACGCCCTTGGTCAGGGCGACCTGCCTCAAGCCCGTCACCAAAAATTCGCGCGCCATGATGGTCAGGACCATCCAGGCCGGAACAAGGTCCAATTGGACGAAAGAAAGCATGGCGGCCAGGAGCAGCACCTTGTCGGCCAGGGGGTCCAGCAACGTCCCAAAGCTGGTTTGATAATGGTATTTTCGGGCCAAGTGGCCGTCCAGCCAGTCGCTGAACCCTCCCCAGGCGAACAGCAACCCGGCGGCCCAGGTCGCCCAAATCTCATCCCTGAAAATCAGGAGGAGGAAGAAGGGGGTCACCACGATTCGGGATAGCGTCACCAGGTTCGCGGGGTTCCAGCGGTTCTCGGCGGGGGTCATGGGGCGGTCCCCGTCACGACCCGCGCCACCAAATCCTGGGCCATCACATGGGTCACTTCCACGTCCAACCAATCCCCCGGCTTCGCGTGGGGGGCGCCATCCACCCAAACCACCCCGTCCACCTCGGGCGCCTGGTATTTCGTCCGGGCCCGGATCGTCCCGTCCTTTTCACGGCCCTCCACCACGGCCCGAAGCCTCTCCCCCACCCACTGACCGTGGGAATCCGTGGCGATGCGCTCCTGGGCCCCATAAGCCCGGGCTAAACGGTCCTGTTGGACTTCCTCTTCGACCTGCCCCCCCATTTCACCCGCCGGGGTCCCTTCCTCCTTGGAATAGGGGAAAAAACCCGCGTAATCCAGCCGGGCTTTCTCCAGGAAATCCAGGAGTTGGTTGAAATCCTCCTCGGTTTCCCCCGGGTAACCCACGATGAAGGTGGACCGGAGGGAAGCCCGGGGAAACTTGGCCCGGATGCGGCCCAGCATTTCCTCCAACTGCCTCCGGCCGCCGATGCGCTTCATGGACTTGAGGATCTTGTCGCTGGCGTGCTGGAGCGGCACGTCGAAATAGGGCGCGATCTTCGGGTGGTCCATGGCCTCCAGGAGTTCCTCCGTGACCCGGCTGGGGTAGAGGTAGTGGAGGCGCACCCATTCCAACCCATCGATGGTGGACAGGCGGCGGAGCAGTTCGGCGATTCGGGGTTTGCCGTAAAGGTCGGAACCGTACCAGGTTGAATCCTGGGCCACCAGGCAGGCTTCCTTCACGCCCCGACGGGCCAAGCCCCGGGCCTCGGTTTCGATGTCCTCCAGGGAACGGCTCCGATAATGCCCGCGGATCTTCGGGATGATGCAGAAGGTGCAGGGTAAGTCGCAGCCCTCGGAGATTTTCACGTAAGCGTAGTGGGCTGGGGTCGAAAGGAGCCTCGGCGAGGAGGCATCGTATACATAGGTGGCTTCGTTCATGGAGCCGGGTAGGAGAGGGGCCTTCTCGGGGAGGGGCTTGGGCAGTCCCAAGGAAGGAAGCGCGCGGCCCATGACCTTTTCGGCCACCTGTTCGACGTCGTTAAGCCCGAACATCAGGTCGATTTCAGGCAGCTCCTTCTTCAGTTCGTCGCCATAGCGTTGGGCCAAGCACCCCCCCACCACCAGGGTCCTGAGCCTGCCGTTTTTCTTGTACTTGGCCGCCCCCAGGATGGCGTCGATGGATTCCTTCTTGGCCGCCTCGATGAAGCCGCAGGTGTTGACCACCACGACTTCCGCCTCGGCGGGGTCTTGGACCAGTTGGTAATCGGCGCCCGCCAACCGCCCCAGCATGACCTCGGAATCCACGGTGTTCTTCGGGCAGCCCAGGCTGATGACCGCCACGGTCTTGCGCGTGGGGCCCGGGGTTCGGTTTTGATGTTTCATGTTGGAAACCAAAGGCCTTGGGGGAATTGGAACCTTCGAGGGGTTCAACCTACCATAGCCCGGAGGACGATTCCACCTGGGCCCTTCGGTTACTGGGCCACGGCCGTGATGGATTCCCGGATGACCCTGGCCAGGGTCTTCAGTTCGCCCCGGGAAACCCCCAAGGGGGGCATCAGGACGACCACATTGCCCAGGGGCCGTAGGAGGACGCCCCGGCGCCTGGCCTCGGCGCAAACCCGGTAGCCCATCTTCCATTCATAGGGATAAGCCTTTCCGGTTTTCCGGTCGGTGACCAGTTCCACCCCCCCCATCAATCCCCTCAATCGGATCTCGCCCACGCGGGGATGGCTTTGAAGGGGCTCCAACTCGCGGGCCAGGAGTTTTGACTTATCCCGCACACCCTTCAGGAAGCTTGGGCGCTCCACAAGGTCCAGGTTGGCCAAGGCCGCCGCGCAGGCCAGTTGGTTCCCCGTGAAGGTATGGCCATGGTAGAAGGTGTGGAGCGATTGGAACGTTCCCTTGAAGGCCTCGTACACCCGATCGGACGCCAAGGTGGCCGCCAAGGGCAGGTACCCCCCGGTGAGGTTCTTGGCCATCGCCATCAAGTCGGGCCGCACCCCTTCCTGTTGGCAGGCGAACATCGTCCCGAGCCTTCCAAACCCCGTGGCGACCTCATCGACGATCAAAAGCGTCCCGGTTTGGTCGCAAAGCCGGCGGATGCCACGCAAAAATCCATCCGGGTGCATCCACATCCCGCCCGCGCCCGAGACAAGGGGCTCGAGGTGGACCGCCGCGATCCGGGAAGCGTGTTTCCGGAGTATTTTTTCCACGGGGGCCAGGCTTTCTTGGAGCCAAGCCTTCGAGGAAAGGGGCCTTCCCCGGCGGATCAGGTGGGGATTGGGGACTTGGTAGTTCTTGAACAGGAGCGGCCCGAAGATGCCGTGGAACAGGTCGATGCCCCCTTGGCTGACGGCGCCCAGCGTGTCCCCGTGGTACCCCTCCCGAAGGGTGAGGAAACGGGTCCGTCCGGGTTCGGGCCGGGGAACCTGGCGCCAATACTGGAAAGCCATCTTCAAGGCGATTTCATTGGCCTCGGACCCCGAGTCGGAATAAAAAACGCGGGTTAGGCCCTTCGGCGACATCTTGACCAACCGTTCGGCCAGGAGGATGGCGGGTTCGTTCGAGGAACCCAGCAAAGTGCTGTGGGCCACCTTTCCTAACTGCCGCTTGATCGCCCGGTCGATCGCCGGCACCCGGTGCCCGTGGACGTTGCACCAAAGGGACGACACGCCATCCAGAAGTTTCCGGCCCCGGCTGTCCGTGAGCCAACGGCCCCGGGCGGATCGGATGATGACCGGATCCGCATCCCCTTCCCAATCGGCCTGTTGGGTGAAGGGGTGCCAGAGGTATTGATGGTCCTTCGCGACGAGCGTCGGGTGGTTCATGGAAGGAACTTCCGGGGGATGTCCAGCCGGGCGAGTCGATCCGCCCAGAGGTCCAGCTTGGATCGTGAGGTGGGTTCCCAGCGGAGGGGGCCATACACAGCGACTCCGGCCAATTTCCGGAGCGCCCGGAGGTTCGTGGCTTCCGCTTGGGACTTACCCTTGGCGCCGTTGAGGAGCACACCCACGACCGCACCTTCCGGCGGCGCAGGGCCTCGAGGGTCAGGAGGCTGTGGTTGATCGTCCCCAGTCCGGCCCGAGCCACCAAGAGGACCGGATAATTCCACTTTTGGGCCAGGTCCGCCACCCAAACCTTCTCGGTCAGGGGCACATGCAATCCCCCGACCCCTTCCACCAACAGGAAATCGAAACTCTTTTCCAGGTGTTGGCGGGCCCGTTCGACCAGGCCCAGGTCGAGCCCACCCTCGGTCCACCCGGCCACCCAGGGGGCCAGGGGCCGCCGGTAGGTGACAGGCGCCACCCAGGGCTCCCATTCCCGCCCAAGCCCGGCACCCCGACGGAGGAAACGGCCGTCGGCGCTTTTTTGGCCGCCGGAGGAAGCCGGTTTGAATACCCCTACATGGACACCCCGGCGCGCCAATAGGCGGGCCAAGCCGGCGGTCACAAGGGTCTTCCCCACGCCGGTGTCGGTCCCGATCACGAACAATCCCTTCATGCGGTTCCCCTTCAGCTTTCTCTGGCATGCTTTCGCTTTCGCTAACCGTCAACCGCTGGCCGCCATCCGCTGTCGTTTAAAGTTTCTTGAACGCGTCCAACAGGCGCCGGAGGTCGTCGTCCGAATGGGCCGAGGACACCGACACCCGGAGCCGCGCCGTTCCCTTGGGGACCGTGGGGGGGCGGATGGCCACTACCAAGACCCGCTGTTCGAGGAGCTTCTCGGACATCCGCACCGCCTCGTCGTTGTCCCCCACCATCACCGGCAAGATCGGACCGGCTCCCCGGGGCACCTCGAAACCCAGGGCCCGGAGTCCTTCCCGAACCTTCCGGGCGTTGTCCCAAAGCCTTTCCACCCGCTCGGGTTCCCTTTCCAACACCTCCAGGGCCCCCAAGGCGGCACCGCAGGAGGCCGGTGGGAGACCCGTGGTATAGATGAAGGTCCGGGCCCGGTTGATCAGGGTTTCCATCAAAAGAAAAGGGCCCGCCACGAACCCCCCTAAGCTTCCTAAGGCCTTGCTGTAGGTCCCCACCACGACATCCGGGAATTTCCTCAACGGAAAGTGGTGCGCCACTCCCTGTCCCTTGGGTCCCAGGACCCCGGTCCCATGGGCGTCGTCCACCAGGACGAGGGCGCCGGTTCGCTCGGCCAGGACCATGAGTTTCGCCAGGGGAACCAGGTCCCCGTCCATGCTGAAAAGGGCGTCGGTTACGATCAAACGACGGCCCGACGTCCCGGCCCGATCCAGGGCCTTTCCGAGGTCCTCAAAATCCAAGTGGGCGTAAACCTGGAACTTCGCCTTCGTGGCCCGACAGGCGTCCACCAGGCTGGCGTGGTTCAATCGGTCGCAAAAGACCGTATCCCCTTCCCCGACCAACGCGGTCACGGCCGCCAGGTTCGCCATGAAGCCCGTGGGAAAGGCCAAACAGGACTCAGCCCCCTTGAAGGCGGCGGTCTTTTCCTCCAGTTGCCGGTGGATGGGAAAGTGCCCCGAGACCAACCGCGAGGCCTGGGCCCCGGCGCCGTAGCGCGCCAGGGCCTTTTGGGCCCGGCCTAAAACCTCCGGGTGGTCGGCCAGACCCAGGTAATTGTTCGTGCAAAAGAGGACGCAGTCCTTGCCGTCCACGGAGGCCCTCAGGCCTCCCAGGGGATCCACCTCCCGGAGACGGCGGTAAGTTCCCTCCGCCTTCAGCCGGTCCAGCTCGGTTTTCATTTCATCCAACCAGGACACAACCGCCTCCTCAGGCAAAACGCCGACTTAATACAGGGACAAAAGGGTCCGCCGGGGCGGCAGAATCCCTTTTAGGTTGAACCCAAAATTTATCCCTGCGATCTCTGCGTTTAAAAAACTACTCAAACCTTGAAAAAACCAGAGCCGACAGGTGGCCCCCCAAGCCGTAGTTGAGGTTCAGCACATGCCGAAATTCGCCGGCCGTCCCCTCCGGGGGAACGTGACGGAGGCCGCAATCGGGATCCGGGTCCGCCAGCCCCAGGGTCGGGGGCGCCCATCCCTGGCGCAGGATTTGGACGCAGTAGACCGCCTCCACGGCGGCGGCCGCGCCCAGGAGATGGCCGGTCGCCCCTTTGGTGGAGGAAACCCAAGGCCCGGCGTCCCCGAAAACCGATCGGATCGCCTTGGCCTCGACCCGGTCGTTCAATTTAGTCCCGGTCCCATGGGCGTTCACGTAATCGATGTCGGAGGGACCGAGTCCGGCGCGGCGCAGGGCGCCCCGGATGATTCCCTCCACCGGCGCCCCGTCCTCCCTCAGGTCCAGGGGCGAGGAGGCGTCGTTTCCCAAGGCCCAACCCGATAGCCGGGCCAGGGGTTCCACCCCCCGGGACTTCGCCGACGCCTCCGTTTCCAGCACCAGGGCCCCAGCCCCTTCCCCCATCCAAAAACCGTCCCGGTCCCGGTCGAAAGGGGCGGGTCCGAGGGGCCGTTTGGATAAAAGTTTCATGCGACGGAACCCCGAGACGACCAGGGGCACCAAGGCGGACTCGGTGGCGCCGGCCAGGCAAACGTCGCATTCGGAACGCTCGAGCCACAGGGCCGCGAAAACCAAGCTGGCCGCGCCGGTGGAACAGGCCGCCGAGAGGGAAAGGGACGGGCCCTTCCAACCCAATTCATCCCGCGTCAGGCTCCCGGCGGAATCGGGGTAATACTGTCGGAGAAAGTCGTTCGGGAACCCGGTCCGCCCGGCTTCCAGGAGCGATCGGATCCCTCCCTTGCTGGAGGAAAAGGTACAGCCCAACCGGTCGGGAGAGACGCCCGCCCAATTCGTCCTGAGGACCGCTTCCTGGGCCGCGGCCAAGGCCAAACCCCTGGAGCGGTCCGCGCCCTCCTCCTCTTTCCAACCTTCCAAATCCAAGACCCGGGTACCCAAGAACGCCCGACCCAACGGTCGGCGGAGGGATCTCAAGCCTTCCCAGCCCTTTTCCAACCCCAGGCCCAGGGGGCCGGCGCATCCCAATCCCGTGACCACCGGCCCCCGGCTCAAAGGTAACCCGGCAAGCGCGAATCAAGGTTGAAGATTTGGCCCGAAATGGTTTGGGTCGTTGCCAACCAGAGGAAGAAGCCGGCCACTTCCTCCAGGGAGGTGGATTCCGCCAAAAGGTGCCGGCTTCGGATGGCCTCCAGCGCGTTCGGCGCCAAGCCTTCGGAGAGACGCGTCAGGTGGAACCCCGGCAGGACCACATTGGCCCGGACCCGGCGGGCGCCGTATTCCCGAGCGACGCTTCGGGAGAACCCCACTACGGCGGCCTTGGCGGCGGAATAGGCCGGTTGGCCGATGTTGCCCGTCGTGGCGACCACGGACGACAGGAAAATGAATTGTCCGCCGGCTTTCATCATGGGCCGGAGACAGGCTTGGACCAGGTTTTTGGCCCCTCCCAGGTGGAGGGCCATGGCCGCGTCCCAATCCGCCTCCTCGGTCTGGGCCAAACGGGCGTTGAGGGTCGACCCGGCGTTGTGGATGGCGCAATCCGGCGGCCCTTGGGCCTGGAGGACGGCTGAAACCCAATTCCGCACCGCGGCGGGATCGGCGGCGTCGCAGCGTGTCAGGGAAAAGGAAAGTCCGTAGGGCTCGAATTCCTCCCGTGTTCCTTGGGCGGCGATCTCGTCGGCGTGCCAGGTGGCGGCCACGGCCCTGCCGGTGGCGAGGAAAGCCCGGGCGAGGGCCCGCCCGATCCCGCGGGTGCCCCCGGTGAGGAGAACCAATCCCGGCTTGTCACCCATGGTTAGCCCTCCGGGTGACAATCAAGGCCCAAGAAAAGATGCGGGGATTCATCCTGGGATCAGGCGGTGGGCGGCATGAGGCTGGACAACCAGCCGACCGCGGACATGGACACCAGGATCAGGAGCATCAGCGCGACGGCCAGCGGCAGGACCACCCAAAGGATGAAGCCGATGAGGAGCGAATTTCGTCCCACCCTCCGGGCCGGACGCTCGGGCTGGTCGTAAAGGAAGATCCCCAACAGGATCCCGGCGAAGGGGATCATCACTGAAAGCGCGTACCAACCCCAGCGGAACGAATAGACGGGATCCTCCGTCGGCGCTGGACCGGTGGATGGAAGCTGGACGACCGGGCTTTCCTGGAGGGCCGGATGGAGTTCCTCCGCCGTAAGGTTCATGGGATCCGGTCGCCTCTGGGCCCTAGGCGACTTGATGGATTGACGCGGCATTAGAGCACCTTGATCTTGAAGATGAGGGTCACTAGGCCCCAAACCGTCAGGACCAGGAGGGCCGGAAAACCAGCGAGCAGGGTGGCCCGAAATCGCCCACAGGGGAGCGACTTTTCCAAACCACGGGCTTGATAGAGGAAAGTCACCAAGGAGAGCCAGCCCACCCAAGGCAACCCCGTGGCCAAGGGCAAGAGCCCCGCGGTGGAAAAACCCGTGATCCGGGTCGCGATGGAACCGTCCAAGGACTCCCCGAGGAGGCCGGCGGCCAACCGGAGGTAGGCCGACCAAAGGAGCGCGAGGCCTTCCATCACCCAGGGGCCGACCAGCATGGCCATGAGGGCGGCCAAGGCCACCACCCAACTGATCCGCCCCCCTAAGAGCATCTCACGGGCGAAGAACAGGATAGCGGCGGTGAAACCGCTCCAGCGCGCGAACACACGGGCGTCCTCCGTCCCGGTTTCCCGGGCGGCCATCTCAAAAAAAGCCCCAGGTCGATTGGCCAAGAGCCGTAAATGAGCGAGGTAATGGAGGTTCATCGGGGTTCCGTACCGGCCCGTTCTGGCCGTCCCTATTCGAGTTCTTCTTCAAGGCGGTCCAGCGCCTCTTCCCAGGCGTCTTCCCAGGAATCCATTTCCCCTTCGTCGAGCACCTTTTTCAAGATCTTCTTCAGGCGGTTCGCCAGGGTTGCGTCCAGGCCCCGTTCCTTCAGGACTTCCTGGAGTTCCTCGAGGGTCATATTCTCGAAGGTTTCCTCAGCCCCGGTTTGGAACAGGCGCCGGCTCTCCAAGGCCTCAACGGACTCCTCAACGAATTCCTCGTCGTCATCGTCCTCGTCGTCTTCATCCTCTTCCGCCTCGGCTTTATCGAGGTCGAGGGTCTCGACCTCATCCCCTTCGTCATCATCGGCGGATGGGGTCGCGACGGCGTCGTCGTCTTCTTCAAGGTTGTCATCGTCGGAATGTCGTTTACGCGGCAAGGATCGCCCTCCGAAGCCTTCATCAATGGGTGGGTTGGACAGCGCCCCAATGTTCACCGGGGGCGAGGTTTGTGTCAAGCCCCGAACCAGGGCGGCAATTGACGGGAACCGCCCATTTCAAGGGCCCATGGGCCGGGGACGGCCGGTCAGGCGCCTGCTAAAACTTGAAGGTCTGAAGCAGGTTGTACCAGTCGTTCCGCTCGACCAGGTCCACCCCGGAGGCGCGGGCCGCTTTCCGGGCCGCCGGGGTCATGTAGGCGCTCAAGAAAAGGATGCCCCGGCTGCAGAATTCCGCCTCCATGATTTGGGTGAATTCCCGAACCACTTCATCCCCCACCGGCTGTTTTTCAGGGAATTGCCTGGCGAGGACTGCGACCTTCCCCCCCAGGATCGGATGGTTGTGGACGGCCACCGCCTTGATGGCCCCGCCCTGGAGCCGGTTGATCCGGCTGATGGTGAACCCCAGGTTGCCGAGCAGTTTCTCGATGATGTCTTGGACCACGGGGACCGAACATCCGGACAGGTCCACCGTGGGGTCCAGGGCGCGGCGCTGGGTGGCCCCATACAGGTCCACCTTCATGGCCGGGTCCGCGTGCCACTTGGCCAATTCCAGGAATCTCTGCCTGTCCACCAACACCACCCGTTGGCCCCGGGCCTTGTTGCGGGCCTCATCCGTGAAACCGCTGGTGACGAAATAAAGCCCACGGGCACGCCCCTCCTCCCGGACCTTCTCGTCCAGTTCGGCCACCATCTCGGCGGCCATGGGGGAATTGGCGTTTCGTTGCTTGGCCCAGACCAGCAGGCTTCCGCCCAACAAGGGATGGAGGTGGTAGGCCCGAAACTCCAACAATCCGCCGGGGAAATCATGGACCTTGGGCACGTCCAGGCCATGACGTTTGAGGAGTTTGACCATGACGGTTTCGAACGTCTTGAGCCCCAGGGTGGAGAGATCGGCTCCCCCGTCGAGCTCTGTGATGAACAGGTCAGCCGGTTCCGCGACGTTCCGGAACTCGTCATCATTGGAGGACACGGTGGTGGTTTTCCCATATTGGATGTCCACCTTGTTCATGTTGGCCCTGAGTTTTTCCAGGACCTTGTGGGACTGGCTTTCCAGCTCCGGGAGGGGCTGGACCTCCATGCCGTCGTGGTACGCGATCTCCAAGGGGGACAGGCAGCGGAACGCGTCGGGTTGGGTCAGGTCCAGGTTGGTCCAAAGCTG
>Ga0265334_10001822_pt1 | contig 10149 bp, 6 predicted proteins | sample 42023metaG_FD_192442 | JGI IMG/M metagenome (GOLD analysis project Ga0265334, IMG submission 192442) | Rhizosphere microbial communities from Carex aquatilis grown in University of Washington, Seatle, WA, United States - 4-20-23 metaG | ecosystem: Host-associated > Plants > Roots > Rhizosphere >...
CGTGGCAAGAAGCGGAGCAACCGCACCACGCACCTCAGCAACCGCGCCACGGCAGGGGACGTCGATCCGCCGCGGCGGATCGACGTCGACGGATCGACGTCGACGGATCGACGTTGACGGATCGACGTGAGGAGACAGGAGCGCGATGAACACCGTGGACCTCCGCCCCGCCGAGGACCAGCCCGGACGCCGTCGGAACAGGTCCACGACGCTGGCGGTCGTGGCCGCGCTGGTGTCGCTCACGGTGGTCGTGGGGGTGATCGTGGGCGTCGTCACCGACAACTCCGGGCACGGGCATCCTGCCGCGACGCCGGCCCCGCGGACCGCCGCTTCGACCGGCTCCGGGACCGACGTATCGGTCTCGGCCGGCGCCCAGCGGTGGACGGCCCCGAACCTGCCCGGGGTGAGAGCGGTCCTGGCCCGGATGAACAGCGCTCTCGCGGCGGGGGACGAGCGTGGGTTCCTCGCCGATGTCGACGCCCGCTCCTCCCGGGAGACGACAGTGGACAGCTCCGCCGGTGGAGCGGCGTCGGCTGCTCCGGAGGCCCCGTCGTTCCGGCAGCGGCAGCAGGCCCTGTTCCGGGCACTGCACCGGATGCCGTTCGCGTGGGTGCGTTACTCGTGGACGAGCCCGAGCAACCCGGACGACCCCGATCACGACGAGGAATGGCTGGCCCACTACGGCCCCGGCGCCGTCGCGGGAGTGGCCCTCCGGCAGTACCGACTGGCGGGGTGGGACGACCGACCGGTCGCCGAGCGGGTCGTCCTGGTGTTCGTGCCGCAGGGCGGTGGCTGGGTGCTCGCCGACGAACTGGGCAGTGACGTGACCCCGGACCCGATGGACTGGGCGGACGGCTTCCAGTCGGAGCCGTGGACGTTCGGCGACATCGCGGTGGCGCGTGCCGGGAACGTGCTCGTCGTCGCCGACCCCGGCCAACAGGCGCATGCCGAGGCGCTGGCCGGGCACGTGAGTCGGGCGATCCGGGAGGTCGACGCCCTGTGGTCGACCACGGGGTGGAACCACCACGTCGTCGTCTACGCCCTGACGAGCACTCGGTTCGTCCGGAACTGGTTCGGGAGCGGGCTCGGGGCCGTGACGATCCCCATGGAGATCGACCTCGGAAACCGGGGCGATGTGCGAGGCCGCGTGGCCGACGTCCTCGCCGCAGCACCGGAGGACGCCTCCGCTCCCGGTCAGTCCGCCGGTCACGCCCTCCGGATCGTCCTGGCGCCCGGCATCACCCGCACTGTCACGCCGACCACCGATGAGGTGATCCGCCACGAACTCACCCACGTGGCCACGTGGCGGGTGACCATGACCACCTGGTTGCGGGAGGGAGTGGCGGAGTACACCGCGAATCGAGTCCTGGTGGGGGGACGTCCGGACGGCGCGGCTTCCCTGAGTCGCCACGTGCCACCTGTTCGCCTGCCGGCCGCCATGCAGGCAGGCACCTTCCGGTTGACCGACCTGGGGACGTGGCCGGACCCTCGCTTCCCGAGCGCGGTGCGCGACGCCTACGCCGGTGCCTGGTTGGCCTGTCAGTACATCGTGAGCACGCGCGGGGAGTCGGCACTACGTCGCTTCATCGCCGAGGCGGGCCGGGGTTCCGACCGGACGGTTGCGGTCGACGCCGCCCTGCGCGACGTCCTTCATGTCGGGCGGGAGACGTTCGAACGCGACGTCACGAGCTTCGCCCGCCGACTGGTGGGGTAGCGCGCTCGACCGCGTCCTCCGGGGGCGGCTCAGCCGGCGGCCCGCTCGGCCAGGGCCGCCGCACCCTCCCGCACCCGCCGCAGCACGGCCCGGGCCCGGGCGGGGTTGCCGCCGGCCAGACCGCACGTAGGGGTCAGCACGACCCGGTCCAGGCTCCGGGGAGGAAGTCCCAGCGTGCGCCAGGGTCGCCAGAGGGCATCCGCCACCGCGACGTCCCCGGGAAGGTCGCTCGTGGGCGCCGGGCGCGGTCCGAGTCCCGTCGCCCCCGGCGCAGGGGCGGTCGCCGCGGTGGGAACGACCCCGGCCCACAGGCGCACGCCGGCCTCGACCGCCGCGGCCACCGCCTCCCAGCCGTCGTTGCCCAGCCGGGTGACGTCCAGCGACAGGCCGTCCGCACCGGCGCCGACCAGCAGGGACACCGGCACGTCGGCCGCGCAGGAGTGCACGAGCACCTCGTCCGCACCGGCCTCGCGCACGGCACCGATCACCCGGCGCAGGCCCTCCTCGACCACGGGGGCGGCCAGGGCCCGCAACCGGCCGAGCCCGCTCGCCGTGGGCAGCGCCCCGGAGAGCACCGCGGTCAGCCCCGGCTCGTCGAGCTGCACGCGCACCGCGGCGCCCGGCACCAGCCGACGCAGCTGGGTGACGTGCTGCCGCAGGCCCTCGGCGAGGGAGTCGACCAGGTCACGGCAGGCACCCGCGTCGACCAGGGCACGCTCCAGCCGGGGCAACCACAGGGTGGCGGCCAGCGTCCACGGTCCCGCCACCTGCACCTTCAACGGACCGGTGTACCCGTCGGCCACCTCGGCGAGCACGTCGAGATCCTGACGCAGCCAGGACCGGGCCCGCTCCAGGTCGCGGCCCGGCCGCTCGACAAGGCGCCAGCCCGAGGGCTGCAGATCCACCGGCAGGTCCACGAGCAGGCCGGCACCACGCCCGACCAGGTCGGCCCCCGGACCGCGGGCGGGGAGTTCCGGCAGGTAGGGGACGTGCGGGGCGGCAAGCTCACCGAAGGAGATCCGGGTCGCTTCGACGATGTCGGTACCCGGCCAGGAGCCGATCCCACTCGCCGTCCCGGACGGCCCCCGGTCGGGGTCCCGAGCAGGATCGTCGCGGTCGGGTTCCGGGTGGGTACCGGACTCCCCCGGACGGCGGGGTTCCTCGTGCCGGTGGGCGCGGGAGCCGGACACGGTGGTCACCCGCACAGCTTAGGAGCCATCGGAACACCGCACCCGCGCGAGCATCCGGCGGCGCTACCGTCGAGGGGGTGCGGCGGTGCTGCCCCGCGGCACGAGCCCACCGGGCGGGTCGAGGCGGACGCACGGGTCCGCGCCGTCGATCGCGTCCAGGAGCAGTCGGGCCACCTGGCGTCCCATGCCGGGGATGTCCCGGTGCATGGCCGAGACCGCCGGGTGGGTGAGGCTGCAGAGCGGCGAGTCGTCCCAGGCCAGCACGGACAGCTCCTCGGGCACCCGCACCCCGATCTCGCGGGCGGCGCCGATCGCCGCCACCGCCATCACGTCGTTCTCGAACATGATCGCCGTCGGCGGCTCGGCACCCAGCAGGAGCTGTCGCGTCGCGCGGGCGCCGTCCTCACCGGAGAAGTCGGCCTCGAGCACCTTCGGGACGCCGAGGCCGAGTTCCGCCGAGACCCGGACGAAGGCGGAGGTCCGGCAGGCGCAGTGCGCGAGGTACCCGGGCCCCGAGACCCGGGCCACGCTGCGGTGCCCGAGCCCGACCAGGTAGCGCAGAGCGCTCTTCACCATGGTCTCGTCGTCCGTCCACACCGTGGAGAGGTTGGTGGTCCCGGTGAACCCGGGATCGCTGCCGAGGATCGCCGCGGGCATGCCCAGGGTGGCGAGCACCGGAAGGCGCTCGTCCTGGAGCCGGACGTCCGTGACGATCACGCCGTCCACCCGTCGCCCGGTCCACCACTGCCGGTACAGCGCGATCTCGCCGCCCGTGTCGGGAGCGTCGATGACCTTCAGCAGCAGAGAGATGGACGTGTCGGCCAGGACGGACTCGATGCCGGCGATGAACGCCATGTAGAAGGGCTCGAGACCGAGCATGCGCGCCGGCCGGGACAGCACCAGCCCGATCGCGTCACTGCGGGCCACGGACAGGGCCCGGGCAGCACTGTTGGGACTCCAGCCGAGTTCCCGGGCCACGCGCAGGACGCGCGCACGGGTGGTCTCCGAGACCCCCGAACGTCCGTTCAGAGCCTGCGAGGCGGCGCCCTTGGACACGCCGGCCCGCCGGGCGACGTCCGCCAACGTCGGGCGGTGCCCGGCACGGACAGGCCCGGCAGGGGCGGTCCCCTGGTCTCGCACCCGGTCGTCCGGCACTCCCTGAGAGGGCGCGCTCACCCTGGCTCCCTTATGCACTCGTCCCGTACCGGGCACCGACCCCTGGCCTCACCGCGCGCCACAGTATCCGTTCCGGCGCGGGTCAGATTACCCCCGGACACGCGGGCGGAGGACGCCCCGACGGCCTGTTCCTTCGTTCGATATCGCGGCCCCGAGCGACGCCGGGCGGACAACCGTCACCGATGGTCACCGGATCCTCCACCTCGCTCCGAGCTTCCCGACTGAACCGGTTTTTCTCATCCGGGACGGGACCTGCCGAGCCCCCGCACGGATGCCACGGACCGCACGACGGGGAGCCGGACCATATCCGATTCGCCCCGGAAGGACGGGACCCCACAGCGCCCGGACGACCGCCGGCGCCGGTCGGGAGATGCCTCGGCAACACGGCCGCACACGAGCTCCCGCCCACGAGAAATCCTTTTCGAGATCCACGGCGGGCGACCCCGTCCGCGCCGGTGCCGGGGCCGCACGCCCGGACCACGCACAGGCGGGGGCGCACACACCGTCGGAACCTCGGACGACGCCGCCCGCCGCCCCGCGGGCATCTCGGGCACCGGGGACGGACAGGCCGGCGGGGCACATCCCGCGGCACTCCCGCGACGCCGCCGAGCGCCGACAATTACCGAGCGCACTCGAGGTCCCGCGAAATTCCCGAGAAGTACGGAACGACAGTTCTCCGGAACGCGATTGAATCGTTTCACGGCGAGATAAACCGGTTCATTGACAGTTCGCATCGACGCCTCTAGAGTTCCTGCCACGTGCAGGGTGCAGCGCCACCCGTCGCCCTGCGCCACGTGCGGAACGCTCCCCCCGCCGACGGTGCGGATCACCGTCTCCCACTGCTCGCACCCGAGTGGCGGCGCCGGACCAGGGCACCCGGCGCCGCCGGTGTGGACCTCCCGCCCGCGGGGCGGGACCCCCGGGTCTCGCCCCGGACCCGCCGGTGGACGCGACCCCGCCGTCGGATCCGACCGGCACAGCACCACAGGAACCTGGTTCCTCCCGGTTCCTCTCGCGCTTTCTTGGGGACAGGAAACGCCTGTCCCCCGGACCGCCCCGGCTCTCGGACCTCTCCGGGCGCGGTCCGGGGGACGGGCATCCGCAGCACCCGCGCCGTCTCCTCGCGGAACACCGCCTCCCGCTCCGCCGCGTCCTGGTGGAGGACGATGCCCCGCCCGAACACCGGACGCCCTCACCCCGGCGGGGTTCCCGGGACACCTGCCCCGACCGGCCCGGCGGCGCTGATGGTCGCGGCGCCGACCACGCGGCTGCCCGAGTACAGCACCAGGGTCTGCCCCGCGGCGACCCCGGTGATCGGCCGGTCCAGGAGGACCCGGACCGCCCGCGCCGGGTCCGGCCGTGTCCCCGGAGAGCGGGCCACGGTCACCACCGGCACCACGTCGAGGACGCCCGGCACCTGAATCCCGTGGGCGCGCACCTGCACGCCGACGTGGTCCCCGGGCGAGGGCACCGACCCGCACCAGACGGGGTCCTCGGCGTCGATCCGGAGGATGTCGAGCAGCTCCCGCGGGCCGACTCGCACCGTGTTGCTGACCGGCTCCACCGCGAGGACGTACCGGGGCCGTCCGTCCGCCGCGGGGCGCCCCAGCCGCAGACCCTTCCGCTGGCCCACGGTGAAGGCGAAGGCGCCCTCGTGCCGTCCCACCTCGACGCCGTCCACGTCCAGCACCGCTCCGGAGCGGGTGCCCAGCCGGGCCGCGAGCCACCCCCGCGTGTCCCCGTCCGGGATGAAGCAGATGTCGTGCGAGTCGGGCTTGGCCGCCACCCGGAACCCGCGCCGGGCGGCCTCGGCCCGAACCTGGTCCTTGGTCAGGTCACCGAGCGGGAACAGCGCGCGGGCCAGCCGGTCCTCGGGGAGCACGGCCAGCACGTACGACTGGTCCTTGGCCGGATCGACGGCCCGGTGCAACTGCGCGGCGCCGGTGCGGGGATCCGGCACGAGGCGCGCGTAGTGCCCGGTGCACACGGCGTCGAAGCCCAGGGCGAGGGCACGGTCCAGCAACGCCGAGAACTTGATCCTCTCGTTGCACCGCACGCAGGGGTTGGGCGTGCGTCCGGCGGCGTACTCGGCGACGAAGTCGTCCACCACCTGCTCGGCGAAGCGCTCGGACAGGTCCCAGACGTAGAACGGGATCCCGATCACGTCGGCCACGCGGCGCGCGTCGAGCGCGTCCTCGATCGTGCAGCACCCCCGGCCTCCGGGCCGGGCGTCCGTGCGGGTCCGGGACAGCGCGAGGTGAACGCCGACCACCTCGTGCCCCTCGTCCACGGCACGCGCCGCGGCGACGGCCGAGTCCACGCCACCGCTCATCGCGGCGAGGACCCTCACCGCGGGGCTCCCACCGGAGTGGTCGGCTCCCCGAGTTCGCCGGGGACCGCGAACGCCTCGGCGTGCCCCTCCCCCGCCACGGCCGTGGCGGGGGAGGCAGCCGGGGTGGCGGCTGCCGTCGCCGGAACACGCGTGCCCGCCCCGCGCGATCGCGCCACCACCGGACCGATGGCGTCGGCGACCGCCTGCACGTCCTGGGGCGTGGAGGACCAGCCGAACGAGAAGCGCAGCGCCCCGGCCGCCTCCGCCGAGGCCAACCCCATCGCCTGGAGCACATGTGAGGGCTCGGGCACCCCGGCCCGGCAGGCCGATCCGGTGGAACAGGCGATCGCCCGGGCGTCGAGCAGGTAGAGCAGGGTGTCCGCGTCGCAGCCGGGAAGAGTCAGGTGGGCGTTGCCCGGGAGCCGGCCGCCCGGCTCGGGATCGCCGCGCAGCACGGCGTCCGGCACCTGCGCACGCACCGCGGCGACGAGTGCGTCCCGCAGCACGGCCAGGCGGGGCCCCTGTCCGGCCAGCTCGGCCACCGTGCTCCGGGCCGCGACCGCGAACCCTCGGATCCCGGCGACGTCCAGCGTGCCGGAGCGCAGGCCGCTCTCGTGCCCACCACCGTGCGCCGTCGGCACCAGCGCCAGGCCACGGCGACGCAGGAGCGCGCCGACCCCGACCGGCCCGCCGAGCTTGTGCGCGCTGAGGGTGATCGCGTCGAGCCCGCTGTCCGCGAGCGCCACCGCCACCTGCGCGGCCGCCTGCACGGCGTCGCTGTGCACCGGGATCCCGTGCCGTGCTCCGATCGCCGCGAGCTCGCGCACCGGCTGGATCGTGCCGACCTCGTTGTTCGCCCACATGACCGAGATCAGGGCGACCGTGGCGGGGTCCTCCTCCACCACGGCGCGCACCGCGTCCACCCGGACCCGCCCGACGGCGTCCACCGGCAGCCGCACGACCTCGGCCTCCTGCACGTCCCCCAACCACCGGGCCGCGTCCAGCACCGCGTGGTGCTCGACGGCGCTCACGAGTACCCGGCACCGGCGAGGGTCCTCCGCGCGGCGCGCCCAGTAGAGGCCCTTGATCGCGAGGTTGTCCGCCTCGGTGCCCCCGGAGGTGAAGATCACCTCGCTCGGACCGGCGCCGAAGGCCTCAGCGACCTGTTCGCGGGCCTCCTCGACGATCCGCCTGGCGCGCCGGCCGACGGTGTGCAGGGAGGACGCGTTGCCCGTCGCCCGGAGTTCCTCGGTCATCGCCGCAAGTGCCTCGGGCCGCAGAGGGCTCGTCGCCGCATGATCGAGATAGGCGGTCACATCCGCGAGTCTAGGCACCGGGCCAGGAACCGGCCACGCGCGCGACGGCCACGCCGCGTCACGGGACCTCGGACGAACCGTTGATCGCGGAGAGTGAGGTAACGTGCCTGACCAGGGGTGGGTACCGCGCGCGGAACCGCGTCGTGCCCATCGCACGTCCGGTGCGGGCCGCCCGCATCCGGCTCCCACCACGCCTGCCGCGGGAGATCGCGATGACGCAGCACCACCCGGAGCCCGCGGACCGGGCCGCGACGGCGCGACTCGACGCCGTCTGCGACCTGATCGTTCCCGATGCCCGGGAGAGCGCCGGTCTGCACCGATACGACGGGCTGAGCCAGGACCTCTCCTCCGACGGCGTCACCCGGGCGCTGGAGCGACTCGGTCACGGCCCCGCGCCCGAGGACGCCCACGACGCCGCCCATCTCGAGGTCTTCGAGTCCGGGTTGCGGTGGACCTACGAGGAGCTGGAGGCGCATCGGCGCAATCCCCTCCTGCACCTGAGCAACCTCGAGCTGGCCTGCTACGACCGGGAGTACGCCCCCGCCGAGCAGCGGGCCGCCGCGAAGCTCGCCCACCTGCGCACCTGGCCGGAGGCTGTCGACACCGCGGTCCGCACCCTCGACGAGGTCGCGGCGCCGGTCGCCCGGGCACTGCTGCCCTCGGTGCGCGGCATGGCCGTCGACCTCGGGGAGGGCCTGGGGCGCGACGCCGAGCCCGCGGTCGAGGCCGCTCTGAGCGCGCACGGCCGGTTGGTGGCGCACATCGAAGGACTCGCCGAGAGCGGGGACCCCGACTGCGCGGTCGGCGCCGAGGTGCTCGCCCGCGAAATGGGCGCCTGGGAAGGGATGCCGGTCGACCTGGAGCAGCTCGCCGGGCAGGCCCGCACCGAGCGGGACCGGTTGCGTGAGCTCCTGCAGGAGGCCTGCTCCCGGCTCGATCCGCACACCGGACCGCTGGCACTCGTCGATCGGCTGCGCAGGGACCACCCCGATTCCGAAGGCATCCTCGCCGAGGCCCGCGCCGTCACCGAGGAGGTGCTCGCCTTCACCCGCGAGCACGGCCTGGTGCCGTGGACGGACGGCGAGTGCCGCGTCGGGATCGCCCCGCCGTCGCGACGCTGGGGCATGGCCGCGATGTCCTGGGCGGCCCCCGAGGAGGACGACGCCCCGAGCTGGTTCCACGTCACGCCCCCGGAGCCGGACTGGCCGGCCGAGGACGTCGAGGACTGGCTCGAGGTGTTCAGCCGCACCACGCTGCCCGCGATCACCGTGCACGAGGTCGCCCCGGGTCACTACACCCATGCCCGGGCGCTGCGCCGAGCTCCCTCCGCCGTGCGTCGTCGTCTCATCGGCGTGACCTTCGCCGAGGGGTGGGCGCACTACGCCGAGGAGATGGTGATCGAGGCGGGCTTCCGGGAGAACGATCCCCGCTACCGGATCGGGACCTGCCTGGAGGGCCTGGTCCGGGTGGTCCGCCTGGCCTGCTCGATCGGCCTGCACACGGGGGAGCTGAGCCTGGACGAGGCGATCGCGCGGTTCCGCGAGGACGCCTACCTCGGTGAGGCCGCGGCCCGCTCGGAGGCGCTGCGGGGCACCTTCGACATCGGGTACGGCCGCTACACCTGGGGCCGGCTGGTCATCCTGGAGCTGCGGGAGCGGGCCCGCGCCCTGTGGGGACCCGACTTCTCGCTGTCCCGCTTCCACGCGGCCCTGCTGGCCCTGGGCTCCCCGCCGCTGGGCCTGCTCGACCACGCCCTCACCATCGGCTGATCCCGGCGGGCCGGCGATTCCTGCACCCCGCAGGTGGGGCACGAGCGGGTCAGGCGGTGGGGGCCGCACGCCCCGGTTGGTCGCCGTCCCCGGCCGCACCGGTCAGCTCGGCGACCGTGACGTACCAGGTGCGCGCGGCACCCAGGACGGCGTCGAAGGTGGCCCGCAGCAACGGGCGCAGCCCCCGGCCGTCCGCGACGGTCAGGTCGACGGCCACCGTCAGCCGGTCCTCGTGCACGGTGACCTTGACCAGGTTGATCGCGGAGGTCACGCCGTTCGCCGCGCGGAGCCGCGTCAGCTCGTCGGCCGGCACGCGCTCGTCGAGCAGCCACAACCCGAGCACGCGCACCAGGGCGGGCATCGTGTCCACGCACCGCAGGAACAGGCGCTGCCCCTGCACCGTGACGGCGACATCGCCGTCCTGGTCGATGCCGGGCATGAGCCCCTCGTCGAGCAACGCGTCCAGCACCAGCCCTCGCACGGGGTGCTCCCCACCGGGCGGCGGGAAGTTCGGGATGGACGTGGGCTCGGTCACCGCCCCACGGTAGCCGTCCCGAAGTGCCCCGGATCGGCACGGGCGGCCCGCCCCTCCCGCCTGCTGCACCACCTCACCCGGACGGCCCAGTCCCCCCCCCCCCCACGGCCCCCAGCC
>Ga0265334_10001824_pt1 | contig 10146 bp, 5 predicted proteins | sample 42023metaG_FD_192442 | JGI IMG/M metagenome (GOLD analysis project Ga0265334, IMG submission 192442) | Rhizosphere microbial communities from Carex aquatilis grown in University of Washington, Seatle, WA, United States - 4-20-23 metaG | ecosystem: Host-associated > Plants > Roots > Rhizosphere >...
GGACGACCCGGAAACCTTCCGACTCCTCCGGGAAGCCCACACCTCCGGGGTTTTCCAGCTGGAGTCCCGCGGGATGCGCGATTACCTCCGGAAACTGGAACCGGACAAGTTCGAGGACCTGATCGCCCTTCTCGCCCTTTACCGGCCGGGCCCCTTGGGCAGCGACATGGTGGACGACTTCATGCGCCGGAAGAAGGGCCAGGTCGAGGTGGTTTATCCCCATCCCGCCTGCGAGCCCATCCTGAAGACCACCTATGGGGTCATCCTCTACCAGGAACAGGTCATGCGGCTCGCCAGCGACCTGGGGGGCTTCACCTTGGGACAGGCGGACCTCCTGCGCCGTGCGATGGGAAGCAAGAACCCCGAGGAGATGGAGCGCCAACGCGGCCGGTTCCTGGACGGGGCCAAGGAACGGAAAATCCCAAAGGGCGCCGCCGAGACCCTTTTCGACCTGATGGCCAAGTTCGCCGGCTACGGTTTCAACAAGTCCCATTCCGCCGCCTATGCCCTGGTGGTCTTCCGGGCCGCCTACCTCAAGGCGCACCACGGAGCCGAGTACATGGCGGCCCTCCTGACGAGTGAGTCGGGGGACACGGATAAGATCTCGGATTACATCACGGAATGCAGGCGCCTGGGGATCCCCGTCCTGCCGCCGGACGTCAATACCAGCGGGGAATGGTTCACCCTGGAGCCTCCCACCCATCCCGACGGTCCCTTTGCGGTGCGATACGGCCTGATCGCGATCCGACATGTGGGAACCCCCGCGGTCCGGTCCCTCTTGGAGATCCGGGAATCCGCCGGGCCCTTCAAGGACCTGTTCGAGTTTTGCCGCCGGGTGGACCTGCGGGCCTTCACGCCCAAGATGCTGGAGAACCTGGTGCTGGCCGGCGCCTTCGACTCCACCGGGGCCAAGCGGTCCCAGATGCGCGAGGCGGCGGAACGGGCCTACCGGGGGGCCCATTCGGCCCAATCCGAAAGGGAAACGGGGCAGGGATCCCTCTTCGGCGGGACACCCCTGGAGGTGAAGGAGGGTTTCATCGAGATGCCCGAATTGCACCCGTCCGACCTGCTCCAGGGGGAGAAGGAGGCCCTGGGTTTTTACCTATCCGGCCATCCCTTATCGGAGCACCAATGGGAATTGGAGCATTACGTCACGCCCCTGGACGAGGTGATCGCCCTGAACGACGGCGCGGAGGTGCGGGTGGGGGGACTCATCCTGGGCCTGACCCTTGGGAAGGTGAAAAAGACCCAAGAACCCTATGCCCGGTTCGTGTTGGAGGATCTCCGGACCCACATGGAGATACTGGCCTGGCCCGAGGCCTTCAAAGCCTACGGGAACCTCCTCCAGAAGGACCACCTCGTGGTGCTCAAGGGCCGGGTGGACCGGTCCGGCGACCGGGTCCAGGTCATCGCCCACGAGGTGTTGGACCTGGGGGACATGGCGGCCAAGTGGGCCAAGGTGGTCCACCTGTCCGTGAACGCCGTGGGGTTCGACGATGGGGTCCTCAAAAGGGTCCAGGAGGCGATCCTTCGCCACCCGGGCCCGGCCCAGGTGCGCTTCCACCTCCGCACCAGCCACCAAGGCGAAGTGGTGGTGGAAACGGGGAATGACCGGAAAGTCCAGCCCGGCAAGGAATTCCTTCGGGAGATCGCCGAGATATTGGGTGAGGGCGCGGTCGATATCGAGGTTTAATGAATTGAAGGGGCTTTGAAAGCCCAACAAGGCCCTTTGAACCACCACCCGCCAGCCTACGGCAGGGGGCGTAAACGGATTCACCAAGAATGCCCCAAGGATAATGTCGTTAAATCCAAGGATTTCCTTTGTGACCTTAGCGATCTTCGTGGTGAAAAATGTTTGGTTTGGCCGTCTTTGGCGGAGATATTTAGTGGTTCAATCCGTCCAGGGCCGCCTGCAAACCCGGGAGTTGGGGGTCCAGTTGCCTGGCTTTTTCCAAGCTCAACTTGGCTTCCCGCTTTTTTCCCACCTTATCCTGCAGATATCCCTGGTAGAACCAGGCTCCCGCCGATTTGGGCTGGCGGCGGACAAGTTCCGATAACAGGGTGAAGGCCAGATCCGTATCCCCACCGGTGAAATCATCCAAGGCCATCTGGCCCATGGTCCGGGTCGAGAGGTCCGGGCTCAGGGTGAAGGCCTTTGTCAGGGGAGGGCCCGCTTCCTTCCTTTGCCCCATGCCTAAAAGTACCGCGCCCCATTGGACCTGGAAGAACGGGCTTTCCGGCGCGAGGGCGCAGGCTTGGCGCAGCGCGTCCTCCGCTTGGGCCCAGTACCGGGGATCCTGCCGGGCCATTTCGATGAGTACCCGGGCCCGGTCGTTCTGGTAGTAGGCGTTGGAGGGGCTGAAGGCGACGACCTGGTCGTAGGTGTGGAGGGCCTGTTTCAGGGTGAACTCCCGGCTTTCGGAGGGGACCTCGGCCTCCTGTTCCAGCGCCATCCCGATATAGAGCCGGTATTTCACGTCCAGGGGGAAAAGTTCGGCGGCCCGTCGGGCCTTTTCCAAACCATAATCCGCGTAGAGGCCCGTCTGTTCGGGGGTCAATCGCCCGGCGCGGTCCCTCAGGAAATCCAAGGCCGCCATTCCCCGGGCGAAGGATAGGTCGGCCACCAGCCTTAGACCGATGGGGATCGAAACCACGGCCGCCAGGAAAAGGAGGAACCCGGGCCGCGATCGGGGTTCGGGGTCGGAATCCCCGACGGGCCGGACCACCGAGGCCAAATGGAGGTTCCAAAGAAGAAGGAGCGCGGCGACCCCGAAACTGAAGAGGTTCTGGACGAGGTACGCCGCCGCGGAGGCCGCGATCGAGATCCAAAGGAAACCATCCGGGTTGGTTGACTCCCGGAGCCTTTGCCGCAGGGCCCTGATGAAGAGTCCCACGACGAGAAGACCGGCCAAGAGGCCCGGCATTCCCGTGGTGGCGGCGGCCTGGAGCCATTCATTGTGGGCGGTCCGGGAGCTGACGAAGGTCCCGTCGATTTGGTTGAAATCGAACCCGCTGTATTGGGGGAACGCGATCTTGAAGCAGTCCAAGCCCACCCCGGCCCAGGGATGGGCCTTCACCATTTCCAGGGCCGGACGCCAAATGGTGAGGCGGGATTTCCCCAGGCTTTCAAGGGGATGGGCCACGGAGCGGGTCAAGCGGTTGAAAAATGGCGAACCCGCCCAGGCCAATAATCCCAGCAGGAAAAGGACGGAAACCACCCGGGCCCACGACCAGGTTCGTGCTCGCTCCGGGGCTTCCGTCCCGGATCGGTGCCGCCACCCCAATAGGCCGAGGATCCCGATCCCGACCAGGGCGCCCAACCATCCCCCTCGGCTCTCGGTGGCCACCAACCCCGCCCCGATCAGCAGGGAACCGCCCCAAGCGGCCCAAGGGCCCCGGCGGTAGTGGGGATGGGTCAATCCCGCCGCCAAGGCGGCCAGCCCCAGGGCCCGGAGGAGGAAGGGCAGGAAGGTTTGGTCGTAATCCATTCGGTGGGAAACCGCCCCGGTGGAGAGCAGAAGGAAAAAAAGCCCCCCCCAGGGCAGGAGCAGGGCGGTCCAAGGGAGGGGGGGGCGCGGTGGCGTGGAGGGAAAGTCCTGGTGGGTCGGTGCGGAGGGCGGCGTGGAACCTGGGGAACGGCCCAACCCCAGGGCCTCCGTCAAATGGAGGGGAAGGATCATGGCGAGGTAGGCTGAGAGGAAATTGGGGTTCCCCAAGCTGGCGAAAACCCGGGACGCGTTGAAGGTGTCCGGGTTCCAATCGATGAAATCCAAACCATAACGCTGGCCAATGGAATAGAGGGCCGAGAGGAGCCCGGCGGTCACGGCCATAAAATGAAATTTCCGGATTTCAGCCGGGCGGAGTCCCCGGGCCAACCCGAAAAACCACCCGGCGAGGGCCAAGGCGGTGAACCATCCCCCGAAGTTCTCGTAATCGCCCGTCAGGCTGGTCCTCCAGGAAAGGCTGAGCCCGGGTAGGCAGGAAACCCCCTGGAGGACCAGAAGGACCGCGACGGCCGCTTCCAGGGCGGTCCAACGCCTGCGCCGTGGATCCAGGAGCCGGGAACCGACGATCCAGGTCGAGAGCAAACCCAACAAGATCATCTTGGGGAGCTCGAATTGGTCCCTCATTTCCGTGTAAAAGACCAACGGAATGAGGAAAAAACCGGCCAGCGCGGTCAATCGGAAGAAGCGACGGATCGTGGCGGGATGGAACAATGGGACTCCGTCCTGTTGGGTTGGAGCCTCATGATAGCGGGAAACGCCCTGTGGAGCATCTTCGACTTGATGGTCCGACTTGGATCGGCGGACGGGAAAGGCGTTTTTTTGTTTGACACCCTGGGTAAACGTTTTTAAAATTTTTTAAATTCATCCAGGAATGAAAGCCCGACCTTGTTTTTGCCCTGAGGCTGCCTTCCACCCTGTCGAGTTTTTTCGCCAAGGGCGGCCAGCAGTCCAAAGCCCGTCGAAACCGTTCGGGTGATTGTCCCGGCCCGAACCTGGATAGATCCAAGGAGACCATGGACCCCATACATCCTTATTGGCACATTGAATTTTACGCGCCCGATGAAGCCCATATGCGCGGTGTGTCGGAAATTTACGCCTCCGAGCAGACCCCCTTCCAAAAAGTCGAGGTTTTGAGGTCCTCCCATTACGGGAAAGTCCTGATCCTGGACGGTTATACCCAATCGGCCCAAATCGACGAGTTCATCTACCACGAGAACCTCGTCCACCCGGCCATGGTGACCTGCAAGAACCCCAAGAAGGTGGTCATCATCGGGGGGGGCGAAGGCGCCACCCTATACGAGGTCCTGCGGCACAAGACCGTGGAACGGGCCTGGATGATCGACATCGACCAGCGGGTGGTGGAACTCTGCGATAAGCACATGCCCGAATGGCATCGGGGGGCCTTCAAGGACCCCCGGACGACCCTCCTGTTCGAGGATGGCCGGAAGTTCCTGGAAAACGCCAAGGAAAAATTCGACGTCATCATCATCGACATCCCGGAGCCCGTGGAAGAGGGTCCCGCCTACCTGCTCTATACCGAGGAGTTCTACCGGATCGTCTCCGAGAAACTCAACGACGACGGGGTCATCGCGCTCCAGTCCGGTTGTTCCGCGGTCAAGGAACTGCGGTGCCTCGCGGCCATCAACCATACCTTGAAGCGGGTCTTTCCGATGGTGTACTCCTGGCCCGCCAACATCCCCTCCTTCGACATCCCCTGGAGCTTCACGCTGGCCTCCAAGAAGGTCGACCCCAAGTCCATGAAACGCGCCGAGGTGGACCAGGTCCTGAAGGACCGGAACGTCACGGGACTGAGGTATTACGACGGGGAGACGCATGAGGGGCTTTTCTTCCTGCCCAAGTACATCCGGGAAGGCTTCGCCAACGAGAAGAAGCTGATCCGGGACGACCAACCCCTCACCTATAAAATGATCGGCGACGAGAAAAACTCGCGCTGATTTCCGCCCCGGAAGGCCCCCCGCCATGCCGATGGATTTCGACCAACAGAAGGCCCCGCTCTACGACGCGGTGGTCGATTACGCCCTCAAGAACAAGGTCTCCTTCCACACCCCGGGCCACAAGCACGGCCAGGGCATCGCCAAGAATTTCCGCCAGTTGGTGGGGGAAAAGGTCTTCCAGCTCGACTTGTCGGTGATGACCGAGGTGGATTCCCTCCACGAGCCCAGTTCCGTGATCCAGGAAGCCCAGATGCTGGCGGCGAAGGCCTACGGCGCGGATTATTCCTTCTTCCTGGTGAACGGGACCACGGGCGGAAACCACGCCATGATCCTGTCGGTTTGCGATCCCGGGGACAAGATCCTGGTGCCCCGTAACGCCCACAAGTCGGTGATTTCCGGCATCATCCTGGCCGGTGCCGAACCGGTCTACCTCATGCCGAGGATCGATGAGACCCTCGACCTCATCCTGAACCTCACGCCCGAGCAGGTGGAGGAGGGTCTCCGGGCCCACCCGGACGCGAAGGCCGTCCTGGTGACCAGCCCCACCTATTTCGGCTTGACCGCCGACTTGGAGGCCATCGCCGAGGTCGTCCACAAGCACGACAAGATCCTGTTGGTGGACGAGGCCCACGGTCCCCACCTGCATTTCCACCCCTCGCTCCCCAAGTCCGCCATGGACTCGGGGGCGGACCTATGCGTCCAGTCCAGCCATAAGCACCTACCGGCCCTCAGCCAGGGCTCGGTCCTGCACGTGAAGGGCGTCCGGGTCGACATCATGCGGTTGAAGACCACCCTCCAGATGCTCCAGACCACGAGCCCTTCGTACGTGATCCTATCGTCCCTCGATGTGGCGAGGCGCCAAATGGCCCTCGAGGGGGAGAGGCTGTTGGAGTCGACCCTCCGCCTAGTGGAGGACACGAGGAAGAAGATCAACCAGATCCCCGGCCTTAGTTGCGTGACCCGGGACCAGATCAAGGAAAAGTTCCCCGGGTTGGACCTGGACGCCACGAAGCTGGTGATCTCCACCAAGGGCATCCAATACGCCGGTTATGACCTGGCCAAGATCCTCAACTCCGAATACGGCATCCAGGTCGAGTTGGCCGACTTCCGCAACGTCTTGTTGTTCGTCTCGGTGGGCAACACGGCCAAGGACATGAAGAAACTCACCTCGGCCCTCGCGAAGATCGTGGTGGACTACAAGGACCTCTTCCTGAACCAGAAGAAGCGCCGGTCCATCAATTTCCCGTCTTTCGTCCCCCAAAAGGCCATGAATCCCCGGGAAGCGCTGTACCGTTTGACCCGGAAGATGCCCTTCAAGCGGTCGGTGGGGAAGATTTGCGCGGAGATCGTCTGTCCTTATCCCCCCGGCATCCCCGTCCTTTGCCCCGGGGAAGTCGTCACCCAGGAGATCTATGAATACCTGCTCCGGGTCCTGGATTCGGGTTGCCGGGTGAACGGGCAGTCGGACGGTCGGCTGCAGACCATCAAGGTTTTGGAGGACCTGCCCGCCTCCGCCCAAGACCAGAACCGGCTCTTCGCCATCGGTTGACCAGCCGGCTTAGGCCCCGGCTTTAGCCGGGGACCGGCTGAGGTCTTGGCCGCATCCTCCTGCTAAGGTGCCCCGAATGGAAAAGCCCCCCCTGGCCTCGCTCCGAGAGAACAAGCTCGTGCTGATCCGCCATTCCGGGGAGGAGGCCTGGCACAAGAGCCGCCTGGAAGGACGCTTGGGGAGGCACCTGCAGGTCGGGTGGCCGCTTTCGGAGGGGCGGTTGCTCCCGTTCGACGAGGGCGCGCGCGTGGAAGTGGGTTTCTCGCATGAGAGCCATTTTTACGTCTTTTCGGTGCCCATCCTCCAGAGGAGCCGGAAGCCCCTCCCCCTCTTGGTGGTCCCCCGGCCCCTGGAGGAGGAACTCCTCATCTTCAAACGACGGACCTCGTCACGGGTGACGGCCCTGATGCCCCTTTCCTATTCGGTGGAGGGCGCCCCGGGCCGGGACCATTCATTGATTTTGAGCCTGAGCGCCACGGGCATCGCCTTCAATACCCCGCATCCCATCACCCCCAAGAGCCGCCTCCAGATGGAAATCCATTTGCCGGGGGCCACGGCCTCGCTCACGACCGAGGGGGAAGTGGTGGCCTGCGGGAAGGTCCCCCAGACCCAGATGGAACGCTACAAGATCCGCGTGAAATTCCTCCACGCGAACCGGACGGCCCAGGACCGGATCGTCCGATTCGTCCGTGAAAAGAAAAGGGAATTGGAGGAAAAGGGAATGGAATGAGGGACGGCCTTGTGGGGGGGCGGGGGATTAAACCCGCAAGGCCCGCCAAACGCGAATCTTAACAGGGCGCTGATTTATTTCTTGCGCCCTGCCGTCAGGCGGCATAGCCGCCTGAGGACCCAAGCGAAATTTTTTTCGCAAGGCGAGTCAGCCGCCACGTGGGTCGAGCGGATCGTCGTGAATCCCCTGGTTTTTGGGGGATGATTCGCGAGTAAGAAACGACCCCACTTTTGATTATGTTCCCAATGGCAATGAAAAGTGGGACGTCCCCCTAACGCAAGCGGTAGGGGGGAAAAGCATCTTCAGTTCGGCTTTTTCATCATCCTGCTAAGCCAATATTTTCTCGACGGCCTTATAGCAATGGACCCGGCTGCGACCGCCGGCCTTGGCCTCGTACATGGCCTTGTCGGCGCGGTCAATGAGGGTGGCCGAACCGACCCCCTCCTACCCCTCATAAGTGTCCAACCCGATGGAAACCGAAACCTTGACGCTGCGGCCCCGGACCATCATCTCATAGCCCTTGAGGGCCTGGAGGATCCGGTCGGCTAGGATCAGGGCTCCCTCTGAATTGGTCGTGGGAAGGACCGCCAAGAACTCGTCCCCGGCGTAACGGCCCACCACATCGGTGGTCCTGAAGAGGGAAGAAAGCTTCCCGGCGATCTGCTTCAGCAGGCGGTCGCCCATCGCGTGGCCGCAGGTATCGTTGACTTCCTTGAAATGATCCAGGTCGATAAAGATGACCGAGAGGGGCTGCTTATAGCGCCTGGCGCGGTTGAGCTCGTATTCGAGGATCTGGAGGAGGTACCGACGGTTGTAAAGGCCTGTCAAAGTGTCCCGCAGGGCCATCTCCTCGACCTGGGAGAACAACTTGGCGTTCTCAATGATGTAGGCGGCCTGGCGCGCGAACAGGACGATGATCTCCTGAAGCGCCAGGATTTCGGGACCGGATTCATAGGCCAGGAGGCCGACCAGACGGTCGCGGATCTCCAAGGGAATGAGGTCGACGTTTTTCCAGCCGAAATCAGCGCGGAGCCGGTCGCCGACCCGTTCCCGGGCGGCCCGGGAGTCGTCGGGGGACCGGAAAAGATTCAACTGGAGGAGTTGGTCCTCCTCCCCGTTTTCCAAGGGGAGGACCAAATCGACGACCTTACGCTCGGCGGTACCCATGCCCGCCGCCCCCTTCAGGACTTCACCGGCTTCGTCATAAACGAATACGGCGGTGTGCTGGAGGCCGGTCCCGGCCTTTAACCCGCGCAGGATCGATTTCAGGAGGGTGGAAAGGGGCTTATTGAATTGGAGTTCTTCGGTGGCTTGGTAGAGGGACTGGAGGCCTTGGTTCAAGACCTGCCATTGGTCCGGGGTGCCGGACTGGGATACAAAAGTAGGGGAGGCTCCCCGTTTCACGGGAAGCGTTTTTTTGTTGGCCATTAGATTGGATCCCGTTTGTCAGAACAGGAGATTTACATGAGCGAGAAGGGGAAAAGCGTCGTGGGGGTATTGTGCGGAAACCGTTTGGGGATGAAAAGGACTAAATGGCTTTTAGCTGGATTTTAGGGAAACTGTTTACCTTAAACACCGTGAAACCATTGTTTGAGGCCGTTTATTCCAATTCGAAATGAGGGGTTTGAAGGATAAAACAAGGTAAACGTTAACCTCAACAAGGCCGCTTAGAGGGTCGATTCCAAAATCCCGATCCGTATTTGACCTGGGACCGAAGGGAGAGTGTTAGGGCGCCCAGAACCCAGCTTGTTATCATGTTCGCTTTCAACCCAAGGAGGGTCCGCTTGTCCAGCAAACCGGTGTTGTTGATCTCGGGGGGGGCCGGATATATCGGCTCGCATGCGGTCTTGGCGGCCGCGCGCCATGGATTCAGGCCGGTGGTCTACGACAATTTGACCGCGGGACACCGCTGGGCGGTTCGAAAAGCCACCCTCGTGGTGGGGGATTTGGCCGATCGGGCCAAACTTCAGCGGACTTTCCGGAAATTCCGTCCCGCCGCGGTGATGCATTTCGCCTCCCATATCGCGGTTGGTGAATCGGTCCAAAACCCCCGGAAGTACTACCAGGAAAACCTGACGAACGCCCTCGTGCTGTTGGAGACCCTTCTCCGGAACCAGACCCGGTATTTCATCCTGTCCTCCACGGCGGCGGTATATGGGGACCCTCTCCGGGTTCCGATCCCCGAGGACCATCCCAAGGAGCCGGTGAACCCCTATGGGGACGCGAAATGGATGTTGGAGAGGATCCTGGGTTGGTACGACCGGGGCCACGGGCTCAAATCCACCTGCCTTCGGTACTTCAACGCGGCGGGCGCCGACGCCTCGGGCTTGATCGGGGAGGCCCATGATCCCGAAACCCACCTGATCCCCCTGGTCCTGGACGCGGCCGCGGGGCTCCGGAAGGACA